>Ga0070673_100000787_pt1 | contig 17668 bp, 15 predicted proteins | sample KBSM23metaG_FD_65342 | JGI IMG/M metagenome (GOLD analysis project Ga0070673, IMG submission 65342) | Miscanthus rhizosphere microbial communities from Kellogg Biological Station, Michigan, USA - KBS M2-3 metaG | ecosystem: Host-associated > Plants > Roots > Rhizosphere > Soil ... | reverse complement strand
GTTGGGCCACGGACCCTTCGATCTCGGTCGGTGGGTCGAGGGGGACTGCGTCGATCGGGTGGCGGCGACGTTCCTGGCCGATCCGCGCACGCTCGACACGTCGTGCATCGGCCGCATGCGTCCGCCGGCGTTCAAATAGGCAGGTGCCGCTTCTTCGGTGAGGTGATGCATGCACGCGAGAAGTGTTTCGGCCGTCGGGATTGCGATCGCCATCATCGCGGGCACGGTCGGCTTAGCGGTGTCCCCGGCAGATCAATCCGATGCCCCTCGAAGTTCGGATGCCTCCGCTCGCCCTCTCATGCTCGACAGCAATGAAGGGGAATTGCGGACGCGCCGCCTTCACACCGACAGCAGTTCGCCCGCCTCGTCGCAATTCATCCTCAAGGTGAGCCCGAAGAACAACGGGTCCGAGCATCTGGTGGCCGGGACAGAAGTGCTCGCTCCGGGAGCGACGCTGCCGAAGCACCGACACCTGGTTCAGGATGAGATCCTCCTGATCGAGGGCGGAACGGCGCACGTGTGGCTCGGCGATCAGGAGCGCGATCTCCACTCCGGAGGACTCGTGTTCATTCCGGCGAACACCTGGATCAGTGGGAAGAACGTCGGGACCACTCCGATCGAATTGACGTTCGTCTTCTCAGCGCCTGGGTTCGAGGAGACGATGCGATGCAACTCCGTGCCGGCCGGCGAAACACCGACGCCGATCACGCCGGAGCAGCAGAAAGAGTGCGCGCACCTCGGGCACGCCGAGAGTGCCGGCTCCGCGACCGCGGCGCAGCCGCCGATTTCCGCGGACGAAGTGACCCTGCGCCACAGAGTCCATGCGGACGGCCGCGTCACCATCTTCCTGCTCGACATCCCGCCGGGCCAGGCCACCGTGCTGCACCGGCACGACCACGACATGCTTTCGGTGTTCGTCAATGGCGGCCGGACGCGCGCATCGTTCAATGGGGCTGCGCCCGTGGAGGACTCGTTCACGCCGGGCGACGTTCGTTTCCGATCCGCCGGATTCACTCACTCGACGGAGAACATCGGCGCCGAGCGTTTCCTCTGTGTGATCTTCGAGTTCGTCGATTCGCAGGGCGCGCGCGCATCGGCGACTCGGCCCGCCAGCCACATCTGCAATCCTGACAATCGGACCGCCTGCGTCGATGAGCGGCCGCTGTTCTGCACCAGCAGGTTCTGTGTCGACGACCTGGTGATGGCTCCGGGCGCGGTCAGACCCGCGGGCGGCGTGACGAACGATCGGATCCTGGTGGCGGTGTCCGGCTACACCTTCAGCCAGGAGATTCCAGGAACCGCGGCCACGGTCCACACCAGGAAGAGCGGCGAGATAGAACGCCTGGCGGGTGGTCCTGCGAGACGGTGGACGAACACCGGCGATCCGGCGCACCTCGTCGTCGTCACGTTTCGCTAGCCCGGCGGGATACCATTCCCGGTCGAGAGGGGTGGCGGCGCCGGGATTCATCGGCAAGGCTCGAGGTCAGTCCAATGCCGGTCCCGCGGCGAAGGTAACGCTGACCTATCTTGGCACGGCTGGTTGGGAGATCGCGGATGGCCGTGTGGCGATCCTCGTGGATCGTCACGCCGCTCATTCCTGTCGCAGCGTGCGCATGGGATCGACCTTGGCTGCGCGCGCGGCGGGAATCCACGCCGCTGACAGGCACGCCGCCACGATCACGCCGAGACTCGCGAGATAGGCCACCGGATCGGTGACGTGCACGATTGGCGAGATCAGCGCGCCGGCCGGCGTCGCGAGCAGCGCCGCGGCCAGTGCGGCGGCCAGCCCGGCGCCTGCGATCAGACCGGCCATCACCGGCCGGATCGTCTGGGCGAGCATCAATCGCGTCACCGCGCGCCCTGACGCGCCGAGCGCCATTCGCACGCCGATCTCCCGGGTTCGCTGCTCGACCAGGTAGGACAGCACGCTGAACAACCCCGACACCGTCAGCAGCAAGGCGAGCCCGCCGAGCATGACCGACACCGAGAAGGCGATCTGCAGGAAGAGCGTCTCGAGCCTCGCCACCGTGCGCATGGTGATGATCAGAAGCTCCAGCAGATCACCTTGTCGACGTCCTTGACGATGATCGAGCTGCCGGTGATGGCGGGGTGCGCCCACAGCGCCGACTGCGCGATCTGATACCGGCGCACCTCTTCGTACTTCTGAGGGTTCGCACGCGCGACGACCAGGTTGCCGTCCGTTGTCGAGGCGAGCAGCCACGAAGGGCTGCCCAGCATCGATGCATTCTCACCCTCGCGACCCTGTGTGTTCCAGAGCGTCTTGCCGCTGGTCGCGTCTACCGCCACGAACTGGCCACGGCCGCGCATGGTCAGGCCGTAGATCGTCCCGCCGATGAGCACCGGCGAGCTCATGAACATTGGCGTCTGCGGATTGGTCCAGACCGTCTGGGCGATCCACTTGCCACCATCGAGCTTCGGCCGTATGGCGGTGAGAGGTTGGTCGAGTCCGGCGTTGATCACGAGATCCTGAAAGACGATCGGTGTGAAGGCGTTCTGGTCGAAGTCGGTCGTGAACGGCAGCTGCCACAGCAACGCGCCGTTCGAGGCATCCAGGCCGACCAGGAGCTTCTGCGTCTGCGCGATCACCTGGCGAACGCCGCCGAACGTCGCGATGATCGGCGACCCGTATCCGGGCCCGTCGCCCCTCCACTGCCAGCGCGGCCTGCCGGTCGCCGCATCAAATGACGTGAGGGCGCCATTCTCGTGTCCGCCGACATGGGCAATGACGCTGGTGCCGTCGACGAGCGGCGACATGGCCGTTCCGTACTGAGGCAGCACGCGGGGCGCCGGAACTCGCCAGAGGAGCTTGCCGCTGGCGAGATCGAACGCGGACAGAATGCCGCCGATCCCGATCGTGAAGACGCGGCCGCCGGCAATGGCCGGCGTGGACTTCGGGCCGGGACCGTGCGCCCACGCGGCCGGATTGATGGTGTATGGCGCGGGATACGCCGCGCGCCAGATCTCCTTGCCGGTCGCCACATCGAGGGCGCGGACAATCTCTTGATCGTCCTGGCGGGCGATCACCACGACCCGATTGCCGGACACAACCGGCGAGGCATGCCCGCTGCCGACTGGGATCTCCCAGCGTTTCGTCAGCGCTTCCGGCCACTGGGCAGGCAGTGCGGCGCCAACGGAACCATCGCGCGTCGGGCCGCGCCACTGCGGCCAGTCGGTGTTAATTGCGGCCGGCTTTTGCTGTGCCTGCGAGACCACCTCGCCGCCGACGGCCGCGAGCGCGGTCAGTACGGCCAACGCCACAAAGGTTCCTGCGCGGTGCATCGCTCGCCAGTTATTGTGGCCTACTTCCGCTCCAGCGGGATGCGCTGCGTCCCCTGCGGACCCTGCTGCTCGAGAACGACACCCGTCACCTTTCCCTGGCCGTCGATCTGGAATTCGAAAAACGGTCCCCGGGGGTCCTGGAAGCGCGTCTCTGATCGCGCGAGGAGGGGTACCTCAGGATTGGACCCGGGCTTCACGAACAGCGTCGCCCCGTCGCGGCGGATGGTCACGGTGAACCCGGACGCCGACTTGTACTCCCCGACGTAGCGCTCGACGACTTCCACCGAAAGCGCAATCCCCGGCGGCGGTGCTGGCGGCCCCGGCGGCGGAGCCGGGGGGAGCGCATCGATCAACTCCGCCATCCGCTTCCGCGTCGCCTCGTTCGGCAGGCGGCCGATGCCGCCGCCGATGTCGTCGAGCATGTGCGCCGGCTTGGTCGTCCCCACACGGGCCACGGTGACGGCCGGGTGGCTGACGACGTACTTGATGAAGAACTGCGCCCACGTCCTGGCGTCAAAATCGGCGGCCCACTCCGGAAGGGGCCTGGTGCCGGCGCGCGCGAAGAGGTTCGTGCTGCCAGTGCAGCTGAGTCCGCCGGCGTTGCCGAGGGGGAAGAACGCCATCACGCCGATCTTCCGCTCCTGGGCGAGCGGCAGGATCGTCTCTTCAGCCTTACGGCTTCCCAGGTCGTAGTTGACGCCGATGAAGTCGATCGGCTCGTTGCGCATGATCGACGCGACCTGGGGAAACAGTTGGTCGGCGATCACCTGCACCCCGATGTAGCGGACGCGCCCCGCTTTCTTCTCTTCCTTCAGGGCGGCGAGATTGGTCGGATCGGCCGCGGCCGGCAGCATGACCAGGTCGATCTTGGACACCTTGATCCTTGCCAGCAACGAATCGATGTGGCCGTTCACAAAGGCGGCCCCGGGCTGCGGCGCGGCGTTGCCAGGGGTACCCCGCGTCGACCAGAAGAGCCTGTTCTGAATCCCGAGCTCGTTGGCAGCCGTGATGTGAAACTGCTCATTCGCCGGATTGACGTGCATCGCGTCGAAGACTCTGCCGCCGTTGTCGGCAAACGTCTTGAGGACCTCCTTGAGCGCGGCGTGATCCGCGCACCCCGGGTGGTTGCTGAACGAGAGTCCGATGACCGGGACCTTCTCACCGGAAGAGGGAATGGCCCGCTGGATCAGCTGTCCGCCCGACTGGTGAAATGCGCGGAGCAGTTCCGGAGTGAACGCCAGCGCAACGCCGGCGCCAAGGGACGTGCCGAGAAACTCACGACGTGAACGACGCACGTTTGCACCTCGCTGCGGCCTAGAGGGCGATCACCGTCTCGCGTTGGACCAGCAGCCCATTCACGAAAACGGAAACGGTCCACGCCCCCGGAACCGGCGGGAGCTGCTTGTTCCAGAGCCAGAAAGAATGCCGGTAGCCAGTGGTGAACGTCAGAGGATTGTCGGAGAAGGTCGCGCCCGTCGGATCGGCGATGAGCAGCCTGATCACGTCGCCGGCACCGCCGCCCGCCATCGACACGCCAACGCCGAGCACCGACCCACGGGCGATCGAGGTGACGTTCGGATCCGGATCCTCGATCCGCAGCAGGGTCATGTCACCGCTCGCGATAACCAGATCCATGAGCGTGAGGGGGATGTTGTAGGCGGGCGGTTCGGCCCACAATCCATTGCGGAACGGATCCACGACGGTGTTCGCGGCATCGCGAAGTTCGAAGTGCAGATGCGGCGCCGTGGAACAGCCGGAACTGCCGACGACACCAAGGACGTCTCCCGCCGACACCTGCTGCCCGACGCTGACGGCGGCCGATCCCTTTTTGAGATGGCCGTAGATGGCGGTCAGACCATCGGCATGACGGACCAGCACCAGGTTCGCATTAGGCGACGTGCAGCTCGTGTTCCGATCGGGCTCGGTGTCGTGGACCGTGGTCACCACACCGCCCGCGGCAGCGCGGATGATCGAAAGGCCGCCATCCATCCAGCGGAAGTTCGGGACATCGATGTCGACGCCGAGGTGCCCGTCAATGGTCTTTGCGCCGCTTCCACTGGCGCCGGTGTAGTCCCGGATCCCGCTCGACGGATCGAGGTCGACATAGTTGTTGATCACCCAGTCACGGCCCTGGCTTCCGGCGAGCGGCCAGAGCAGCGAGGCCGACGAGGGAGTCGCCGGCGGAACGGGCGGCTGGACGGGCGTTGGCTGCGGCGTGGGCGACGTGTTCCCCGAGCAGGCGACGGCGATGCTCAGGCCAGCGATGGCGAGCGCCCTGCGCCAGAATGACCAGATACCCACGCGCTTCGCCTCCTGGGCGAGCACAGTGACACCGGAATGTTGGGAATCCTTGGCAGCGCGATAGCACTTTCTTGGCGATAATCGTCCGGAATGACCGCTTCCGGGAACTCGTCGCGGCGAGCGCTGATCGTCGAAGATGAAGCGTCGATCAGGGAGATCGTCCGGCTCCATTTGTCGCTGGCGGGTTTCGAGACCGACGAGGCCGCGGATGGACACGCGGCGCTGGATCGCCTGCGCACCGATCGGTTCGATCTGGTCGTGCTGGACGTGATGCTCCCGGGCGTCGACGGCGTCTCGCTGTGCCGCGCGCTGCGCTCGGGCGGGCCGAATCGGCGAGCCGCCGTGCTCATGTTGACGGCTCGCGACACCGAGCCGGAGAAGGTCATCGGACTCGAAAGCGGCGCGGACGACTACCTGACCAAGCCGTTCGGCGTCCGGGAGTTCATGGCGCGGGTCACGGCCGTCCTCAGGCGGGCGTCGGGCGCACTGAGCGAGCGCGAGCCGGCCAGCACGGGCATTGTGACGTCCGCGGATGTCACGCTCGATCCGGAACGGCGTCAGGCGCGTGTGCGGGGCGATCGCGTGGAATTGACGAAGCAGGAGTTCGACATCCTGTACCTGCTGGCCTCGCGGCGGGGCATCGTGTTCAGCAGGAGCGCCCTGATCGCGAAAGTGTGGGGCGGAGATACCTACGTCACCGAGCGCACCGTCGACTCGGTCGTCAGCCGGCTGAGACGCAAGATCGAGCGCGACCCCAACGATCCGGAGATGATCCTGACGGCGTGGGGCGTCGGCTACACGTTCGCGGACGTCTGAGTCTTTTCACCCGTGCGCAACACTTCTGCGACATCCAGGGTGTGAACTAACCCGCAATGGCTGTGTCCTCACCTCGACTCTCGTGGTACCGCAGCTTCTACTGGCGGATCGGGATCACGTTTGTCGCGTTTGTCGTGGTGGTGCTCATCACGCAGGGGGTCATCCTTCGCAGGACACCGCGCGTGCCCGCGTTCGACGTGTTCCGGTCGCCGGTGCTGGCGGCGGAGGCGGCGGCCGATGTGGCGGACGTGCTGCGTCGCGGGCAGGACGCCGATCTGCGTGCGCACCTCGAGTCTCGATATCCGTCCGGGGACCCCGGTCAGTTCGGATGGATTGTGTTCCTCGCCTTGCGCGACGGATCCATGTTCTCGAGTACGGGCGGCCCGGTGCCCACGGCCATCCGGCTCACCGCTCTGGCGGCGTTCGGCCGGCGGCGCCTCGTGACCACCGACGCCGTGTCTCCCATCGCCACCGCCCCGGTGGTCGTCGGCGATCGGTTCATGGGTCTTGTGCTGGTGGTGGTGCGGCCACCGGCACCGCAGCCGAGCGGCCTGGGCGTTCCTCGCGAAGTCGGCCAGCTCCTGTCACTGCCGAGCACGCTCCTCCTGATCGGGGCGGCCGTGGTCGTCGCCATGGTGATCTTCTATCCGGCCAGGCGCCGGCTCCGAGCGCTGGAACAGGCCGCGCAGCGCGTTGGAGAAGGCGATCTCGGCGCCAGGGCGCCGCAGGCGGGCGGCGACGAGATCGCTCGGGTGGCCGCGGCGTTCAACCGTATGGCCAGGGAGCTGGAGGCGCGCGACGCTGCGCTTCGCACCTCCGATGCCCTGCGCCGGCAGATGATGGCCGACGTCTCCCATGAACTGAAGACACCGCTGACCGCGATGCGCGGCTACATCGAGACGCTGCGCATGCCCGAGGTGGCGCTCGACGCGGATCGCCGCGATCGCTATTTCGAAACGATCGATCGCGAAACCCGCCGGCTCGAGCGGATTGTCAGAGATCTGCTGGATCTCGCCCGCTACGAACACGGCGGCGTCGTGCTGCAGCGGCGCGTGTTCGATATCGAGCGGCTCTTCGACAACGTGGTCGGCCGGCACGAACGTGAGGCGCAGACGAAGGCGGTGGCGATTCACATCGACGTCGACCCGCGGGCGGATCAAGTGGTGGCCGATCCCGATCGGATCGAGCAGGCCGTTGAGAATCTCGTCTCGAATGCGCTTCGGCACACGCCCTCCGGCGGAACGATTGCGCTCAATGCGTCGCGAGCCGATGGCGTGGCAGCCGTGTCGGTCAGCGACTCCGGCGGCGGCATCGCCCCCGAGCATCTGCCGCACGTGTTCGAACGGTTCTACAAGGTCGACGCGGCACGCGCGGCGGAAAGCACGGGCAGTGGCCTCGGGCTTTCGATCACGAAGGCGATCGTCGAGCGGCACGGCGGCACGATCGGTGTGACGAGTGAACCAGGACGGACCACGTTCACGATCCTGCTGCCGCAGCATCAGGAGGGGCGGGCGCCGGTCGAGTCCATTTCTTAGATACGGTCGTTAGACGGCCAGTGGCGAATAAAAAGCGAATGTGGTACGGTGTCGCGCCGTGGCGCCGCTCTCGCAACCGGCCACCATTCTCCACGCCGACCTCGACGCGTTTTATGCGTCGGTCGAACAGCTGCTCGACCCGCGGCTGCGCGGCAGGCCGATTGCGGTGGGCGGCGGCGTCGTGCTCGCGGCGTCCTACGAGGCGCGTGCCTTCGGCGTGCGAAGCGGCATGCCTGGACGGCGCGCGCGGCAGCTCTGTCCCGACCTGGTCTTTGTCGGCGGACACTTTCACGAATACCAGCGACTCGGCGACGCGGCGATCGGAGTCCTGGGCGACTTCACGCCTGCTGTCGAGCGCATCTCCATCGACGAGGCCTTCGCCGACGTGGCGGGGTGCACGCATCTGTTCGGGTCGCCGGCAGAGATCGCACGGACGGTTCGGGCTCGCGTGCGCGCCGAGCTTGGCCTGCCGATGTCGATCGGCGTGGCGCGGACCAAGCACCTGGCCAAGGTCGCATCGCAGGTCGCCAAGCCGGACGGATTGGTCGTCGTCGATCCGGAGACGGAACTCGCGTTCCTTCACGATCTGCCCGTCGCACTGATGTGGGGCGTGGGCCCGGCCACCGAGGCGCGGCTCGCCACGATCGGCGTCACCACCATCGGTCAACTGGCTGAGCGCTCTCCTGAAGCCGTGGCCCGATTGCTCGGGCGGGCCGCGGGAAGAACGTTGACGGCGCTCGCGTGGAACCGCGATCCGCGGCAAATCCAGACGCGCCGGCGCGCGCACTCTGCCGGCGCGCAGTCGGCGCTCGGACGACAGCCGGCGATCGAGCGGGTCTTCAAGCCGACCCTCCATCATCTCGCCGATCGGGTCGGCGCGCGGCTTCGCGCCAAGTCCCTGGCCGGCCGCACGATCACGGTCCGGGTCCGCTTCGCCGATTTGCGCTCGGTGACGCGCGCGCTCACCCTGTCGGCACCGGTTTCCGCGACGAGGGCTCTCGCCGAGATCGCCGAGGACCTGGTGCGCGGCGTCCTTGCGGATCACCGTGACGAGAGGACGATCTCGCTGCTGGCGCTCGCGGTCTCGAATTTCGAAGCACATCCGATCGTGCAGCTGGAGCTGCCGCTCGGGCTTGGCGACGAAGGGCGCCGTCCTGGCACGCGCAAAGGCCTGGCGCGATCGCGCGCAGACCGGGCCGTCGACGCGATCCGCAAGCGCTTCGGCGGACAGGCGGTGGACTACGGGTCGGCGGTGCGGAATGTCCGCTCCGTGCCCGACGAGTTCCGACGCCTCGCCGAAAAAGAGCTGTAAGCATGCGGCGCCGTCGATCCGTCGGTGACCTCCACGACGACGAGAACCCGCCACGGACGATGACAGAACGGTCTGCCCGGACGGCCCTTCGTTCTAGCTGGTGGTACGTCCCGCGTCGGACGCGCGGGACCTAGACGAAGCTCGCCCGAAGGGCGAGCGAAGTCTGGCTGGGAGGCAGGGATTCGAACCCCGATAACGGCGTCCAGAGCGCCGTGTCCTACCGTTGAACGACCTCCCAACGGGCAGGGGAAACTCTGATTATACCCCGCCCGGGGTGTCAACGCTACAGGGGCGAGTGCGGCTTCAGGCCTTCGGCGCCACCGACACCATCGTGTCGATGAACCGGTGCCAGCCCTGGACGGCGAGCACGGTGTTCTTCTGCAATTCTCCACCGCACCACATCACGCCGATGTTCTCGTCGGGCCGCGGCACGCGCACCCACTTCCGCTGGATCGAGACGCCTACGCCGATGAGCGGAACGCGCATGACGAAGTTCGGCGTCACCATGCGGCGATCGCGCGGCAGCTCGAGGCGGACGCCCTCCTTGCTGACGTCGATGATGTGCGAGGGCACGCCGTTGACCACGGCTTCGAAAGGCCTGATGGTCCGCCGCGGCGAGCGGCGCTCGGCACGGGCGTCCATCAGCGCCATCGTCACCGTGCAGATGAAGACCGCGCGGTCGACGGGACGCTCGAGGAACATGATTTGCGCGCCGAACGGCGCGAGGGCGCGCGCGGCCTCGCCGTCGCCGAGGATGATCATCGGCGTTTCGCGGAACCGCGCCATGCCGAAGCCGCGCAGCCCGCCCGTCAGGACGAAGCCGGCGTCGGCGATGAGCAGATCGAACGGCTGGGCGGCGACGGTCTCGAGGGCGCCTTTCGCCGTCGATCGGGTGATCGCCTGAAACGACTCCGCTTCGAGCCACGCCGCGAGCGCCGTGCATTCGTCGGCGTGGGGCGTGGCGACGATGACTTGCTGCCGGAACTGCACGCTACGACACGGCGGAGCAGCAAGCGTGCCAGCGGATTCCCGCCGGTTTTCGGCGTTTGAGGCCGGAATTCAGCGACTATTCTGTCGGCGACGGCACGGGAGTGTAAGCCCGCGCCGCCGCTGGTCACAGGCCGCGCCCGAAGGCCCGGCTACTGCGCGCGCCGCGCCTTGAGCGCGTCGAGCAGGCGGCCGATCTCGTCGTCTTTCGCCATCGCCTCGAACCGCCGGTCGACGTCGTCGGCGACCAGCGACGCCTTCGCCTGGCTCACCGCCTCGCCGCGCTGGACCTTGCGCTCCATGCGATCGAACCCGGCGGCGGGCCCCACGCCGCCGATCGCGAGCTGCGCGTCGCTGGCGCGCTCCAGCGCGCGCGCGCGGCGGTGCTGCGCGACCAGGAGATCGCTCTTCGCCCGCGCCTCGGCCAGCTTCCCCTCGAGCTGATCGAGCGCGCGCCGCAGCGTGTCGACCTGCTGCTTCTGGTCGTCGACCTGCGCGGTATAGCTCTCGGCCAGCCGGGTGAAGCTCTGGAAGCGCTCGAGCGCGGCGCGGGCCAGGTCGTCCTGCTGCTTGTCGACCGCGAGCTCGGCCTTCCTCATCCACTCGGCGGCCTTGTCCGACTGCTCCGACTGCTTCTTCTGCAGCAGGTGGTAGTCGGCCATCGAGATCGCCACCTGCGTCTTCACCTGCAACAGCTGGTTCTCCATGTCGAGGATCACCTGCTTGATCATCTTCTCGGGATCTTCCGCGCGGTCGATCAGGTCGTTGAGGTTGGCGCGGACCAACGTCGCGACGCGTTCAAGTACTGCCATGTCGTTCTCCTCGTGCGTTGCACCTTCCGCTCGAAGGATGGCTTCCGCCGGCAGTCTCTTCCGCCTGAAGGCGGAAGCCACGCGTGGCGGAAGCCACCCGGTTTTACGCGTTACACGCCCGCGGGTTCACCATGCCGCGGCGACTTGTCCCCCAGCTTGCGCACCTTCGACAGCAGGTCGGCCATCGGCGTGCCCGAGAGCGCCTCGAACAGCGCCGGCACCTGCGCCGCGATCTCCGTCATGTCCCCGGTCAGCTTGTGCATGCCGCTCGAGTTGCCGTTGCCGGTGGAGACGATGGTGATCTTGTCCACCTTGTTGAGCGGCGCGGCGATGGCCTGCATGATCTCGGGCAGCGAGGTCAGCAGCTTGTCGATGACCGCCGCCTGGTTGTATTCCTGGAACGCCTCGGCCTTCACGTTCATCGCGCGCGCCTCCGCGTCTCCCTTCTTGAAGATGATGTCGGCCTCCGCCTCGCCGCGCATGCGCGTCGCCGACGCGGCGCCTTCGGCCTCGATCGACAGGCGGCTCTTCTCCGCCTCGGCGAGCACCGAGATGCGCTGCCGCTCGACCTCCGCCTGCTTCAGCACCGTGGCGATGAGCTCCTTCTCGCGGCGCACGATCTCGGCCTCCTGCACCTTGATCTGCTGCTCGCGCTCGATCTGCTGCACGCGGACCGCCTCGGCGACGACCTGCTGCTGCATCACGTTGGTCTGGATCTCGTAGGCCTTGTCGGCCTGCGCTTCCTGCTTCTTCACCAGCTCGACATAGTTGGCCTTCTTGATGTCGAGGTCGCGCTGCGCTTCCGCCTGCTTGGCCTGCGACAGCGTCTCGGCGAGGACGCGCTCCTGGTCGGCCTGCGCCTTGGCGATGGCCGATTCGCGCTGCGCGTTGGCGCGCTTGATCGCGGTGTCACGGTCGGCTTCGGCGGCGGCGACGTCGGCGTCGCGCTTGATCCGCGCCACGTCGGGCCGGCCCATGTTGACGATGTAGTCGTTCTTGTCGCGGACTTCCTTGATCGTGAACGACACCACCTCGAGCCCCATCTTGTTCATGTCGTCGGCGCAGGTGGAGCGCATGCGCTCGGCGACCATCTCCGGCTCCTTGACGATCTGCTCGACGGTGAGCTGGCCGATGATGCCGCGGAGGTGGCCCTCCATCACCAGGCGGATCAGCCCCTCGCGCGCCTGCGGCGTCTTGGTCAGGAACTGCTCCGACGCGGTCTCGATCGACTGCATGTCGGACTTGACCTTGATCTGCGCGACCGCCTCGACCGTCACCGCCACACCCTGCCGGGTGTAGAGGTCCTGCTCGGGCGCGACGTCGAAGGACATCAGCTCGAGCGACAGCTCGTGGCACGCCTCGACCATCGGGAAGATCACCGTGCCGTGCCCCTTGACGATGCGCGTGCCGCGGAACCCGTAGACGATCAGCGCCTCGTGCGGACCGGCCTTGCGATAGAGCGACGCGAGGAACGATCCGAGCAGCACGATCGCCAGCACCATCAAGCCGACAATCACCCAGAACCCGACGCTCATGGACGAAAGGTCCATAACTATCTCCCTCCTAGGAGAGTGTTCCGCCGGCGGGCCTGAAGACCCGCCCTCCCGTCATTTCTCCGCCGCGAGATCGCTCCACCGCTTGACCGACGCGATACCCCGCTCGTAGCCCGTCACCACCACCTCGGCCCCTTTCTCGATCGCGGTCCCGTCGTCGCTGCGCGCCCCGCAGGACTTGCGCGCGCCGCCGTGCGAGTAGACCAGCTCGCCGATGCCCCCTTCGCGGATCGGCTGCGTCAGCCGTCCGAGCACGCCGACCATGTAGTAGTCGGCGCTGCGCATGTTCTCGTGCGGCGACCACAGCAGCTTGGCCATGAACAAGAAGACGATTCCGGCGCCGCACAAGCCGAGCAGCGCGCCGACGATCACCGACGGCAGCAGCAGCCAGCGGAACTCCGACGTGAGCAGGTACGACGTCCCGCCGAACCAGGCGAAGAACGCCGTGACCGTCGCGAAGTTGATCGGGCCGACGGCCGCGTGGACCTGGCCCGCGTGACCCACCGGCAGGTGGCTCTCCCACGGGAAGTGCACGTGCGCGTCGACCACGCCGAACGCGAACGACACCACGCTGAGCACGAACCCGATGACGAAACAGCCGAGAAAAATCTGCGGCCAGTTCATTTCCGCGCCTCCGGCAACAGGGTTTCGCTGAGGTGATCGATCAACCCGGGCATGGCGATCATTTCGCCGAGCAGGATCAGGCAGCGACGCGTCTCCGCGTGCATGGCGACACGCTCGAGCGCCGCGGCCAGGTCGGGGTCGTGCGCGAAGCGCGCGGCCCCGTCGCCGAGCCAGCGATCGAGCGCGGGCTCGGCGGTCGACGCCTCGGAGTGGAGCTCGGTGTGGAATCCGGGAGGATCGCTGACGAGATACCCGGGATGAACCTTGAAGAAGCGGGCGAGCAGCTGACGCGACTCGTGCGAGAGGTGCTTGCGCGCCCCCTTTTCGATGAGGGAGAGATACGACTGGCTGATGGACTCGCCGAGCTCGGTGCGAATGGCGCGCACCAGCTCGGACTGCGTGAGCTCACGCCCGAGCCCCCGGAGCTCCCCTTCGAGCTGACGCAACTGACGAAGCTTCTGGCCGAGCGTCATTGCAATCTGTAATAAGCATATTGCTTATTGCAATACTTGTCAAGTGCCAGCTCGACGGGGCGCGTTGGAACGATTTGCCTTTGAAAAGCCGATTCGGACCCGCGTCAGCGGGTCCGCTGCACCGAGAGGAGCTTGGTGGGTTGCCCGGACAGGTCGTCCACCAGGTCGGGACCGTCCTTGCCGAACGTGACCCGCGCGGTGTGAAACAGCATCCCCGTGCCGCGGTTCCGGGCATCGAAGGTCAGCGCGATGAGACGGAACGGGTGGTCCGTCCAGCCGGCGTCGCGCGCGGACTCCCAGTCGCCCGGGTAGCGGACGCACAGCATCAGGATCCGCCGCCCGCCTTCGGGCCGCATCGTTTCCTGCACGTACCCCGCCTGCAGGCGCTCGTGGTTCGACATCCGGATGTAGCCGGCGACGCCGGCCTTCTTCAGCCGCTCGAGCAGCGCCGCCTGCGCCCCTTCCTGAAAGAGCTGCGCGAGCTCGGTGCGCGTCTCGTCGGTGCTCCAGCGATCGACGCCGATCTCGATTGAGGTCGGGCCGGGGGTGAGTGGTCCCGCCGCGATGATCGCGGCGAACCGCTCAGGCTTCCGGACCGCGGCGTCCTGCGGCGCGGCCAGGAGGGCGAGCGCCGTCGCCGCGAGCACTGCGCGCATGAGAGACCTACCTTTCCCAGTACAGCTTCCCTCGCGTCCTCGGGTGATTGCCGATCTCGTTCAGCGTCCGCGCGTCGTAGAGACGGCCGTTCAGCATGACCATCGCGATCGACTCGGAGTTGCGGATGTTCTCCAGCGGATTGCGATCCATGACCACGAGATCGGCCAGCTTCCCTTCCTCGATCGAGCCGATCTCCTTGTCGAGGCCGAGCGCGCGGGCGCCGTTGATCGTTGCGGTGCGGATCGCCTCGAGGTTCGTCATCCCGCCCTGCTGCAGCATCCACAGCTCCCAGTGCGCGCCGAGCCCCTGCAGCTGCCCGTGCGCGCCGAGCTGGACGCTGCCGCCGGCGTCGAGCACCTGCTTGGCGCCCTTCGCGATCAGGACATGGTTGAAATCGTCATCCGGCGCCATCGTCCGCCGCCGCGACCGCGCGTCGACGACCTCGCGCGGCGTGAACGTCAGCAGCCGCTCGTTCTCCCAGACGTTCGTCTTCTGATACCAGTAGTACTCGCCCGACAATCCTCCGTATCCGACGATCAGCGTCGGCGTGTAGCCGGTCTTGCTCCTGGCGAAGAGCGTGACCACGTCCTTGTAGAGTCTCGGCACCGGCAGCGAGTGCTCGACGGTGGTGTGGCCGTCGAGGATCATCGTCTCGTTGAAATAGAGGAGCGAGCCGCCTTCGGGCACCACTTCCATCTGCAGGTCGCGCGCTGCCTTGATGATCATCTGTCGCGCGTCGCGGCGCTGCTGGTTGTAGCTCTTCACGCTGAACGCGCCGAACGCCTTCTGGCGCCTGATCGCCGACAACGCGTCCTCGTAGCTGTTGACGATTGCCTTGAACGGCGTTTCCGCGCCGTAGAGGATCGTGCCGGTCGAGAACAGGCGCGGCCCGAGCTTCATGCCCGCGCGCAGCATCTCGGCGTTGCTGAAGACGGTCTCGGTGTCGTTGGACGGATCGTGCGACGTCGTGACCCCGAAGGCCAGGTTCGCCTCGAGCGGCCAGCTGGCCTGCGCCAGGATGCCGTCCCCCTCCCCGCCCACGTGCCCGTGGACGTCGACGATGCCGGGCATGATCGTCTTGCCGGCGACGTCGATGCGCTTCGCGCCGTCGGGCACGCGGACGTTCCGCCCGACCGCAGTAATGCGGTTGCCCTCGACGACCACCGTGCCGTTGTCGATCACCGTGTCGCCGGCGGCGGTGATGATGCGGGCGCCGACCAGCGCGACCGCCCCGTCGGGGGCGTCGCTCTTCGCGGTGAAGCCGATGTTCACCCCCTTCGCTTCCGCATCGTCGGCCCGCTGCAGGTTCTGATCGAGGAAGGTGAACGTGCGCGTCAGGTCGCGCGTGTAGAGCTCGGGGCCCATCGACCAGTAGACCTTGCGGCTGTCGCCGGACCAGTGGATGTTGAAGCCGGCGTCCTGCGAGATCCGCGAGGTCGGATAGCCCTCGACGGTGGGCCCGAGATCGATGGCGCGGCCGGTGTGCGGAAACGGCGCGACGAAGGCGTGCCAGCGCTCGGCAAACGCCACCCATTTGCCGTCGGGCGACGGGACGATCTGCGTCGCGTTCTCCGACTGGAAATGGACCACGTCGTCGCCGCCCGAGAGCGGCGAGCTGGGATCGCCGATGCCGACGCTGACCAGGACGGCCTTGCCCTGGCGCGAGTCGTTGACGAAGACGCGCGTGCCGCTCACGTCGAACGACGGCTCGGCCCCGCCTTCACGCACCAGGCGCGGCGCGGCGGAGCCGTCGGCGGGGACGACGTAGATGCCGGCACGCGAGTCGTAGAGCGGACCGCGGATGGCGTCGGACCCGGCGTCGCGGAACACGATCCACTTGCCGTCGCGGGAAAACGCCGGCTCGGTGTAGTGCCCCGGCGTGGTCACGACGTCGCGTCCGCCGCTGCCGTCGGCGCGCACGACGCGGACGCGCCCGTAGCGCTCGTCGGTCCACGTCGTGTGGACGATCCACTGGCCGTCGGCCGACCACTTCGGCGCGTACTCGAACGTGTCCGCGCTGGTGACGCGCCTGGCGTCATTGCTTAGCGGGCCCGCGAGGTCCTTTATATAAAGGTGGCCAAGCGCGCCGTAGACTACACGCTTACCGTCGGGTGAGACCGCGACGTTCTTGAGCGCCTTCACCTGGAACTCGGGCGTGTAGACCTTCTGCGGGAAGCGCACCGCGTCGTTGACGGTCTGCTCGACGTGCGCGGTGAACGGCACGGGCGCCCCTTCGCAGTTGGCGACGTCAACGCGCCAGATCTTCCCTTCGCCCCAGATCACGATCGACTTGCCATCCGGCGTCCAGGCGTACTGCGGATAGAGGCCGTGGATCGCCCAGGCCTCCTGGAGGTCCTTGTCCACGTGCTCGAAGACCGGGCGGTCGCGGCCGGTGTCGAGATCGCGGACGTAGAGCTTGCTGGCGGTGCGGACGCGCCGCACGTAGGCCAGCGACTTGCCGTCGGGGCTCACCCGCGGCGTCACCGATCCCCCCTGCACGCTGACGGCGGTCCGCTCGCGCCCGGTGTTCAGATCGCGGCGGATAATCGCGTAGATCGTCCCGTTGGGGTCCTTGTTGTATTCGAACTGCTGTCCCGGCGTGACGTCCTTGCTGTAATAGAGGTAGCGGCCGTCGGGCGAGACGGCAGGCTCCCCCGCGTCCTTCTGAAAGCCGTTCTTCTCGGTCACCTGCAGGCCGTCGGACCCGGCGGCGTGGAACATCCAGATCTCGCCGGCGCCGAGCGATCGCTGCGCGACGAAGTGACGGCGGGCGAAGATGTAGCTGCCGTCGGCCGACCACGCCGGGCTGTTGATGAACCAGCGCTTCTCGCGCGACACCTGCTTCGCGTTCTTGCCGTCGGTGTCGATCGTCCAGATGTTCCACAGGCCGTCGCGGTCGCTGGCCATGGCGATGCGCTTGCCGTCGGGGCTGAAGCGCGGCTGCATGTCGAAGGCCGGCCCGCTCGTGATCCGCGTCGCCGGCGACGCGCCGCTGCCGCCGATCGGCATCGTGTAGATGTCGCCGAGCAGGTCGAAGACGATCGTGCGCCCGTCCGGGCTGACGTCCACGTTCATCCACGTCCCTTCGGAGGTGTCGAAGGCGAGCTTCTGCACCGGGCCAAGGTCGGCGGTCACGTCCCATTTCTTCGCGTCGGGCTGCTGCGCCCGCGGCACTACGGCCAGCCATGTCAGCGTCGCGATGACCATCAGAAGCTTTTTCATCAGCGTTCCTTCGTATCCTTCGGTTCCTTCGGTTCCTTCGGTTCCTTCGGTTCCTTCGGTTCCTTCGGTTCCTTCG
>Ga0070673_100000786_pt1 | contig 17673 bp, 17 predicted proteins | sample KBSM23metaG_FD_65342 | JGI IMG/M metagenome (GOLD analysis project Ga0070673, IMG submission 65342) | Miscanthus rhizosphere microbial communities from Kellogg Biological Station, Michigan, USA - KBS M2-3 metaG | ecosystem: Host-associated > Plants > Roots > Rhizosphere > Soil ... | reverse complement strand
CGCCAGCGTGTCGTAGAGGCCGTACGTGGGCCACGGGCAGGCGATCTTGTCGCCCGCGTCCAGGAAGCCCCGGTACAGGATCGTGAGGCAGTCGTCCGATCCGTTTCCGGCCAGGACCTGGTCGGCGGCGACGCCGAACCGCGCGGCGGCGGTCGCGCGCAACCGCGTGCTCACCGGATCCGGATAGAGGCGCAGCGTCTCGTCGGCGATGCCGGCCAGGGCCGCCATCACGCGCGGCGACGGCGGGAACGCTCCCTCGTTGGTGTTCAGCTTGACGAGGTCGCTGATCTGCTCGCCCGGGGTGTAGCCGGGCATCGCGCGCACGGCGGGTCGCAACAGGTCGACGGCGGAGGGGCGTTTTGCGTCGTCGTTGGTGGACATCGCGACTATCGACTAAAACCTAACACGAAGGGACAATGAACCCTCACCCAGCCCCTCTCCCGCTGGCGCGGGCGAGGGATCACCGGTAGACGGCATGGCGCGGATCCTCATCATCGACGACAACGAGACGATGCGCGAAGGCCTGGGCGCCACGGTGCGGCGCATGGGCCACGAGGCTGTGATCGCATCCTCGGGCGCGGAGGGCCTGACGTACGTCATCGCCGCGTCGGGACGACCGCCCGTCGAATTCGTGATCACCGATCTCAAGATGGACGGCGTGGGTGGGCTGGACGTGGTCAAGGCGGTGCGCGAACGCGATCCGGACTGCCCGGTGATGATCGTGACGGCGTTCGGGACGGTCGAGACGGCGGTGGAGGCGATGCGGCTGGGGGCGTTCGACTTCCTGCAGAAGCCGTTCGCGCCCGAGGTGGTGCGCCTGAAGGTCGCGCGCGCCCTCGAGCTGCGCGGCGAGCGCCGCGCCCGCGAACGCGCCGAGGCCGAGAGCGCCGCGTTGCGCGCCGACGCGGCCGCGCGATACCAGTTCGACGAGATCGTCGGGGAGACCGGCGCCATGCGAGGCGTGTTCGCGACGATCGAGAAGGTCGCGCCCACCGACGCGTCCGTTTACATCTTCGGCGAATCGGGCACCGGCAAGGAGCTGGTGGCGCGGGCGATCCACGCACGATCGAAGCGTGCGCAGGGGCCGTTCGTGAAGGTGAACTGCGGCGCGCTGACCGAAACGCTGCTGGAGTCGGAGCTCTTCGGCCACGAGAAGGGCGCGTTCACCGGCGCGGTGAAGCGCAAGCTCGGGCGGTTCGAGCTGGCGGACAAGGGCACGCTGTTCCTGGACGAGATCGGCGACGTCACGCCCGGGCTGCAGTTGAAGCTGCTGCGCGTGCTGCAAGAGAAGGAGTTCGAGCGCGTCGGCGGCGAGGAGACCATCAAGGTCGACGTGCGCGTGCTGTCCGCCACCCACCGGGACATCCAGGCCGAGGTCGCGGCCGGGCGGTTCCGCGAAGACCTGTTCTACCGTCTGCACGTCGTCCCCTGCACCGTGCCGGCGCTGCGCGAGCGCAAGGACGACGTGCCGCGCCTGGCGGCGCATTTCATCGCCAAGCTGGCGCCGCGCACGAACCCCGCGGTGAAGAACCTGAGCGACGCCGCGCTGGCGCGGCTGTGCGCGTACGGATGGCCGGGCAACGTGCGCGAGCTGGAGAACGTCATCGAGCAAGCCCTGGTGTTCGCCGAAGGCGAGATCATCGACGTGGGCGCGCTGCCGGCGAGCGTGCGGGGCGGCCTGCCCGACAACGCGCTGGCGCTGCCGCCCAGCGAGATGTCGCTGCCGGAGATCCTCGAGGATCTCGAGCGGCAATTGATCCAGCGGGCGTACGACAAGAGCGGCGGCGTGAAGACCGAGACGGCGCGCCTGCTGGGCATCAAGACCAGCGCGCTCTACTACAAGCTGGAGAAGTACGGCATCGGCGTGATCGAGAGCCGCAGCGACAAGACCGCCGCCGCCGAACCGGAAGCGATGCTCGACGACGGCCCGCCCGGGCCGGCCGGCGGCACCGGTCGCGAACGTGCGCGGTGACGATGTGACCAGCGCACGGCGCGCCACGATCGTACTGGGCGTCGCCGCGCTCGCCGGGATCGGCATGGCGATCGGCTGCGCCAGCGAGGCGAGCGCGCGCCGCGGCGCGGCCCCCATCGGCCACGTCCAGAAGGGGCGCGCCAGCTACTACGGCAAGGAGTTCGTGGGGCGCAAGACCGCCTCGGGCGAACGCTACGACCCGAACCTGATGACGGCCGCGCACAAGACGCTGCCGCTGGGCACCCGCGTCCGCGTCACGCGGCAGGGCGGCCAATCGGTCGTCGTGCGCGTCAACGATCGCTGCGGCTGCACGCACGGCCGGATCATCGACGTCTCGGAGGCGGCGGCGCGCACGCTGGACATGCTGCGCGTCGGTGTCGTCAAGGTCCGGCTCGAGGTCGTTCGCTGACGACGAATCCGTATTCGCCGCCCGACAGTGACGTCGCGAACAGCGGGACCGGCCCACGCAGGCGATCCACCGCGCTCCGCGTCTCGTATGCGCTCGCCGTCGTCGGTTTCGTCGGCTTCTGGGTCGCGATCTGGAAGCTCGGCTCGGCGGCGATGCTCGTCGACGCGAACCGCGTGAGCGCGTCGACCGAGGCCGCCATGATGCGCGCCGGCGTCGCCGTCATGCTCGCGATGGCCGCGCACGCCGTCGGCATCGGGGTCGTGTTCGTCGCGCCGCGTGGACAGCGCCTGCTGCCGGCGTTGCTCAACGGGATCTCGCTGGCGATCCAGATCGCCCTGGTTGTGGCCGGCTGGAAGCTCGGCAGCGACGTGATCTAGAGGCGCTTGCCGCCCTTGACCTTCAGGATCGGGCCGGTCATCGCGATGCCCATCGCGCCCTTGTCGACGGCGCCGTCGATCTCGACCTGTGCGCCGTCGGATTCGATCGCGCCGGTCTGGCCCTCCAGCACGTAGGTCTCACCGTCCTCGGCTTCGAGTTGCCAGTGTCCACCTTCCAGATCGCTCCGTCGAACCGTTCCGCGAAATTTTGCCATGCGGAAAGTATAGCGCTGGCGCGACTATCGGCGACGGGGTGCGGCCAATTCTTCGGGCTGCCCGAGCGCGATCGGGATCGGCTCGAACCAGACCTGGGTGTCGCGTCGTCGCGCCAGGTAGGCATCGACCTTCAGCGTTGGCTGCGTCTGGCGCACGCGGATCGCGGCCCGCTTCACGTCCTCCAGTTGCCGCGCCGCGAACTCCTCGGGCTTGACCTTCAACCATTCCAGGTAAAAGGCGCAGCCCTCGTGCTGGATCATGATCAGCCGCTCCAGCTTGTGGACGTGGCAGAGGAAATCCAGCTGCCGTTCGGCGCTGTGGCTTTCCCAGAAGACCGAAAGCGCGCCCGACAGGCAGGCCGGGCCGCCGGGCACCGCCAGCCGGTCGTAGCGGGGCAGTCCCAGGCCCTGGTGCAGGAACTCGTCCATCTGCTCGCCGAAGCGGCCGTCGCTGCAGTAGATGCTGGCGGCACGGATGCGCGCCTGATCCCACCCGATCGTGCTGCTGAATCCAGGCGCTTCGGTGGCGCGCGAACCCCCGCCGCCGCCGCCGCCCGACGCGGGCTCTGTTTCCAGCGGCTGCAATTGTTGGGACCGTCTTCGGTGGGGCATGGTGTGCGCTCAGTAATTTGGCCCGTTGCCGACCTTGGTGTCCAGCGTCAGGGGAATCTCGTATGGAGTCGAACCATACAGGTAACGGTACCGGGCATAAATAGTCGTGACGCGCTTGGCGTATTCGCGCGTCTGCGGAAATGCGATCAGCTCGACGAATTCATCGGTCGGGTACTTCGCGTTCTGCGCGCACCAGCGCCCCATCATGCGCGGGCCGCCGTTGTAGGCGCCGGCGGTGAGCTGGACTTCGCGGCCGAACTTCGCGTACAGCTGGCCGATGTACACCGCGCCGAGGTGAACGTTGATCTCCGGATCGTAGAGCTGGTCGGGGAAGAACGGCTCGTTGATCCCGGCCGCGACCTGCGTGCTGGTGGGCGGGATCATCTGCAGAAGGCCGCGCGCGTCGGCATACGAAACGTCGTGCGGGTCGAAGCCGGATTCCTTGCGCATGATCGCGTACAGGAACAGGTCCGGGTTGTTGGCGGCGGGGCCGTACTTGTCGACCAGCGGCTGGTAGGCGCGCGGGTAAGCCGCCTCCCACATCGCGCGCGTGCCCTCGTCGTGCAACGGATCATTGCCCAGCGCGCCCGCGCCGCGGGATTCGCCCAGCCGGTAGACGCGTCGGTAGTTGCTGGCGCGCTTGTAGAGATCGATCAGCCAGGGCAGCGCCTTGTCGCCGCCCAGGTGCTTGAGGATGTCCTTCTCGTTGCGCTCCAGCTCCTCGCCGGCCTCTGCGGTCATGCCCGCCTCGATCAGCTCGGTGGCGCGCGCGACCGACGGCTCGCGCAGCGGCTTGGCGGGCGCTTCGATGGCGAGCTTCTTGGTCGGCAGCGCGAGCGGCTCGGGGTGGCCGGCCTGCTTGAGGCGTGCGCGCGCCAGCAGCCCGTAGAACGAGAACGGCTTTCCGGCGAGCTCGCGGTACAGGGCCTCGGCGTCCGCTTGCTTGCCGGCCTTCTCCTTCAAGCGCGCCTGCCAGTACTTCACGCGGCCCGCGATCTCGTCGGAGGCGATGCCCGTCGGCGGCAGACGGCCGTAGCGATCGAAGCCGGCCGCCGCCTCGGCCGCGTTGCCCAGCAGGAAATGCGCGAACGCCAGGCTCCAGGCGGCGTCGTCGGCGAACGCGCTGCTGCCGAAGTTCTTCAGCGTGGCCTCGAACGCCGGGATGCTCTCCTTGAAACGCCCGCGGTTGTACTCCAGCCAACCGGACAGGTACTGCGCCTCGGGCGCGAAGCGCGAGTGCGGGTACTTCGTGATCACCTTGCGGTAGCCGGCGATCGCCTCGTCGTCGCGATCCACGCGCGACAGCGCGCGCGCCCCGTGGAACTGCGCGGACGCCGCCTTGTCGCCCGACAGCTGATCGGCCACGCCCAGCAGCAGCGCGCCCGCCCCCGGGTAGTCGCGCCGCATGTGGAACTTCGTCATGCCGGTCTGGTAGTCGCGCTCGGCGGCCAGCTCGGGGGCCAGCGTCGCGGGCAGCTTCGCGAGCTCGGCCAGCGCTTCGTCCCAGTGGCGATCCTTCGACAGCGATTCGGCGCGCTTCAACCGATCGGCGGGCGCCAGATCGGCGGCCGGCGGCGTCGCGGGCGTGCCCGGTGTGGGGGTCGCGGGCGTCGCCGGTGTTCCGGGCGTCGCGGGCGTCGGCGTCGCGCCCAGCCGGCGCAGCGCCTCGTCCGCCAGCGGATGCGCCGGGAAATCGCGCGCGATGGCCAGGAATTGTGGGCGCGCGGCGTCCTTGTTGCGATCGGCGGCCTGCTCGGCGACGCGGAACCGCGCCAGCGCGACGTCGCCGGTGCGCGCGCTCGCCGTCTTGGCCAGCTTCGCGTAGCTGGCGGCCGCCTTCGCCCGATCGCCCTCCATCCACAGGCAGTCGGCGATCCGGAACGGGGCCATCTGGGCCGGGCGCCCGCCCTTCGCGCGCGCGACCTTCTCGAAGTCGTCGCGCGCGGCCCGGTAGCTGCCGTCGTAGAACTCGCTCTCGGCGAGCACGAACAGCGCCCAGTCCTTGCCGCGCAGGTCCTTGCCGACGGCGGTGCGAAGCAGCTGCGCGGCGCTGTGGTACTCGCCCGCGCGGTAGGCCGCGAACCCGCGGCCCAGCTCGGCAACCGCGGGGGACGACGGTGTCGCGGCGCCCGTTTGTGCCGCGATGAGCGCGACGAGGTGTCCGATCACCCGAGAACCTTACACCACGCAACCGGTTGCGATCGCGTCCGATGACTTCGCGTTTTCCGCTCGGTTGTTTCGGGCGCCAACGTGATAGAAGGAGCTAGCCATGGGAAGCGTGAACAAGGTCATTCTGGTCGGAAACCTGGGAGCGGATCCGGAGCTGAAGTACACACCGTCGAGCCGTCCGCTCTGCAACCTGCGGATCGCGACGACCGAGGTCTACAAGGACAAGTCGGGCCAGCGCCAGGAGAAGACGGAGTGGCACCGCGTGACGGTGTGGGGCGACACCGCCGAGAACTGCAACAAGTACCTCGCCAAGGGCCGGTCTGTTTACATCGAGGGTCGCCTGCAGACTCGGTCGTACGACAAGGACGGCCAGAAGCACTACGCGACCGACGTCGTGGCTGACCGCGTCGTCTTCCTGGGCGGCGGTGGCGGCGAGCGGGGCGGTGGCGGTGGTGGCGGTGGTGGTGCACGCCAAGGCGGCGGATCCTCACGGGAATCCGGCCCGCCCGAAGACAACGACGCCGGCGCGCCTCCGTCCGACGACGATATTCCGTTCTAGCCGCCCTCCGGGCTGACCCCCGGTCGATCCAGGCTGCCGTGCGCGGATTTTCGCGTCACGGATCCGCTCCAGCCTGCCTATGGAAGTGCCGAGATCGACGATAGAATCCATGGTGGTGGTTCGTCGGCTCGTTGCGCTATCGGCCCTCCTGGTGCCGACCATTGCTCCGGCCTGGGTCGGGAGCAGTGGTGACGCAGTCCGCGAAGCCGACAGCAGTTTGACAGCGGTCGTGACGCGAACGGCGATCGCGTCCGACGACGTGGATGAGTCGGTGCCGCTCTGGTCGCCCGGCCACGGCGCCTTCACCAAGTTCAAACCGTCGGGCTCGCCGCGCGAGCTCCTGCTGTCGTTCGACGACGGACCCGATCTCGGCGGGACGCCGACCATTCTGGCCGAGCTGGACAGGCGCGGACTCAAGGCGATCTTCTTCGTCACCGGCTGGCGGCTGGTGGGGCAGCGGCCCGAGGACGTGGCGCGGCGCGATCTGGTGCGCAAGATCGCCGCGCACGGTCACCTGGTCGCGAACCACACGATGAACCACCACGACCTCTGCCAGAACCCGGAAGAGCAGGCGTCCGAGATCGACGCCAGCACCGAGCTGATCGCCGAGACGACGGGTGTGCGGCCCTTGCTGTTCCGGTCGCCGTACGGCGCGTTCTGCAAGAGCCTGGAGGCGGCGCTGACCGCGCGCGGGCTGCCCGACATCGGCTGGAACATCGATCCCCAGGACTGGAAGGGCGGCGACGAGGAGGCGGTGTTCAATTACCTCACCGGCAAGGTGGACAAGCTGAAGGGGCGGGGCATCCTGCTGCTGCACGATACGCACGAGGGATCGGTGCACGCGCTGCCGCGGTTCCTCGACTGGCTGGCGCGCGAGAACGCGCGCGCCGTGCGCAATCACCGGCCGCCGGTCAACATCATCGACTACCGCGTGATGGTCCCGAAGCGCCCGGTGACGGCCAGCGGTGTTCCCGAGCTGGTCGGCGCGCTGGTCGCGGACGCCCGCGGGTCCGTGGCGCGCCACCTGCCCTGATTGCGCGCGGGGCGCAACGTGACAACCTGACAGCGTGAACCGATGCCCGGCTTCCTCATCAGAGACATCGCGCCGGAGGACCTGGACGATTTTCAGAAGGCGGCCGTTCACCTCGATTCGGTGAACCTGCCGGACGATCGCGAGGCTCTGGCGCAGATCATCGAGCGCTCGCGGCGATCCTTCGCGGCGATCGCGTCCGGCGCGGCCGAGCCACCCGCCAAGGACCGCTGCCTGGTGTTCGTCGCGGCGGCGCTCGACGGGGGCGGCGTGGTCGGGACGTCGATGATCTTTCCCCAGCACGGCAGCCGGAAAGCGCCGCACGTGTACTTCGACGTGCTGGAGGAGGAGCGCTACAGCGAGACGCTGGACCGCCACTTCGCCCATCGCGTGCTGCGCATCGGCTACAACTACAAGGGCCTGACCGAGGTGGGCGGCCTGGTCGTGCGGCCCGAATTCCGGCGCCACCCGGACCGGCTGGGCCGGCTGCTGATCGCGGTGCGGTTTCTGTACATCGCGCGCCATCGGCCCGCGTTTCGCGACGAGGTGCTGTCCGAGCTGATGCCGCCGCTGGAGCCGGACGGCACCAGCCAGCTGTGGGAATCGCTGGGGCGGAAGTTCACCGGCCTCAACTATCAGGAGGCCGACCGGCTGTCGCAGGACAACAAGGAGTTCATCCGGACGCTGTTCCCGCAGGATCCGCTGTACGTGTCGTTGCTGCCGCCGCACGTGCAGGAGCTGATCGGCCAGGTGGGGCCCGAGACGAAGGCGGTCGAGAAGGTGCTGCGCGAGATCGGCTTCAGCTACGCGCATCGCATCGATCCGTTCGACGGAGGTCCGCATTTTCACGCGCGCACCGACGACATAACGCTGGTCCGCGCGACCCGGACGGCGCGCGTGGCGGACCAGCCCGCCGCGCCCGAGGCGTCCACCGTCCCGGTCATCGTCGCGAGCGAGCGGGCCGAGGCGCCGTATTTCATCGCCGCCCGCACGGCCGTGGCGGTCCCGGAGGGGGACGGCGGGACGTTGGCGCTGCCGGCTGACGTACGGGATGCATTGCGGGTCGCGCCCGGCGACGAGATCGCGTACCTTCGTCTCCAGTAAGAAGAGCCGATGCCCACCACGGTTTTCATCGTCGACGACGAGAAGAACATCCGCCGCACCGTGCGCATGGTGCTGGAAGGCGAGGGCTACGCGGTCGAGGAGGCGTCCAGCGGCGAGGAGGCGCTGGCGCGCATCGCCGAGATCGGCGCCGACGTCGTCCTGCTGGACGTGCAGCTGCCGGGGATGTCGGGCCTGGAGACGATCGAGCGCATCGCCAAGCTGAAGAACCTCGAGTCGGCGCCCACCGTCATCATGATCTCGGGGCACGCCACGCTGGCGGACGCGGTGCGCGCCACCAAGGCGGGCGCCTACGATCTGATCGAGAAGCCGCTGGACCGTGAGCGGTTGATGGTCGCGCTGCGCAACGCGGTCGAACGGCGGTCGATGGAGCGGCAGGTGCACGACCTGCGCGCGATGACCGACGAACGCTTCGAGATGGTGGGCAAGAGCGCGCCCATGGCGGCGCTGTTCGCGCAGATCGCGAAGGTCGCCCCGACGCGCACGCGCGTGCTGATCACGGGCGAGTCGGGGACGGGCAAGGAGCTGATCGCGCGCGCCGTCCACCGTTCCAGCGCGCTGGCGGACAAGCCGTTCGTCAAGGTCAACTGCGCGGCGATTCCGCCCGAGCTGATCGAATCCGAGCTGTTCGGGCACGAGCGCGGGGCGTTCACGGGGGCGACGGCGCGCAAGCGCGGCCTGTTCGAGATCGCCGACGGGGGCACGATCTTCCTCGACGAGGTGGGCGACATGATCGCCTCGGCGCAGGCCAAGGTGCTGCGCGTCCTGCAGTCGGGCGAGTTCACGCGCGTGGGCGGCGAGCAGGCGCTGAAGGTGGAGGTGCGCGTCGTCGCCGCCACCAACCGCGATCTGCAGGCGGCGGTCGCGGCCAACGCCTTCCGCGAGGATCTGTACTTTCGCCTGAACGTCGTGCCGCTGCGCGCGCCACCGCTGCGCGAGCGGGCGGACGACGTGCCGATGCTGTCGCGTTCGTTCGTCGAGCTGGCTTCCCGCGAGAACGGGATGAAGGCGAAGCCGATCTCCGACGAGGCGCTGTCGATGCTGGCGGCCTACCCGTGGCCCGGGAACGTCCGCGAGCTGCGCAACGTCATCGAGCGGCTGGTGATCCTGTCGGAGGAGAGCATCGACGTCGGTGATCTGCCGGAGGAGATCGTCGCCGAGGTGGCGCGCAGCAAGCGCGAGGCGAGCGTCGCCGCCAGCGAGCTGCCGCGCGTGGAGCTGCCGGCCGAGGCGCGCGCCTTGCCGCTGCGCGAGTTCCGCGACCACATGGAGCGCGAGTACATTCGCATCAAGCTGGACGAGAACGGCTGGAACATCTCGCGCACCGCGACGCTGCTGGGAATCGAGCGCACCAACCTGCACAAGAAGATGCGGGCGCTGGGTCTGTCGCGCGACAGCCAGGGCCACGGGCCCGGTCCCGGCGCCGGGTAGCCGCCGTGAACCGCACGCTGCTCACGGTCGCCGGAGTGCTCGGGTTGACGGCCGTGATGCTCGGCGCGTTCGGCGCGCACGGCCTCCGCGAACGGCTGGGTCCGATGATCGAGGTCTACCGGACGGGCGTGCTCTATCACCTGGTGCACGCGCTGGCGGCGCTGGCGGTCGCGCTGGCCGCCGATCGTCTGCGCCGTCCCCGGCTGATCGTCGGGCTGTTCGGCGCGGGCGTCGCGATCTTCTCGGGCACGCTGTACCTCCTCGCGATCACCGGCCTGACCTGGCTGGGCGCGATCACGCCGATCGGCGGCCTGCTGCTGATGGCCGGGTGGGCGGCGCTGATCTTGGAGGGATTCGGGCGCGGCCGCGCGTCTACCTGAGGAACCGCCACACCAGCGCGGCGGTCCCCACCAGCATGCAGGTGACCAGGCCGAGGCCGGTCAGCAGCTTGCGGTGATCGTAGTGACCGCGCGCCTGTTCGATCGCGGCGAGCTGGGCACCGCGGTCGCTGATGGTCTCCGACAGGCGGTCGATGTTCTGGTAACCGGACAGCAGCGCCGCGTGCGGCGGGCGCACGTCGGCGGCGACGCGCCCCAGCTGCGCGGTCAGATCCGAGATCTCGCGCTCGGCGTCGACGCGATCGCGCATCCGTCCCGCGATGCTGGCCGCCATCGCGGACGCCGCCTGGCGGCGACTGGCGACGCTGTGATCGAGCTTCGACTTGGCTGCGGCCGCGGCGTCGCGCAGGGTGGCGGCCTTGGCGCGCAGATCGGCGAGCTGCGCGTCGAGCCGCGCCAGGTTCTCTTCCAGCGCGCGCTGTTCGGATTCGAGGCCCTCGGCGTCGTGCGCCATTTGCACGGATCGCGCGTCCCCCGTCGTGCTCAGCGCCTCGCGTTCCAGCCGGGCGCGTTCGTCCTTCACGCGCGCCAGGCGCGTGCTGGTGGTCCGGCGATCGGCGGTGGCGGCGCGCAGGATCTGTTCCGACTCGCGGCTCGCGTTGTCGGCCGCGGTCCATTCGGCCTCGGCCGCTGACTGCTGGTTCGCAAGCCGCGTCGCCTCGTTTTGCTGCAGCGACTCCGAGGTGGTCGCGTCGGCGGCGGCCGTCTCGCGTTTCGCGTGCGCGCGTCCGATCGCCTCCAGCAACCCCGTCAGCTCGGCGTGCTGGATCCCCTCGCGGAGCACGATCTGGCCCAGCTCGTTCAGCGCCCCGGCCAGCAGCGCCTCGGCGCCTGCGCGTTCCTCGGTCAGACGGCGCCGTCGCTCGCCCGCGTCCAGCTTGCCGCGCAGGTAGACGTAGATGTACCCGACCGATTCGCCCAGCCAGCGGACGCGCGAGGGCGGCGCGGCCGGCGCGGCGTCGAGCCTGGATGCTGACATCGCTGCCAGGTTTCTTTCGGACAGGACCCGTCCGCCGGAGACGGTCGACCGCCCGGTCGTCGACACGGGGAATGGCGTCGCCAGGATCGTCCGCGAATACCCGGTCGGGTCGCTGGCGAGACGCTCGACCGCCAGCGGTCCGTCGGTCCGCGGCAGCTTGCGGCCGCACTGCGAGCAGAACGCCAGATGGTCGGCGTTTTCGTGCGCGCAGTGGCGGCAGGAACGCATCGCGGTGGTTAGTTTACTTTATCCGTGGTACCGATCGGCGTGGGTGCGCACATGAACGCCGCTGCCAAGACCAGTTGCCAGCTCATCGAAAAGACCCTACGCAAGAGCCCTGCGTTCAAGAAGGTCGACGAAGGCCTTTACGTCGTCAAGCAGGGATCTTCGATCGTGATGATTAACGTGATCGCGTGGAACCCCGACCGCGCCGTCGTACGCTGTGTGGCCCAGCTCGTCAAGGGCGTGACGATGGAAGTCCCGCTCGCGCTGCAGCTGCTGGAGATGAACGCCCTCCTGCGCTTCGGCGCTTTCGCGTACGTGCCCGCCGGGGACGTCATCATCTTCTCGCACACGCTGCTCGGTGGGGCGACCCTGGACTCCGAGGAGCTGAACACGACTATCCGGGACGTGGCGATTATCGCCGACGAGTACGACGACCGCATCGCGGCCCGCTACGGCGGCCAGACCATGCAGGAGCTGCTGGAAGAGAGCGTCATCGATCACTTCCGCACCGCGCACGGCCGGGATCACTTCAAGTCCTGAGCGGCGGCGCACCATGACGGGCGCCAAGGCCAACATCCTGGAGGCGATTGGCCGCACGCCGATCGTCAAGCTGCAGAAGGTCGCCCGCCACGTGTCGGCGGAGATCTTCGTCAAGTGCGAGTACCTGAACCCGGGCGGCTCCATGAAGGACCGGGTGGCGCGCAACATCGTCGAGGACGCCGAGCGGCGCGGCCTGCTCGGCCCCGGCGGAACGATCGTCGAGGCGACCAGCGGCAACACGGGCATGGGCCTGGCGCTGGTCGCGGCGTTGCGCGGTTACGCCTGCGTGTTCGTGATGCCCGACAAGATGTCGCAGGAAAAGGTGGCGGGGCTGCGCGCGTTCGGCGCGCGCGTCGTCATCTGTCCGACCGCCGTCGAGCCGGACGATCCGCGCAGCTACTACCTGACGGCCAAGCGGATCGTGCAGGAGACGCCGGGCGCCTTCTACGCCAACCAGTACCACAACCAGGCGAACCCGGAGGCGCACTACCTGTCGACGGCGCCGGAGATCTGGGAGCAGACCGCCGGCGAGGTGGACGTGTTCGTAGCCGGGATGGGGACGGGCGGAACGATCTCGGGCTGCGGCCGCTACTTCAAGGAGAAGAAGCCCGGCTTCCGCCTGGTGGGCGTCGATCCGATCGGGTCGCTTTACTACGAGTACATCAAGACGGGCCGGATGACGCGCCCGTTCGCGTACTACGTCGAGGGCATCGGCGAGGACTTCCTGCCCAGCACGATGAACCTGAAGCTCGTCGACGAGATCGTGCGCGTCGACGACAAGGAATGCTTCCTGATGACGCGCGAGCTGGTGCGCCAGGAGGGTCTGTTCGTGGGCGGCAGCTCGGGCGCGGCGGTCGCGGGGGCCATCAAGTACGCAGAGGCGACGAAGCGCAAGGAGAACATCCTGGTGCTGCTGCCCGACGGGGCGTCGAAGTACCTGTCGAAGATCTTCGACGACAAATGGATGCGCGAGAACGGATTCCTCGACGAGCCCGATCCGCTGGGGACGGTCGTCGAGCTGCTGCGCTCGAAGAAGCAGCGCCCCCTGATCACCGCGCGCAAGGGCCAGGCGGTGCGCGACGTCATCGCGTTGATGCGCGACAACGGCGTGTCGCAGATGCCGGTGCTGGCCGGGGACGGCGCGCGGCTGGTCGGGATCGTCGCCGAGGTGGACCTGCTGGATCACCTGGTGAAAGGGGAGGGCGGGCTGGACACGCCGATCGACGATCTGATCGAGTCCGACTACGCGACGGTGTCGCCGGCCACGCGCATCCACCTGCTGCGCAACATCCTCAACGACGCCAAGATCGTCGTCGTCGAGGAACGTGACGCCATCGTCGGCGTCATCACCAAGATCGATCTCATCGAGTACCTGGCCGAGCGCAGAGCGCGATGAAGCGCGTGAAGCGGTCGACGCAGCGGTCGAGGAAGCGATCGAGCGCGGGCCCTCGCTTCGAGACCGCGGCGATCCACGCCGGGCAGCATCCCGAGCCGGTGACGGGCGCCGTGATGACACCGGTGTTCCTGACGTCGACCTTCGCGCAGAAGGCGCCGGGCGAGCACACCGGCTTCGAGTACTCGCGCACGCAGAACCCGACGCGGTTCGCCCTGGAGGCGAACCTGGCGGCGCTGGAGGGCGGCGCCTGGGGCCTCGCCTTCAACGCGGGCGTCGCCGCGTCCGCGGCGGTGCTGTCACTGCTGGACGCGGGCGATCACGTGGTCGCGGGCGACGATCTCTACGGCGGTTCGTACCGGCTGTTCGAGAAGGTGTACCGCCGTCTGGGCGTGCGCTTCAGTTACGTCGACGCGCGCGATCCGAAGGCCGTCGCCGCCGCCATCCAGCCCAGCACGCAGCTTTGCTGGCTGGAGACCCCGACCAATCCGCTCCTGCGCTTGGCCGACATCCGTGCCGTCGCCGAGATCTGCGCGCCGCGCCGCGTGCGCCTGTGCGTCGACAACACCTTCATGACGCCGTTCTTCCAGCGCCCGCTGGATCTGGGCGCGGACCTGGTCGTTCATTCGACGACCAAATACCTGAACGGTCACTCCGATGTCGTAGGGGGCGTGGTCATCGGCCGCGATCCGGATCTGCGCGCGCGCGTGGCGTTCCTGCAGAACTCGATGGGCGGCAGCCAGCCGGCGTTCGACAGCTTTCTGGTGCTGCGCGGGACGAAGACGCTGGCGGTGCGCATGCAGCGGCACGAAGCCAACGCGCTGGCGGTGGCGCGCTGGCTGGAATCCCGCCGTGACATCGCCTGGGTGCTCTACCCGGGGCTGCGTTCGCATCCGCAGCACGCGCTCGCGCGCCGCCAGATGTCCGGCTTCGGCGGCATGGTCAGCTTCGCGTTCCGCGGTGGAAGCGGTGCGCTGGCGCGCGCGCGGAAATTCCTGTCGGCCTTGCGCGTGTTCACCTGCGCGGAGTCGCTGGGCGGCGTCGAGTCGCTGGCCGAGCACCCCGCGATCATGACGCACGCGTCGATTCCGCCCGAACGGCGCAAGGCGCTGGGCATCGACGACGGACTGGTGCGTCTGTCCGTCGGCATCGAGCACGCCGACGACCTGATCGCCGATCTAGAACAGGCCCTGCGGGCGAGCCGTCACTGACACCAGCGAGCTATCGTCGGGGCGGGTTGCAGTCGGGGAACAGCGCGAAGTCCGCCGGTCCGTCCTCGATCAGCTGATCGCACCACTGGCCGTGGAGATTCACCGTGAAGCCGTTGCCGCTGACGTCCCAGCCGTTGTTGTGATCGTGCGGAACGACCACGTTGTTCCAGTAAAGCGCCGCGCGGTCGGCGTCCTGGATTCGCGCCGTCGTGAGGTCGACCTGGCAGGCAGCCGTCGCGATCGATCGGATGATCTCGCCGATCTCGTTCGTCAGGTCGCTCTGGTTCGACGCGGGATGCAGGTAGGGCGGGTTGCGTGCGCCGCCGTTGATCGCCATGCCTTCCAGGCAGTCGCTGGTCGCCTGATCGAGCTGCCCGGGCGCGACCACGGCCGTGGCGACGAAGTTCCGCGCCAGGTCGTTCACCGCCGTTTGCGCGTCCACACACGAGCTCTGGCCCCCGCCGCCGCAATCGGGCATGCCGTTGGTGACGAGCAGGACGTAACGGCTGTTCACGTCGGGCCGGGACGCGAACACCACCCCGCAGTTGGTGATCGCACGGGTGGTCGGCCGCTGGTAGGTCGCCGTCGCGCAGGACGGGGACGAGTTCTGATCGCAGAGGTGCAGCGCCATCTCGAACTTCGTGTAGTTCGGGTTCGGCGGGCTGGGCATGCTCGCGCAGCACCCATCGTTGCAAAGGTAGCTGCTCGGAAATTCCACGTAGCCGAACTCGACGACCTTCTGATAGCGCGCGGCGTAGGTGTCCAGCGCGGCGCGCGCGGTGGCCAGCGGCGTGCTGTCGCCGAAGCGTCCGTTCATGGTGGCCGAGCGATCGAGCGCCACGATGACCTCCGGGTACTGGATGAGGAAATCGGTGGGAGCGCCCGTGCAGAACGGCGAGCCGCCGTCGCCGCTGACGGCCCCGTCGACCGCGCTCTGGTCGATCAGCACCGTCTGCCGGCACGCGACCATTGATAACGCCACGACGCCGAGCCCGGTGATCGCGCGCATACCGCCGGCCCCGCTAGTGGTTCGTCTTTGTCGTCGCCTGCTCGACGAGATCCGTCGCCTGCCGCTTGAAGCGCCCTTCAGGATAGGAACGAAGGTAACCGCGCAGCACCTCGACACCGGCGCCGTCGCCGATGCGGACGAGGCACGCCCCACGGTGGAAATTCGAAGCTTCGAGCACGTCGCGCGCGCGCGACGCCGACAGCGCGACCTGATACGCCCCCACCGCGTGCCGGCAATCGCCGCGGCCGCGGTAGAGATCGCCGACCAGGCGCGCGATCTCGCCGCGCCGCTCACTGTCCGGGCGCCGGCGCAGGAAGTCCGTCGCCTCGGCGAGCGCGTCGTCGGCCTCACCGGCGCGCGCCAGCGTTTCGATGATCGACACGTCCGCCTCGACGCGCAGGATGCCGGCGGGGTAATCCGAGCGGTAGCGCCGCCAGGCGGCGACCGCCGCCGCCGCCTGACCGCGCTCGTTCAGCACCCGACCGATCTCGTAGGCGGCGTTCTCGGCGACCGGGCCGGTCTTCTGCGCGAGCGCCTTGTAGATCTCGATGGCGCGGGGCGCATCGCCCGCGGCCAGCGCCGCGCGCGCCGCGGCCGGGGTGTCGCCGGCGGGAGCCCGCGCCGGGGTCGCGAGCACGGCGACCTGCCGCTCGGCATGCGCGGACGGACGGCGATGATGCGTGTTCGCGCGAAGCTGCAGCGTGGTCTCCAGCCCCGGGGACGCCGGCGCCTTCTCGGGCGCTATCACCGGGAGCTCGTATTTCTCGATCGCCTTGTCGGCCGCATCGCCGCGCTTCTCGGTTCCGGCGCGGTCGGCGGGCGCGCTCTCGGCCGCCGGCGGACTGTTCCAGCGCTGCCCCGGCTCGAGACGGGCCAGGCGCACGTCGTTGTTCCACACCTCGACCACGCCCTCGTCGACGTCGACATCGACGCGTCTATCGCTATTCGCTGCGCCGTTCACCGCCACACCGAACTTGGTGCCCAGCACGATGACGCGATAGCGCTCCGCGCGCACCACGAACGGATGGCCGGGGCGGCGGTGCGGGACCTTGAAGCGGACCGCGCCGTCCTCGACGCGTGGATCGCTGCCCTCGATGCGCATCACGCTGGTGCGCTGCAACTCGGCCTCGACCCCGCCTTCCAGCGTCAGCAGCCGCGCTTCGGTGGACGTCGCGCTCGCGGCGGGCGCCTGCGCGAGATGCGAGCGCTCGGGCGTCTGCACGACCCGCGGCCACAGCAACGCGGCGGACGCCAGCGCCAGCGCGGCGGTGCTCGCCATGCCGCCCGCGAACCACGACAGCCGCGCGCCGCGCCGCCCGGCGGGCCGCGCATCGAACGCCGCCCAGCCGCGTCGCACGGTGACATTGTCGGGAAGGCGCTGCTGCGCCTCGTCGAGCGCACGGCGCAACTCCGCGGCGATGGGATCGTTCCCGTCGGGCCAGGCGCGGTTGGTCACGCGTTGCCCTCCCGGCCGCCGGCGGCCTTCGTCTTGAGCCGCTTGCGGGCCATCGCCATCAGCTCGGCGCGCGCGTAGTGAAGGCGCGACCAGGCGGTGTTCTCGGGGCACTCCGCGATCTGGGCGACTTCCTCGATCGGAAGGCCTTCGATCTCGAACAGCACCAGGACCAGTTTCTTCTTCGGCGAAAGCTTCGCGATCAGCTCGTCCAGCATGCGCAGCCGCTCGGTCCGCTCCGAGGCATCGGGCGCCGGCGGAGGCAGCGGTTCGCGCAGCAGCATGCTCGAAAGCATCGTGCGCACGCGCCGGCGGCGCGCGGCCCGCGACGCGTACCGGGCGGCGATCCGGTAGATCCAGGTCGACAGCCGGGCGTCGCCGCGGAAGTGCGTCAGGCTGCGGTAGACCGCGACGAACACCTCCTGGCAGGCGTCCTCCCGCTCCTCGGGTGGCACGCCGAACGAGGCGAGGAACCGGTGGACGATGGGCGAGTAACGGTCGAACAGGACGCGCCAGGCCCCCCGATCACCATCCCGGCAGCCGGCCAGGATGTCGTGGTCGGGCCCACC
>Ga0070673_100000782_pt1 | contig 17709 bp, 14 predicted proteins | sample KBSM23metaG_FD_65342 | JGI IMG/M metagenome (GOLD analysis project Ga0070673, IMG submission 65342) | Miscanthus rhizosphere microbial communities from Kellogg Biological Station, Michigan, USA - KBS M2-3 metaG | ecosystem: Host-associated > Plants > Roots > Rhizosphere > Soil ... | reverse complement strand
GATCCGCGACGGAGTGATCGCCGAGGTCCGCGACGCGATCGCGCTCGGCATGCAGAGCAGGCCGTAGACGGTTAACGGTTAACGGTTAACGGTTAACGGTTGACCGCAGACCGTAGACTGCGGACCCTTCTTATGAACGGTGCGCTGCTCGTCGACAAGCCGCCCGGCCCGACCTCTCACGACATCGTCGCGTTCGTCCGCCGTACGCTGAAGATCTCGCGCGTCGGCCACACCGGGACGCTCGATCCCCTGGCGACGGGCCTGCTCGTCGTCCTCGTCGGCCACGCGACGCGGCTGGCGCAGTTCCTCGTCGCGGACGAGAAGGAGTACGTGGCGGACGTGCGGCTCGGCATCGCGACGCCGACCTACGACGCGGCATCGCTGAGCGAGGTGCGAAGTGCGGGGAGCGAGGTGCGATGCTCGAACGCGGAAATCGAGGCAGTGCTCGCGGAGTTCCGCGGCACGTTCATGCAGACGCCGCCGGCCTTTTCCGCAAAGAAGGTCGATGGAGTTCCCGCGTACAGACAGGCACGCAAGGACCTGCCGGTGGAATTGAAACCGGTAGAAGTGACGGTGCGCGAACTCGAGGTCCTCGCCTCTCTCAGCCCGCACCTCGCGCCTCCCACTGCGGACTCCGCACCTCGCACCCCGCACCTCGCGCCTCGCGCCTCGCTCCTCCGCCTGCGAGTCGCCGTCTCCTCCGGCTTCTACGTCCGCTCCCTCGCCCACGACATCGGGCAGCGGCTGGGGTGCGGGGCGCATCTCGAGGCGCTGCGGCGGACGCGGGTGGGAGGATTCCGGGTCGAGGAGGCCTGCACCCTCGACGTCCTCGAAGCGGCGGGCCCCGCCGCGCCCTGCGTCCGGACGATGAACGGCCTGCTGGGGGCGTGGCCGGAAGTGCGGCTGACCGAGGAGGGGCTCCGGCGGGCGGGCCACGGCAACAGCCTGGGGCCGCAGCACCTGGCAGGGCGGCCGCCCGAACGGCCGGGGCGGGTGCGGGTTCTGGACGGCGCGGGGGAGCTGCTGGCGGTGGCCGAGGAGCGCCCCGACGGGCTTTTGCATCCACTGCTCGTCCTGAGGTAAAATACTGAACCGTTTACAAATACGGCAACGGCGGCCTGGCGCGGGGGATGCCCCCCCGAGGGTCTGGGCCGTGCGTGAAAGGCACCATCGTGTTCACCAAGGAACGCAAGACCGAAGTCATCAGCAGCTACAAGACCCACGAAGGCGATACCGGGTCCCCCGAAGTGCAGGTCGCCCTGCTCAGTGAGCGCATCAGCTATCTCACCGAACACTTCAAATCGCACGCGAAGGACCACCACTCTCGCCGCGGGCTCCTGAAGCTCGTCGGCCAGCGCCGCCGTCTCCTCGACTATCTGAAGCGCAAGGACACGGACCGCTACGCCGAACTGATCAAGCGTCTCGGAATTCGCAAGTAGGCCGGGTCGTCAGACCCGGCGGCACGCTCACCACACGGAAGCTGGCGCAGCTTATTTCGAAAGACAGAGTTCACATGCACACACGCGACATTCAGGTCGGGGGTCGTCAGATCTCCATCGAAACCGGCCGCATGGCCAAGCAGGCGGACGGCGCCGTCGTCGTCCGATCGGGTGACTCGGTTGTCCTCGTCAGCGCCTGCGCCGCGGCCACGCCGCGCGAAGGAATCGACTTCCTTCCGCTCACCGTCGACTACAAGGAAAACACCTACGCGTCGGGACGCATCCCCGGCGGCTTCTTCAAGCGCGAAGGCAAGCCGGCCGAGAAGGAAGTCCTCACGAGTCGCCTGATCGACCGCCCCATCCGGCCGCTCTTCCCCTCGGGCTGGCGGCACGAGACGCAGATCATCGCCCTCGTGCTCTCGGCTGACGGCGACAACGACACCGACGTGCTGGCGATTACCGGCGCCTCCGCGGCGCTGGCGCTCTCGACGATCCCGTTCGCGAAAACGATCGCCGGCGTACGCGTCGGCCTGGTGGACGGCCAGTTCGTGATCAATCCGACCTTCGATCAGCGCCGGGCCAGCCAGCTCGATCTGATCGTCGCCGGCACCAACGACGGCATCGTCATGGTCGAAGCCGGCGCGAAGGAAGTGACCGAGAAGGACATGGTCACGGCCCTCGACACGGCGCACGCCGCGATCAAAGAGATCATCGCCGGCATCGACGCGCTGGCCAGGCAGGCCGGCAAGCCGAAGAAGACGGTCGCGAAGAAGGAAATCCCCGCGGCGTTCCAGCAGGACGTGCGCAGCAAGGCCTACGAGAAGCTGGCCGCCGCGATGCGCATCCAGGACAAGCTGGAGAACTACAGCACCGTCGACAAGGTCCTGGAGGAACTCGTCGCCGGCTACGACGAAGCCGATCTCGAGGCTCGCGCCAACGCCAAGTCGGTGTTCAAGGAACTGAAGGAGCACGTCATGCGCGACGAGGCCCTCGAGCGCGGCAAGCGCCTCGACGGCCGCAGCTTCGACCAGATCCGGCCGATCACGATCGAAGTCGGCGTCATGCCCCGCACGCACGGCTCGGCGCTGTTCACGCGCGGCGAAACGCAGGCGCTGGTCACCGCGACGCTCGGCACCGCCGACGACCAGCAGAAGATCGAGACGATGGACGGCGAGGTGTGGAAGCGGTTCATGCTCCACTACAATTTCCCGCCGTTCTCGGTTGGCGAAGTCGGCCGTTTCACCGGCCCCGGCCGCCGCGAGATCGGCCACGGCGCTCTGGCCGAGCGCGCGCTGACGCCGATGATGCCGCCCGAAGACAAGTTCCCCTACACCGTGCGCATCGTCTCCGACATCCTCGAGTCGAACGGATCCTCGTCGATGGCGTCGGTATGCGGCGGCTCGCTGGCGATGATGGACGCGGGCGTGCCGCTGCACAAGCCGGTGGCCGGCGTGGCCATGGGGCTGATCATGGACGAGTCGACCGGCAAGTACGCGGTGCTCAGCGACATCGCCGGCGCCGAGGACCACTACGGCGACATGGACTTCAAGGTCACCGGCACCGCCGAGGGCATCACCGCGCTGCAGATGGACATCAAGGTCTCGGGCGTCAACGCCGAGATCATGACCAAGGCGCTCGAACAGGCGCGCCAGGGCCGGATGTTCATCCTCGGCAAGATGCAGGAAACGCTGGCCGCATCGCGCTCGAACGTGTCGCAGCACGCGCCGCGCATCGTCACGATCAAGATCCCGGTGGACAAGATCCGCGACGTCATCGGGCCCGGCGGCAAGATGATCCGCAGCATCATCGAGCGCACCGGCGTGAAGATCGACGTCGAGGACAACGGCACGGTGAACGTGGCGTCGGCCGACGAGACGTCGGCGGCCAAGGCGATCGCCATCATCCAGGAGCTGACCGCGACGCCGGAGCTGAACAAGACCTACATGGGGAAGGTGCAGCGGATCACCGACTTCGGCGCGTTCATCGAGATCATGCCCGGGCTCGACGGCCTGCTGCACGTCTCGGAGATCGCGCACTACCGCGTCAAGGACGTGCGCGACGAGCTCAAGGAAGGCGACCAGGTGATGGTCAAGGTGATCAACATCGATCCTTCCGGCAAGATCCGCCTCAGCCGCAAGGCGCTGCTGGCCCCGCCCGAAGGGACGCCGGAAGGCGGTCAGGGCGGTGACCAGGGCGGCGGCGGTGGACGCGACCGCGGCCCGCGCGGCCCGCGCCGCGACCGCGAGCACGCGCAGAAGGACTAAGTGAGGAGACGTCCCCGGGGCGACTATTTGTCGCCCCGGCACGTCTAACGCAACAAGGGGGACCTATGCGAACTCGTCAGTGGGCGGTGTTTACCACGCTCGCCGCGTCTGTGTTGTGGCTCGTTTCGGCGGCAGCACAGGACCAGGGGGCAACCCGCGAGTTCAGCATCAGCGGGAACCATTACGCCTTCTCGCCCGCCAACATCACCGTCGACCGCAACGACCTGGTGAAGATCACCTTCACCGCGTCCGACATGCCCCACTCCTTCACGCTCGACGACTACCGCATCGTCAAGCGCGCCGGCGCCGGGCAGGCGGTGACCTTCGAGTTCCGCGCCGATCGCTCGGGGCAGTTTCCCTACTACTGCAACCTGACCGCCGACGACAAGTGCCGGAACATGAAAGGGACGCTGACTGTACGCTGATCGATTGCCGATTGGCGATTCACGGATTGCCGATTTACCGATTTCGGGATTAGCGATTGACGATTAGAATGCCGCGATGATCGTGGCATTTCAGGGAGAGCCGGGGGCCTACAGCGAGGCCGCGGCTCTCAAGTTCGCTCCCGCCTCCCAGACGCTTCCCTGTCCGTCCTTCGACGAAGTCTTCGCCGCGGTGCGCGACACGCGCGCGACGCACGGCATCCTGCCGATGGAGAACTCCATCGGCGGCAGCATCCACCGCAACTACGATCTGCTGCTCGAGCACGACCTGCCGATCGTCGGCGAGGTCGAGCTGCGCGTGGACCACTGCCTGCTCGCGCTGCCCGGCACCGCGCTGGCCGACGTGAAGGTGGTCTACTCGCATCCGCAGGCGCTGGCCCAGGTCGAGACGGCGCTGCGGCAGATGACCGGCGTGGAGGTGGTCGCGGTGTACGACACCGCCGGCGCGGCGAAGATGGTGCGGGAAGGCAACCGCCGCGACGCGGCGGCGGTGGCGTCACGCCGTGCCGCCGAGGTGTTCGGCCTCGCGATCCTGAAGGAGTCGATCCAGGACTTCCGCGACAACATCACGCGCTTCTGCGTCGTGACGAAGCCCGGGGCGCCGCCGGCCGAGGCCGACAAGACCTCGCTGGTCTTCTCGCTGCACAGCAAGCCGGGGGCGCTGTTCAAGGCCCTGGCCGGCTTCGCCCTGCGTGACATCAACCTCACCAAGATCGAATCGCGGCCGCTGCGCGGAAAGCCCTGGGAATACGCCTTTTACGTCGACGTGCAGGCGCCGGGCACCGACGCCGGCCTGCAGCGCGCGGTGGCCGATCTCCAGGACTTCTGCCACTGGGTCCGGACGCTCGGCAGCTACCGCGGCTTCAAGCCATAAGCCAGTTCGATAGCTCTGATAGATTCTTTTCATTTCACTTATACCTCGCGATCCGGCAGGATCCCCTTCTATCAAGGGGAGGCCATGGATCTGAGGCAGCTCGAGATCATCCGGGCGATCGCCGACACCGGCTCGTTCACCGCCGCGGGGGCGCGGCTGAACGTCTCGCAGTCCGCGATCAGCCGCCAGATCATCCTGCTCGAGGACGAGTTCCACGAGCGGCTGTTCGTGCGCCTCGGGCGCCGCCTGCAGATCACGCCGGTCGGCGAAACGCTGCTGCAACTGAGCCAGCGCGTCTTCGACGACATTCACGGCACCGTCGCGGAGATCTCGAACCGGCAGAAGACGCTCGGCGGGGAGCTGCGGCTGGTCGGCGGGATGACCGTCTGCCTCTACGTGTTCCCGCCGCTCGTGCGCGAGTTCAAGAAGCTGCACCCGCACGTCGACATCAAGGTGGCGACCGGCGGCGTGCAGCGGCTGCTGCGCCGCGTCCGCACGCGGCGCGCCGACCTGGCGCTGCTGACGCTGCCGATCGAGGATCCCGCGGTCACCACGGTCCCCGTGCTGCGCGAGGAGCTGCTGCTGGTGATGCCAGCCGATCACCCGCTCTCGAACCGCGACTCGGTGCCGGTCGAAGCGCTGGTCGGGCAGCCGTTCATCGTCTTCGAGGCCGGCAGCAACACCCGCCGCACCATCGACGACTTCTTCGTCCGCGAGCAGATCAAGCCGAACGTCGTCACCGAGACCGAGAACGTGGAGATCATCAAGTCGATGGTCGCCGCCGGGCTCGGCATCAGCATCGTGCCGTTCCAGTCGGTCGAGCGCGAGACGCGCGGCGGGACGCTGAAGGTGGCGCGGATCCGCGGCCAGCGGCTGGTGCGCGAGACCGGCTGGGTCTACCGCGCCGACGAGCGGACGCCGCGCGTCGTGCAGGAGATGATGGCGACCTTCGCGCGGATCGCGGCGGAGCTGCAGCCGTCGGCGGAGGTCGCGTCGTGAGGCTGACCGAGCGCGAGATCGACAAGCTGCTGATCGTCACCGCCGCCGACCTGGCGCGGCGGCGCCGTGCCCGCGGCCTCAAGCTGAATCATCCCGAGGCCGTCGCGCTGATCACCGCCGACGTCCTCGAGGGCATCCGCGACGGGCGCAGCGTCGCCGAGCTGATGGCCTTCGGATCGACTATCCTCTCCCGCGACGACGTGATGGAAGGGGTGGCGGAGATGATCAGGGAAATCCAGGTCGAGGGCACCTTCCCCGACGGCACCAAGCTGGTGACCGTTCACGATCCGATCCGGTAGGCGGCGCCGTGATTCCCGGCGAATACGTGCTTCGTGACGGCGAGCTCGATCTGAGCCCGGGGCGCGACCGCGCCGACCTCCGGGTCGAGAACACCGGCGATCGTCCCATCCAGGTGGGCTCGCACACGCATTTCTTCGAGGTCAATCGCGCGCTGCGCTTCGATCGCGACGCCGCCTACGGGCGGCGGCTCGACATCGCCGCCGGCACGTCGCTCCGCTTCGAGCCGGGCGAGGCGCGCGACGTCACGCTGATTCCGCTCGCCGGCCGGCGCGCCGTCTTCGGAATGAGCGGCCGGATCAACGGCCCGCTGTCACATTGAGGACCGCGAGCGGAACGGAGCGAGCCGCATGAGGCGAGCGAGTGAAGCGAGCTTAAGCGAGCCGGCGGAGCGCAGTCGCCGCCAGGCGACCGGCGAGCGCCAAGAATGAAGATCGCACGCGACGCGTACGTCGGCCTCTACGGCCCGACGACCGGCGACCGCGTCCGTCTCGGCGATACCGACCTGTTCCTCGAGATCGAGCGCGACGCCGCCGTCTACGGCGAGGAGGTCACGTTCGGCGGCGGCAAGGTGATCCGCGACGGGCAGGGACAGTCGCAGCTGACGCGCGCCGGCGGCGCGCCGGATCTCGTCATCACCAACGCCATCGTCGTGGACTACACCGGCATCTACAAGGCCGACATCGCCGTCCGCGACGGCCGCATTTCCGCCATCGGCAAGGCCGGCAATCCCGACATCCAGGACGGCGTCGGCGCCGGCCTGGCGATCGGCCCGGGTACGGAGGTCATCGCCGGCGAGCACCGGATCCTCACCGCCGGCGGCATCGACTCGCACATCCACTTCATCAGCCCGCAGCAGGCGTGGGAAGCGCTCTACAGCGGCGTGACGACGATGATCGGCGGCGGCACCGGCCCGGCCGAGGGCACGCGCGCGACGACCTGCACGCCCGGCGAATGGAACCTGCAGCGGATGTTCGAGGGCACGCAGGCGCTCCCGGTGAACGTGGGGTTCCTCGGCAAGGGCAACGCGGCGACGCCGGCGGCGCTCGCCGAGCAGGTCCGCGCCGGCGCGATGGGCCTGAAGCTGCACGAGGACTGGGGCACGACGCCGGCGACGATCGATGCCGCGCTGACGGTCGCCGACGAGTACGACGTCCAGGTCGCGATTCACACCGACACCCTGAACGAGTCGGGCTTCGTCGAGGACTCGATCGCCGCGTTCAAGGGGCGCACGATCCACACCTACCACAGCGAAGGCGCCGGCGGCGGCCACGCGCCCGACATCCTGCGCGTCTGCGCCGAGCCCAACGTGCTGCCGTCGAGCACCAACCCGACGATGCCCTACACGGTGAACACGCTCGACGAGCACCTCGACATGCTGATGGTGTGTCATCACCTCAACCCGGGCGTGCCCGAGGACGTGGCCTTCGCCGAGTCGCGCATCCGGCCGGAAACGATGGCGGCCGAGGACGTGCTGCACGATCTCGGCGCGATCAGCATGATGTCGTCCGACTCGCAGGCGATGGGCCGCGTCGGCGAAGTGATCTGCCGCACCTGGCAGACCGCCGACGTCATGAAGCGCACGCGCGGCCAGGCCGGCGCCGGGAACGACAACTTCCGGATCCGCCGCTACATCGCGAAATACACGATCAACCCGGCCATCGCTCACGGGGTCGCGGAGCACGTGGGCTCGATCGAGGTCGGCAAGATCGCGGATCTCGTGCTGTGGTCGCCGGCGTTCTTCGGGGTGAAGCCGGATCTGATCGTCAAGGGGGGCTTCATCGCCGCGGCGGCGATGGGCGATCCCAACGCGTCGATCCCGACGCCGGAGCCGGTTCGCTACCGGCCGATGTTCGGCGCGCTCGGCCGCGCGCCCGCCGCCACGGCCTGCACGTTCGTGTCGCGCGCGGCGCTGGACGCCGGCACGCCGGTCAGCCGTCTCGATCGCCTGGTGCTGGCGGTCGGCAACACGCGGCGGCTCGGCAAGAAGGACATGGCGCTCAACGACGCGCGGCCGGCGATCGCGATCGACCCCGAACGCTACACCGTCACGATCGACGGCGAGCGGATCGAGCCGCGCCCGGCCACCGTGCTGCCGCTGGCGCAGCGCTACTTCCTGTTCTGAGGATCCGCCGTGGACGAGCCGATCACGATTCGCCATCTTCCGCCGCCGGGGGAGCCGCCGCCCGCCGACGTCGTCGAGCTCCCGATGACGGCGCACGACCGTCGCCGGGTCCGGCGCATCATCGACGCGCCCGACGGGACGCGGCTGGCGCTGGAGCTCGCCACGGGAAGCGTGCTGCATCCGGGCCAGGTCCTGCACCGGCACGGGACGCGGGCGTACGTGGTCGGCGCGGCGCTGGAAAACGTGCTCGTGGCGCGGCCGCGCAGCGTCGAGGAGGCCGCGCGCGTCGGGCATCTCATCGGCAACCTGCACCGGGACATCGAGGCCAGCGGCGGCGAGATCCTCGCGCTGGCCGATCCGGCTCTCGAGGACCGGCTGCGCCGCGCCGGCGTCCCCTTCACGGCGGAGCGCCGCCCCTTTCACGGCCGCGCGCCAGGGGAACACGCTCATTGAATTCCGGCCTGGCGCTGCTGCGGCTGCTGCAGATCTTCGACTCGGGGTTCCCCGTCGGCGCCTTTGCGCATTCGGGCGGCGTCGAGACCTACGCCGCGCTCGGCGGATCGCTTGGTGACCTGCGCGACATCCTTCACGCGCAGATCGATCTCGGCTGGGGCCGCGCTGATCTGGCGGCGGCATGCCTCGCGTGGCGCGCGGCAGGAGAGACGCGGGCGGCGGTGCTCGCAGACCTCGCGGCGCGGCTGGACGCCCTGAAGGTCGTGCCCGCGGTCCGCGATACGAGCGTCAGGCTCGGGCGGCGCACCGCGGATCTCATCGCGCGTCTCTATCCCGACGCGGCCGTCGAGATCGCGCCGTGCCACCACGCCGTCGTGATCGGAGCGGCCGGACGCGGCCTCGGGCTGCCGCTCGACCCGATGCTGCACGGGTATGCCCAGAGCCTCACGAGCGGCACGCTCGCCGCGGCGCTCCGCTGCATGCCGATCAGTCCGGCGCAGGCGCATCAGCTGCTCGTCGAGCTGCACCCGAGCATCGCGGCGGCGGTGGCCGACGTGATCGAGGATCCGCACGCCGCGATGTTCTCGTTCACCCCGGCGCTCGACATCCGCAGCGCGCAGCAGGCGCAGCTGCGGACGCGCCTGTTCCAGTCCTGAGACCCATGAGCCGTGTCACCATTGGCGTTGGCGGTCCGGTCGGCTCGGGCAAGACCGCCCTCCTCGACAGCCTGTGCAAGCGACTGCGCGACCGCTACAGCCTGGCGGTCATCACCAACGACATCTACACCTACGAGGACGCCGAGTTCCTGATGCGATCCGGCGCGCTGCCGCTGGAGCGGATTCGCGGCGTGCAGACCGGCGGCTGCCCGCACACCGCGATTCGCGAGGACACCTCGATCAACCACGAGGCGATTGACGAGACGATCGCGCGCTTTCCCGACGTGCGGATCGTCTTCCTCGAGTCGGGCGGCGACAACCTGGCCGCCTCGTTCAGCCCGGAGCTCGTGGACGTGAGCATCTACGTGGTGGACGTGGCCGGCGGCGACAAGGTGCCGCGCAAGGGAGGGCCCGGCGTCACGCGAAGCGACCTGCTCGTCATCAACAAGACCGACCTCGCGCCGTGGGTCGGCGCCGACCTCTCGGTCATGGCGCGCGACGCGCGGGCCATCCGCGACGGCAAGCCGATCGTGTTCACCAACCTGAAGAGCGGCGACGGCCTCGACCAGGTGATCGACTGGATCCGCCGCGACGTGCTGTTCGACACCGCCCCATGACCGGCGTCGCGGGTGCGGTCGACCTGCGCTTCGGCTGGCGGCGTTCTGAAACGGTGCTGGCGGAGTGCCGGGTCGACGCGCCGATGAAAGTGGTCCGACCGTTCCCGTCGGCCGGCGGCCGCCTCGTCGTGCAGCTGATCACGCTGGGGCCCGGCCTCTGCGCGGGGGACACGCTGCGCGTACGCGTGACCAGCGAAGGGGGCGCACGGGTCGTCGTCACGACGCCCGCGGCGGCGCGCATCATGGCGATGACCGGCGGCGAGCGCGCCGAGCAGCACGTGGCGCTCCACGCCGACGCCCGATCGTCGCTGGAGTACTACCCGATGGTGGCGATCCCGTTCCCCGGCAGCACGTTCGTGCAGACGGTCACGGTCACCGCGGCGCGCGACGCCCGCGTCGGCGTCGTCGAAGCATGGGCGCTCGGGCGGCAGGCTCGCGGCGAGTACCTCGCGTTCGCGCGCCTCTCCAGCCGGACGTCGCTGACCGTCGACGACGTACTAACGCTCGCCGAGGCCACGGAGGTGGCGCCTGGTCTCCACGACGCGGCCAACGCGGCCGTCCTCGCGGGCCGGCACTACACCGCCTCCGGTTTCTGGCACGGCGTGACGCTGACCGGACGCGACAGCCCGGCGCCGCCGGCGGACCGCACGCTGGTCGCCTTCGGCCAGTCGAAACCGGGGCTCGCCTACTTGCGGGCCCTCGCGCCGGACGCTCCGGCGCTCGACGCGGTGATCCGCCGGTCACTCGATCGCGTGGCGACGAGCTGGCAGGTGGCGCCCGTCTGCCTCGAGCGCTTCCGGTGCTGAGCCCTCGAACGCCATAGATTCTTCGCATGGCGATCATGCGCGGACGATCTGCCACGCCGATTCGCGCCCATTCCGGATCGTCATGCGCCTCGCGCATGCCGGCGATACTCATTCTCTATTTCCGCGATTGGACGGAGGCGCGCATAACTGTCGGCTATGCGACCAGCCGATTCGCGCTTTCCGCTGTATCGGCCCGAGCTCGAACGCGACGCCTGCGGCATCGGCCTGGTGGTGGACGCGCGCGGGCGCCGCAGCCGCGACATCGTCGAGCAGGCCCTCGGCGCGCTGGTGCGGATGACGCATCGCGGCGCGCCGCAGGAAACGGCCTCGATTGACGGCTCGGGCATCCTGACCCAGATCCCCTGGCGGGTCTATCGCGACGATCTGCCGCCGGCGTTCTCGACCGGCACCGGGACGCGGGCGCTCGGCGCGTTCTTCATGCCGCGGCACGGCGTCTCGGCGCTGAAGGTCATCGTCGAGCAGGCGCTGCGGCGGGCGGGGTTCGGGCGCCATCACTGGCGGACCGTTCCGGTCTCCTTCGCGGCGCTCGACCGGGCACGGCGCCGGCACATGCCCGCCATCCTGCAGGTGGCGGCGCTCGCGGACGGGAACGGCGACGGCGCCGAGGCCGCCCTCTATCGCGCGCGCATGGATATCGAGGCGGCCGCGGCGCGCCGGCGGTTCTCCGGCTTCTCGCTGGTCTCGCTGTCGACGCGGACGGTCGTCTACAAGGGACTGCTGGCGCCGGCTGAGCTGCCGATCTTCTACCCCGACCTCAGCGATCGGGAATTCACCAGCGCCATCGCGGTGGTCCACCAGCGATTCAGCACGAACACCGCGCCCGAGTGGGGCCTCGCGCAGCCGTTCCACATGCTGGCGCACAACGGCGAGATTGCCTCCGTCGCCGGCAATCGCCGCTGGGCAGGAGCGGCGGCGCAGGCGGCGGGGCTGCCGTCGCTGCTCGGCACCGCCGCCGAGCGGCGGCGCAGTGATTCGAGCAGCCTCGACGCGGCGGCGCAGGCGCTGTGCGCCGCGGGCTGCAGCCTGCCGCACGCGCTGTCGCGCCTGATCCCGCCGGCATGGGAGCACCACGCGACGCTGCCCCCGGAGGTCGCCGCCTTCTACGAGTGGCAGGCGTGCTTCGGTCCTTCGTGGGACGGCCCGGCGGCGGTGGCGTTCACGGATGGCGAGGTCGCGGGCGCACTGCTGGATCGCAACGGGTTCCGGCCGGCGCGGTATGTGCGCACCCGCGATCGCCGCCTCTACCTCGGATCGGAGGCCGGCATCTTCGACCTGTCGCCGCGCGACATCGTGGAGCGCGGGCGGCTTGCGCCTGGCGGAATCATCCTCGCCGATACGCGCTCCGGGAGGATCCTCGGCACCGACGCCGCGCGCGCGCAACTGGCCTCGCGGAAGAACTATCGGGCGATCGTCGCGCGATCGGTCGTCACCGCGGAGACGCAGCCCGACGAGACGGCGCACGACTGGGACGGCGACGGCGAGCGCCTGCGGCGGCGGCAGATCCTCTTCGGCTACACGCAGGAAGAGGTCGACCTGATCGTGCGGCCGATGGCGCGCGACGGCTCCGAGCCGCTGGGCTCGATGGGTGACGACGCGTCGATCGCGCCGCTGTCGGCGTTCGATCGACTGCTGCCCGACTTCTTCCGGCAGCGGTTCGCGCAGGTGACCAACCCGGCAATCGATCCGCTGCGGGAACGCGGCGTGATGACGTTGCGCGTGCTTCTCGGTCCGATCGCAGACTGGACGGACGAGGAACCGCGCCAGCCGGTTCTGTCGCTGCCTTCGCCGGTGCTCGATGCTTCGGGCATCGACCGCATTGCCGGCGCGGTGTTCCTCAGGCCGGTCACTATCGCGCTCACCTGCGACGCCGCGTCAGAGCCGCGCGCAATGCACGACGCGGTCGAGGCCGTGGCCGCGGCCGGCAGCGCGGCGGCCGCGGCCGGCTGCGGCGTGATCGTTCTCACCGATCGCGCGGTCTCGCGGACACGCGCACCGCTGCCGCCGCTGCTGGCCGTCGCCGCCCTGCACGAGCGGCTGCTCGCCGATGGGCTCCGCACGCGCACCAGCATCGTCGTCGAGACCGGCGAGGCGAGAGACGCGCACCAGGTGGCGACGCTCTGCGCCTACGGGGCGTCCGCCGTGTCGCCGTACGTGGCGCTGCACACCGCGGCATCGCTGGGGGTCGCCGCCGCAACGTCCGGCGATGGCGACGCGGCTGCCCGCTACCGCGGCGCACTCGAGACCGGCCTGCTCAAGATCCTGTCGAAGATGGGGGTGACGACGTTCGCGGCCTATTGCGGCTGCGGGCTCTTCGACGTGGTCGGCCTGGATCGCTCGCTCGTCGACCGCTATTTCGGCGGCGCCGGATCGCCCCTGGGCGGTCACCCGCTCGAAACGATCGCCCAGCTCACGTTCAATCGGCATCGGCTCGCGTTCGCGGATGACGCAGCGCCCGCGCTGCGCAATCCCGGCTTCCACTCGTTCCGTCGCGGCGGCGAGCAGCATGCCTACGATCCGGCCATCGTGCGGCAGTTGCATCGATCGGCACAGCCGGGCGGCGCCGACGCATACGGCGCGTTCACCGCGCTGGTCGACGGCCGGCGTCCCGTGTCGATCCGCGACCTGCTCGCGCTCAAGCGGCGCCCGCCCATCCCCGTGGAGCACGTCGAGCCGGCCGACGCCATCCTGCGGCGCTTCTTCACAGCGGCAATGTCGATCGGCGCGCTGTCGCCGGAGGCCCACGAAACGCTGGCCCTCGGCATGAACCGCATCAACGGCCGCAGCAACTGCGGCGAGGGAGGCGAGGCGGCGGAGCGCTACGAAGGGGCGCGCGGCCGCGACTGGTCCGGCAGCGCAATCAAGCAGGTGGCCTCGGCGCGCTTCGGTGTCACGCCGGCCTACCTGCGATCCGCGGACGAGCTGCAGATCAAGATCGCCCAGGGCTCCAAGCCCGGCGAAGGCGGCCAGCTGCCCGCGGTGAAGGTCGTCGGGCACATCGCGGCGCTGCGTCACGCGCAGGAAGGCGTGGCGCTGATCTCGCCGCCGGTGCACCACGACATCTACAGCATCGAGGACCTCGCCCAGCTGATCTACGACCTGCGCCGCTTCCATCCGTCCGCCCGCATCGGCGTGAAGCTCGTCGCCGCCGCCGGCGTCGGCATCGTCGCCGCCGGCACCGCGAAGGCGGGGGCCGACGCCATCCTGATCAGCGGGCACGACGGCGGCACCGGCGCCTCGCCGCGCGGATCGATCAAGCACGCCGGCCTGCCATGGGAGATCGGCCTCGCCGAGGCGCACCAGGTGCTGACGCACCACGGGCTGCGCCGCCGCGTCGTGCTGCAGGTGGACGGCGGCTTGCAGCGCGGGCGCGACCTCGTCGTCGCCGCGGCGCTCGGGGCGGAGGAATACGGCTTCGGGACGGCGGCGCTGGTGGCGATCGGCTGCGTCATGGCGCGGCAATGCCATCTCGACACCTGCCCCGCCGGCATTGCGTCGCAGCGGCCCGACCTGCGCGCGAAGTTCGCCGGCACACCCGAGATGGTCGAGGCGTTCTTCCGGCACGTCGCCGACGACGTGCGCTCGACCCTCGCAGCGCTGGGACTGCGATCGATCGACGAGCTCGTGGGCCGTGCGGACGTGCTCGAGCCGAGGCAGGAGGCGCTCCATGCTTCCCGGCTCGACGTGCGGCCGCTGCTGGTCTCGCATCCGCTGGAGCGGCGCCCGGCTCCAGTCGCCGTGAACACCGGTCCGACGATCGAGGACGTCAGCCTCGACGTCCTCGATCGCGGCGGCTCCGTGATCATCGGCGGCACCGTCCGGAACGTCGATCGCGCGATCGGGGCGGCGCTCGCGGGACGGATCACCGCGCGGTCCGGCGGCGGCGGACTGCCGCCGAATTCAGTCGTCCTCCATCTCGAGGGCACGGCGGGCCAGAGCCTCGGCGCGTTCCTGGTGCCGGGGATGGCGATCCACCTCCACGGCGAGGCCAATGACTACGTCGGCAAGGGGATGCACGGAGGCGTCATCGCCATCCGGCCAGTCTCGGACCGCGGCGGCAACCGCGACGTCGTGGCGGGAAACGCGGTGCTCTACGGCGCCACGGGCGGGCGGGTGCACCTCGGCGGTTCCGCGGGTGAACGGTTCGCCGTCCGCAACAGCGGCGCGATTGCCGTCGTCGAAGGCATCGGCGATCACGGCTGCGAATACATGACCGGCGGCACCGTCGTCGTACTCGGGGCGATCGGCCGCAACTTCGCGTCGGGCATGACCGGCGGAACTGCGTACATCCCCGCACATGCGGCCGAGCACGCCGGCGCCGGCGCCGTTCCGCTCGACGCGGCGGACTGGACGCTGCTCGAGCCGCTGTTGTCGCAGCACTGGAAGCTGACCGGGAGCGCGCGCGCGGCTTCGGTGCTCGGAAGCGGCGCGGCCGGCGCACGACTGTTCGTCAAGGTGGCACCCGGAGCTGTGGTCGGTCGCGCGGCGATCGTTCATGCGCGCGCGAGCGCGCTCACGGAACGCTGCGATGCGACAGGAGTCCGCGGCCCGCGAGATTCTTCATGAGCGCGACCGAACCGAACGTCCACGGCGGAACGCGATCGGTGTGATTCACGCAATTCACCAGGCTGCCGAGCGCCGGGGTCGAGACCCGGACGACGTCGCCCATAGCGTGGCTGAAGCCCTGGCCCGGCCCGAACCGGTCGATCGTGGGCGCGAACATGGTGCCGAGAAACAACATCATGCCGTCCGGATACTGGTGATGTGCGCCCATCGCCTGTTCGACCAGGTCCAGCGGGTCGCGGCTGATCAGTGACATTGAGCTGGTGGCCGTGAAGGCGAACCCGTCCGTGCCATTCACCGTCAGCTCTACCTCGCACCGCCGCAGGTCGACCGGTCCGAAATCCTCGTCGAACAACCGGATAAATGGGCCGATGGCCGCCGACGCGTTGTTGTCTTTCGCCTTGCCGAGCAGCAGCGCGCTGCGTCCCTCGAAATCGCGCAGGTTGACGTCGTTGCCCAGCGTGGCGCCGACGGTGCGGCCGGCACGGTTGACGGCCAGCACGACCTCGGGCTCCGGATTGTTCCACGCCGACTGCGGGTGAATCCCGATCTCGGCGCCGGTGCCCACCGCCGACATCGGCTGTCCCTTGGTGAAGATTTCTGCGTCGGGCCCGATCCCGACTTCGAGGTACTGAGACCAGATGCCCTGCGCGATCAGCGCCTCCTTGACGGCGCGCGCCTGCGGAGAGCCCGGACGGATCTCGCGCAGGTTGCTGCCGCCGTGTTGATCGCCCTGTTGATCGATGATCGCCATGATCGACTGCCGGGCCGACTCCGCCTTACGCGCGTCGCCGCGCGTCTGCTCTTCGATGACACGTTCGAGCAGGCTGGCCACGAACGTGACGCCGCTCGCCTTGATCGCCTGCAGGTCGCATGGCGCAAGCAGCCACGGCGCTTGCGGATCGCGACGGTCGAACGCGGAGTTGGCGAGGACCTCCTCCACCGACCCAATGCGCGGCAGCTTGCCGGCATCGCGGACGGCGGCAACGGGATCCTCGAGATCGAGCAGCTGGGTGCAGGTCGCTGCCACGCGGGACAGGTCGTGCAGGCTATCGCCGATCACGGCGACCACCGCCGGCCCATCGACTCCGGGCAGCCACGCGCGTCCGACGAGCGCGGCGCGCCCTGCGGCGTCGGGCAGGGCTTTCACTGAATCGAACCAGTGGCTCACTGGGCGAGGATATGCGATCGGAGAGCCTAGATCTCCGTCACGTGCTCGACGCGGCCGGTGCTGTCGCCGAGCTCCTCGGGGTGGACGCCGACGCGATCGAGCAGCGTGAGGTAGAGGTTCGTCATCGGGGTGTCGGCCGGGTAGACGACGTGGCGTCCCGGCCGCAGGCCGCCTCCCCTGCCGATCAGCGCCACGGGCAGATCGTTGTGCGTGTGCCGGTTGCCGTCGCTGAGGCCGCTGCCGTAGACGACGATCGCGTGATCGAGGAGCGTGCCGTCGCCGTCGGGGGTCTCCTTCATCTTCTTCACGAAGCCGGCGAACAGCGCCATGTGCATCGCGTTGATCGTCGTGACTTTCTCGATCCACTCGGCATTGCCGCGGTGGTGCGTCAGGGGATGATGCGGATCGGGAACGCCGATCTCGGGATAGGTGCGCATGCTGCCTTCGCGGCCCATCATCATCGTGATGACCCGCGTCGCATCGGTCTGCAGCGCGACGATCTGCAGGTCGGACATCAGGTTGACGTAGTCTTCGTAGAGCACCGGGACGCCGGTCGGCTTGTCGATGCCCGGCGTGAGGCCCGTGGGATCCTTCTCGGCTCGTTCGATCCGCGTCTCGATCTCGCGAACCGACGTGAGGTACTCGTCGAGCTTGCGGCGATCCGTCGGCCCCAGGTCGCGCATCAGCCGCGACGTGCGATCGGTGACGAGGTCGAGAATGCTGCGTCGGTGCAGCAGCCGCCGCGCCCGCACGTCTGCCGGAACGCTCGTGTCGATGTCACCGAACAGCCGCTCGAACACCAGCCGCGGATTCGTCTCGGGCGGCATCGGCGTGGCCGGCCCGCGCCACGACAGGCTGTTGGTGTAGGCGCACGAATAGCCGGAATCGCAGTTGCCGACGGTCCGCGAGTCGTCGCACCCGAGCTCCAGCGACGCGAAGCGCGTCCGGCCGGCGAGATGCGCCGCGGCGATTTGATCGACCGAC
>Ga0070673_100000778_pt1 | contig 17733 bp, 14 predicted proteins | sample KBSM23metaG_FD_65342 | JGI IMG/M metagenome (GOLD analysis project Ga0070673, IMG submission 65342) | Miscanthus rhizosphere microbial communities from Kellogg Biological Station, Michigan, USA - KBS M2-3 metaG | ecosystem: Host-associated > Plants > Roots > Rhizosphere > Soil ... | reverse complement strand
CCATGCCACCTTGGCCCACCTCTTCGATGAGCTTGTATCGGTCGGGGATCTTGGCTTGCTCCATCCGTCACCCTGACGAACGTGTCATACCGGCAAGCTAACGGCCGCATATTACGCGGACTTATGGGGCGGCATCAAGCCCACCCACAGTGCCTTGCGTGTCAGGGGTTCCGGTCAGGCTTTTGCGAGGTTCTCGACCGGGTGCGCAAGAAAGTAGGGCAGGGCCTCCTGCATGAGGTCCAGCTCCGGGTCCAGCTGCTTGCCGATCCCCTCCGTCACGGCGATCGCGATGTTCACGATGGTGAAGCTGGCGTTCACGCGCACCCGGTGACGACGCATGATGCCAAGCAGGTCGAGCAGGACGCGCCCGACCTGGACGTCTCCCAGGCGCTGGCCCCAGTAACGGCCCACGAATTCGATGATCGCGGCGCGCAGGCGTTCGAACCGCTCCGGGTCGTCCGCCTGGTCCGAACCCGTCGACAGCTTGTGGATGACCCGCGCCATCCCGTCCCCGTCTCGCTGGGCCCAGGCCGCGAACAGGCGCGAGAAGCCCTTGCGGTGCGGCTCGTCCAGCTCGCCCACCAGGCCCAGGTCCAGCAGCGCCAGCTTGTCGTCGGGCGTGATGAAGATGTTGCCCGGGTGCAGGTCGGCGTGCACGAAGCCGTCCTCGAAGATCATCTTCATCAGCGTCGCCAGCCCCAGGCGCGCGACGCGTTTCGGGTCGGACCGGGTCGCGCGCGTCGCCAGGATCTTGGTGCCCGCGATGTAGCTCATGGTCAGGACGCGCTCGCTCGACAGTGTTTCGACGACGTCGGGGAACACGACGTCCGCGTGCCCCTTGAAGTTGGTGCGGAAGCGGCGGTTGTTGTTGGCCTCGACCCGGAAGTCCAGCTGCGCGAACACGGCGCGGCCGAACTCTTCCAGCGTCTCGATCGGCGACAGCGTCGCGATCGACGGGATGCGCGCGATCAGGCGCGCCCACAGCCGCATCACCACCAGGTCGAAGGTGCAGATCTCGACGACGTCGGGGCGGCGCACCTTGACGGCGACGATGCGGCCGTCGGGCAGGCGCGCCTTGTGCACCTGCGCCACGGACGCCGACGCGATCGGGACCGGGGCGAACTCCGCGAAGATGCTGCCCAGCGGCCGTCCCAGATCGGATTCGACGGAGCGGACGACGTCCTCGAACGGAAACGGGCCGACGTGGTCCTGCAGCTCCGCGAGCGCGGTCGACACGTACTCGGGGATCAGATCGGGGCGGGTGCTCATGATCTGGCCGACCTTGATGAAGGTCGCGCCCAGCTGGCGGAAGAGGTCGACGACGACCCGACCGAGCCACGCTTGCCGCCGCGCCTTGCCCGAACGCCGAAGCCACAGCGCCAGCCAGCCGACGCAAAAGCGCGTGCCGTGCTTGGCGAACAGAACGCCGATGACGAGGGCGCGCGTGACCAGCCGCCAGCGGGGCAGGGACTTCACGGACATTGTCGGAAATTCTATCGCGAAGCCGGACCGATGCGCACCTCACCGCGCAGCCGGGTTATGCTGTAGGTGTCCGATGACCGCTCCCGCCCAGACGTCCCCGGCTGTCCCCGCGCCCGCGCGCCCCGCGGCCGACCTGCGCAAGGACGATCCCCCCACGGCGGTCGAGCTGTGGAAGCGGCGGCTGGCGGCCAGCCCGGACGCGGTCGCCTTCCGCTATTACGACAAGGACGTCTGGCAGGGGATGACGTTCCGCGAGGCCGACGCGATCGCGCGCGAGATCGCCGCGGGGCTCGTCGCGCGCGGCGTCGTGCCCGGGGATCGCATCTGCATCGTGTCGCAGACGCGGCTGGAATGGGTGCTCTGTGACATCGCGATCTTGCTGGCGGGCGGCATCGCGGTGCCGATCTACGCGTCGAACACCGCCGAGCAGTGCGAGTTCATCGTGCGCGACGCCGGCGCGAAGATCGTGATGGTCGAGGACGCCACGCAACGCGACAAGCTGGTCGGCCTGCGCAACAAGCTGTTCACGGTCGCGCATCTCATCCAGTTGACGGGGGACCCGCCCAGCGGGCTCCCGCCATCGCCCGGGGAGGGCGCAGCGGCGCCGTCCCGGTTCGTGCAATCGCTGGCCGAGCTGCGCGCGGCGGGGCGGCAGTGGGGCGTCGCCCATCCGGGCGAGCTGGACGCCCACGCCGAGACCGTGACGCCCGAGTCGATGTTCACCATCATCTACACGTCCGGGACGACCGGCGTGCCGAAGGGCGTCGTGCTGACCCACGACAACCTGGTCGCCGGCGTCTGCAGCGCGATTCGCGCCATGCAGATCGAGACGATCGACGTGCAGTACCTGTTCCTGCCGCTGGCGCACGTGCTGGGACGCGAGCTCGAGTGGGCGACGATCCAGATGGGCTGCGAGACGGCGTTCTCGCGGGGAACGGCCCAGATCAAGGAAGACCTCGTGGCGATCCGCCCGACGTTCATGGCGGGCGTGCCGCGCATCTTCGAGAAGTTCTACACCGGGGTGAAGTCGGCGCTCGAGCAGGGGTCGGGCCTCAAGCGCAAGATCGCCGCGTGGGCGCTTCGCGTCGGTGCGGCGAATTCGGCGGCGTTGCGCGCCGGTAAACCCGGGGGCGGGTTCGCGTACTGGCTCGCCGACAAGCTGGTGTTCTCGAAGCTGCGCGCGCGGCTGGGTCTCGACCGCGCGGCGTTCCTGATCTCCGGCGGGGCGCCGCTGGCGGCGGAGATCGCGGAGTTCTTCCACGGCGCGGGCATCCTGATCCTCGAAGGCTACGGCCTGACCGAGACCATCGCGGCCGCGTTCCTCAACACGCGGGAGCGGTTCCGTTTCGGAACGGTCGGCCCGGCGCTGGACGTCGTCGAGTGCAAGATCGCCGACGACGGCGAGATCCTGATGCGCGGCCCGTCGGTGTTCCGGCAGTACTACAACAACGCGGCCGCGACCGCCGAGGCCGTGGAGCCCGACGGCTGGTTTCACTCCGGCGACATCGGACACCTGGAAGACGGCTTCCTGCGCATCACCGATCGCAAGAAGGATCTGATCGTCACCGCCGGCGGCAAGAAGATCGCGCCGCAGGCGCTGGAGAACGCGCTGAAGGCGCGCTCGCCGCTGTTCAGCCAGGTGCTGGTGTACGGCGACAAGCGGCCGTACTGCGTGGCGCTGGTGACGCTGTCCGACGACGCGCGCAAGCGGTTCGGCGGCGCCGAGTTCGAGACGCTGGCGGCGTCGCCCGAGGTGAAGGCGGCCCTGCAGACGGAGATCGACACCCTGAACGCGACGCTGGCCTCGTTCGAGTCGATCAAGAAGTTCGCCATCCTGCCCGCCGACCTCACCGAGGCGTCCGGCGACCTCACGCCCAAGCTGAGCGTGAAGCGCAAGGTCGTCATCGATAAATACCGCGCCGTGATCGAAGAGCTGTACCGGGGCTGATTCCGCGCGGACCCTCACCCCGACCCTCTCCCGCGAGGCGGGAGAGGGGGATCGGATCCGGTCCCCTCGCCCCGCGAAGCGGGGAGAGGGCTAGGGTGAGGGGCTGTCAGAGTCGCAACGTGCGCAAGGACGCCACGAGCGCGTCCAGCGTGCTGCGCATGTTGCTGAAGCCGGGCTCGGCGGGTTCGAAGGCGGACTCGTCCATGTAGAGGTCGCGGCGCAGCTCGATCTGGATGGCGTGGATGCGATCGGCGGGGCGGCCGTGGTGGGTGGTGATGAAGCCGCCCTTGTACGGATCGTTGGCGGCGACGCGAAGGCCGGCGTTTTCGAAGTGGCGCGTCACGTGCGCGGTCAGCGCGGGCGCGCAGCTGGTTCCGTCGCGATCGCCGGGGACGACGTCGGCGCGCGCGCGTCCCGGATCCTTGTGGCCGGCGCGCCCGCGCGACGGCATCGAATGCCCGTCGAGCAGGATCGCGTAGCCGAAACGCTCGCGCGCGCGTGCCAGCGCGCGCGTCACGGCGTCGTGGTAAGCGGCGTGAATCGCCGTGCGCTCGCGCCATTCGTCGAGCGCCAGCGGCCGCGACAGCGTCGGCACGCCCGTCGTCGTGATCGCCCAGATGAACCCGCGGCCGTCCGCGTTGCGCGGAGCCGGATGCTCGGGCACCGCGCCCACGCTGACGTCGTCGGGATCGCGGTTCATGTCGCACACGAAGCGTGAGGTCTGGGCCGCGACGTAGACCTCGGGGCCTTCGGCGTCGCCCACGCGATACAGCCGATCGACGAACAGATCCGCGTCGCACCGCACGTCCAGCTCGGGATTCAGCGTGCGTTCGAATCCCGCGGTGCGCAGGCCGGCGTGCGGAACACTGATGACCAGCGGCGAGGTCGGCTCGTTGGTGGTTCGTGTCGCCAGCGCCCCTTCGATCATGTCGAACATCATCAACCCCCTAGAACGTCATCCTGTAGCCGACGTCGCCGATCAGCCCGGCGCTGTTGCCGGTGATCTCGTCGCCTTGCGAAGTCCTTCCCAGCTGGCTCCAAAGATAGCGTAGCCCGATGACCAGGCGGCCGGGCTTCAACGTCAGCCCGAGGTCGCCGCCCAGCCCGACCGCGGGCGCATAGGCGCTGCCGCTCACGGCGAAGTCCTTGCCCGACGACGCGGTGGTCAGCTTGGTGCGGGCGGCCATCACACCGGCCGCCAGCTCGGTCGACACTTCCAGCCGCGCCGACAGCGGCAGCCGCACGCGCCCCAGCGCGAGCAACGGCACCTGCTCGGTCTCCAGCTGCGCCCCGCCGGTCGATTCCGGTCCCACGCCGCCGATCTCCGAGCGCAGGTACCCGATCGTGCCGCCCGCGAGCACGGAGATGCGCCGGATGGGAAGCGGCCGCAACGCCTCGAGGAAGACCGCCGGTCCGGCCGCGTGGCCCAGGTTGTAGAACAGGCCGACGCGCGCGGCGGCGACCAGCCGAATGGGCGGCGGCGTAACGTCCAGGGTGGCGTTCGCGCGCAGCGCCTGCGTCGCCATCACCGCCACCACCTGCCGCTGCGGTTCGCGGATCCGGTCAGGGACGTACTCGGCGATGTACTCGCCTTCGCGCGGCACGCGCACGTGGCGCACGCGGCCCTCGGGCGTGTCCCAGCTCAACCCGGGAACGGCCGTGGGCGTCCCGATCTGGTCGACGGCGCGCACGCGCACCTCGGTGCTCTGATGGCCGTCCGCGACCAGGCGGGCGTCACGGAGGTCGATCGTCAAACGCGCGGGCGGGCCGCCCGTGACGCGCAGATCTTCGCTGGCCCGGATGGCGCCCAGCTTCGCCTCGATGACGACGCGTTCGCGGCCGTCGAACGTGGCGGGCGCGGCGACGGTCAACGTCCCCAGTCCACCACCGGCGACGGCCACCGTCCGGGGCTGTCCGTCGACGGTGATCTCGACGCCCGTCGCCGCCGTCGGGTTCCCGAAGACGTCGTGCGCCGAGATCGCGACGCGCGCCGTCTCGCCGCTGCCCACCACCAGCTTGCGCGTGCTCGGCGAGATCGCCAGCTTCGCGGGCGCGCCCACGCGCAACGCGACGGCGGTGTCGCTGCGGCTGGGCGGCGGTCCCGCCGCCATCGCGGTGAGCGCGACGGCGCCGCTCCCCAGCTTGCGCGGCGCTTCGAACAGAAACCGCGCCTCGCCCAGCGGGCCCGGGCCGACCGGATGCACGAGGCCGGCCGACGCGCTCAGCGTCAGGCGGGCCGGATTGGCGGGCGCGCCGTCGGCGTCGACGGCGAGCAGGACGATCTCGGAGAAGCTGCCGACGTCCAGCGTCGTCGGCCCGAGCACGACCACCCGCGTGAACGGCGCGGCCTGCAGATCGACCTCGGTCTCCCGGGTGGCGCCGTTGTGGTCGACGGCACGCGCGACGCCGGCGCGGAGTCCCGGCGGCACCTGGATCGGAATCTCGACGCGGCCCTGTCGGTCGGCGGTGACGGGGCCGAAGCTGCGGTCGGCCACGCGCATCGTCACCGCCGCGCCGGGGCTGGTGTGGAAGGGGACGACGGTCGATCCCTCCAGGAGGACGCGGGCGGCGACGTGCAACCGGCGCGCGCTGCTCGCCAGCTCGACCACCAGCAGCGCGACCTGCGGATAGCGCTCGGGCGGCAGCAGGTAGCGGGCGCTGAAGCGGCCGGGCGATCCGGCGGGGTGGGGCAGCTCCAGCGTGCCGACGTTCGCCAGCGCGCGAACGGGCGTGAAGGTGCCGGCGTCGACGCCCCGGATGTCCAGCGTGACGTCGACCTGGGCGTCGGTGCCCAGCAGCAGCTTCGGCCGCGCCGGCGTCAGCGTGACGGTGATGGGCGGGGGAGGGGCCGGCTCCGATGATTCAGCCGCCCGCACCTCGAGCGCCGCCGCGACCGCCGCGATGAACGACGCCAGCACGACGACGGATCGGCGCGTGATCAAAGCTCCTGTGAAACGGGGATCGTCAGGCGGAAGACGGTGCCGGCCGGTTCGCTCCAGCTGCCCGGATCATCGAGCAGCTCGAGATCGCCGCCCGAGGTGCGGGCGATCTCGCGGCTGACCGCCAGGCCCAGGCCCGTGCCCTGTTCTTCGCCCTTCGTGGTGAAGAACGACTCGAACAGACGGTGGCGGATCGTCTTCGCGACGCCCGAGCCGTTGTCCGCGACCTCGACGACGGCGAAGCGCGGGTTCTCGGCGAGCACGCGCGCGCGCACCTGCACGACCGGATGCGCGACGCCGGCGATCGCGTCGAGCGCGTTCGCGAGCAGGTTGATCAGGATCTGCTCGAGCGCGTGCGGCGTGATCACCAGAGGCGGGACGTCCGGGGCGATCTGCGTGCGCAGCGTGGCGCCCGCCTTGCGCAACCGGAAATCGAGCAGCGACGTCACGCGCACCAGGACCGCGCCGATCTCCGATCGCCGGTGGGCGTCCTGCGTCGCGGGCACGGACAGCAAGCGCAGGTTCGACACCAGCGCCGTCAGCCGTTCGGACTGCTCGACGATGTGGCGCGCGAAGTCGAGCACTTCGTCCAGCTCGACGCGATCCTTCTCCAGCAGCAGCTGGGCCAGGCCCTTGATCGCGAACAGCGGCTGGCGCAGCTCGTGGATCTGCTGGGAGGCGAAGCGGCCGAACTCCGCCAGGCGCCCGGCCGCGGCCAGCAGATCGCGCAGCCGATCGACCGTCTCCGTGGATTCGGCCGCGGGATCCGACGGGGCGCCGGGGTCCTTGGGGATCACCTGTCGCCCTGCTTCTTCCACAGGTCGGTCGCTTCCGGCGTCAGCGCCGGACGCGGCGGCGGGCGGCGCGTGAGGGTGGTGTTCGCCTGTTTGGTGTGGCCTACGAGATCCTCGGCCTCCACCTCGACCGGCGTCTTGCCGACGCCGGCCGGGACCGTGACCGAGAACTGCCCGTCGGCGCCGACGGTGGCCGTCTCCAGGCCGCTGGGCGCGCGCACCGTCACGACCGACGACGGCGTGGCGCGGCCCTTGATCTCGGCGTGCTCGCCGTGGCGATCGAGCGTCGGCCACGCGACGTTGAGGAACACGTCCTCCGAGATGTGCTCGGGATCCTCGGGCGGCGAGCCGCCTTTGCTGGCGGACGCCGTGCCGGCGGGCAGCGCGACGCTCTTGCCGCCGGCGGCGAACCGCGTCGTCCCCGAGATGGTCGCGACCGCGACGCGTCCATTCTCGTCGGCCAGCACCACGAAGCGCGCGGGCCCCTCGCTGGTGGTGCGCGTGTCGCGGGCGTGGATGGACAGCGCGCCGGCGCTGCCGACACGGGCCAGCACCTTGCCGCGGCGCAGATCGACGCTGGCGCCGCCCGGCGGTGTCGCGGCGGATCCGCCGGCCTGCGCCGCTGGCGCCGCCGCGCCGCCACCCGCGTCCGGCGGGCCGCCCGCGGTCCAGGCGTCCAGCCGGATCTCGACGCCCGCGCGCAGCTCGATCTCGGTGCCCGCAGCCAGGCGCAGCACGGCGCCGGACGCCGCTGACGTGCGAACGATGTCGGAACGGGTGAGCTTGTCGCCTTGCCGGATCGGCGCCCAGCCGTCGCCCCGCTGCGCCTCGACCTTGCCGGTCGCCGACATGACCTCGAAGACGCGGCTCTCGTCCACGCCGGGCGGCGGTGGCGCGGCGGGCGCCGCGACCGCGGTGTGGCGGTCGCCGCTCGCCGCGGTGTCCGAACTCTCGAACAGGCGGCGCGAGATTCGCGTCGCAGCCACGACGATCCCGATCGCGATCAGCGCGACGATGACGGTGCCGATGTGTCGGCGCCGGCTCACGTCCGGTGCGCCTTCCCCGCGTCGGCCGGGAATGTCAGCACGAACTTGGTGCCCGCCCCCAGGCTGCTCTCGACCTGGATGGTTCCCCCGTTGTCTTCGATGATGCGGTGAACGAACGACAGCCCCAGCCCGGACCCGGACCGGTCGCTGGACTTGGTGGTGAAGAACGGATCGAAGATGCGCGGCAGGTTCTCGGCGCTGATGCCCGCGCCGGTGTCGGAGACCATCACGCGCACCAGCTTGTTCTCGATCGCCTTGATCTCCAGGGTCAGCTTTCCGCCGCGCCGGCCGAGCATCGCGGAGCGGGCGTTCTGGATCAGCTGAATGAACGCCTCCTCCAGCTGCGTCGCGCTGGCGCGCACCGGCGGCGCCGGCTCGTACTTGCGAATCACCTCGATGCCCGCGCCCGACAGCTCGCTGGGGCCGCACAGCTCGATCGCGTCGTCCAGCGCTCGCGACAGCTCGACCACCGTCGTGTCGGTGCCGCTCTGGCGCTGCGCGAGCCTGAGCATGTTCTGGACGATCTTGCGGATGCGCAGCGCTTCGCGCTCGAGGTCCTGCAACAGCGGGGTGGCGGGGTGACCGCCGGGCAGATCCGCCAGCAACAACTGCACGATGCCCAGCGCGCCCGTGAGCGGGTTGTTGATCTCGTGAGCGACGCCCGCCCCCAGCTCGCCCAGCGCGGACAGCGACCGCGAGCGCAGCAGCAGATCCTGCGCCTGCCGCAGCTCGGCGGTCTTCTCCTCGACGCGTTTCTCCAGCGTCTGGTTCCAGGCCATGATCTCGTTCGTCTGCTGGGTGATCTTCTTGCGCGCGGCGTCCAGCGCGCTGGCCATCTGGTTGAACGAGGTCGCCAGGCTGGCCAGCTCGTCGCGGCCGTCCTGCGCGATGCGCGTCTCCAGGTTTCCGGCGGCGATCTGCTTCGATCCCACGGCCAGCGCGGCGACGCGATCGGAGAGGCGGCGCGCGAAGAAGAACGCGCCCATCGAGCCGACGATGACGGAGACGAGCATCCAGAACACGGTCGCCCACCGGATCTGATCGACGGGCCGCAACGCATCGCTGACCGTCCGGTCGACGACCGCGCCCAGCCCCCACGGGGTGATCGGCGCGTAGGCCCCGATCAGGTGGCGGCTGCCGTTGACGTACTCGGAGACGATCTCGGTCGGCGGCAGCTCGCCCTCGCGCGCGCCCGGAAGGCGCTGCGGTTCCAGCTTGTCGACCCGCTGCAATGATCCGGCGGCGAACAGGCGCCCGCGCCCGTCGAGCAGCTTGACGTCCACGTCGCGCGTCGACAGCGACGCGACATAATGGGCGAGCCGCTTCAGCGACACCTCGGCGGCGAGGATGCGCTTGCCGCCGCCGTAGCTGGGATCGAACGCGACCGCCAGCACGACGTGGGGCAAGCGCAGCGGGCCGCCCAGGAAGATCGGGCCGATGCCCTGTCCGGACGACAGCGCGGCGCCCAGCGGCGCCATCAGCCCCACGCCCTCGACGTCGGTCGGGCGCATCGGCTCGTGGTTCTTCAGCGATTCGTAACGGCTGGGATCTTCCAGCGATGCCGGCTTTCCGATCAGCGCGCCGTGCTCGTCGAACATCGCGACCGCGCAGAAGTCGTCGTTCTGGTGATAGACCAGCCACAGCACCTGGTTCAGCGCTTGCGGCGAGGGCGGCTCGTTCTGGGCCGAGCGGGTGAGGTCGAGGATGCGCGCGTCCACGCGCAGCATCGACAGCATGTTGTCGATGTGGCTGGACGCGTAGCCGGCGACCTGCTTCGCGACGGTCAGCTCGTTCTGCTCCAGCGCCTCCCGCAGCACGCGCTGGCCGATGTGCAGCGACTGGTAGCCGGCCAGCGCGACGGGCAGCGCCGAGACCGCGAGCGCCAGCAGCGTCAGCTTTGTCCGCAGCTTCACGGGCCACCGCCGCAGGTCGGGTCGTACGGATCACCGTCGCCCGGGTCGTACGTGAAGGTGACGTCGTCGGCCACCGGGGCGGTTCCGCCGATCTCATCCCAGGCGGTGACGACGACGGGCCCGGCGCCGTCAGCCGCGGGCGGCACGACGCCGTCGATCCGGTTCGCCCCCATGAACGTCTGACAGAGCAGCGCGCGCCCGCCGACCTGGATGTGCGTCTTGATGCCGCGGAAGTAATTGCCGGCCACGGAGATGTGGGTGCCGCCGGTGACCGGGCCGCGCGACGGTTTCACGAGGCGGACGATCGGCGCGGGAATGAAGTCGAAGAACAGGGTCGCCACGCACGCCGCCCCGCCGGTCGCGACCTTCAGCGTGGAGGTCCCGGGATCGTGCGCCGGGGTGAGCGCCCTGATCTCGGTCGCGGTGACGGAGGTCGGCTGGACGATCTGGCTGCCGAACAGCAGCACGGTGCCCTCGATGAAGTCCGACCCGCGCACGACGATCTCCGTGCCGCCGCTCGCGGGTCCGACGGTGGGCGTCGCGCCGATCAAGGACGGCTGCGGCGCCAGCGTGAAGGTCGCCGGCGTCCCATCGGCGTCGAGCCCGACGCTGTCGGTCGCGTACGGTGTGATGATGATGGCGTCGTTCTCGCCGACCGGGGCGGGCGCGCCGAATGACGCGTGGCACGTGGTGGCGTGCGCGCCGGACGGGACGTTGCAGACGACGTCGGCGAGGGTCATCGTCGTCGTCGCGATCGATGCGCCCAGCGTCGCGAGCACGCCGTCGCCGTCGTCGCCGGCCAGCGTCACCTGGACGGTGGTGCCGCTGCCGATGATCGCGCCGGTCGCCGGTGCATCGACGTGGACCGCAGGCGGTACCGTGTCCGAGCCCAGGGAGACGAACCCCTTTTCCAGCTGCATCTTGCTGCCGCGCGGGTCCGTGACGCCGACGTCGTAGCGTCCGGCGGGGACCCCGGCGGGCACCGTGGCCGCGAGCGCCCACGGCGATTGCCAAGTCACGCCCTCGAGCGCGATCGCGGCGTCGGCGTCGCCGCCCACCGGCGCCAGCGTCGCCGAGAACGTACCCACGTCTGTTCCGGCGGCGGCCGCCATCGTGTCGAAACGATAGGTGGGCCGGAAGGCATCGCCCTGGATCAACGCGGGGAACGCGATGTCGTTGAAGGCGGCGGCGGGGACGATGGCGGTGACCTTGCTTTCGGTTTCGGTGTTGGCGGCGCAACCCCAGACGGCGCCGATCAGCGACGCCGTCGCGGCCGCGGACCTCCTCCGGGTCATCGCCGCGATTCTAAACCACTTCTTTCGTACAAATGTCCGTCTGATCGCTGGCTAGTCGAAGAAGGCCTCGGTCCGGATCTGGGTCTTCCGGTTCACGCCGCGGGAAATCAGCTCACGTTTCAGCTCGGTAATCATCGCCCCGTTCCCGACCAGGTAGAAGGTCGGCATCGAGAAGCGCGGCAGCCGGTCCAGCAAGGCCGGGGTGATACGCCCCCGGCCCCCGGTCCAGTCGGGGCCGGGCGCGGTGAGGTAGATGCCCAGCTCGGCGCCGGCGCCGTCCGCCAGCGCCTCGATCTCGGCGCGCGCGAAGATGTCGGCCTGCTGCCGCAGCCCCCAGAACACCGCGATCCGGCGGCGCTCGTCGGGTGGGCGCCGGGCCAGCTCGCCCAGCATCGGCATGACCGCGGCGACGCCGGTGCCGGTCGCGGCGAAGACGATGTCGCCGGCATGCGCGGGGTCCAGCACGAAGAAGCCGTGCGGGCCGGTCATGTTCACGGCGCTGCCCAGCGGAAGCTCCATCAGGTAGTCGGAGGCCTTGCCCTCGGGGATCACGCGGATGATGAAGCGAAGCGCGTCGCCGGCGTCGCTCTGTGACGCGATCGAATAGCTGCGCCGTGGCAGCGCGCCCGCAACCTCGTCCGTGGCGCCCGACGGCAGCGCGAGCGACACGAACTGGCCCGCGCGGAACGCCAGACGCGCGGGCGACCGCATCGTGAACGTCAGCTCGGCGATACCCTGCGCGATCACCGCGCGCGCGCTCAGCTCGGCGGTCAGCGGTCCGGCCATGGCCGGATCTTAGCCCTTATCTCTGGTAGGGTGCCGGCATGTCGAGCTTTCGGAGCAAGACTGCCGTCCTGTTCACAGCTGCGTCGCTGACGACATTCGTCGCCTGTTCGAAGAAGGACGACACCGGGGCGCCGTCGGCCGTGCCGCCGCTGTCGCAGGGCGTTCCGCCGCCGCCCGCGGCCGCCGCGCCCCCACCACCGCTGCCGCCCCCACCGCCACCGCCGGCGCCACCGCCTGCCCCCGAGGGCGCGGCGCGCGCCGCGGCCGCTGGCAGCGGTGGATCCATCAGCGGGAAGATCGAGCTCGCGTCCTCGCTCGCCAAGAAGAAGCCGGAGGGAGGCACGCTGTTCCTGGTCGCGCGCCGCATCTCGGACAACCCGACCGCGCGCGGCACGCTGATCGCCGTCAAGAAGCTGCCCGCCACGACGTTCCCGCTGGCCTTCGACCTGAGCGCCGCCGACATGCCGTTCCAGAACGGCGCCTTCGACGGCGAGCTGACATTGAGCGCGCGCATCGACCAGGACGGCGATCCGATGACCCACCAGAAGGGCGACGTGCTGGGGACGCTGCCCAAGGTGCGGGTCGGTTCGAAGAACGTGCGCCTCACGCTGGATCAGCTGCAGAAAGAGACGGAATCGCTCGCCGGACCCGGCGCCATGGGCGGCGCGCGGCCGCCGATGTTGCCGCCCGGCCATCCGGCGTCGGGCCTGCCGCCCGGGCACCCGTAGCCGTCGGCAGCGGTTTCCCGTTGTGGTACTTTCCGCGGCCATGGATTACAAGAAGCTGCGCGACATGGTCAGCCACCGCGTGACCTTCGAGTACGACTCGGGTTCGAAGGTGGTCGGTTACGTCGCCTCGTGTCTGCCGCCCAACGGTGCGGTGCAGATGCTGGTGCTGTCGAAGGTTCAGGTGTTCGACGGTTCCAAGAACGTGATCGCCCGTTACGACGAGCTGCCGCTGGTGCCGAACAACCTGGTCGGCTTCAAGATCACCGAAGGTCCTCTGTGATGGGAACCCTGAGAGGGTTCCCAAACCCTCCCGCGATGGTACGCGGCGAGCAAAGCTCGCCGACTCCCCACGCGATCTGCCGCTGATGGTTCGCCGCGCCGGGCTCTTGACGCTCGCGTTCGCCGCCTGCGCGGGGCCGAATCACGAAATCATCGAGGACCGCTTCGACATCTACGAGTCGTCGAGCAGTCCGGAAGTGACAGAGGTGGCCGACGTCGGCGGCGGTGACGTCGCGCTGTCGGGGAACCTCGCCATGCAGAGACCGGACGGCGTCGCGGTCATCGGCGAGACGTTGTGGATTCGCGGCCGATCGTTCGGCCGCCAGCCCGCCGTGCTGGTGGGCGGCCGGCCCGCCGCCGTGCTCGCGCGGACGCGTGACGGCGGCATCGTCGTGCGCGTGCCGCCGGCGACGCCGTCGGGCTCGCAGCCGGTCGCCGTCAGCAACGAGGTGGGGCGGGGCGAGCGGCCGATCGCGGTGCGGCGCTACGCGGCGGTGCTGGCGCCGGGCGCCGGCGAGATCGGGTGGGCCGAGGTCGGGCCCGAAGGACCGATCGCCGCCGGTACGACGCCGGCGCGCGGCGGGCGCTGGCTGGCGCTGTCGTCGGACGGGCGCGCCGCTTACGTCGCCGAGACGGCGCGCTCGAGCGTGAACGTCTACGAGCTGCCCGCCGCGGGAGGACCGAAGGGCGTCTATCGCCTGGACATGGGCAACGACGCCATCGTCGCGCTGGCGGCGTCGGGCCGCGCGTCGCTGCTGGCGGTGGTTCGCGAGAAAGACGTGATGCTGGTCGACACGTCGTCGCCGCTGCGCCCCGCGCGCAGCACGCCGCGCGCGCTGCCTCCCGCGCTGCTGCGCACGCACATCGTCGCCGCCGATCTTTCGCCCGACGGCAAGCTGCTGGCCGTCGCCACCGCCGAGGGCAACCGCGTCGTGCTGCTGGACATGGTGCCGCCCGGCCGCGCCGCGGTGGCCGGTGAGCTGGCGGTCCTGCCTGACGTGCGCGAGAGCGTGCTGGTCGACGTCGCGTTCTCGCCCGCCGGCGACACGCTGTGGGTGCTTTCCGGTGATACGACGCGCAGCCGCGCGAGCGGACCGCAGCCGACCGAGCTGCGCGCGTTGCGGCTGGGTAGCAGCCCCGAGAGCCTGGCGCATCTGGAGATCGCGCGCGTCGTGGCCGTGGGCGCGGCGCGCGATCCCGCGCGCATCGGCGTCGGCCGCGCGCCGCCGCTGGTCAGCGGCGCGGCCATTCGCCTTCCGCCCGAGCGGGCCACGGTGTTCTTCGCGGCCGCCGTGGCCGCCATCAAGACGGGACCCTCAAAGGGTCCCGTACCCCCCGCGATGGGCTCCGACGGGCAAAGCCCGTCTGCACCCGACGCGATCGCGCCTCTCGAAAGCGCGGTGTTCAGGGTCGGCGCGGAGGACGCCGCCACCACCGCGATCGCCGCGGTCGGGCGGCTGGGAATGCCCGACCTGTCGTTCGACGGACGCTGGCTGCTCGCGCCGGTGGCGGCGACGGACGGGTCGGTCCGTGTTCTGTCCGCGGCGGTCGATGGCCGGCCCGCGCCCGCTCCCGCGCCGGTCGGCGTCATCCGCGCCGGAGCCGGCGACCGGCCGCCCGGAGATCGGCCGCAGCCGCAGCTCCGCATCCAGCCGTGAAGCGGATTCGCGCGATCGTGCGCGGCGACGTCCAGGGCGTCGGCTTCCGCGCCGCGACGGCCCAGGAAGCGCGGCGCGCGAAGATCGCCGGCTGGGTGCGCAATCTTTACGACGGCAGCGTCGAGGTCGAGGCGGAAGGAACGGAGCAGGCCGTCGACGCGTTGATCAAATGGCTGCGTCGCGGGCCTTCATTGGCACGGGTGACCGCGGTCGAGATCGATGATTCGCTGCCGCCGGCCGGCCTGGAAGGATTTAGTATCCGCTCATGAGCACGAATGATGGAGATGCGTCGGGGACCATCCAGTCGGTGTCGCGCGAGGCGCGGCTGTTTCCGCCGTCCGCCGACTTCAAGTCGCGCGCGCTGATCAACGACGCCGCGGCGTACGAGAAGCTCTACCGCCGATCGATCGACGACCCGGAAGGGTTCTGGGCGGAGACCGCGCGCGCCGAGCTGAGCTGGATCCGTGACTTCACGAAGGTGCTCGACTGGAAGCCGCCGTACTCGCAGTGGTTCGAGGACGGACAGATCAACCTGTCGGCGAACTGCCTGGACCGGCACCTGGCGACGCGCGGCGACAAGGTCGCGATCGAATGGGAAGGCGAGCCGGGCGACAGCCGCAAGCTGACCTACCGCGAGCTGCACGCGGAGGTGTGCAAGTTCGCGAACGCGATGAAGGCGCTGGGCATCGTGGCGGGCGATCGGGTCGCCATCTACATGCCGATGATCCCGGAGGCGGCGGTCGCGATGCTGGCGTGCACGCGCATCGGCGCCACGCACACCGTCGTGTTCGGCGGCTTCTCGGCGGAGGCGCTGCGCGACCGCATCAACGACTGCGGCGCGAAGCTGTGCATCACCGCCGACGGTGGCTGGCGGCGCGGCAAGTCGGTGCCGCTCAAGGCCAACGTCGACGGCGCGCTGGCGCAGACGCCGTCGGTGAAGTCGTGCATCGTCGCGCGGCGCACGAAAGAGAACGTCAACATGCAGGCGGGCCGCGACGTGTGGTGGGACGACGTGATGGCGAAGGCGCCCACCGACTGTCCGCCGGCGGCGCTGGCGGCGGAGCACCCGCTGTTCATCCTCTACACGTCGGGGACGACCGGGAAGCCGAAGGGCATCGTGCACACGACCGCCGGCTACCTGCTGGGCGCGCACCTGACCACGAAGGTCGTCTTCGACCTGCACGAGAACGACATCTTCTGGTGCACCGCCGACATCGGCTGGGTGACGGGGCACAGCTACGTCGTCTACGGCCCGCTCTCGAACGGCGCGACCAGCGTGATCTACGAAGGGGCGCCCGATCATCCCGAGAAGGATCGCTTCTGGTCGATCATCGAGCGGCGCAAGGTCTCGATCTTCTACACGGCGCCCACGGCGATCCGCGCCTTCGTGCGCTGGGGCAACGAGTTCCCGCAGAAGCACGACATGTCGTCGCTGCGCCTGCTGGGCAGCGTGGGCGAGCCGATCAATCCCGAGGCGTGGATGTGGTACCACGAGATCATCGGCGGCGGGCGCTGCCCGATCGTCGACACCTGGTGGCAGACGGAGACGGGCGCGATCATGATGACGCCGGTCCCCGGCATCACGCCCGCGAAGCCGGGGAGCTGCGCGCGGCCGTTCTTCGGCGTCGAGCCGCAGGTGGTGAAGCGCGACGGGACGCCGTGCGCGCCGAACGAGGGCGGCTTCCTGATCATCAAGAAGCCGTGGCCGTCGATGCTGCGCGGGATCCACGGCGATCCCGAGCGCTACGAGAAGCAGTACTGGTCCGAGATCAAGGGCGTGTACTTCACCGGCGACGGATCACGCCAGGACCAGGACGGTTACTTCTGGGTGATGGGGCGTGTCGACGACGTGCTGAACGTCGCCGGTCACCGGCTGGGCACGGCGGAGATCGAGAGCGCGCTGGTCTCGCACCCGGGCGTCGCGGAGGCAGCGGTCGTCGGACCGCCGCACGAGCTGAAGGGCCAGGCGATCTTCGCGTTCGTCACACCGAAGGGCGGAGTCGCGCCGTCGCCGGAGCTGAAGAAGGCGCTGTCCGACCACGTGGTGAAGGAGATCGGCGCGCTGGCGCGGCCCGACGAGATCCGGTTCACGGACTCGTTGCCGAAGACGCGGTCAGGCAAGATCATGCGGCGGCTGCTGCGCGAGATCGCAACGAGCGGCGCGGTGCGGGGCGACGTGACGACGCTGGAGGACATGGCCGTCATCAACCGCCTCTCCACCACCCGCGACGACGAGGAGTAAACGCCCTTTCTCCCTCTCCCGCTTGCGGGATGTGGATAGACGGGCGGGGTGAGGGCTTCGCCGCTTTCGGGCGCCGTTCGGCCTCGCGCCGCTTCGCGGGGCGAGGGGATCGGACCGGATCAGTGGCGGCCGTGCCGGCCCTTGTTGTCCTTGTCCTTGTCTTTGTCTTTGTCCTTGTCGGCGTTGCCGTGGCCGCTGTTGCCGGGCGGCGGGCCTCCGGGCGGCGGTCCGCTGTTGCCGGGCGGCGGGCCCGGCGGCGGCTGCTGGCGGCGCTGCTGCTCGGCCTGGCGGCGCTGCTCTTCTTGCTGGCGCTGCTGCTCCTGTTGCTGGCGCTGCTGCTCCTGCCCCTGACGGCGGCGGTTCTCATCGTCCTGGCGGCGCTGCTGCTCGGCCTGACGCTGCTGCTCCTGCGCCTGGCGCTGCTGGTCCTGCTGCTGGCGCTGCTGGTCCTGCGCCTGCCGCCGCTGATCCTGCTCCGCGCGGCGGCGGTTCTCATCGTCCTGGCGGCGCTGTTGCTCGGCCTGCCGCTGCTGTTGTTCCGCCTGGCGCTGCTGCTCCTGCTGCTGGCGTTGCTGATCCTGGGCCTGGCGCCGCTGATCTTGCTCCATGCGGCGGCGGTTCTC
>Ga0070673_100000777_pt1 | contig 17735 bp, 14 predicted proteins | sample KBSM23metaG_FD_65342 | JGI IMG/M metagenome (GOLD analysis project Ga0070673, IMG submission 65342) | Miscanthus rhizosphere microbial communities from Kellogg Biological Station, Michigan, USA - KBS M2-3 metaG | ecosystem: Host-associated > Plants > Roots > Rhizosphere > Soil ... | reverse complement strand
CGCCGGGATGTACGTGACGTCCGCGTCGCTGAGGATCTCGCCCAGGCCCATCAGCGAGAGGTACGACGCGGTGAAGTCACCCGTCGCGCGCTCGCCGATCGTCACGTTGACCTTCTGGCCGCGGAGGTCGAACACGAACGTCTGCATCGCGCCCGTGGCGTTGTCGACGATGGTGTAGCTGGGGTTCGCCGCGCCCTCGACGCCGTTGTGGCAGCTGGCGCACTTCGCGTCGAGAACCGGCTGGATCGCCAGATCCCAGGGAACGCCCTTCACGGCGTTGTCGCTGGCCAGCTTCGGGTTCGCCGTCGTGAAGGCGCCGCCCGACAGCGCGTACGCCGACGTGTCCACGCGCTGCGCGCGCGGCTGCACCAGGTTGACCACGCCGCTGAGGACGTTGGTGGGGATGCCGGGCGCCAGCGTGGCGGCCTTGGTCCGGTTCTCGTGGCAGCCGCCGCAGAAGCGCTGCTCGCCGGCGCGGCCGCTGATCCAGACCGACTCGTTCGCCAGGCTCATCGCGAACTTGTCGATCAGCTGGATGTGGAACGGGACGTTGCCCGGCACCACCGCCGCGAACGAGTTGTCCGCCTGCACCGGAAGCTCGCCGTACTTCGACTGCCCGTCGAACTCGGTGGTGCCGAACATGTCCACGCCGCCTTCTTCACCCGAGAAGCCCTCGAGCAAGCGGACCTTCACGACGGCGCCCGGCGTGAGGTTCGCCTTGATGTCGCCGAGCGACGAGTCGTACACGTTCAGCGCGCCGATGGTGGTGTCGGTGGCGCTGGCCGTCGACACGGGCGTGACCGGCGTGCGGGTCGGCTCGGCGCGCGACAGCAGCGGCCGCGGCAGCACGTCCCACATCCCCAGGTCGTCGAAGATCGGGAAGCGCGTCTTCGTGTTGCTGTCGAACACGTAGATGCCGAACTGCGCGTTGGTGCCCGCGAGCGCCAGCGTCTCGGACTCGACGGGGCCGTCGGACCAGGACACCAGGAAGCGGCCCGGCGACGTGCTGAGCGGCTCGGCGTCGTAGTAACGGCCAACGCCCGCCGAGCTGGGTCCGCGGTCGCCCGGGATCAGCGGGGTCAGGTCGGTCGCCGTCGAGTGCACCTCGCTGCCGTTCATGTTGATGAGGAACAGCTTGCCCGACTGCAGCGTGCGGTCGCGCGAGGTCGCGATCGCCACCAGCTGGTAGTTCGCGATCTGCGTCCCGCTGCCTTCCGGGTCCTGAATCATCGTCTTGCCGATCGGCCGCGCCTTCAGGTAGCTGTTGGTGCTCGGGCTGTTGGAGAGCTCGCCGCCGAACGCCTCACGCATGCCGGTCAGGTCGGTGTTCATCATGCGCAGGTGGCCGTCGTTGACCATGCCCATGTGCCGCCATTCCGTGTAGACGATCTGGCCGTCCTCGAGCAGCGAGGGGGAGACGCGGTGAGAGACGTTCCGCGCGCCCATCGTTTCGCCGCTGCCGTCGAGGTTGATCGTCCCGGCCTGCGCCGTGGTTGCCCGCTCGTACTCGTCCGAGAACTGCTGCGAGGTCGAGTTCGCGTCGAGCGTCTGCTCCACGTTCAGGTTGCTCATGAACATGATCTTCCCGCCCGGCAGGTAGAGCGGATAGACGTAGTCGTTCCCGCCTTCCGTCAGCTGCTTGGCGTTCGAGACCGCGCCCTTGTCGGTGACGTTGATGGAGAAGAGCTGGTACTTGTCGTTGCCCGGCACCCGGGCCGAGAACACGATCCCGTCGGCGTTGAAGTTGATGTCGTACGACTGGATGTCGACCGCGCCGGCGCAGTCCGCCGCCAGGCCGAGATCCGTGCACGTCTGCTCGGTCGGGAACAACGTGATCAGCTTCCCGTCCGCCGACGGCGGCGTGAGCATCACGAGGCGGCCGCCTGGCGAGTAGCTGGTGTAGTCGAAGACATTGCCTTGATCGCCGCGCGGCGTGCGCTGCAGGAACACGATGGCATTCACACCCTGGAGGTTGTCCGGGTTGCTCTTCCCACAGCCCGCGATCGGCGCCAGCACGGCGACCGCCAGCAGCGCGGTGGCCGTTCGAAGCGTCCTGGTGCTGAAGTTTTCTCTCATGTGACGCTCTCCTTCGTAGCCTCCATTACGCAATAAGGGGGCCAGTCCTGTCCACAACGAACCCCATGCGTGACGTGGGTTTTCGTCGAAAAATCCCGCGAAAACAGCCACATGTTGCGCAACACCGAAACCCCTACAAATCAGGCCGTTTTTGCAGGGCCGCCCCATCAATACGCTGAAATTATTAGATAAATCTCAGCCCGTATCATGTTGCGCTACCACCGTCGCGTAAGGCGGTCTGCGGCGACGCGGCGGGGCTCCGCGCGTCGGTGATATTCTGGAGCCGTGCTCGCTGTCGCGACCGGCATCGACAGCGGCCAACGCATCGGACGTTATCAACCGATCCGGCGTCTGGCCGTCGGCGGCATGGCGGAGATCTTTCTCGCGCGCGTGCCGGGCCTCGGCATCGAGGGCTTCGAGAAGCTGGTCGTGCTCAAGCGGATCCTGCCGCAGCACGCGCTGGATCCCGAGCTGCTGCGCATGTTCCTCGACGAGGCGCGGCTGTCCGCGACGCTGACTCACCCCCACGTCATCGAGGTCTACGACGTCGGCGCGGTGGGCGACGCGCCCTTCTTCTCGATGGAGTACGTGCACGGCGCGAACGTGCGCGAGATGCTGCGCGCGCAGAGTCGCCGCGAGGGCACTGACGCCAAGACCGTCAATGCGCCGCTGCCGCTCGCGCACGCGATCACGATCGTCGCGGCCGCGGCGGAGGGCCTGCACTACGCGCACGAGCGACTGGGGCCGGGCGGCGAGCCGCTGGGGATCGTGCATCGCGACGTGTCGCCGTCGAACGTGCTGGTGTCGTACGACGGCGCCGTCAAGGTCTCCGACTTCGGCATCGCGAAATGGGCGTTCCAGCGCACGCGGACCCAGGAAGGGACGCTGAAGGGAAAGTTCGCGTACATGTCGCCCGAGCAGTGCCGCGCCCGGCCCGTCGACCGGCGCAGCGACATCTTCGCGCTGGGCGCGATCCTCTATGAGCTGACGACAGGGTCGGCGCCGTTCGCGGGCGCGAGCGAGCTGGACATCCTCAACCAGATCGCGACGGGCCGCGCCGCGCCGCCCGCCTGGCCGGAGGCGCTGGGGACTTACCCGCCCGCGCTATCGGAGATCGTCCTGCGCGCGCTGGCGCCCGATGTCGAGGAACGCTTCCAGACGATGCAGGAGCTGCAGATCGCGCTCGAGTCGTTCGCGCGCGCGTCGGGTGTCGCGCTCTCGACCGTCGCGCTGGCGGCGTACCTCCAGGAGCTGTTCGCCGAGGAGCTCGCGGCGTGGCGCTCGGCCCAGCGCGAAGGAAAATCGCTGGCCGATCACCTGGCGGCGAAGGCAGCCGCGGCGGCGTCCGCCGATCCCGCCGAGCGCACCGCCACCGACGCGTTCGGGACCACCGCGCAGCACGCGCGCAAGCGGGCGCGCCTCGCGCGTTACGGAGCGATCGCGGCGTTCTTCGGGGTGTGCGCCGCCGCGGGCGCGATCGCGACCAGGACCTTCCAGTCCGCGGCTGCGCCCGCCGCCAGCGTCGAAAAGAATCCGCCGTCGCCGCTGCCGCTGCCGCCGGCGACGGAGCCGACCGCGGAAAAGAAACCGCCGGCGCCGGTCCCGCCCGTGGTGGCCGGCAACCCCGGCGCGACGGAGACGACCGGCGCGAAGACGAAGGCCCGGGTGAAAACGGCTGCGATCCGTCAGGGGCGGAACGCGACCGCGGGCCAGACAACCGGCCCGCGGCCGACGGCGGATTCGCGTCTGGGCGCCTGGGATCCCGACTCCCCCGTCCCGCCCTAGCCGCCCCCGCGCGAAGCGCGGGAGCGCGGCTACCAGAAAAGAACAGTAGTCGCACACCGCGTCTGCGGCGCGGAGCGACTAGATCTTGTTCGCGAAGAAGTCGAACGATCCGCGCACGCCGCCAACTTCCTCCGTGGCCCGCGCGAAGTTGATCGAGATCTCCTCCAGTGGGATGTCGCCCACCGCGCCCGTGTGCGCTTCCGTCCGCACCGCGATGCTGCAATCGCCGAACGTCAGCTTCTGCAACACCTGGCTGGTGGACCCGGGCGCGAAGATCGTTACGGTCACGCTCTCCAGGTGTGTCCCCCGCGCCGCGACGAGGAAAAGCGCCGGCGAAGCGGCGTCGACCCGCTTCATGAACTTGAACGGCGTCGGGATGGTCTTCCCCGCGCCGCCGCCACCGCCGACAGGATCGCTGGTGTTCGTCAGGGCCCACGAATAACCCAGCACGTCGATCGGCTGGCCGGCGTTGTCGATGTTACTGATCGCGACGACGCCGATGACCTGCTTGTTCGGCGCGCTGCCGCCACCCGATCCGCCCGAAGGTCCGGGGGGGCCCTGTGGGCCCGTGGCGCCCTCAGGACCTTGCACGCCCTGCTGCCCGGGAGGGCCCGACGCGCCCGGAGGTCCGGCCGCGCCCGCGGGACCCGCGACGCCCTGAGTTCCCTGCTCGCCCTGGGCGCCGGGCGCACCGGGCGAGCCAGGCGCGCCCTGCGGCCCGGTCTGATTCCAGCTGATCGCCGTCTCGCCCTTCTTGCAGCTGTCGACGGCGACGTCGATGATGCGCGTGCCGCCCTTGCCGTCGACGCACGCGTGAATGACGCCGCTGCTGTCCTGCAGCGCCGCGTACGCCGCGGCGCCGATACCCGCCAGCACGAACGTCCCGGCAACAGCGCCGAGCGCGATCCGCGCCCGGCGGCTGCGCGGGAGAAATTTCCAGAGTGTGTTTTCCATGGGGTCCCTCCGAGGCGCGGACCGTACCAATCGATGCGCGCGCGCCGCGACCGTTATTTTGCCGACGGCGTACGCCGTTTATTGCTTGTGTGCGGGCTTGCCCTACCTCGAGCGGAAAACTTGCGAGGTGACGGCGGTGCGCGCGTCATGGACCGATGAACACGCGCAAAGGATCGGTCTGGCTCGCGGTCGCGGCGGCGATGCTGCTGCCGGCGAAAGCAAAGGCGCGCGGGCGGGCGGAAGCGTCCCATCGGGACGACACCGTACAGAAGCAGTCGCGACGGCGAACGGAACGCGGTCCGCAGACGGTCCGGCCGGTCGCTTCCCCCGACGGCCGCCACGTCGCCGAGGTGATCGGCGGCGCCGTCTACGTCGACGGCCGGCGCGTCCGCACGTCGGAGGGCAGCGCGTTCGTGCTGGCGCCGCCGATCTGGCGGCGCGACGGGCGCGCCGTCGCCTGGATCGAGCGCAGCAACGGTCTGGCGCGCGTGGTCGTGATCGACGGCGTCGACGATCGCGTCGCGCCCCTGCCGCTCACGCTGCCGGCCGTGGCGTCCGACGATCGGGTGTTCTGGGCGGGTCAGCAGCGCATCCACATCGGCCCGGCGCTGCTGGCGCCCCGCGCCGTCGCCACCTGGAACGAATAAGAAGCGCGCCGCTCGCAAGGCTTGCCCTCACCCTGCCCTCTCCCGCAAGCGCGCAAGCGGGAGAGGGGACATTTAGAGCGCGCCGGCGAACTGCGGCCCCGACGGAACCGTGAACGGATCGCCGACGCGCGTGAGCGTGCCGGCGGTCGTGTCGATGCGGAACACCAGCACGGTGTTCGTCCCCTGGTTCGCGACCAGCAGAAAACGCCCGCCCGGCTCCATGCCGAAGTCGCGCGGCGTACGCACGGCGCCGCCGCCGGTCTCGTAGCCTATGTTCGTGAGCCGGCCGGATTGCGCGTCGACGCTGAACATCGCGATGTTGTTGTTGGTGCGGTTCGACGCGTAGACGAATTTTCCCGACGGGTGAACGACGACGTGCGCCGACGACGTCTCGGTGAGCCCGGCCGCCACCGCGCTCATCGACTGCGGCGCGGACAGCAGACCCGCGGTCGCGTCGTAGCGGTACGACGTGATCGTGCCGTTCAGCTCGTTGATCACGTAGGCGAACTGCTGGCTCGGGTGAAACGCGATGTGGCGCGGGCCGGCGCCGGAATCCGCCTGCACCTGGGCCGGGCTGGCGGGCGTCAGGCGGCCGGTGGTCGTGTCGAACGCGTACTGCGCGATCACATTGCCGGAGCGGCACGGGACGAACACGTGGCGGCCGCTGGCGTCGCTGACGATCTGGTGCGCCTCGGCGGCGGGGTGCTGGATGTCGACGGGCGCGCCGGCGAGGCCGTTCGTGCCCACGGGCAGCACGGCGACGTGGCCGCTGTCGAAGTGCGCGGTCAGCACCCAGCTTCCCGTCGGGTGAACCGACACGTGCGTCACCGTGGCCATGTAACCCATCCCCGCCGTCGATACGTCGCCGATGCGCGTGAGCGCGCCCAGCGCGCCGATGCCGAAGGACGTGATGCGACCCTGTCCGCCGTTGGCCGCGTAGAGAAACCGCTGCGCCCCGTCCCACGCCAGGTACGCGGGGTTGCTGCCGCCGTTGGCCGTGCTGCGCGCGCTGAGCGCGCCGGTCGCGAGATCCAGTCCCAGCACCGAGATCGTGCTGGACGAGCCGCCGATGTAGACGGTCGTCTCGCCGGCGGCACCCGCGCTCCCACCCGTGCCGCCGGCCCCGGTCGTGGCGCCGCGGCCGCCTGCGCCGCCCTGCCCACCCGCGCCGCCAGTGACGCCCGTGCCCCCGGTCGTGCCCGCGCTTCCGCCCGTCCCGCCGATGGCGCCACCTGTACCACCGACTGCGCCACCGGTCCCGCCGACGGCGCCACCTGTACCACCGACTGCGCCACCGGTCCCGCCGACGGCGCCACCGGTCCCGCCGACGGCACCGCCGGTACCGCCCGTTCCGCCCGTGCCACCGCCACCGCACGCGGCGAGCAAGGTCAGCGCCGCCATCAGCCAGGTTCGCGTTCTCATCATCATCATCAGTACGCTGTACAATCGGCGCGTGGGGATCAAGATCCTCGCGCGATCCTCCGTAGCTGCAAGGGCCGGCGGCTTCGCGCTGCTGCTTGCGGTCGTGATCCCGGCGCGCGGTGCGTTCGCCTGGGGTGGGGCGGGCTCGACACCCGCCGCGCCCGCGACGCCTGTCCCGGCGGCCGTCGCGCCCGCCCCCGTCGCGGGCGCGCCCGGCCCCACCGCGGCCGCGCCCGGATCCGACGTCGAAGGCCCGATACGGCCCGAGGCGGCCGCGCTGTACACGCGCGGGCTCCAGCGCTTCGCCGCGCGTGACTACGCCGGCGCGATCGCCGATCTGGAAGCGGGCTATGCGATCGAACCGCGGCGCGAGTTCCTGTTCGCGGAGGGCCAGGCGAAGCGCCTCGCGGGCGACTGCAAGGGCGCGGTGACGCTTTACCAGCGGTTCCTCGCCACCAGTCCCCCCGCCGTGCAGGCGAACGCGACGCAGATCGCGCTGGGGCGCTGCGCCCAGCACATGGCCGCGCACCCGGAGGTCGTGCTCGTCGAGCAACCACGCCAGCCCCCGCCCCCGCCGCCGCCTCCGCCGAAGTGGTGGCACGACTCGCTGGGCCTGGGGCTGACCGGCGCCGGCGTGGCCGGCATCGCGGTCGGCATCGGCTTCGTCGCCGCGTCGTATTCCGCGCGCCACGACGCGGAGAACACCGCCACGACGTACGACCCGTACAACCAGCGCTGGTCGACGGCGGAGACGCGCTGGCAGGTCGGCGTCGGCACGCTCGCGCTCGGCACCGCGCTGACCGCCGCCGGCGTCACACGCTTCGTGCTGGTGCGGCGCCACGCGCGCGAGCAGGCGCAGCCGGTCAACGTCTCGATCGGCCCGGGCCGCCTGCAGATCGGGGGCTCGTTTTGATCACCGCCGCCACGCGCCTCGCGGCGGCCGGCGCGCTCGCGCTGCTGGCGACCGCGTGCATGAGCCCGGGCGACTTCCGCTGCACCGAGCACGCCCAGTGCGTGATCGCCAACCTGGCGGGCACCTGCGAGGCGAACGGCCGGTGCAGCATCGGCGACACCAAGTGTCCCATCTCGGAGCGCCGCTACGCCCACCGCGCCGGCGATGACTCCGACGCGTGCGTGCCGCCTTCGTGCGAGGACAACGCGATCACGCTGCCGATCGCGACCGGCGGCGGGCACGCGTGCCTGGCGCGCGCCGACGGCAGCCTGTGGTGCTGGGGACGCAACGACCACGGCCAGCTCGGCGACGGATCGCGCACGCCGCGCGCGCTGCCCGTTCGCGTCCCGGGCATCAGTCACCCGCAGGCGATCGCCGCCGGCGACAGGCACACCTGCGCCGCCCAATCGAACGGCACGGTGCTGTGCTGGGGCGCCGACGACACCGGCCAGCTGGGCGACGGCGCCGAGATGGATCAAGGTCTGCCCCGCGAGGTTCCCGGGATCGCGAACGTGAAGGCGCTGGCGGCGGGCAAGGACTTCACGTGCGCGCTGGGCCAGGACGGGAGCGTGCGCTGCTGGGGCGACGACAGCGCCGGCCAGCTGGGCGACGGCGGCTCGGCGGAAGCGCGGCGCCCGCCCGCCCTCGTCGCCGCCCTGAGCACGAACGTCATCGCCCTGTCCGCGTCGTGGCAGCACGCGTGCGCGATCGACGCGGCGAAGAAGCTTATGTGCTGGGGCGCGAACGGCGTCGGTCAGATCGGTGACGGCACCACGATCGGCCCGCGCGCGCCGACGACCCCAATGGCGCCACTGCCCGCCGAGGTGACCGCGGTCGCCGCCGGACACGACCACACCTGCGCGTTCGCGGGCGGCGAAGTCTACTGCTGGGGCGAAAACGCGCAGGGTCAGGTGCTCAGGGGGAAGCCCAGCATGGCGATCTCGACGCCCGTCTCGCCCGGCATGGGCCTGGGCGATCCTTCCGCGGTGGTGGCGGGCGAGGAGTTCACCTGCATCAAGGGCGGGGGCGATCCGGCGACCGGCAGCCCCATCACCTGCTGGGGCGCCGACGATAGCGGTCAGCTCGGCGGCGGCACGCCGATCAAGAACGCGACGACGGTGGCGGCGGGCGCGGCGTTCGCGTGCGCCGTCGCCGCCGACGGCGCGGTGTTCTGCTGGGGCGACAATCATTTCGGCCAGCTCGCGATCGGCGGCGACACGGTCCGCCCCACGGCGGCGCCCGTGCCGGGCCTGGCCCACGTCGGCGCGCTGGCTGCCGGCGGCGCGCACAACTGCGCCACGGCCGCCGACGCGGCCGGCGCGCCCGCCCTGTTCTGCTGGGGCGCCAACGGCAGCAGCCAGCTGGGCAACCTGTCGTCGGCCGACGCGCCCGCGCCGACGCGCGTCTCGTCGCTGCAGCCGATCGGCATCGCCGCCGGCCAGGCGCACACCTGCGCGTTCGCCGCCGACCGGCAGCTGCGCTGCTGGGGAGCTGGCGCCGCCGGGCAGCTGGGCCAGCCGCCCGGCATGGACATGGTGATCACGTCGCCGACGGTCACGGATCTGGGCGGCCTCGCCGGCGGCGACGGTGTCTACGCGGTGGCGGCCGGCGCCGCGCACACCTGCGTCGGCGCCACCATCTCCGCCTCGCTGCTCTGCTTTGGCCTCAACAGCGACGGTCAGCTGGGCAAGTCCGTGCAGGACGCCCCGGGCGGGCCGAACCCGGTGCCGTCACTGCTCAGCCGCAACAACTTCACCGCGCTGGCGGCCGGGGACGCTCACAGCTGCGCGCTCGACGGCGGTGTCGTCTCCTGCTGGGGGGCCGGCGACCAGGGTCAGCTGGGCGACGGATCGATCGACGGGCACGCGACGCCCGCGGCCGTCACGCTGGGCAACGGCGTGACGACGGCCGACACCGTCGTCACTGGCGCCGCGCACACCTGCGCGCTCGCGGATGGAAGCATCATCTGCTGGGGCCGCAACGCCGAGGGCCAGGTCGGCACGCCGCTGCAGATGCCGATCGTGGCGCCCACGGCGGTAGATGAGATAGTCGACGCGGTGGCGGTCGCGGCGGGCGCGCGCCACACCTGCGCCATCGAGGGCGACGCGACCGTGCGCTGCTGGGGCGCGAACGAGAGCGGCCAGCTCGGCGACGGCACCGTCGACTCCAGCAACAAGCCGGTCCGCGTCGCCGGGTTGACGAGCGTCGACGCGATCGTGGCGGGCGGGTCGCATTCCTGCGCGCGCCGCACCGACGGCTCGGTCTGGTGCTGGGGCTCGAACACATCGGGCCAGCTGGGCGACGGCATCACGCTGGCGTCTCGCCGCGCGCTGCTCGCGCGCGCCGCCTGCCGGTAGGTCGATAGCGCAAGAATACCGAAGAATTGCCGGTGAATTACCGGTGGAGCCGTCGGGGCGCGTCGGTGCTACTGTCTACCCCGATGGCCGATACGCGCGAGCACACCCTGACGCAGGTGCAGTCGCCGCTGGCCCCCGGCGAGCAGCGCGACCGCGCCGTGCTGCTGGTGTCGGGCAACGCCGTGACGCCCGGGCTGGCGGCGCGCGCGCGCCTGCAGATCGTCGGTGACGAGCTTTACCTCGGCCGCCGCGCCGAGGGGCTGCCCGTTCAGGCCAGCGTCGCCGTGCTGGACGACGGCCTGGTGTCCAGCCAGCACGCCCGCATCGTCCGCGGATCGGGCGGCTTCGATCTGGAGGATCTGGGCAGCAAGAACGGCACCTTCGTCGACAACCTGCGCGCCGACGGGCGCACCCGGCTGCGTGACGGCGCGCTGGTGTTCGTGGGCAATCACGTCGGCGTGTTCCGCATGGTCTCGCAGATCGAGCTGGACGCGATCAAGGCCGAGCTGGTCGCGCCGCTGGGGCCGGTGGCGACCGCGTCGCCGGCGCTGGCGGTGGCGTGCGATCGACTGCGCCGGCTGGCGGCGTCCGAGGGCGAGCTGTTCATCGTCGGCGAGACCGGCGTGGGCAAGGAGGTGTACGCGCGCGCCGTCCACGAGGCGAGCAAGCGCAAGGGCAGGTTCGTCGCCATCAACTGCGCGGCGATCCCGCGCGAGCTGGTGGAGAGCGAGCTGTTCGGCTACCGCGCGGGCGCGCACTCGACGGCGCACTCGGCGAAGGCTGGCCTCATCGAGGAGGCCGAGGGCGGCACGCTGTTCCTCGACGAGATCGGCGAGATGACGCCCGAGGCGCAGATCAAGATCCTGCGCTTCCTGCAGGACCGCGAGCTGACCCCGCTGGGCGCGACGCGGCCGCGGCGCATGGACGTGCGGATCATCGCCGCGACCAACCGCACCGTCGTGGGCCCGGGCAAGTCGGGGCTGCGCGACGACATCGTGGCGCGCCTGGGCGCCGCGCCCATCCACCTGCCGCCCCTGCGCAGCCGCATCGAAGATCTGGGCGCGCTGGTCGGACATTTCCTGGGCGGCGTCCCGGCGCAGGGGCCGCGCTTCGAGCAGCCCGCCTTCCGCGCGCTGTCCCTGCACGCGTGGCCGCTGAACGTCCGCGAGCTGGAGAAGATCGTCACGACCGCCGCCGTGCTGACGGGCGGCAAACCGATCGCGCTGCGCGATCTGCCCGAACCGATCGCGCGCGTGCTGTCCGCGCCGGCCGCGCCCGGCGCGCGCCGTTCCACCGGCCCGTCGCCGACGCCGGCGCAGCTGGAGGAGCTGCTGCGGCGCTACGAGGGCAACGTCGCCGACGTCTCGCGCGAGCTGGGCAAGCACCGCGCCGCCGTCTGGCGCTGGATCAAGAAGTTCGGCCTCGGTCCGCAGAAGTTCCGCCGCAGCGAATAGCCGCGTCTAGGGCCGCGGCTTCACCGCGGGGTTGTACAGCGTCTCATGGGCGCGCCGGAGCAGCGTCGGGATCTCGGCGCGGAACGGTGATTCGGGCAGCGCGGCGGTGATCTCGGCGTCGTTGAAGCCGACGGCGCGCGCGCCCGGCACCCAGTGGTTGTCGGCGCTCATCGAGATGTAGCGCTCTTGCGCGAAGTGCAGCAGATCGTAGGCGCGCACCAGGTTGTGCAGCCACAGGATGCGGCGCACGTTGATCTTGCCCGGCAGCTCGGTCCATTCGGGCAGCCCCTGCGACCAGCGGCGCGCGAAGTCGGCGCCCAGCGCGTCGGCGTAGGCCGCCTCAAGCCGCGCCACGATCGGCGGCAGCAAGCGCGGCGCATCGTCCAGCAGCGCCAGCGCCTCGACGTGCGCGTCGAAGTCGGACGGCACCGCGGCGCCCAGCGACAGCGTGTGCGCGTCCAGGTTGGTGAGGCACCACAGATCGTTGAACACCAGCGGCGACAGCGGCGCGGTCAGCTTGCGCAGCGTCTCCGACGGCGCGTACAGGCGGCCGCCCTTGTCGGTCGGGCTGATGATGAACACGCCCATGTCGCGTGCGCGCGCCTCCGCGATCGCCGGCAGGTTGTCCTGGAAGACGTAGTACGCGTGCAGGTTGACGTAGTCGAAGCGATCGGAACGGATGATGTCGATCAGCAGGCGCGTCGCTGCGTGCGTGGAGAAGCCGATGTGCGCGATCCGGCCAGCGCGCCGGAACTTGTCGGCGATCTCCCAGCAGCCCGTCTTCAACGTCAGGTCGGCGCAGTCGGGCGTGTTCAAGCCGTGGAACGACAGGAGCTCGATGGTGCCCGTGCCCAGCAGCGCGAACGACTCCTCCAGCTGCGCCTCGAACGCCGCGGGATCCTCGTTCGGCCGCAGCTTCGTCTGCAGCACGAACGCGCCGCGCGGGTGCCGGGCCAGCGCCTTGCCCATCTGCAGCTCGCTGGTGCCGTAGCCGCGCGCCGTCTCGAAGTGGTTGATGCCGACCGCGAGGGCGCGCGCGACCACCGCGTCGACGTTGGCCTGGCTGGCGGCGCTGACCCGCGCGCTGCGCGTCCAGCTCTGCTGCGCGCGCATGCCGCCGCACGAGAACACCGACATGTCGATGCCGGTCCGGCCGAAACGTCGGTAAAGCACGGTCGTGTCTAGCGCAGTTTCGCGACGAAGTCGGCGTGCGGCGCGGGGATGATCTCGGTCGTGTGAACGAGCGCGGCGTCGAGCGCGCCCAGCGCGGCGTCGACGGCGGCCTCCACCTCGCCAAGCGGCCCGGTCACGGTGAAGAACGCCTTGCCGCCGATCCCGCGCGCCAGCTGCATCTCGGTGATCCGCACCCTGGCCGCCTTGGCGGCCGCGTCGGCGCCCAGGATCGTCGCCGCGACGGTCGTGGTCTCGACGACGCCCAGCGACTCGACACCCTCCGTCGCGTTCGCGCCGCCCGCCAGCGCCGGCCACAGCGCCGTGTGCGGCTGGGGCAAGAACAGCTTGTCGATCGCGCGATCCGCCGCGACGTCGGTCCCGACGCGGAACGATTCGTCGACGGCGGCGACGTCGCCCTCGACCAGCACCAGGAACTTGCCGGGGCTGACCGCCTCCGCCCGCATCAGGCGCACCGGCGCGCGCTTGCACATCGCGTCCGCGACGCGGTGGCCGCGCGCGATCGACGACAGCTCGATCAGCGCCAGGGCTGGTCCCGTTCCCGTGATGCCGTCGCCAGCGTCAGACAATGCGGAAGTATTCCTTGAGCGTGCAGCGCCGCTCGCGCGTGAAGTTGCGGACCGTCGTCAGCCCCTCGCCCGTCGGCGACGCGATGGTGAACGAGGTGTAGCCCTCGCCGCCGTAGCCCAGCCCCGCCAGGTTCGAGGCGTTCTTGACGAAGATCGACGTGTTGATGGTGCGCGCCATCGCGTGCAGGTGGGCGATGTTGCGCGAGTACATCACCGCCGTGTGCGCGAAGCCGTGCTCCACGCGCCTGGCCGTCGCGATCGCCTCGGTCGCGTCGGCGACGCGCACCAGCGGCAGCACGGGCATCAGCATCTCCAGCTGCACGAACGGATGCTTCTCGTCGACGTCCGCGACCAAGAGGCGCAGCTCGTCGCCCGCGTTGACGCCGATCTGGCGCGCGATCACCGCCGCGTTCTTGCCGATGAAGTCCTTGTTCGGGTGAGCGCCCGACTTCCCCTGCACCAGCACCACCTTCTCCAGCGCCTTCACCTGACGTTCGTTGAGCACCAGACAGCTCGTCTGTCCCAGCCGTTCCAGCAGCGGCCCCGCGATCGACGCGACCGCGACGACCTCCTTCTCGGCGGTGCACAGGATGTTGTTGTCGATCGACGCGCCCAGCACGATGTTGGTCGCGGCGACGTTCAGATCGGCGGTCTCGTCGACGACCGCCGGCGGATTGCCGGGACCGGCGGCGATCACCTTCTTGCCGCTGCCCATCGCCGCGTTGACCACGCCGGGACCGCCGGTGACGACCAGCAGGCGCACGCCTGGGTACTTCATCAGCGCCTCCGCGCTTTCGATGGTGGGCCGCTCGACGCACGAAAGCAGGTTCTCGGGGCCGCCCGCCGTGACGATGGCGTCGTTGAACTGGTGGATCAGGAACGCCGACGTGCGCGCCGCGTACGGGTGCGCGTTGAAAACAACCGCGTTGCCGCCCGCCACCATGCCGATGCCGTTGTTGATGATGGTCTCGGTCGGGTTGGTGGTGGGCGTGATCGATCCGATGACGCCGTAGCTGGCGCGTTCGGTCAGCGTCAACCCGTCGTCGCCCGACCAGGCGATCGGTTGCAGCAGCTCCGTGCCCGGCGTCTTGTCGACGCACAGCATGTTCTTCTTCAGCTTGTCCTCGACGCGCCCGTAGCCGGTCTCGTCGACCGCGTACTTCGCCAGCGCCGGCACCAGCTTGCGCGCCGTCTCGCGCATCACGTCGACCCAGCGCTTGCGCGCCTCCAGCGGCGCCGCCTCGTTGGCCTCGTGCGCGCGGCGCGCCGCCTTCACGGCCGCGTCGACGTCGGGGAACACGCCCCGCCGGCCGCGCGGGATGTCGGCCTCGCGACGGCGGGGCGGCGCTTCGCGCACGGGCGCGGGCGCGACGTAACCGGCGGGCGGTTTGGCGACCGCCTCCAGCGGCGTCTCGGGCACCTCGCCGATGCGCGCGATCACCCGATCGACGATCTCCTGGATGCGCGCCTCGTCCATGCTCCCAGGGAACGTTACCGCGAAACGGGCGGAGCGGTGTTAAATCAGGCGTTGATGGATCTCGAGGCGCTGCTCGCGCACGCGCGGGCGCTGGTCGGCGCCGAGCTGGGCGCGCTCGCGGACGCGCTGGGCCTGCCCGTGCCGGTCGGGCGCGTGCGCACCAAGGGGTGGTCGGGTCAGGTGATCGAGCAGGAGCTGGGCGTCGCCGTCGGCGGCACGCGCGGTCCCGACTTCGAAGCGCTGGGCATCGAGCTGAAGACCGTGCCCGTCACGGCCGCGCTGGTGCCGCTGGAATCGACGGCGGTCTGCCAGATCGATCCGATCGCGATCGCGGGCGAGTCCTGGGAGACCAGCTACGTGCGCGCCAAGCTGGCGCGCGTCCTGTTCGTCGCGCTGGAGGTTCCGGAGGGCGCGCGCTCGGTGGGCGATCGGCGCGTCGCGGCCGTGACGCTGTGGGCGCCGGGCCCGGACGACGACGCCGTGCTGCGCGGCGACTTCGATCTGTTCGTGCGCGAGTATTTCCGTCGCGGGCGCGCCGCCGAGATCACCGGTCACCTCGGCGCCGCGCTGCAGGTGCGGCCCAAGGGCCGCGACGCCGCCGACATGCGCGCCGCCTACGACGCCGACGGACAGCCCACGCGCATCGGCAAGATGGGTTTCTATCTGCGCCCCGCGTTCGTCCGGCAAATTTTCGCACGGCGAGATGATGAGTGACCGGGTTATCCTGCCGCGCAAACAGGAGACGACATGAACAGGGCCTGGCTTGCGCGCTCGGTGGTGGTTCTCGCGGGCGCGTATCTTATCGGTTGCGGTGACGGTGACGGCGGCGGCACCGGCGGATCCGGCGGCGGCGGACGCGGCGGAACGACGGGCGCCGCCGGACGCGGCGGAACGACGGGCAGCGCCGGTACGACCGGCACGGCAGGAACGACGGGCGGCGCTGGCACCACCGGAACGGCAGGGACGACCGGCACCGCAGGGACGACCGGCGCCGCGGGAACGACCGGCGCGGGCGGCACGACCGGCACGGCGGGAACGACCGGGACCGGCGGCGCGGCGGGCACAGGCGGCGGCGCGGCGGGCACAGGCGGACGCGGTGGCACCGGCGGCGCGGCCGGCACCGGCGGCGCGGTCGGTACCGGCGGCCGTGGCGGCACGACGGGCGCGGCCGGCACCGGCGGGCGTGGCGGCACGACGGGCGCGGCCGGCACGACAGGCGCCGCTGGCACGGCGGGCGCGGCCGGCACGACAGGCGCCGCAGGCACAACGGGCGCGGCGGGAACGACAGGCGCGGCCGGCACGACGGGCGCGGCCGGCACGACAGGCGCGGCCGGTACGACAGGCGGCGCCGGTACGACAGGCGGCGCCGGCACAACGGGCACAGCCGGTACAGGCGGCGCAGCGGGGACGGGCGGCGGCGCGGCGGGGACCGGCGGCGACACGGGCGGGGGTGGCACGGGCGGCACTGGCGTCGCGATGTGCGGCCGCATCACCTGCGACTGCACGTATCAGGGCCGGAATCTCTGGGGCAACATCACGTACGTCGCCAACTCGTTCGATATCCACGACTTCGACGTCGAGTTGACGACCAACCAATCGGACTCCGACCTCAGAGTTCAGGAGATCGCGACGACCGGAATCGCGAATATGTGTGGCCAGTGGAAGATCGTCGCGGCGACGTCCTCCCCCCCGCCCCTTCGCGTCTATCGCTACACGACACCAATGGCACAGACCGACTTCAAGATCCGGACAGTCACGTTTCAGCCCGGCGTCGACAAGCCGCAGAGCAACTGAGGTCACTCCTTCGCGATCGCGAGCGTGACCACCTCTGTGTCGGGATCGACGTCGGCGCCGATCCGCCGCGCGCGATCGGAAAACAGCGCCGTCACGACCACTCTCACCCCGCCCGCCCCCACCACGGGCCGGATGGGCAGCGTCTCGCGCGGCTGAACCAGCGAGGTCTCGGCGGCGCCGGCGGGGAACACCGTCGCGGGCGCCGCGTCGCCGTCGCGCAACCGCACCTCGACGTGGCGCGCGCGCTCGCCGCGCACGACGAAGCGCAGGCTATCGCCGGGGTGCAGCACCGTCGCCGGCCGCACGGCCTCCTCGACGCCGCCGCGGTTGACGTGGACCTCCAGGCCCGCCGTCTTCCCGCGCGATGCGCCGCGCACGCCGACGTAAGGAGACGGCTCGCGGATCGGATCCGGTACGTGCGGGCGCGCGACAAGAAACGCGAGGCCCACCAGTCCCGCGAGGATGCCCGTCAGGATCAGCGTGCGCTTCAACGAGCCGCTCGCTTCGTGCGCTAGCCGGTGCTGCCCGTGCGCCCGAGCGGCAGCACCTGGTCGACGTTGACGTGCGGCCGCGGGATGATGTGCACGGCGACCATCTCGCCGACGCGCTCCGCCGCGCGCTGTCCCGCCTCGGTGGCCGCCTTCACGGCCGCGACGTCGCCGCGCACGATGGCGGTCACGAAGCCGCCGCCGATCTTCTCGTAGCCGACGAGCTCGACCTTCGCCGCCTTCACCATGGCGTCGGCCGCCTCCACCATCGCGGTGAACCCTTTCGTTTCGATCATTCCGAGCGCGTCAGCCATGGTCTTTGACCTCTCCGTCTCGCTGTACTTGGTTTTGGGCTACCGATCAACGAACTTTTCGCCGACACGGCCGGACAGTCCGTCGATCGCCGCCGTCGCCGCCTTCGCCGCCGCGTCGATCTCCGCCTCCGACCCCGACAGCCACAGACGCCCGAACGCCCCGTACGGCTGGATCTGCACCAGCGACACGTGCGCCGCCTTCTCCGCCTCGTTGGCGGCGAACGCCACGTAGCCGGCCGGATCGGTCTCGAGCAG
>Ga0070673_100000771_pt1 | contig 17785 bp, 12 predicted proteins | sample KBSM23metaG_FD_65342 | JGI IMG/M metagenome (GOLD analysis project Ga0070673, IMG submission 65342) | Miscanthus rhizosphere microbial communities from Kellogg Biological Station, Michigan, USA - KBS M2-3 metaG | ecosystem: Host-associated > Plants > Roots > Rhizosphere > Soil ... | reverse complement strand
TGGTGGAGCGCGGCCACATCTACATCGCGCAGCCGCCGCTCTACAAGGTCAAGCAGGGCAAGCACGAGCAGTACCTGAAGGACGGCGACGAGCTCAACGCCTACCTGCTGAAGGTGGCGCTCGACGGCGCCGCCATCGAACCGGGCGAGGGCCGCGCCGCCCTCAGCGGCTCCGCGCTGGAGGAGCTCGCGCGCAAGTACCTGCTCGCGACCAGCGTGATGGACCGCCTGTCCAACTGGATGGACGTCGAGGCCCTGCGCACCATCGCCGACGGCCTGACGCTGAACCTCGACGACGCGACCCAGGCCGAGGCCAGCGCCGTGGCGCTCGCGGCCGCCCTGCACGACGCCCAGGTCAGCGCGCAGTTCGACGAGCGCACCGACAAGCACGTGCTGCGCATCGAGCGCCAGCACCACGGCAACACCAAGGCCAGCATCATCACGCAGGACTTCGTGCACGGCGCCGACTACGAGGCCCTGAGCACCGCCGGCATCACCTTCAAGGGCCTGCTGGGCCCCGAGGCGCTGGTCAAGCGCGGCGAAGGCGAACGCCAGAAGGAAAGCAAGGTCGCCGACTTCCGCGCCGCCATGGCCTGGCTGATGGCCCAGGCCGAAGGCGCCGTCGGCCGCCAGCGCTACAAGGGTCTCGGCGAAATGAACCCCGAGCAGCTGTGGGAAACGACGATGGACCCCAACGTCCGCCGCCTGCTCAAGGTGGAGATCGAGGACGCGATCGAGGCCGACCACGTGTTCACGATGCTGATGGGCGACGAGGTGGAGCCGCGGCGAAACTTCATCGAGTTGAACGCGCTGAGGGCGGCGAATATTGACGTTTGATCGCAGAATCGGAATGGCGCGAGTATCCGAGCTGCTCCTGGTCTGCGTCTGGGCGATCACGTTCGCCGCGGTCGGCGCTTGGTCCCACCTGTCGAGCGCGCCGTTCCCTTTGCCGGGTTTTCGGAAGATTGCGGAGTCCGACGGTTTCAGCCTTTCACTGCAAGTCGCCACAGTGCTCGTCGCCGCAAGCTGGCTCGCCGTTCGTCGGTGGCAAACGCGAGAGCGTCTTCTGGTGTTCCAAGGCATCGCACTGGCCCTCTTCCTTCAAGGGATTCTGTACATCGGGATGCCCTTCGGTTTGGCCTTCGCTTGCTTTGCCGGCATCGCCAAGACCCGCAGCGCCCAAGCGGAATGGGCGTGGAAATAAGCGCGAACGCACCGCGGCCTGGCGCCCTTCCATCGCGCGGACCTCTTCCAGCAAGCTTCCCCCGCTCCCAGCTGCCGCTCATGTCGAACGTCAGGTGACGTCAGCGCGCGCCAAAAATCGGGCAGCGCATGGGCCCCGCGGCGTCGGCTACGATGGCCTGCAGCGCCGCTCGAGACGGCGCCCCGAGGGAGATTGCCGATGCATCCGTTCCGTCAGACGCTCACGGCCGCTGCTGCCGCTTGGTGCCTCACGTTCCTGCACGCGTCGCCAGCGGCGGCCGCCGACGACGCGCCCGCGCTGGCCGCGCCCTACGAGATCGGCGACGAGGAGGACGCGGTACTGGCGTCGCCCGCCTGGAACGAACTGCTGCGGCAATTGCGCGAGCATGCGCTGGATCCGGTCGACGAGCCGAGCCTGCGCACCGCGTGCCGCTTCGGGCTCATGTTTCCTCGCCCCAAGGACTGGACGTCGATCGACGTGTGCCTCTATGCGGCGCTGCGGTCGCTCGACCACCAATCGCGAGGCAAGACCGGCTATCTGGTGACAGCGGCCCGGGCGGCCCAGCGGACGAGCGGATCCGTGGGCATCGGACTCGAGCTCGGCGGAAAGCGGCCCGGGCAGCCGCTGCAGGTTGTCTCGGTCTTCCATGGCAGCACCGGCGAACGCGCCGGCATCCTGGCCGGCGACCGGATCGAGCGGATCGACGGCCTCGACATCATGCCGCTGACCATGCAGCAGACGCTCGACGTCTTCAGGGGCAGCGAGGGCTCGATCGTGCGAGTCGACATCGTGCGCGGGCCGGGCGGCGAGCGGCTGTCGATCAGTGCCCGGCGCGAGCGGCTCGTCATTCCCACCGTGCGGCAGGAACCCATCGGTCCGAAGGTGGCGGCGCTGCGCCTGACCGGCTTCGATGTCGGCACGCCGGCCGAGGTTGCTCGCTGGACGGACGCCGTGCTGCGCATGATGTCGCCGGCGCCGGGGGCCCTGCTTCTCGACCTGCGCGGCAACACGGGCGGCATCCTTGAAGTGGCGACCCAGGTCAGCGGCGTTTTCGCGGCGGACGGCATGACCGTCGGCTACCTCCGCACGCGCCGGGGCGAGGAGGCGATGACGCCCAAGCCCGTGGCCGAGCTCTCCCCTGCCGCGCGCGACTGGCTGCTGCATGTGCGGATCGCCGTGCTGGTCGACGCGCGCACGGCCGATGCCGCCGAGGCGCTGGCGCTGTTCCTGCGCGAGCAGCGGAACGCCCGGATCTTCGGCGCGCCCACTTCGGGCCATGCGGAGGTCCTGCAGCATTTTTCGGTCGACGGTGCGGGCGTCGTCGACTTCCAGGACGGCGAGTTGCTGTCGTCGAGGCACGTCGCGTGGGCCGGCACCGGCATCGCGCCCGACTTTGTGCTGTCGGACGACACCTCCTTCGCGACGGCCCGCCAGTCTCTCGAGCAGTCGCCCTAGCCGCGTCCGTTCAGTGCGCGGCCAGTTGCGCCCTCCTGCCCGCATGAGCTCAGTCGAGGGCGCCCGAGTCGCTTTGGCTGAGCATCACCGTCGTCAGCCACAGGTTCTTGAACGCCTCGTACTTGGCGCGCGAAGGGCCGGCGGTGCTGGCCGGGTCGTGGACCCACAGCACCTTGCCGTGAGACGGGTGGATCTCTGTTCCGACGATCAACCAGGCGTGGTTCGCGGCACAGGCCATGACCAGCCGGCATTTGTCCAGGATGGCGTTCAGGGGATCCCAGTCGAGCTTCGCTTCGAGGCCCCTCATTCGTTCGATGGAGTGGCCCGCGATGTTCTTCAGCAGCCAGGCGACCTCGCTGTCGTCCGCCATGACGTTCATTCCGCGCTGGAACTTCTTGTTGTGCTCGGTCGCGAAGGCGGCCTGGGTCAGCATCCTGTTCCCGTAGCGCGCCACGAACATCTCCGAGCACGCGGCCCAGCACCAGTACGTGAAGCTCTGCTGGACATGGTTCACGGCAATATTGGCCACGAGACGACTCCTTGCGTTGATTTGAAGGGGTGGTGCACCGGGCGGCGGCAACCGCGATCGGTGCCCGGGAATGCGCCTCACCCGCGCTTGAGAACCACCACCACGACATCCTGCCGATCGCGGAAATCGCGCAGCAGCCACGCCGCGATGACCGCCGGGTCGCACTTGAGGAGGGACTCGGTGCGCTCGAAGCTCCAGCCCGCCTTCAGCCCCGCCGAATGCAGCACGATGACCGAGTCGCGCGGCCAGTCGTAGGTCTGGTTGATCGGCGTCATTGGATCGCGGCCGAGGCAGCCCGGGATCGAGGCGAGTACCTGGTCGGTCTCGACCGAGACGATGCGGGCCGACAGGTCGCCGACGCCGGCGAAGACGACGTTTCCTGAGGCGCTGTCGGCGGACATGGCCGCGCCCGAGGCGCCGCAGGTGTCGCGCATGTGGGCGTGCGCGTGCATCAGGCGGTCGCTGGGCCAGAATCGGCTGCTCTGGAAGGTGTGGGTGACGACGGCGGCGGCCTCGGCGCCCTTGGTGCCAAGGCAGTGGGCGTCGGCGACGACCACGTCGGCGGTGCCGTGGCCGATGAAGATGCGCCAGGCGTTGCTGCTGAGGGATTCGCCCGGCGAGGTCAGGCTGATGCCGGCGTGGCTGAAGCGCGCGAAGGGCGACGCGCTCGCGCGCACCTTGTTCGACGGCGACCATGAGCGCGCCAGGATGATGTTGCCCTGGCCACCGTGGCTGAAGACGGCGAAGTCGCTGGACAGGCGTCGCACGAGGACCAGGCCCGAGGCTTCCGCGGCGCTACGTTCCTGGTCGCGCATCTGGCGGTGCAGGTCCGGCGATCCGGGCGTGCTGTCGAGTCCGAGGATCTCCACTTGCGCGCCCTCGTCCGCCGCGTGGCAGCCGATGAGCATGCGCCCCCGGGTGCCGGTGTTGACCAGGCAGGCCGCGATCTCGGTGGCGATCACGGCGATGCGGCCGTGGTCGCCGTCGTCGACGTGGTGGTCGATGGCGACCTGGAGTGCCGACTGTCTCGCCAGCGCAATGTCGGCGGACGAGGAGATCGGGATGTCGAGGTGCGGGATCACGAGGCCTGTCCTTTCGACGAGGCGGCTGTGGGCGCCGCCAGCCTCCCAGGTGACCGCTGCGAGGCCGCGCTGGCAATCCCCAGCTTGGGCCTCGCGATCAGGGCGTCGATGACCGCGCGACGACCGTTGCTGCGCGTTGCGGCCCGGCGTCCGCGCGCGCGTTTGCGTAGCGCCACGGGGTCGCCTCGTTCATCTTGAGCCCGGAGTCCCCCGCCACCGCGATGTCGCCGGTGCGGATCGCCTCGCGCAGTTCCGCCCTGACCTGGTCGCGCGTCAGTCCGGCGGCAGTGATGGCCACGGCCGGATAGCGGCCGGGGGTGCGCTCCTTCATCGTCATCCCCGAATCGCCGGGCGCCATGACGTCGCCGCTGCGGGTGGCGGCCTGCAGGTCCGCGACGACCTGGGCGCGCGTCGCCGGTGGCGTGGCGGCCGCCTTCGGATAGCGGTCGGGGAAGATCTCGTTGAGCTTGCGGCCGGAGTCGCCCGGCGCGAGCAGGTCGCCGGTGCGTGCGGCCTCCTCGTACTGGGCGAGGACGTCGGCTCGCGTCAGGGGCGCCTGCGCGCAGGCGTGCGAGTGGACGGCGAGCGACGCGATGGCGGTCAGCAGGAGGCTGGCCAGGGGGTGGCGATGGGCGTTCATGGCGGTTCCTCGGTGGGTGGACGGGCCCGCCGCGTCATGCCGCGAGCCACATCTGCAAGACCGGCCGAGGGGGCCGCAAATTCCGGGGGACGTCGGCGACGATGTCTTGGCGCCGGCCGGGAATAAACCGACCGGGGCCTCGCGCGTCACGCGCACCCCCGCGCTCAGGCGCGCGAGCCTTCGATGAAGTCGCGCATGAAGCGCGCCACGTCCAGTCCGTCGTGCGGCAGCGCCATCTCGGCCCGCACGGCGTCGCGCCGGTCGGCGGGCACGGACTCCGGCCGCCTGGCCAGGATCCACGCGCTGTAGTCCTCGACGAACTCGGGGTGCGGCTGGATGCACAGCACGCGATCGTCGACGCTGTAGGCCGCGATCGGGCAGAACTCGCTGCGCGCCAGCAGCGTCGCGCCTTCCGGCAGCGAGCGCACCTGGTCCTGGTGCGAGGCGAGCAGGTTGAACGTCGCGTCGGCGGCCGCGGGCTTCAGCGGCGTCTCGCCGACCCACTCGTAGCGCATGCGTCCCATGCCCCAGCCCTGGGCCGCGCGGCCGACGTCGGCGCCCAGGCAGCAGGCGATGAGCTGGTGGCCGAAGCAGATGCCCAGCAGCTTCTTGCGTTGCTCGAGCAGCTCGCCGGTGCGTTCGCGCAGCGTGCGCACCCAGGGCTCGTCGGAGAAGGCGTCGGCCTTGCTGCCGGTGAGCAGCACGGCGTCGTAGGCGTCGAACGACGTGGGGTATTCGCCGCGCGTGGTGTTGAAGCGCTCGAACCGCCAGGGGACGCCGGCGGCGGCGAACATCTTCTCGGTCATCGCGCTGTAGCTGACGTAGGTGTCGGCGACGGCGGGGTCGAGGTTGTCGTTGTCGAGGATGCAGATATTCAGCGGCGAAGCGGGCACGGGCGAACTCATGTCGGAATGGTAAGCCGCGGGCATTCGGCCCGCTGAGGCGTCGGGAATGGGCTGCCGGTCAATGGGCCACGCCGGCCTGGCCCGAACGGCGCAGGCTCGTGGCCTGCACGTGCGGCAGGGCGGCGGTGGCGGCCGTCTGCACCCGGCCCTGGCCTTGTGCATGCGACCGCGTCGCGGCCGCGACGCCCTGCATGCCCGCGGGGATCGGCACCACGGCCAGGCCCGCGTCGCCGACCCAGAACAGCGTCGTGCCGGAAGGATCCATCGTCAGGCGGCCGATGCCGTCACAGAAGTAGGTGTCGTAGCTGTTGCAGGCGACGGCCTTGTTCGGCAGCGCGATCGTGCCCAGGCTCACAAAGTTGGTGGTGCCCGCGACGGTGGCCGTGGTGTCGAAGACCTCGAGGTGGTCTGTCGTCAGCTGGTTGGAGGGGCCGAGCGTGGCAGCCTCGCGGTAGATGCGCGTGCCGTCCGGCGACAGCACGCCGCCGTAGCCGACGTAGCCCTGCGGGCCCGCCGTCACCGTGGGACTGCCCAGCTTGGCCCAGGTGTCGGTTCGGTAGAGGTTGGTCGAATCGGCCAGCATGACGTCGCCGTGGGCGTCGAAGTTCGCCCGGTTGAGGGAGGGGGTGCTCGCCGACTCGGTGACCTGGCCGCTGGCGATGTCCATCCAGTATCCGGGCGGGGTGGGCGAGGAGCAGGTGCAACTGGCGACGAACAAGGCGGAGCCGTCGCTCGGCCCGTACACGTTCGGCTCATAGAGGGCCCAGACGGAACGGGAGCCGGACGTCACGGTGAGATCGGCGGTGCCGAACTGCGCAGTCTGCGGGTCGTACCAGCCCGCTCCGGAGATGGTGCCGAACCAGACCTTCTGGTCGCTGGTCACCGGCATCGGCTCGTTGAAATAGATGCCATGCATGAGGCCCTGCGGCACTGGATGGGAGCCGAGCACCTGCAGCGAGTCGGGGTCGACCTCGAGCAGGTCGTTGCCGGATTCGACGTACAGCATGCTGCGGTCCGGCGCCAGGGCCAGACTCCAGATGTTGCCCAAAGGAATGCTGGTCACCTGCCACGTGCCGCCCACGAGCTGGTAGCGCACCAGCGCGGTGGCGGTGTCGGTAGGGGACATACCGGCGTTGCTGGCATAGATCGCCAGGCGGCTGGCGTCGTACGCGATGGCGTGGTTCTGGCCGGTGTGGGCCACGAGCGTCGACGTGAACAGGCCGGGGCTCGTCACGCCCAGGCTCGCGGCGCGCGTCGCGATGCCGAGCTGATTGGCGACCGCGAGGGAGGCCGCACCGGCGGGCAATGCGGGCAGCTGCAGCGTGGCCGAGGTGTCCGAGACGATGGCCCCGCCGGTGGCCGCCACGCCGCCGACCGTGAAGCTGCCCATGTCCGTCACGCTCGAGAAGCCGTGCCCGCTCACCTGGATGGTGGACGGCTGTCCCGCGAGCACGCCGGCCGGCGTCGCCGACGTGACCTCCGGCAACTGCTTGTCGAGGGTGACCGTCGCGGCGACGGGGCTCAGGCCGGCGGACGTGACGGTGACGTGAGCGGTGTCGCGGCTCCCGTTCGCGATCGCACCCAGCCTGGTGGTGTCGACATGCCAGGCCAGCGAGCTGGCGCCGGGGCCGGCGGCGGTGTCGAGCACCAGCCAGTCGCGATCGCTGGCGGCGCTCCACCCCGCGTTGCGCGCGTCGCGGAAGCTCACGGGCGCGCTGCCGGACAGGCTGGCGGCGGTGGTGCTCGCCCCGATCTTCAGCGCGGGGATGGCCGGGGGCACGATGTCGCCGATGACGACGAGCGTCACGGGAATCTGCGCCACGTTGGTCGCCACGCTGAGGGCCGTCTGGAAGCCGATGGTGACGGCTAGCGGATAGCTGCCGGCCGCAAGCGCCGGGTTGACCAGCGACAGGACGACGCTGCCGGGGCTCGTGTGGTCCGCGGCCACGTCCGTCTTGTCCGAGGACTCGAACGTCAGCTCGTGCGCGTTGTCGGCCGGCGTGATGTCCAGCGACACCGGCGCCATCGTGCCGCCTTCATCGCTCGTGAGCCCGATGTCGGTGGTCGCCAGCGCGTAGCGGGTCATCGTGTACGGGATCGACTTGCTCCACGCCACGTGCTGGCACTGGTCGTCGCTGCACAGCTTGTAGGTGACGTGGCCCGTGTGGCGGGTGCCGGGCGGGATGTCCTGCGTCGCATACATGGTGACCGCTGCGCCGGTGCTGGAGGTCACGTTGACGTCGACCGTCATCGGATCGTTGTCCGACGTCGCCGTGGCGTAGTACGTGCCCTTGCCGCCGCTGACGGTGAACTGCACGTCCTCCGTCGTCATGACGCCGGCGTTGAGCGCGATCAGCGAGATCGAGCTCTTGTTCATGGTGACCGACAGGCCGTCGTTGTTCCCACCGCCCCCTCCGCCACCGCCACAGGCGGACAGCACACACGCGAGCAGGATGGCGCAGCCGCGCGCCACGGACTTGGCATTCATGGGTTCCCTCCCTGAGGCGTCGCGACGCCGGTCTTGTCGGATGACCTGCGCCGGACGCCTGCAGTGCAGCGTCGGGCGGTCACCGATCTTGTTGGGCCCGATTCTAGGGCGCGCCGTGGCGCATGCCCAGGACGTCGTTCACGATCGGCCAGGCCGCCTGCGGCCTGCCGGCGTTGCGGAAACGCTTCCAATCCCCTCCCGATTTACCCGCAGGCCGCGCGGCCTGTTGCAGCCGTGTAACCGCCCGCTCCATTGGTCACGACGGGCCGCCCCACCCCTGCCCGGGGAGCGTCTGTTTGGACCGGTCGCCCCGGCTGCCGGCATACTGCGAGGATGAGCGAAGATTTCAAGCCCGGCACCCGACCGCTTTTGCGGCTTGCCGGGCTCGACGCCGTGCGAGCATTCGTGTCGCGTGCCGACGAGGCGCACGTGATCTGGACGGCCGTCATGGCGCTGATGTTGCGGCTGTACGCGGAACCCGATGCCAAGACCCGACGCGAGTCCGGGCCGACGGACTCGCAGGTCGTCACGGCCCTGCGCGCCGTCCTGAGCGAGAACTTCGGCAGCGAGGCGGCCGACTACGCCTCGTGGGCCCTGGTGCGCTACGGTTGCCGCCAGAAGCCGACGATGACCGCGCTGCATCCCTGGGAAGGCCTGATGTTCGAGTGGCAGCAGCGCAAGGCGAGCGCGCCGCGCATCGCGCTGATGCTGCGCGACGGCGGCTTCGAGCAGCCCATCAAGCCGGCCTCGCTCGAGGCGATCGACGGCTGGGTGACCGACCCGGTGCAGGCGCTCGGCGCGGCCACCGACATCATCGAGGCCTTGTTCGGCGAACGCCTGGTCTCGTACAACCTGCACGACGACGGCACCACGCCCGCGCACGACACGCTGTTCGGCGGCCTCGTCGCCTCGTTGCTGCCGCAGGCCCGCCTCGCCGGCCTGCGCCAGAACCTGGTGCGCGGCGACAAGGGCGCGGTGTGGCGCGTGGAGTACGAGTTCGAGGGCGAGGCGCGCGTCTTCGAGGCGCCGACCAACGGCTCGACGCTCGACGTCGACGCGGTGATGGCCGCCGTCGACGACCTGCTCGAGCGCCTGGGCCGCCCCGAGCGTGTCTTTCGCCTGGCGCCCGGCCGCTACAACAACGGCGAGACGGGCACCTTCGTGGTGGTCGACGCCAACCGCTTTCCCGAGGTCGCCTGGCGGCTGCGCCTGCCCTTGCTGCGCAGCCCGAGCGTGTCCGAGCTGTCGCCGGGCGTTCCGACGGCCGCGCCCGAGCCCTTGCGCGTGGGCGCGCGTCCGATGGCGCCGCGTCCGGTCGCCGCGCCCGTGGCCGCCCGCGCGGCGGTGCCGGCCGCCGCCGAGCCGGGCGCCGCGACCGCGCCGATGTCCCTGCTGGAATCCGACTTCGTGGCGCAGACCTCGGCCGCGGGGACTGCCAGCTCGCTGGAGCGCCCGGCCGACCCGGCAATGAAGCAGCTGATCAACGCGCTGCGCCGGTCGTTCGGCGCCGGCCGCCTGCTGCAGGGCGGACGCTGGATGAAGCAGGTGCGCACGGAGCCGCCGGCCTGGCTCACCGCCAGCGGCGACCCGGTGCGCATCTTCTACGAGAAGCAGGAGACGCTGTTCCGCAAGGGCCGCATCGGCTGGGGCGCGCTGGTGGAGGCCGACGACGGCGTGTTCGCGCGCGGCGACGACGACCTGCCCGGCGTGCTCGTGTTCAGCGAGGACGAGTACTTCGACGCGCGTCCGGCCGAACTCGCCGCGATCGGCGCGCGCCTGGTCGAACTGAAGGCCGCCGGCGGCAACGCCGAACCGAACCGCTTCGCGCAGAACGTGCGCAACGATTCGGGCCGCCCGCTGGGCCTGCCGGTGCCGGCCTCGCTGAGCCCGAAGACGCCGACCCTCAGCAGCTTCGTCGCGATCCGCGCCCACCTGCCCGACGGCCTGCTGTCGGGCGACTGGTTTCCGGTGCTGGTCCATCCGTCCAGCGTCGTGCCGATGATCGTGCCGCAGACGTTCTGGCCGCCGGCGATGCTGACGGCGTGGAGCGAACGCCGCATGAGCCTGACCGCAGCGCAGCCGGCCGGCTAGCCTTCACGACTCCGCATCGACGCCCGGCTTGCCGGGCGTCGTGCTTTTCGGAGCTGAAATCGCAAATGCGTAGTTTGACTAATAGATGCCTTCCGGCATTTGCAATTTCGTAGTCCATGTAATTACTTTTCAAGGACATCACGCACTTTTCAGGGGAGAAACGCGCACCAAGCGAGGGTTTCCGCCCCATCGAGGTGATCTAGTTTTGATACATTGATTCGGACCCTTCCAACGAACCGGTCCGCGGCGAGTCTCGAATTCGGCCGGCCAGGGCCAGACAGGAGACAGCACGATGAGACTGATCCGCACCCTGGTCTGCGCCGCCGCGGCGGCCTTGCTCGCCCCGCCGGGCTTCGCCGCCATCAACGCCTCGGGGCTGGGCGCTTCGTACAACGCGGGCCAGACCGCCATCACCTTCAACGTCTACTCGTCGCGCGCGACCCGCATCGAGCTGTGGCTCTACGCGGCCGGCAGCGGCCAGACCGAGAAGCTCAAGGTCGTGCTCACCAAGGGCAGCGGCAATGTCTGGACGGGCAGCGTCACCACCGCGGCGCTGACGTCGGCCGGCATCAGCGGCACGGTCTATTACGGCTATCGCGCCTGGGGCCCGAACTGGACGTACGACAGCGGCTGGACCAAGGGCTCGGGCCTGGGCTTCGTCGCCGACGTCGACGCCCAGGGCAACCGCTTCAACCCCAACAAGCTGTTGATGGATCCGTACGCGCATGAGTTGAGCCAGGATCCGACCAACCCGTCCAACCTCGACGGCACCGTCTTTGCGTCGGGCGCCAGCTACCGCCTGATGGACAGCGGCACGGTGGCGCCCAAGGGCATCGTCCTCGTGCCCGATACGCAGTCCATCGGCACCAAGCCCACGCGCGCCTTCAAGGACGACGTCGTCTACGAGGTCAACGTGCGCGGGCTGACGATGAGCGACACCAGCATCACCGCGGCTTATCGCGGCACCTACAAGGGCGCCGGCCAGAAGGCCGCGTGGCTGGCCAGCCTGGGCGTCACGGCCGTCGAATTCCTGCCGGTGCAGGAGACCCAGAACGACACCAACGACGTCGTGCCCAACACCGACGCCGGCGACAACTACTGGGGCTACTCGACGCTGAACTGGTTCGCGCCCGATCGCCGCTACTCGTCGGACAAGACGGCCGGCGGCCCCACCAGGGAGTTCAAGGCGATGGTCAAGGCGTTCCACGACGCCGGGATCAAGGTGATGCTGGACGTCGTCTACAACCACAGCGGCGAAGGCGGCGCGTGGTCGCCCTCCGACACCACGACGTACAACGTGATGAGCTATCGCGGGCTCGACAACCCGACCTACTACGAGCTCACCAGCGACAACCAGTCGAGCTGGGACAACACCGGCGTCGGCGGCAACTGGAACACCTACAACACGATCGCGCAGAACGTGATCGTCGATTCGCTGGCCTACTGGCGCGACACGATGGGCGTCGACGGCTTCCGCTTCGACCTTGCCGCGGTGCTGGGCAACACCTGCACGGTCGGTTGCTACAACTACAACAAGACGGACGCGGGCACCGCGCTGAACCGCATCGTCGCCGAGATGGCGCCGCGGCCGGCCGGCGGCGGCACGGGCACCGACTTCGTCGCCGAGCCCTGGGCCATCGGCAACGGCACCTACCAGCTGGGCAACTTCCCCAGCGGTTGGTCGGAGTGGAACGGCAACTACCGCGACCTGGTGCGCCAGGCGCAGAACGACCTCGGCTCGATCGCCGTCACCACCGGCCAGCTCGCCACACGCTTCGCGGGCTCGTCCGACCTGTTCGGCGACGACGGCCGCCAGCCCTGGAACTCGGTCAACTTCCTGGTCGTGCACGACGGCTTCACGCTCGGCGACCTGTACCGCTGCAACGGCAAGAACAACGGCCAGGCTTGGCCCTATGGCCCGTCGGACGGCGGCACCGACAGCAACTACAGCTGGGACCAGGGCAGCGTGGCCACGGCGCAGCGCCAGGCCGCGCGCACCGGCTTCGCGCTGATGATGGCGTCGGCGGGCGTGCCGCTGATGACCGGCGGCGACGAGTACCTGCGCGGCCTGAACTGCAACAACAACCCGTACAACCTCGACTCCAGCGCCAACTGGCTGGTCTGGACGCGCACCACCGACCAGACCAACTTCCAGAACTTCGCCCAGGGCATGATCGCGTTCCGCAAGGCGCACGCGTCGCTGCGGCCGGCGGCCTTCTATTCGGCGGTCGACAACAACGGCAACGTGATGGAGCAGCTGCGCTGGTTCCAGCCCAGCGGGGCGGTCGCCGACAGCACCTACTTCAACGACGCCAACAACCACGCCATCGCCTGGCGCGTGGACGGCACCGAGTTCGGCGACAGCGCCGCCGCGATCTACATCGCCTACAACGGCTGGAGCGGTGCGGTGAACTTCACGCTGCCCTGGCCCGGCACCAACCGCAGCTGGTACCGCGTGACCGACACCTGCAGCTGGGCCGAGGGCGCGAACCAGGTGCGCGCGCCCGGTTCGGAGGATCCCATCGGCGGCGAGAACACCGTCTACAGCGAGTGCGGGCGCGGCGCGCTGGTGCTGATCGCCAAGTGAGCCGCGGGCGCATGTGAGAATTTGGCGACGGCGCGGCTTTCGCGCCGGCCACCAGGACTCGCATGCCTTCCTATTCCGATTTGACGCTCGCGACGGCGCGGCTCATGCTGCGGTCGCTGACGCCCGCCGACGCACCGACGCTGTTCGCGCTCAAGTCGGATCCCGTCGTCCAGCGTTACGGCAGCCACACGCCGTGGACGCAGCCCGAGCAGGCGCTCGCCTGGCTCGAGCGCGATCGCCAGGGCATGGCCGACGGCCAGCACGTGCAGTTCGCCGTATGCCGTCGCGAGGACGGCGCGATGCTGGGCACCTGCACGCTGTACGACATCGACGCGCAGTGCCGCTGCGCCGAGGTCGGCTATGCGCTGCTGCCCTCGGCCTGGGGCCGCGGCTATGCCAACGAGGCCGTGTCGGCGTTGCTGGACTGGGGCTTCGAGCACCTGGGCCTGAATCGCGTCGCGGCCGACATCGATCCGCGCAACGAGGCGTCCGCGCGGGCGCTGGAGCGGCTGGGCTTCACGCGCGAGGGGCATCTGCGCGAGCGCTGGATCGTCGGCGAGGAGGTCTGCGATTCGTGGATCTATGGGCTGCTGGCGCGCGAGTGGCGGGCGCGCCGTTGAGCCGGCCGGTGTGCGGTCCTGCACATCATTCGAATTCACAATCGATTCGCGACTGCCGAAAGTGAGAGTGGATCGGGGCCGCCAGGGCTCCGCCTTCTTTCACCCTTGGAGCCCGCATGAATCTGATCTCGACCCGATGGTTTCCGACGGCCGTCGCCGCCGCCGCGCTGGCCGCGCTGACCGGTTGCGGTGGCAGCGATACCCCCGATGCGCAGGCCACGGCGACGGACGATTCGGCCACGGTGGCCTGGAACAAGGCGACCACGCTGGCGGTCACGACGAACGACACCGTCGCCAACGGCACCGCCACCCTCACGGTGACCACCGCGCCGGCGCACGGAACGGCCACCGTCTCCGGCGGCAGCATCGTCTACACGCCCACGGCCGGCTACTTCGGCGCCGACAGCCTGCAATACACGTTGAACGTCGGTGACAAGCACGCCGTCGCCAACGTGCAGCTGGCCGTCGCCGCGCACATGACGATCAGCGGCACGGTGCGCGATGCCGCAATGCCCGGCGCGCAGGTGGTGCTGACGGTGGGCGGCAGCGCGCTGCCGGCCGTGACGGCGGACGCGAACGGCAATTACTCCGTCGACGTCGTCACCACCGCGCCAGCCGACTTCATCACGCTGCAGGCCACGGGCGTCGGCGCGCAGGCCAACGTCGTGCTGTCCAGCCTCGTGGGCGACGCGGGCGCGACCGCCGCGGTCGCGGCCTCGGACGGCATCGTGAGCGCGGCGGCACTGCCGGCGGCCAACGTCACCAACGTCACGACGGCCGAGGCCGTGCTCACCGCGCAGGCGCTGGGCAAGACGCCGGCCAGCAGCGCCGACATCGCGGCCGCGCAGGGCCAGTTCAGCTCGGCACAGACGCTCCAGATGGCCACCGCGATCAAGCTGGTGGCCGATGCAGGCGTGGCCTTGCCCAGCGGCGCCACCAACACGCTGGCGCTGGTCTCCGATCCGGCGACGTACAGCGGCTTCGTGACGACGCAGGCGACGACCAACGCCGCCGTCTTCAACGACACCCAGGCCGCCGTGCTGGCCGACCCGGCGATCGCCGTCGCGCCGCCCGTGCCCGTGGCGGGCAAGCCCGACGTCGAGATGGTGCTGACGCTGGGCCAGGGCGCCGCCGCCGAGGGCGTCACCAAGATGACGCTGAAGGCCGACGGCACCGCCGTGGTCGCCGGGGCGCCGGCGCTGGCGGCCACCTGGGTCGCCAACGGCTCCGAGATCGACGTCACCTACGCCACGCCGCAGACCTCGACGACCTACCTCGTCGCCTCCGACGGCAACCAGTGGCAGGCCACCGAGTCCGACACCGGCTTCAAGGTGCGCCAGCTGGGCACCGGCACCGCCACGCAGTCCACCGTCGGCAGCGCCACGTTCGTCGAGGGCCCGGACAACGGCAGCACCAGCGCGCTTCCGGACAACTGGCTCACGTTCGCGATCGTCACGTCGACGCAGGCGTTCCACGACGCCGACATCGCGGCAGGTACCGAGTGGGCCGGCGTGCTGACGACGGACTTCGATCCCGCCACGGCGGACTACACCAACCAGGACACGCTCAAGATCGTCGACGCGACCCACGTGCTGTACGAGCGCACGGGCGTCACGGGCACTTACCAGCTGGACAACGGCAGCCTCGTGGTGACGACGGCGGGCGGCACCTTCCGCTACACGCACCTGTTCACGGGCCCGCGCGGCGAGGAGCGCTGGCTGACCACGCGCCTGGTCGACGGCGCGGCCACGTGGGTCTGGGACGCGGCCGTCGTGAAGGTGACCGCGGGCCTGACGTTCACGAAGGCGAGCGCCACCAACGATTACCTGAGCTACATCAACGCGGGCCTGGCCACGGGCCAGTTCTACATCGACCTGCTGGCCGACGGCACCGGCTCGGGCTCGAGCGTGGCGGGCGACGCGCACCTGCAGCACCCGATCGGCACCTGGACGATCGGCGACGACGGCAGCGAGACGCTGACGCGCTACTACTGCGGCGTGAATGCCAGCGGTGTCGGCGTGTGCAGCGACAGCGACATCGCCTGGAACGTGGCCAACGGCATTTCCTACGGCCAGGCGCGCACCTGGAAGCTGCTCGCTACCGCGGGCAACAACGTCTACGTGATGGAGCGGCTGGTCCAGCTCGGGACGACGTACGACCAGTACCGGGTCAACGTCTACACGAAGACGAACTGAGGGGCGTCGTGGCCGGGGTGGATCCTGCGACTGCGCGCAGGATGACAGGCCCCTGGATTCGCCACACACTGCGTCATCCTGCGCGCACCAGCCGTCATCCTGCGCGCAGTCGCAGGATCCACGTGCGCCAGGTTGTCGTCCTTCAGCCTTCGGCCTCCGGCTCGGCGTCCACCCGGGCCGGAATCGTCTGCAGCGCCAGCTCCGCGCTGTTCAACGCGCCCTCGATGAAGCCCTGGTAGTCGGAATAGGCCTCGCCGACGATGTGCACGTTCTTCGCGCCACTGCCGAAGTCGAAGGCCTTGAAGGTGTCCATCACCTTCCAGCTGCGCACGCCCGGCTGCCAGCCGTGGTTGGCGGCGCCGTACGGGGCGCGGGCCCAGTCGCGCAGGCCGTACGTGATGATGGAGTTGCGGATGTAGGCGGTGGCCTCGTCGAGCGTCATGTCCTGGAACAGCTTGCGCGCGTTGTCGGTCAGGCGCACGTTGAGCTCCTCCGAGTGGTGGCCTTCGACGGCGCGCTTGACGTCGCGCGCGACGAACAGCGCGAAGGCGTCGACGATGCGGCCGTTCTGGTCCAGCTCTGCGCGGTCATGGCGCTCGGTGTCGATCACGTAGTGGCGCCAGAACTCGGTGGCCGGCGTGTCCATGTACAGCAGGATCATGCCGTGGCCGTCGGCATCGGCGTCGCGCGGGCGGCGGAAGTAGTGGATCTCGCGCGTGGGCATGCAGTTGGCGTGCTGCTGCGGCGGCTGGTCGTAGTCCCACCACGGCGCGTTGCTCACGAAGAAGACCTTGAGCATCGGAAAACCGTTGACCGAGTCCAGCTGCGAGGCCACGTGCTCGGGCAGGTGCTGCGCGAGCTTGACCAGCGGCAGGCGCGGCATCGCCAGGATCAGGCGCTGCGCGGCCAGCGTCGCCGTGCCGCTCTTGGTGCGCACATCGAGCTGCAGCGCGCGCTCGCCGAGTCCCGTCGGCCGGAAACCCAGCAGGGTATGGCCGCCGGCCAGCGTGACGTTGGGATGCGCGCGCAGCACGTCCATCAGGCCGTCGGACAGCCTCGACGAGCCGCCGGCGATGCTTGCCAGCTGCTGGCCCACGGTCTTCAACGCGCGCAGCCACCAGATGATCCACTCGGCGGCGTTCAGGTTCTCCGGGATCATGTGATAGAAGGTGCCGGTGTCGCGCAGCTTGACGACGGCGCGGTGGCTCAGGATGCCCTGCGCCGACAGCGCGTTCCAGAAGCCCGTGGCCCACAGCGGCTGGCCGTGCAGCTGCGCGTGCTTGCGCAGGCGCATGTAGTCGGCCTCGGTGAGGGCGTCGATCCAGGCCTGGTCGTCGGGCGCGCGGCCCATCACCAGCATGATGCCGCGGCGCAGCAGCTGCAGCGAATTGAGGCCCTGCTCCTCGGGCGTGAGGTCGTCGTCGGGCGCGACGATCTGCTCGCCCGTCGGCCCCGCGAAGTCGACCAGCGCGACGCCCAGCTCGCCGCACAGCTTGGCGAAGCGCGGCTGCAGCGTGGGCTCGAAGCGCATCGGGCCCATCTCGGCGATGAAGCCGTCGAGATCCTCGGTCTCGATGCGGCCGCCCCAGCGGTCGGACGAGGCCTCCAGGATCAGGATGCGGTGGCCGGCGTCGGCCAGCTGGCGCGCGCAGTACAGGCCGGCGATGCCGCCGCCGGCGATGACGATGTCGTGGGTGTTCATGCGGGGCGCCGCGCGCCCGTCGTGCGGGCGGCGGCGTTGCGGAAATGGTGGGGTGGCCGCATTGTCCCCGCAGCCGCGCCGCGCGGCCAACCCCGGTGTCAGTCATCCCGGTGTCAGGTCTTGAATCGTGCACTCGCGTCAAGTGCACGATTCAAGACCTGACACCGTGTCGGCGGGCGCCGTGTCGGCGCGACCGCCTCACTTGCCCTTCGAGATGCTCCCCAGCCCGCCGCCGCGCGTGTTGACCTGCTTGGGTTCGCCGTAGTACGTCAGCGAGCCCACGCCGCC
>Ga0070673_100000770_pt1 | contig 17805 bp, 14 predicted proteins | sample KBSM23metaG_FD_65342 | JGI IMG/M metagenome (GOLD analysis project Ga0070673, IMG submission 65342) | Miscanthus rhizosphere microbial communities from Kellogg Biological Station, Michigan, USA - KBS M2-3 metaG | ecosystem: Host-associated > Plants > Roots > Rhizosphere > Soil ... | reverse complement strand
CGCGGCGTGACCGGCTTCCGCGGCTGCTCCGCGGCATCCACCACGCGGATGTTGCTCGACTTCAGCTCGCCGGAGACTCCCGTCTCCTTGGCGCGCTGCAGCAGGCTGTTGTAGATCTGCTTGCTCGACTCCACGTCGCGCTCGAGGACGCCGTAATCGATCGCCTTGCGGTTCATCGTCAGCGCCTCGCCCTTCTGGGCGTTGAGGGCTGCGTTGAGGCTGTTCTCCTGCGATAACGCGGCCTGATACTCGCCGCGCACCGACTGCACGACCTTGCCGATTTCTCCGCTCAGCTTCGCCTGCGCCACCTGGATCGCCGACTTCAGCTTGATGATCTCCGGGTGCTTGTCGCCGTACTTCTCCGAGAGCTGCGCCTGCTGCCGCTGCAGCTCCGCGAGTTCACCCTTCTGCTGCTGGATGAACGTATTCGCCAGGATCGCCGGGAAGGTGTCGAGCTTGGCCGGGTCGGCCTGCAGCTGCTCCAGCTGCTGATACGCCGACTGCTTCTGGATCCGCTCGGTCTTGGCGCGGGTCAGCGCGGCGTTGAGATCCGACAGCTTCTGGACCGTGATGTTCTCGCGATCAGTCAGCGAGATGGCGTCGTTCTGCTCGCGATAGGCCTGCAGCTTCGCTTCCGCCGCCTCGACCCCCTTGCGCTCTTCCGCCAGGCGCGCGCCGAGCCAGTCGCTCGCGTCTTTCGACGCCGTGAACTTGTACTCGAGGTTCTGCTCGATGTAGTTCCTGGCCAGCGTGTTGACGATGGAGGTCGCCTGCGCCGGATCCGGCAGCTGGTACTTGACGTCGACCAGGCGGCTGTTGCGGATCGGCGCCACCGTCAGGTGCAACAGGAACGTGTCGATCGCCTTCGACTGCGCGGCGGTCTCACCGGCGTCCGGCACCAGGTTCGGCGCCGGCGCCTCGGGCGCCTTCTTGAACAGGCCGACGACCGCCGCCGGCCCGCCGAGCAGCCACTTGCCGAAGCTCGGGCGCTCGTCGACCGCGCCGAACGGCGCCTTGTCCCACAGCTTCAACTGCTCCAGCGTGCGCCGCGCCAGCGCGCGGCTCTGCAGGATGTTGTACTGCGTCTGGTAGTAATCGGCCTTGGTCTGGTCCTCGTCGACGACCTGCTTGAAGTTGACGACGTTGCGCTCCTCGGTCTCGATGAGCAGCCGCGTCTTGGCCTCGAAGATCGGCGTCGCGGTGAAGGTGTAGACCGTCACCGACCCGACCACCAGCAGGAACGCCGTGATCGCCGTCCAGCGGCGCTTGTAGAGCACCTTGACGTAGTCGGTCAGGTGCACTTCCTGCGCGCCGATCACGTCGGACTGCGCCGAGTAGGAGGTCGTCTGACGGCGCCCTTCGGGGACCACCTTGAACCGGGGGTCCGGCTGAGGATCGGGCGTCGAATCCAGCATCAACGAATCGGACATGGCTACCTCAGAAATACTTTTCGGGAACGATGATGGTGTCGCCGGCCTTGACGAGATCGGTGAGCTTCATCTTCAGCTCGTGCTTCTCGCCGTTGACCACGCGGACGACCTTGATGCGGTTCATGGCGCCGTTCTCGGTGACGCCTCCCGCCAGCGACAGCGCCTGCAGCACCGTCGTGTCCTTCTGGATCGCGTAGGCGCCCGGCGTCTTGACCTGGCCGAACACGTAGGCGCTCTCGGCGCGCGGCACGAAGATGGTGTCGCCGTCGTGCAGCTCGATGTTCTGTTTCCGCGAGCCCCCCTCGAGATCGCGGATGCTGGCGCGCAGGATGTCGCCGTCCTTGCGCCCCGCGAGCAGCGCGGGGTCGACGGCGCCGCCGGCGTCGCGCACGATCGCCACCTCGCCGGAGGCGGACGGCAGCGTCGAGCCGGCGCGGGCCAGCGCCTCGATCAGCGTCATGCCGCCGGTCAGCGGCACCGGGCCGGGGTTGCGCACCTCGCCCATCACGAACACGCGCTGGCTGCGGTACTGCTCGATGGCGACGGTGACCTGCGGGTTCCTGAAGTAGCCGTCGGCCAGCTTCTTCTTCAGCTCCCCCTCGAAGTTGCGCAGCGTCAGCCCGCCGGCGGTGACGCGGCCGATCAGCGGGAACGAGAAGGTGCCGTCGGTCTCGACGGTGTACTTCCCGCCGAGATCCGCCTGGTCGAACACCTGGATGGTCAGCACGTCCTGCGGCCCGATCACGTAGTCGGCCGCCGACTGCGCCGAAGACGCCGCCGGAATGGCCAGGGCGAGCGCGCAGATGGTGAGGACGATCTTCCGCCTGCCCACCTTCGCCAAGGCTACGGTGGGCAAGAAGGCGGAAGCCACGTGAACCGCGGTCTGGAAAGCCAAGAAACAGATAACAGCAGTCAACATTGTCGTTTCGTCCCTGTTAGAAGCCGTAGTTCACCGTCGCGCCGAACCGCAGTCCGTCGAACTGCACGAAGTTGACGGTCGTCGAATCGCGCTGGTAGTAGCGGGCGCCGAACCCGAGGCGCATGTCGCGGCGCACCCGGTAGCCGAGGTTGGCGCCGTAGACCCACGTCGTGTCGAGGCGGGCGATCGGCAGCTGCGGCAGCGTCAGCACCTGCTCGTATGCGTAGTTGTGGCGGTCGGCCGAGACGATGGTGTCGAAGCGGCCGCCGAGGGCGCGGCGGATCGACGCGCCGACGCTGTTGTCCACGAAGAACGGGTAGTTGACCTCGTAGGAGTAGGCCAGGTCACGGTGATAGCTGACGCCGAAGGTCGTCGATCCGAGCAGCGTGTAGGACAGCCCGAGATCCGCGACCAGGCCGCTGAACTGCGGCAGCGACTCGGGATGATCGGGGGTGAAGCTGCGATAGCCGACCCAGGCGGTGCCGCTGACGAGCGCGCGCGGCTTGAACTCCACGCCCGGCATCACGCGATAGCTGCGCGAATCGCGCAGCGGCGAGAACTCGAAGACGTCCTCGAGCCGGTCGAACTTCACGCCGAGGCTGGTCAGCGGCGACAGGCGGTAGCGGACCGCGCCGATCCCGCCGCTGGTCTCGCGGTTGAGCGTCTGCTGCAGGCTGGTGCCGTCGAAGGTCGCGTCGGCGTCGTAGTCGGTGCGGCCGCGCCGCGCCGCCAGCTCGAACGAGAGCTTCGACGAGAGGCGCACGCCCGCGCCCGCCATGACGTTGTTCTCGACGTGCCGCGAGCGCACGTCGATCTCGTAGTTGGGCCGCTGCCGCGTATTGAGGTAGTCGTCCTCGGCGAACAGCGTCAGGCGGCGCGCGTAGGCCTCGCCGCGCAGGCGCACCGACGGGTCGAGCGAGCGCTCGCTGTCATAGTTCGCGTAGTAGACGACGTCGGTGCCGACGGTGGTGCGCAGCAGCCCGCGCCGCGCGAACGCGACCGCGACGTCGGCCTGCGGCGTCACCGTGAAGGTGAAATCCGACTTCTGCTCTCCGGCGGCGTTGAACACGTTGGTGTCGACGCCGAGCTCCTTCAGCAGCAGGGTGGGATTGACGTGGAACGGCCCCGCGTGAATGCGGTAGTCCTGCCGCACCTCGTCAATGGACTGCGCCGAGCCGGGCGCGGTCGTGGGAGCGCCAGGCGTCTGCGCGGAGGCCGACGACAGTCCTGCGAGCACGCAGAACGCGACAACAGCGATGGTCTTCTTCATAGCTTGTGAGTGGGACAGGCTTCCGCCCTCTGACTTACAGGTCGTAAGCCCTCGCGGAACGTTTCCGACTTTGGTGTGAACGTTGGGGAGCGCGCTCTGACACCCCGGTGTTGCTCAACGACCGGGGGCCCGAGCTCTACCGTTTTCTTTCCTAACAATCGAAAGGCCGACCCTCGAGGGCCGGCCCTTCGGCCTTACCCGAATATGCCTAATGGACTTACTGCCCCGAGGGGCTGGCGTCCTTCTTCACGGCCTTGATGGTGACCACGGCTGTAGTCGCAGCCGCGCCAATGACGGCGATCGAGGTCACGGTGCCGAGGCCGAACACGCTGAGGCCGCCGGCCGCCGCGCCGGGCGCCGCCACCGCCGCCACCGCCGAGGCCGTCACCGAGACGGTCATGGTCGAGCCCGCGGCCACGGTGATCGAAGACGACAAACCGATCACGCTGCCGTCGGTGCCGACGATTTCGATCACGTAGCTGCCGGGAGGGACCGACCCGACGAAGGACCCCTGGGCGTCGGTGGTCAAATCCGCCTCGATCTTGCCCGTGTTCATGTTCCGGATGCGCACCTTGTTCTGGGCGAGTTTCTCCCCCTGCGCATTCTTCGCGTCACCCTTGACGGTACCGTTCTGATCGTCGTGCCGCGCGGCCGGACGAGTCGCCGCAAACGCACCCACTGGAGCGCCGAGGCCCATGACCAACACAAGCCCAAATGCCATTGCCGTACGCATCACACTCTCCCTGCGCCGCAGCGATACGCTCCCTGCAGGCCTTTCTCTGTTGAAGATGTCCCTAAGTTATCGCCCGAACGGACTCGGCCGTTCAAGGGGACGAGGGGGGAAAACAGCCAAAATGACGGATTTCTGTATCACGGATGCAACATCGCCTTTGCGTTTCAATACGACACTGGCGTCCGGATCAGGCTTTTATGTCGGAATGTTCAGCTGCTTGAGCTTTCGATACAGGTTGGTCCGCTCGATCCCCAGCTGCTTGGCCGCGGCGCCGATCCTGCCTCGGTGGTGCTGGACGACCGCGGCGATGTAGTCGCGCTCGAAGCGCTCGCGGGCCTGGCGTAAGGTCTCGTCGGAGCGCACGACCGGTTCGGCCGCATCCAGCCGGACGTTCGCCAGCACGTCGTCGAGCTGCACGATGCCACGCGAGACCAGGATGGCCAGCCGCTCGCAGAGCGACTTCAGCTCGGCGGCGTTGCCGCGCCACGGCAGCGCGCGGAGCAGCTGCAGCGCGCCGCGCGAGAAGGTCTTCGCGGCGAGGTCCGCCTCGCGGCACGCCTCCTTCAGGAAGTGCGGCGCCAGCATCAGCACGTCCTCGGGGCGCTGGCGCAGCGGCGCGAGGTCGATCCGCACCACGGCGAGCGCTTCGACCAGCTCGCGCAGCGGCGCACGCCGCTCGGCGAGGTCGAAGATGCGCGGCTCGGCGCCGACGATGAGGCGCGGCCGGGCGGTCTCGGTGCGCACGGGGGTGCGACCGCGGCGGGGGCGCAGCCACTGGTCGAGCGCGGTGAGCGCGTCGGCACGCAGCTCGCCGATGTCCTCGAGATAGAGCGTGATGCGCGCGGCGTCGGCCGATTCGAAGAGCGGTGTGAAATCGCCAGGCTCCGCCGCGGCCGCCGCGATCTTGACGAACGGCCCGTCGCCGCGCGGGCTGCGGGTATGAACCGCGCGGGCCACCAGCTCGCGGCCGGTCCCCCGCTCGCCGACGACGATGATGCTGCAGCTGCTCGGGGCGACGCGGCGCACCAGCGCGAGCACGTCCTGCATCGCCGGCGACACGCCGAAGGTGGGCTCGGATACTTCGGCGGCCGGGGGCGGCGCCGGCGCATCATCCCTGGGCAGCTCCACGAGCTCCGCGACGTTGGCGAGCACTGCCTGCAGGTCGCCGATGCGCAGCGGCCGCGGCAGGATGTCGGCGGCGCCGAGCCGCAGCGCCTCGGAGGCGTTCTCGGGCTTGCGGCGATCCGCCAGGCAGACGAGGGGGACGCGGCGCCACTGCGCGGTAGTGCGGCGCAGGAACTTCATCGCGTCGCGGGCCGCGAGATCGACGATCACCGCCTCGGCCGACGCGGCGACCTTCTCGATGAGCGCGGCGGAGGCGTCCGAGACCGTGACGTCGTAGCCGCGCGCGCCGAGCAGCGCGGTCAGCTCCGCGCGCTCCGGCGACTCGGGCGCGATCAGCGCGATCACGCCTACTTCACCTGCACGGACTTCCGGAACGCGCCGCTGGCGTCGGGCTCGCTTTCGATGAGCACCAGCGCGCCGCCGGAGTAGGTGAGCCGCCGATCGGGACGGCCGTCGAAGTTCTCGTCCATCGACGCCGTCTTCACCGCGCCACCCTCGTAGGTCTCCCACTTGTCCGGCTTGCCGTCGCCGTTGCCGTCCTCTTCGGCACGCGCGAGGACGCCGTTCTCGTAGTACTCCCAGCGATCGATCTTCTTCTCGTCGGAAGTGGAGGAGACCTCGACGCGCTGCACCTTGCCGTCCGGGCCGGAGAAGGCCCAGGCATCGGGGCGGCCATCCTGCTTCCTCGAGAAGCCGACCTTCACCAGCCCGCCCTTGTCGTCGTAGTACTCCCAGCGATCGAGCTTGCCGTCCTCGTCGAGATCGCTGCGCGATCGCACCGGGCGGCTGCCGTCCATCTCGGTCCAGGTGTCGATCTTGCCGTTCTTGTTGCGATCGTAGGTGAGCTCGGTCAGCTTGCCCGTCTTCTGGTCGTAGGTCGCCTTCGTCGTCTGCTTGATGCGCTCCTTCTCGGGGTCGGAGCATGCCGCGAGGCACAGCGCGATCGCGGCCAGGAGTAAGGGGGTACGCATGCTCCCGTCAGGGTATTACAGCCGCGGCGCGGCGGATCACGGATTCGCCCGTCGTTGCCCGGTCTCGAAGGTTGACGGCCAGCCAAACCCCGGCACACAGTAGCGCCCGATGACTGGAATGTTCGGGGTTGTCGCGGCGGTCACATCGGTCGTTGTGCTCGGTTTCGCGGCGCCTGCGTCGAGGCATTCACGCGGAGACTTCCGCCTGAAGGCGGAAGCCACGGGTCAGGCGGAAGCCACGAGCGAGCCGGCGGGCTGGGCCGACGTGGTCCAGGGCTACCGCGCCGCGCTCGGACGCGCCGGCATCGTCGGCAGCAGCCTCATGATCGTGCGTGACGGGCGGATCGTGGCGCGCGCCAACGAGGGGCTCCAGGATCGGGAGGCGGGCGCGCCCGTCACCGACGACACCATCTATCACTGGGCGTCGATCACCAAGACGTTCACCGGCATCGCGATCATGCAGCTGCGCGATCGCGGCCTGCTCTCGCTCGACGATCCGGTCGTCAAGTTCGTCCCCGAGCTGCGCCTCGCGCACGATCCGTTCGGCGACATCTCGCAGGTGAAGATTCGCCACCTGATGTCGCACAGCGCGGGGTTCCGCGCCTCGACGTGGCCGTGGGGCGGCGACAAGCCCTGGCATCCCTTCGAGCCGACGTCGTGGGAGCAGATCGTGGCGATGATGCCGTACACCGACGTGCAGTTCGCGCCGGGGTCGAAGTACAGCTACTCGAACCCGGGCGTCATCTTTCTCGGCCGCATCATCCAGCTGCTGTCGGGAGACGACTACGAGGTCTATGTCACGAAGAACATCCTGATGCCGCTCGGCATGCAGCGGACGTTCTTCGATCGCGCCCCGTATTTCCTGCGCCCGTTCCGGTCGCACAGTTACGTCCGTGACGACGCCGGCCTTCGCGAGGCGCCGTTCGACTTCGATACCGGGATCACCGTCTCGAACGGCGGCCTCAACGCGCCGTTCGGAGACATGGCGCGCTATCTCGCCTTCCTGAGCGGCAGCGGCGACTCAGCGGGCTTGGCGACTTACAACACGGTGTTGAAGCGCGCTTCGCTGCAAGAGATGTGGACGCCGCAGATCCGCGCCAGCGAGGGTGAAGGCGTCAACGGGACGGACTCGCAGGCGGCGCTGTCGTTTTTCGTCGAGCAATGGCCCCTCGACTCGCGTCGCTCCCTCGGGACAGGCCCGGTGGAGCTCGTCGGCCACAGCGGCGATCAGAACGGGTTCATATCCCATCTCTATCTGCACCGTCCCAGCCGCACTGCCTGGGTCATCTCGCTCAATACCGACACCACCGCGTCGAAGGACGGCTCGCGTCCGAGCTCGCGGCAGGTGGACATGGCCGTCCGCGATCTCATCGTCAACAAGATCCTTCACTGAAGGGGTAGCGGGATCGACATGTGACGAACGGCGAAACGCCGTCCGGCCACAGTCGTAACAACGCTGCAGGAGGTCACTGCATGCGTAAGTGGCGTAGCGCGGCGTGTCTGCTGTTCGTACTGACCGCTTCCGGAACGGCGTCGGCGCAGGATCACGGCCCGGTGGGAGTGACGATGGCGTTCCCGGCGGCGATCGGCGTCATCTTTCACGCGACCGACAAGGTCGCGGTCCGTCCCGAGTTCACGTTCAACCACAACTCGACGGAACTGACGACGCTCGACGCCACGTCGTGGTCGGTCGGAACCGGCGTCAGCGCGCTGTTCTACCTGCACACGCAGGATCGAGTGCAGACCTACATCAGTCCCCGGTTCAGCTACACCCACGGCGAGTCAAGCGCCGTCGGCCCGACCTCGGTCCCGGGATCGTCGTCGAACGGCACCGGCTTCAGCGGATCGTTCGGCGCCCAGTACTCTCCGTCGGCGAAATTCAGCGTATTCGGCGAAATTGGTGTCGGCTACACGAGCTCGAAGAACAAGTCGGAGCTCACGAGCAGCGACCTGACGAGTAAGTCGTGGGGCACGCGGGCCGGCGTCGGCGTTATCTTCTATCCCTAGGTGGCTTCGCTGTCGGGCAGAGGATAGAGGCATAGGCAGAGGGCTTAGTGCAGGAATTCGCGGAGTAAGTTGACGGCCACCCGCGCGCGGTAGCGCGCGGTGGAGCGGATGTCGTCAATCGGCGCGATCTCCGAGAGCAGCGCACGCCGGGCGTTGTCGATCGCCGCCGCGTCGAGACGCCGGCCGCGCAGCGCCTCCTCGGTGCGGCGGGCGCGGATCACCGTCGGCGCGACGCTGCCGAGCGCGATGCGCACCTCCTTGACGACGCCCGCGTCCATCTCGAGCGATCCCGCGAAGCACACCTTGGAGATGGCCTGGGCGCGCCGGGTGCCGACCTTCCGGTAGTAATCGCGCCAGCTCACGGCGTCCGGCTTCTGCCGCACGATCGGGCGCGGCGGCATGTGGACGCGCGCGATCAGCTCACCGGGCTGCAGGTCCATCTTCTTGTAGCCCTGGTGAAACTGGTCGTAGGGCACCCGCCGCGCGCCGCGCGCGGAGATCAATTCGAGCGACGCGTCGTAGACGATCAGCGCCGGGGGCGTGTCGGCGGCGGGAGAGGCGTTGGCGATGTTGCCCCCGATGGTGCCGCGGTTCTGGGTCGCCACGCCGCCCGTCTCGGCGGCGGCCATGCCCAGCAGCGGGTAGTCGGTCGCGAGCTCCGGCGAATTGCGGATCTCGGTGTAGCTCGTCATCGCGCCGATCGCGACCCCCTCGGCGCCGTACTCGATGCCGAGCAGCTCGTGGCAGTGCTGCAGATCGACGTAGCGCCCCGGCGGCAGATGCCCCGCTTCGAGCAGGACCATCAGGTCTGTGCCGCCGGCAAACGGACGCGCGCCGGGGTGCGTCGCGAGGTCGTCGAGCGCCTCGCTGAGCGACGCCGGCGTCACGAGCTGATAGCGATCCAGCAGGGGCATCATGGCTGGGGAATCGACGGCAGCTTGCGGCAGGCGTCGAGGACCGACTCGAAGATCCGCATGTAGCCGGTGCAGCGGCACAGGTTGCCGGCGAGCGCGACGCGGACGTCGTCTTCGGTCGGCTCGGTATTGCGCGCCAGCAGCTCCATCGCCGCCAGCACCATGCCCGGCGTGCAGATGCCGCACTGCGCGCCGCCGCATTCGAGAAACGACTCCTGGATCGTGTGCATCGCCTCGTCGGTGGCGATTCCTTCGATGGTCACGATCGCCGTCCCCTCGGCGTGCGCCAGCGGCGTGAGGCAGCTGTTCACCAGCTCGCCGTCGATGAGGACGGAGCACGCGCCGCACTCCCCTTCGCCGCAGCCCTCCTTCGTGCCGGTGAGGCCGGAACGGCGGATGGCGTCGAGCAGCCGCGCCATCGGATGCCCCTCGAGCGCGGTCACTCGTCCGTTCACCGTGCAGGTCACGCGCCGCGGCGCATCAGTCAACGGGCTTCTCCATCATCATCATCAGTCGCTCGGGCGTCAGCGGCAGCCGCGCGGGATTCGTGCCGGTGGCCTGCGCCACCGCGTTGAAGATCGCGGGCGCCGGGCCGTCCATCGGCAGCTCGCCGATCCCCTTGGCGCCGGCGGGACCGTAGCGGTAGGGCATCTCCTCGAAGAAGACGCGAATGGCGGGCAGGTCCATCGACGTCGGCATGATGTAGTTGGTCATCTGCGCGTTGGCCATCCGGCCGTCCTTCCAGACGACGTCCTCGTAGAGCGCCCAGCCGACGGCCTGCGCCACGCCGCCTTCGATCTGTCCGGTGGCGAGCGTGGGATTGATCACGCGGCCGACTTCCTGCACCGCGACGAAATCATCGACGTGGATCTCCCACGTCGTCAGGTCGACCGACACTTCGGCCACGTACGCCGCCCACGCGTAGGTGCCGTAGGCGTCGCCGACATACTTCTCGTCGTCCCATTTCAGCCCGCCCTGCGGCTGATACTGGCTCGAGGCACGGACCGCGCCGAACGCGCTGACGTAACGCTTGCAGGCGGAGAGGAACTCCCCGCGCGAGTACGACGCGGCCAGGTACCCGGCGTCGATCAGCGCGTGCTTGACGCCGAGGGCGGCCGATTCGACGAGCTTGCCGACGACCATGCAGGTCCGCGAGGCGACGGTCGGCCCGCTGTTGGGCACGACCGACGTGTCGGGCTGCACGATGTCGACGTCGTCGCACTCGATCCCCAGGGCTTCGGCCGCGATCTGAGAAAAGATGGTGTTGGTGCCCTGGCCGATCTCGGTGCTGGCGGCGAGGACGCGCACCGTGCCTTCGGGCGTCCCTTCCACCGTCACGACCGACTGCAGGTGCACCTCACCTGACCCGGTGAAGCCGGCGCCGTGCATGAAGGTCGCGAACCCGATTCCCTTCTTCACCTGCCGCGCGGGATTCTCACGCGCAAAGCGCGCCGCCTTCTCGTGATACTCGGAGACTGTGAACGCGTGATCGAGCAGCGCGCCCATGTCGACCGGCTCCTTGATCGTCTGCCCGACCGCGAGCGTGTCTCCGGGCTTGATGAAATTGCGGCGGCGGAACGCTTCCGGCGAGAGGCCGACCGCGGCGGCGACGTTGTCCATCTGCCGCTCGAGCGCGAAGATGCTCTGCGGCGCGCCGAAGCCGCGGAACGCGCCGTGCGGCGGGACGTTCGTCGCGACCGCCCGCCCTCGGACCCTGACGTTCGGACAGGAATACGGCCCGGCGGCGTGAATCGTGCCGCGCGAGAGCACCACGGGCGACAGCGTGCAGTAGGCGCCGCCGTCGATGGTGAAGTCGATGTCCATCGCCAGCAGCCGTCCGTCGCGCGTCACGGCGGTGCGATGCCGCGTCCGCGACGGATGGCGCTTGGTGGTCGCGGCCATGTCCTCGGCGCGCCCGTAGATCATCTTCACGGGCCTGCCCGCCTTCCACGCCAGCAGCGCGGCGTGGCCGGCGATCACCGACGGGTATTCCTCTTTGCCGCCGAAGCCGCCCCCGGTTTCCATCTGCACGACGCGGATACGCTCGGCCGGCATCTTGAAGAGACCGGCGAGCGCGGTGTGCACATAGTAAGGGCACTGCATCGAGCCCCACACCGTCACGCCGTGCCGAGGACTGGCGACGGCCAGCATCCCCATCGGCTCGATGTAGAGCTGTTCCTGCGCGCCGGTTTCGTAGACCCCTTCGACGATCACCGCGCCTTCGCTGCCGAACGCGGCGTCGACATCGCCTTTGGCGACCGAGTAGCTCTTGAAGATGTTGTCCTCGCCCCAGATGACATCGCGCCGCGCCAGCGAGTCGTCGATGCTCAACACCGGCGGCAGCGGCTCGTACTCGACGGTGACGCGCCGCGCCGCGTCGTCGGCCCGCGCGCGATCGGCGTGCGCGATCAGGACGATGGGCTCTTCGGGATGGTTGACCCGGTCGGAGGCCAGGTACGGCTGATCGTCGGCAATCAGCTTGACGACGTTGCGCCCCGGTATGTCGGCGGCGGTGACGACGACGTACTCGCTCCAGTCGACGGCGGGATCGAAGCGGACAGCGGTGATGCGTCCGCGCGGAATGGAGCTGCGCACGGTGACGCCATGCAGCATGCCGGCCTGCGTGACGTCGTCCACGTAGAGCGCTTCCCCGGTGACCTTGGCGCGGCCTTCCTTGCGCCGGACCGGCCGGCCCACCTGCTCCATCCCCGCGATTCTACCTAAACCCTCACCGCCGCGATCCTTTCACCGGAGGCCGATGGTGTACGCTGCCCTCCGTGCAGCTAGACGCTCATCGGCGGCAGCCGATACACGTTGTTTACGGCGGCGCGCACCTGTTCAAGGCGGACACTGCCGCCCGGCTCGGATCGACCGCGTTGAAGGTGCTCGACGAGTACGCGCCCGACGCGCCGACGCTGGGATGGGTCCTGGGCATTTCTCCGGAAGCGGCGGACCGCGTGTATGCGCGCGTGCGCGACAAGCTGCAGCGCGAAGCGGTGGAGGACTTCCGCCTCGACTTCGAGGACGGCTACGGCAACCGCCCCGACGCGGAAGAGGACGGCCACGCGGAGTCGGCCGCCGCCGAAGTGGCCGCCGGCGCGAACAGCGGCACGCTGCCGCCGTTCATCGGGATCCGGATCAAGAACCTGGGGCACGAGCTGCGCGATCGCGCGCTGCGGACGGCGCAGCTGTTCATCGGCCGGCTCGTGAAGGAGGCCGGCGGCCGCCTGCCCGCGAATTTCGTCGTCACGCTGCCGAAGATTACCGCGCGCGCGCAGGTGAGCGCGCTGGCCGACGCCTTCGACGCGCTCGAGGCCGCGCACGATCTGCCGGCCGGATCGCTCCGCATGGAGCTGATGGTCGAGACGCCGTACTCGATCTTCGACGATCGAGGAGCGGTGGCGCTGCCCGGGCTGATCCAGGAAGGCCGCGGCCGCGTCGTCGCGGCGCATTTCGGCACCTACGACTACACGGCGTCGCTCGGCATCACCGCCGCGCACCAGCACATGCGTCACGCGGTCTGCGACTTCGCCCGCGGCGTGATGCAGGTGGCGCTCGCCGGCCACGACGTGTGGATGTCGGATGGCGCGACCAACGTCCTGCCGGTGCCGCTGCACCGCGCCGCCGCGGGGCACACGCTGACGGCCGCGCAGGCCACCGAGAACCGCAGCGCCGTCCACCGCGCGTGGCGGCACCACTACGACGACATCCGCCACTCGTTGGTCAACGGGTTCTACCAGGGGTGGGACCTGCACCCCGCCCAGCTCGTCACCCGCTATGCCGCCGTCTATGCGTTCTTCCTGGAGAGCCTCGACGCGGCATCGGAGCGGCTGCTCAACTTCATCGCGAAAGCGGCGCAGGCGACGCTCGTCGGCGAGATCTTCGACGACGCGGCGACGGGCCAGGGGCTGCTGAACTTCTTCCTGCGGGCGGTGAACTGCGGCGCGGTGCCGGAGCAGGAGATCGGCCGCCTGACCGGCCTCACGCTCGACGAGCTGCGATCTGGATCATTCGTGAAGATCGTGCGCGGCCGACGAACCTGAGACGCGGACACACGAGCGCGGCTCCTCACGATTACGCGGAGAGAGCGCAGAGGTGGAGAGACGGAGAGCCGTCTCGCGGCGAAGACAACTGAGAGACTGACGGCCGTCACCGCTGTGCGTGGCGCGCCGGGCTCCGCCCGGCGACGGGAGGAGTCGCGATCCGGGAGATACGAGCCGCACTCGATCGTCCGCGGTTCGTATCTCCCGGATCGTGACTCCTCCTGCCGCGCGCAGCGCGGCACCACGCACAGCGACGGCGGCCTTTCTCTGCGTTCTCTGTCTTTTTCTCTGCGATCAGCGAAGGGAGCTCTGCGTTTAAAAGACAAAGGACACGAAGGAAAGCGAAGGAAACGAAGGATCAGGCGCGGCGAATCAACGCGGCGGCTCCCCAACCAAGCAGGATCAGCGCGGCGAGGACGCCGACCGCGTAGTGGTTGCCGTAGGTCGCCGTCGGGAAGTGGTTGCTGATCATGATGAAGGTGGTCGGCACGGCGATGAAGGTGTTGTGCTTCGAGCGCAGCTTGGGGCTGGCGCCGAGCGCCAGGTCGAGCGGCTCCCCCTTGGCGGCGGCGGCGATCATCCGGCGCTGCGGCGGCAGGATGCGCATCCACACGTTCAGCGCCATGATCGTGCCGAACAGCGCGCCGACGTGGATGTAGGTGGCGCGCGTGCTCACCACCGATGAGAGCGCGGCGGCGACGGCGATAATGAGGAAGAACGCGAGCGCGGCGAAGACCGGCTCGTTCTTGGACAGCGGCGTGCGCACGAGCGCGTCATAGGCGATCCAGCCGAAGACGAGCGTCGCCAGCCCGACGAGCGACGCCTGGATCGGCGTCAGGCGCGGATCGATCGCGTCCACCATCAGCCCGCCGTGGTAGTAGACCAGGTTGAGCAGGACGAACCCGGTGAGGAATGTGGCCAGCGCTTCGTAGCGGAACCAGTGCACTTCCGCCGGCGGGACACCGAGCGTCTTCTGCTTGACGACGGTGTAGAAACCGCCGCTGTGGACCATCCACACACCGCCCTGCCGCCCCGCGGCCTCGAGGCGGCGCAGCTGCCCGTCCAGCCAGGTGAAGTAGTAGGTCGACCCCACCCACAGGATCGCGGAGAAGACGTGGGCCCAGCGGAAGATCAGGTTGGCCCACTCGGAAGCGCTGAAGTTCATGGTTGCAGTCGCAGTCTGCTTGCCAGTTGAGAGCGGTGTGGGGAGGCCGACGGGACGGCGGCGATCAGCTGCCGCGATACGTCGAGTAGCCGAAGGGGCTCAGCAGGAGCGGCACGTGATAGTGCGCCGCCGCGTCGCGCGCCATGAATTCGATCGTGACCGTGCCGTAGAACGACTGGCTGCCGCGGCGCGCGAAGTAGACGCCGGCGTCGAACAGCAGGCGGTAGGTGCCCGGCGGCGAGGCGCTGTCGGCGGGAACGAGCGCCGCGACGCGGCCGTCGCTGTTGGTGGTCTCGCGCGAGACGTCGACCCACGCGTCCCCCTCCATCCGCTGCAGCCGGACGTTCATCGACGCCGCGGGGCGTCCGAGCGAGGTGTCGAGCACGTGTGTCGATATGGTCATCCGAACAATCTCGCAAGGCGAAGGCGCGTGATCTTCTGCTGCTCGGCGGCGGCGACGCGGAGCTCGGCGGCCGCATCGTGGCCGAGCCGCTCCTTCAGCATCGCCAGCATCTCGGGCACGGTGCGTCCCGCCGCCGACACGATGAAAACATAGCCGAAGCGGGCTTCGTAGGCGCGGTTGCCCTCCGCCAGCGCCGCCACGTCGGCCGCCGCGGCGCGCTCCACGCCTGCCTGCTCGCTCGAGGACATGCCACGCGCGGCCTCCGACTGTATCCGCTCGGCCTGCCGCTCGCCTATCCTCGGATGGTGCCGGAAGGCCTCGAGCCAGTCGGCGTCCGGCACCACCTTTGCCGCTTCGTCCGCCGCCGCCAGGATCGCCTCGGCGCTGGCGAACGGACGGGACGCCGTCATCCGATCGATCCACGCCGGCGCGGCGCAGAAGTCGGCAAAGGCCGCGCGCAGCTCCGGCGCGTCCATCGCGTTCAACTGCCGCACCACCGCCTGGCGCCGCGCGTCGGGCAACGGGATTCCGTAGACGCGGAAGCGGCTGACGCCGCCGTCGGGAAAGATGTTGAGGCGCACGTGCGAGGCGTGGACGCCGGCGCCGAGCTCGTCCGCGAACTCGTGCAGGTGATCGGGCTGCAGTTTGGTCTGCGGCAGCACGTCGGTCCAGCCGGCGATCGCGCGCGTGGAGACATCCGCCGACACGCCGCGGCTCTCGTCCTTGACCACCGTCGCTTCGATCGACGCGCTGTCGGGATAGTTCCCCTTGTAGTGCGCCGTGCTCAGCTCGACGCGGCGAATCGCTCCCTGCATGCCGAGGCGCACGATCGCCCAGTCGTGCCCCGGGCCGCGGCGGCGCTTGGTCTCCCAGCCGTCGCCCATGTTCGGCGCCGGGTACGGCATCAGCATGTTGCGCGCGTCGCCGAAGAAGCGATCGCTCACGTCCACCACGTAGCCGCCGTTGACGGCGGCGACGAGATCGATCTCCGCGCCGGCCGCGAGAATGCGCGTCCAGTCCGGCAGCACTTCCCCCATCACGTGCAGCCGCGCGACGCCGCCGTCCGGGAAGATGTTGAGGCGGAGGTGGGTGAAGCGGCGCGGATCCTTGATTGAGAACGCGTTCTTCGAATCCCCGGCGAGCTCGCTGCGCTCCAGCACCGGATGCCACGTCACGTCGTCCCGCGTAGGGTCGGCGCCCGGCGGCAGCCCGCAGCCGTCGATCGAGCAGTGCGAAGGATAGTTCCCCTTGAAGAACGCGGTGTCGACGACAAAGGAGTGAATGATTCCAGGCAGCCCGAGCTTGACGATGCACCAGTCGTGGCCGGGGGTGCGCCGGCGGCGCGATTCCCAGCCGTCCATCCACTTGCCGCGGTCGGTGTACTTGTCGGGGATGAAGATCGGCGGTTGGGGCTTGAGCAGGTTGTCTTTCGGCGCGAAGAAGTCGTCGTTGGTCGCCACCGCCTCGCCGCCGAGGCGCGACGAGGCGAGATCGATCAGGTGGGTGAATTCACTCATTGCTGATCTTCACGATACACGAGGCGGCCGCGCACGTAGGTCTCGGCGACGCGTCCCTTCAGGCGGCGCCCCGCGTACGGCGTGCACTTGTGGCGCTGACGCAGCCGCGCGGGGTCGACGTCGAAGCTCGCGTCGGGATCCCAGGCGATCAGGTCCGCATCCATGCCTTCGGCGATCCGTCCCGTCCGCGTGTCGAGCCGGGCGAGCCGCGCCGGCGCCGCGCACAGCCACTCGACGATGCGCTCGACGCCGATGCCTCGGGCCGACGCCGCCGTCCACACCGCCGCGAGGCTGACCTCGAGCGAGGCGATGCCGCCCCACGCGCGGACGAAATCTCCTTCGCCCTTCATGGACGGCGGGCACGGGGAGTGGTCCGTCGCGATGAGATCGATCGTGCCGTCCTCGAGCGCGCGCCACAGCGCGTCGCGGTGCTCGCGCTCGCGGATCGGCGGCGCGCACTTGTAGAGCGTCGCCCCGTCGCCAATCTCGTCGGCGCAGAACGTCAGGTAGTGCGGACACGTTTCGACGGTGATCGGCAGACCCTCGGCCCGCGCCTCACGCAGGAGCGGCAGCGCCTCGCGCGCCGCCAGGTGCACGACATGGATGTGCGCGCCGTACTCCCGGCACAGCGCAATCAGCAGCGCGATCGCGTCCACTTCGGCGCGCGGCGGCCGCGAGCGAAGCCACGTCTCGTACTTGCGCGGGCTCGCCGAGGGATCGATCGTCGCGAGCGACGCCGGCCACTCGGCGTGGACCAGCAGCGGCAGGTGCCGTCGCGCGAGGATCGGCAGCGCCAGCCGCAGGTCCGCTTCGCCGACGTGGCCGAACTCGTCGACGCCCGACGGCGAGAGAAAGCACTTGAACCCGCGCACGCCGGCATCGGCCAGGGCCTCCAGCCCGCCGGCGTTGCCGGGCACCACGCCGCCCCAGAACTCCACGTTGACCATCGCGGCGCGCGCCGCCTGGCGCTTTCGTTCGAGCGCGGGCACGTCGGTCGTCGCCGGCACGCTGTTGAGCGGCATGTCGACGATCGTGGTGATGCCGCCGGCGGCCGCGGCCGCCGAGGCCGTCGCGAAGCCCTCCCACTCGGTGCGCCCAGGATCGTTCACGTGGACGTGGGTGTCGACGAGGCCGGGCATGAGCAGCAGGTTTCCCAGGTCGCGGCAGGTGTCGCCCGAACCGTCCGAGGTTCGAGGCGTGACCCCGGCGATGCGGCCGTCGCGGACGTGGAGGTCGGCGGGCCGGATCCCGTCCGGGAGAAGAACGCGCGTCGAGCGAAGCGTATACTGCGCCGATGATGGCGACATT
>Ga0070673_100000768_pt1 | contig 17852 bp, 15 predicted proteins | sample KBSM23metaG_FD_65342 | JGI IMG/M metagenome (GOLD analysis project Ga0070673, IMG submission 65342) | Miscanthus rhizosphere microbial communities from Kellogg Biological Station, Michigan, USA - KBS M2-3 metaG | ecosystem: Host-associated > Plants > Roots > Rhizosphere > Soil ... | reverse complement strand
CACGCTGTTACCTTCGATTCACGCGGCGTTACTCACTGTGGTCGACAGTTGTTCGTTCGTGAACGGCGGCGACCTAACCTTCTTGAACGCCAAACAACGCATTCAAGGAGAGCCGCCATGTTCGAGACCACTGCCTGTGTCCCCCAATCGCCCCGCCCGTGGCCGCTGCACGCGGCTTTCGCACCCGGCGATGAAGGCAGTATCGGCAGCGGCCGGATTGCGGCGCGTCTCGAGCGGATCCAGGGCGCGGTGGCGGCGCAGCGACGGATCGTTCGCCAGGGTGATTTCGTGTACCAGGCTGGCAAGGCGTTCACGCACTTGTTCGTGGTGAATACAGGCATGTTCAAGGTGGTGAATCTGTCGCGTGACGGACGCGAGCAGATCGTCAGCCTGAAGTACCGCGGCGACTGGATGGGGTTCGACGGCATCGCGGAGCATTGCCACAACTGCGATGCGGTGGCCCTGGATACCGGAGAAGTCTGGTCCATCTCGTACGACGCCTTGTTGCAGGCCAGCGCCCGCGAGCCGGCGCTGATGGCGGAAGTACATCGGTCGATGAGCCGCGAGATCGCGCGTGACCGTGATTCGCTCATTTCCGTGTGCACGTTGCCCGCCGACGCCCGGGTCGCCGACTTCCTGTGCAACTGGGCCGCCGCGCTGGCCGACCGCGGGCTGCGCACCGACCAGGTCACGCTGCGCATGACCCGCGCGGAGATCGGCAACTATCTCGGCCTGACACTGGAAACCGTCAGCCGCGCGATGTCCCGGCTGAGCCGGGAGGGCCTCATCCGCTTCGTCGACAAGGCCCGCCGCGAGCTTTGCCTGCACGATGTTCCTGCGCTGGCCGACTTCGTGCGAGTGGCGGTCGAGCCGGCGCTTTCGACGCTGCAGTGAGGCCGGCTGGCTCAGCGCGGAGGCTGCTGCCGGCCTGTGTCGCGTTGGCCAGACGGGCAACCCTGAATCCCATCCTTGTAGCGAACCATGTCGGGGTCACGATGACGACAAACAGCACGGCCAGTTCGAATTGGCACACCGGCGTACCGCTCTCGCGACAGGGCGACGGGAACATCGCTGGTTTCGAGCGGAGGGCGGGCGGCGTTCATTTCGCGGGCGTGACGCCTTGGCTCGGGCACGGTGGCCATCTCGCACGCCTGCTGGAACGCGAAGGTGGGCGACAACAAGTGCGCTCCGACGACGACGTTCTTTGCGCCTGCCTTCAGGCGCTGTCCTGGAACGCCGGTGTTCCCGAAGGCGCCGTTCACCTCGATGTGCACCAGGGGAACGTGACCTTGACAGGCACGGTCAGGCTGCCCCACGAACGCGCCGCGGCAGAGATGGCGATTCTCGATGTGGACGGCGTCGTCTCCATCTCGAATCTCGTCTGCCTGGCGCCGGCTGTCGTCGGAATGGACATCGCCGATCGGATCCGCGCTGCCGTGTCCCGAACCGCTCGGCGCGGGGACAGCATGGTCGAGGCCCGCGTCGACGGTGCCTGTGTCCTGCTCGCGGGACAGGTCGGGTCCCGTGACGAGCACGCCGCAGCCGTCACGGCCGCGTGGTCTGCGCCAGGAGTCGCCCATGTCATCGACGAGATCGTCGTGCACTCCTAGGCCAGTGACTTCGAAGCAGGCAGTCGGCGCGCGCCGCCATCCTCGATGACGAGTCGCGTTTCGCGACGGTTTGCTTGAGCCGGCGCAACCGGCTCGCGACCGTGCGGCAGCACCATGGCAGCTCCATTGTCAATGCAGCAAAGGAGCACGACATGAAGAGCGACATGCAACTCAGGGATGACGTGCAGGCCGAGCTGGCCTGGGAGCCGTCCATCGACGCGAGCCAGGTCGGCGTCATCGCGCACGCGGGAGTCGTCACGCTGACCGGCCGGCTGAACAGCTATGCGCAGAAGGCGACCATCGAGGACGTGGTCTGGCGCGTCGGTGGTGTCAAGGCGATCGCGCTCGAGCTCGAGGTGGCGCTGCCGTCCGACCAGATGCGCAACGACAGCGACATCGCGCTCGCCGTCGAGAATGCGCTGCAGTGGTACGTCACCGTGCCCGAGAGGAATATCCGGGTGAAAGTGGAAAAGGGCTGGGTGACCCTCTCGGGCGAGGTGGAGTGGGACTTCCAGCGCCAGGCAGCCGCCCATGCGGTGCGCCACCTCACCGGCGTCCGTGGCCTGTCCAACCAGCTGACGCTGAAGCCGCGAGCGACGCCGTCCGACATCGGCGAGCGCGTCACCGCGGCGCTGCAGCGCCACGCGCAGCGCGAGGCGCACCAGATCTGGGCGTCGGTGGCCGGTTCGACGGTCACGCTGCACGGCCACGTCGACGCGTGGTCCGATCGCGCCGAGGCGCAGGCGGCGGCCTGGGCCGCGCCGGGCGTCACGCGCGTCGTCAACGAGATCACCCTCAAGTAGCAGGCCATGTACGAACGCATCCTGGTTCCGGTCGACGGGCGGCCTGCCTCGGAGCGCGCTCTGGACGAGGCGGTCCGGCTCGCCTCGGGGACGGGTGCCGCCCTCGTGATCGTGGCGGTCTCGTCCGGGTTCGTCGGCGCGATGGAGCTTGCCTCGACGCCGGCCTTCCGGGACTCGTCCATCCCGGCGCTGGCCACCACGACGGAACTCGTCGAGTCCGCCGCGGCCCGCGCGCGGGCCGCGGGCGTCTCTTGCGAGGAAGCCGTCGTGGACAGCGCGGGCCGCTCCGTCGCGGAGACCTTGCTGGACGAGGCCGACGCGTGGCACTGCGACCTGGTGGTCATGGGCATCCCCGGGCGCCGCGCCCGGAGCCTCACGGCACTCGGCAACGAGGCCGAATCCGTCCTGCGCCAAGCCAGGATTCCGGTGCTGCTGGTGCACGCGGCGACGACGCAGCGGGCGCGCGGGCGCTGGCGGAGCCGGCTGCATGCCGCCGAGCCCATGGTGGCCGGACGGCCTTCCTGGCGGGAGCCCCGGCCGGCCCGGTGATCGCCGGCAGCCGCCGCCTGCGGCGATCGATTCAGTGGCCCCAGCTCGAATGGCTATCCCGGATCGCGCGGCTGAACAGCGCGACCGAGCTACAGACGTGGAGCTTGGCGCGCAGGCCACTCGAGATGCTCCCGCCAAGAAACTGCAGCGGATGCCGCCCGCCGGACACCTCCCTTGACCTGGCTCAAGCACGGCGCCGGCCGGTTCGCCACCATGGAACTGCCTGCGTTGCGGGTCAGAACGTCGATGGCATGGAGATCGCGATGAATGTCGACACCCAGAACCACGTTGCCGTCCTTCGCGGCATGCTCGAGTTCCAGTTGAACGAGGCGAGGATGGAACTGCGCGTCCTGCAGAACGACGGCGCGTCCGTGCCATCCGAGGGCAAGATGCGCGAGGTGGTCGATCGCAAGGATGAGGCCGAGGCCGCTCAGGCATTCGAGGTCGCGGACGCGGCCGTCGAGCGCCTCATGCGGGAGATGGCGCAGTGCGAACGAGCGCTGGATCGCCTGGCGCAGGGGCGCTACGGTGATTGCTCCGATTGCGGCGAGCCGATCCCCTGGCCGCGCCTGATGGCGCAGCCCGCGGCGGAGCGTTGCGCGGATTGCCAGCGGGCGTTCGAGCGCCGTTCGCACGGCCCGGCGCCGGCTTAGTCCCGGCGACTGCCTATCTCGTCGGCGACCAAAGGGGCCAGGCGCCATTGCGCAGATGGCCGGCGTGCCGGCCTGGATAGTCAATGAGACATCAAGACCGGAACGGTCATGGTGCCCAGCACGTCGCGCGTGGTACCGCCCAGGATTCTCTCGCGCCAGCGCGCGTGGCCGAACGCCCCCATGACGATCAGGTCGGCCCCCAGGTCCGCGACCCGCGACAGCAGCGCTTCGCCCACCTTGATGGAAGTGGTCGCGACCTGAGTCCGCGCGGAAACTCCATGCCGTGCGAGCCATTCCGCGACGCTGGACAGGTCGCTGCTGAGGCCGCCTTCGTCCTCGGGCGAGTCGCGATTGAAGAGCATCACGGTGACTGCGTCGGCGCGCCGCAGCAGCGGCAGTGCATCGGCGATGGCGCGCGCTGCCGCATGGCTGTCGTCCCAGGCGACAAGCACGCGGGTGCCCAGCGTTTCCACGGCGTTTGCGTAGGGCAGCACGAGCACCGGACGCGCGCTTTCCAGGATCGTCGTCTCGATCTGCGGATTCCCGAACGCCTGTCCGTCGTTGGCGCGCGGATCGGACTGCGTGAGCACCAGCAGATCGTTGACGCGGCCGCGGCGGTTCAGGGCGGTGCTCATGTCGCTGTCCTCGACCACCGCCTTGCGCCCCGTGACGCCTGCGAGCTCGCACGCGACGTCGAAGGCCAGGGCGGCCCGGCTCGCGTCCTCGAGGAGCACGTCACGGCCGAGGAGTGGCAGCGAAGCCACCGTCGAGGCGAGATGCAGGTTGGCCCGCAGGTCCAGCACTTCGGTCGGAGCAACGCCCGTCACGTAGCTGCCCATGGACTTGGCAAGGGCCAGCACCGCCCGGGTGCGGACAATGCATTCCGGCTGGTGGTCCAGCGGCACGAGGATGCTCGGATAGGTCATGACATGCCTTTCGGGGGGCGGCGGGGAATCGCGTCGTTCGAGACGGATTCTTCCGTGTGGTGGATTCCTCGCCGTTGATCAATCGCAATCGCGCCTTCGCCCCGTAGCATCGAGCGCCGGCTTCACACAGGCAGGGCGGACTCCTGCGGCGTGGGATGAAGTTCGAGGGTGTCGTGTCGTGGTGGATGGCGGCGCTATGCATGGCCCAACGCCTTGGCCTGCGCCACGAGCTCGCTGCGGAAGTCCGGGTGCGCGATCGCGATCAGCTCCGCGGCCCGCTGCTTGGCCGACTTGCCGCGCAATTGCGCCACGCCATGTTCTGTCACGACGTAGTTGACATCGTTCTTGCTGGTACTGACGTGCGTCCCCGGGCCAAGCACCGGAACGATGCGCGAGATCGTGCCACCCACCGCGGTGGACGGCAGCACGATGATCGCCTTGCCGCCACGCGAGCGATTGGCCGCGCGGACGAAGTCAGACTGGCCGCCGGTGCCCGAGTAGGGCGCGTGGCCCAGGCTCTCGGAGCCGCACTGGCCCAGCAGGTCGATCTGGAGCGTCGCGTTGATTGCTATCAGGTTGTCGTTGCGCGCCGCGAGCGAAGGCTCGTTCGTGAACTGGACCGGATGCATCTCGAGCGCCGGATTGCGGTCCATGAAGCGGTGCAGGCGAGCGGAGCCCAGCGCGAAGGTCGCGATGGACTTGTTGGGCATCCAGGTCTTGCGGCGGTTGGTGACGACGCCGCGCTCGATCAGGCTGAGGATGCCGTCGCCCAGCATCTCGGTATGCACGCCGAGGTCGTTCTTGTGCGTGAGCTGCATCACCACCGCGTCAGGGATGCCGCCGTAGCCGATCTGCAGGGTCGAGCCGTCGTCGATCATTTCGGCGACATGGCGCCCGATGGCCTCCTGCACCGGCCCGATCGTCGGCAAGCCCACTTCGAGGATGGGCTCCTCGCTCTCCACCACCGCGCTGACCTGGGAGAGATGCACATGGCAACCGCCGTAGGCGAAGGGGACGTTCGGATTGACCTCGAGCACGACGTCGCGCGCCTTGGCGATGGCCGCCATCGTGTAGTCCGTTCCGAGGCTGATCGAGAAGTAGCCGTGGGCATCCATCGGCGAGGCCATGCTGAGGACGACATCGGAGCCGATGTGGCCGCGTTCGATCATCGATGGCAACTCGGAAAAGTAGTTCGGCGTGAAATCGATCCAGCCCTGTTGCCCGCCGGCCCGCGTGGCGCTGCCATAGAACAGCGCGACATGCCGCACGTGCGCCGACGTCTCCCGGTCGATGTAGCCGTACTTGCGCATCGCCAGGATCTGGGACACGGTGACGTCGCGCCATTCGCGCCGGCGATCCGACAGCGCGCCCAGCAGCGCCGGCGGCTCGCCGACCCCGGTCGGGACGATGATGCGGTCGCCGTCGCGGACGCAGTCGACGGCGTCCTCGGCGGCGCGCCGCTTCTTCTTGTAGAGCTCGGTGAAGGACATGGGGGCGCTCCGTTCGCGGCGCGGCGGGCGCCTGGTCTTCAGGGCGGTCGAGACGGATCGACCACGCACCCACCAGTCTCGGGCCGACGCGTCGACGCTGCCTTGATGGCGCTCAAGCGCCGCGAAGGCGGCGCTGCAGGACACGACCCGTCTGCGCATCTGCGCCTGGCTTGCCCGGCCGTGAAAGATGCCATGGCGATTCGCCGCTCGCTGCGTTGACCTGCATCAACGGGCGGCGGCGCGCCGGCCGTCATCCTCGCCGCATGTGGTCGCCCCCCGTCACCTGGAGCGTGTTGACGCGCCAGGCGCGCCGCAGCGGCGGCGCCGTTCCTGCGGCAACGCAGGTGCCGCGCGCCTTCTGGAACGTCGCGCTGGAGGCGCTCCTGCCCGCGCTGGGCTGCACGACCGCCGGCCTGTCCGCGGCCGAGGCCGCCCGGCGCCTCGGCACGTATGGCGCGAACACGCTGGGCGCGCAGCGCCGGCGCTGGGCCGCGCTCGAGTTCCTCGGCCACTTTCGGAGCCCGCTCGTCCTGCTGTTGCTGGCGGCGTGCATCGTGTCCGCCGCGATGGGCGATGCGACGAGCGCGATCGTCATCGCGCTGATCGTGATCGGCAGCGTCACGCTGGACTTCGTCCAGGAGCGGCGCGCCGGCGATGCCGCGGAGCGGTTGCGGCAATCCGTCGCGCTCCAGGCCAACGTGCGGCGCGACGGCGTCGACGTCCGCATCCCGGCGGCGCAGCTGGTGCCGGGCGACGTCGTGCGGCTGGCGGCCGGCGACCTGGTGCCCGCCGATGGCCGAGTCCTGGAGGCGCGCGACTTCTTCGTGCGCCAGGCCATGCTCACGGGCGAGGCGTACCCGCTCGAGAAGAAGGCCGGCAACATCGTGGGTAGCGACACGGATCTGTCCGCGGCGGCCAATGGCGCCTTCATGGGCTCGTCCGTCCTCAGCGGCAGCGCGACGCTGCTGGTGTGCCGCACCGGCCAGGCGAGCTTTCTCGGCGAGGTCTCCGATACCTTGCGGCAACCCGCGGCGCCGACCGCCTTCGAACGCGGCACGCGCAACTTCGGCGAGCTGGTCGTCAAGCTCACAGCGGGCCTGGTCCTGTTCGTCACGTTCGCGCTGCTGTTCGCGCATCGGCCCCTGGCACAGACCTTCCTGTTCGCCGTCGCGCTCGCCGTCGGCCTGACGCCGGAACTGCTGCCGATGATCGTCTCGGTCACCCTCGCGCGCGGTGCGCTGCGCATGGCCGCGCGCAAGGTCGTGGTCAAGCACCTGCCCGCGATCCAGAACATGGGCAGCATGGACGTGCTGTGCACCGACAAGACCGGCACGCTCACCGAGGCGTGCATCCGGCTGGAGGGCCACGTCGACATCGACGGCCGCGACAGCCCGCGCGTGCTGCAGCTCGCCTGGCTCAACAGCCACTTCGAATCGGGCCTGCGCAGCCCGCTGGACGACGCGATCCTCGCCCAGCCGTCCGGCGATGCCTCGGGCTGGGGCAAGATCGACGAGGTGCCGTTCGGATTCGAGCGCCGGCGCGTCTCGGTGCTGGTGGAGAAGGGCGCGGAGCGCCTGCTGGTGGTCAAGGGCGCGCCCGAGGACATGCTCGCCCTGTGCTCGCAGCGCGAATCCGTCGGCCCCGACGGATCGTTCTCGATCGGCGCGCTCGACGCCGAGGGCAGGGAGGGCGCGCTCGCGCGCTTCGACGCCTTGAGCCGCGACGGCTTGCGGGTGCTGGCCGTGGCCTGGCGCCGTGTCGACGCGTCGCACGACCACGCCCGCATCGACGACGAGTGCGAGCTGGTCTTCTGCGGCTTCGCCGTCTTCCTCGATCCGCCGAAGGCCGGCGCGGCCCAGGCCCTGGCGCAGCTGCGGGCGCTGCATGTGCACGTGAAGGTGGTGACGGGCGACAACGAGGGCGTCACGCGCCACGTCTGCGCGCAGGTCGGCCTGCCCGTGCATCATCTCCTGACCGGCGCGCAGATCGAGCAGCTCGACGACGCGGCGCTCGCGGTGCAGGTGCAGAAGGCCTCGGCCTTCTGCCGCGTCTCGCCAGCCCAGAAGAGCCGCGTGCTGCGCGCGCTGAAGAGCCGCGGCCACGTCGTGGGCTTCATCGGCGACGGCGTCAACGACGCGCCCTCGCTGCACGAGGCCGACGTGGGCATCTCGGTGGACACGGCCGTCGACGTCGCCAAGGAGGCCGCCGACATGATCCTGCTGGAGCGCGACCTGGCGGTGCTGCACGACGGCGTGGTGGAAGGGCGGCGCACGTTCGCCAACGTGATGAAGTACATCATGATGGCCACCAGCTCCAATTTCGGCAACATGCTGAGCATGGCGGCCGCCTCGGTGCTGCTGCCGTTCTTGCCGATGCTGCCGGCGCAGATCCTGCTCAACAACCTGCTATACGACGCGTCGCAGTCCGCGATCCCGTTCGACAGCGTCGACGACGCCGAGGTCGAGCGTCCGCACGACTGGGACGCGGATTTCATCCGGCGCTTCACCATCGTCTTCGGCAGCCTGAGCTCGGTCTTCGATTTCGCGACGTTCGCGATCCTGCGCTTCGGCTTCCACGCCGAGGCCGCCTCCTTCCGCACGGGCTGGTTCATCGAATCGATGGCGACCCAGGTGCTGGTGATCTTCGTGCTGCGCACCCGCGCTGCGCCGTGGCGCAGCCATCCCCGCCGCGAGCTCGTCCTGGCCGCAGCCGCGGCCGTGCTGGTGGCGATCGCGTTGCCGTTCACGCCGGTGGCCGCGATGCTGGGCTTCGTCGCCCCCCCGCCGTCGCTGCTTCTCGCCATCGGGGGCGTAGCCGGCTTGTACCTGGCCAGTGCCGAGATCGCAAAGCGCCTCCTGGCGGGAGGCAGGATGCACCGGCGAACGCTTCGCGCTTGAGCCATCGCAAGACCGCTCAGACCCGCACGGCCAGACTGGGCGCATGACCGACGCCGCCACAAGCCTCATGCCTCCCTGTCGCCGCATCCTGGTGCCCATGGACGGCAGCATCCAGTCCGATCGGGCCTTCGACGAAGCGATCGCACTGGCTCGCGCGCACGGTGGTTCACTGCGCCTGCTCGCCGTACTGGACGAGACGAAGTTCGTCACCGTCGCGATCGCCTCAGGCAGCCCCGCCGCGACCGGGAGACGATGATGGCCCCGCAACGCACGTCGCTCACCCCCGATGAACTGCGCGGCCTCGACGCCTACTGGCGCGCCGCCAACTACCTGGCCGTGGGGCAGATGTACCTGTGCGACAACCCGCTGCTGCGGCGTCCGCTCGTCCCTGGCGACATCAAGCGCATGATCCTGGGGCATTGGGGAACGACGCCCGGCCAGAACTTCATCTACGCCCATCTCAACCGCGTCATCCGCCAACGCGACGTGGACATGATCTACGTCTGCGGCCCCGGCCACGGCGGCCCGGCGGTGATCGCGAACACGTGGCTGGAGGGCACCTGGTCCGAGGTCTATCCCTCGGTTGGCTCGAACGAAGAGGGCATGCGCAGGCTGTTTCGCCAGTTCTCGTTCCCCGGTGGCGTGTCCAGCCATGCGTCGCCAGAGTGCCCGGGATCGATCCACGAAGGCGGCGAGTTGGGATACTCGCTCAGCCATGCGTTCGGTGCGGCCTTCGACAACCCGGAGCTCGTTGTTGCGTGCGTCGTCGGAGACGGCGAGGCCGAGACCGGCCCGCTCGCGACGGCCTGGCATTCCAACAAGTTCCTGGACGCGGCCACCGACGGCGCGGTGTTGCCGATCCTGCACCTGAACGGCTACAAGATCGCCAATCCGACCGTGCTCGCCCGCATCCCGCGCGGGGAGTTGATGCAACTGCTGCATGGCTACGGCTGGGCGCCGGTGCTCGTCGAGGGCGACGACCCCGCTGTCATGCACGAGGCGATGGCGAGCGCACTCGATGCGGCGATCGACCGCATCCGGGCCATCCAGTCGGAAGCGAGGCGTCTTGGCGAGACGGGCCGCCCGTGCTGGCCCATGATCGTGCTGGCCTCGCCAAAGGGCTGGACAGGACCGAAGGAGGTCGACGGCGTGCCCGTCGAAGGAACCTTCCGCGCCCACCAGGTTCCGATCGCCGATCCGGCGTCCAACCCGGCGCACCTGGCGCAGCTCGAGCGCTGGATGCGCAGCTATCGACCCGGCGAGCTGTTCGACGATGCGGGTCAGCTGCGCGAGTCGCTGCGGGCCCTCGTGCCGTCCGCGACGCGCCGCATGGGCGCGAATCCGCACGCCAACGGCGGCCGTCTGCTGCGCGACCTGGTACTGCCCGACTTCAAGCGCTACGCGACGCCCGTGGAGCATCCGGGCGTGCCCGCCCGGGGCGACACGGTCGTGCTCGGCGCCTTCCTGCGCGACGTCATCGCGGCCAACGAACCGGCGCGCAACTTCCGCCTGTTCGGCCCGGACGAGACGGTGTCGAACGGACTGCGTGCCGTCTTCGAACAGACGGTGCGCCAATGGGATGCCCGCACCGAACCCGGCGACGAGTGGCTGGGGCGCACCGGGCGCGTGATGGAGATGCTCAGCGAGCACCAGTGCGAAGGCTGGCTGGAGGGCTACCTGCTCACCGGGCGGCACGGGCTGTTCAACTGCTATGAGGCCTTCATCCACATCGTCGACTCGATGGTCAACCAGCATGCGAAGTGGCTCAAGGTCAGCGCGGAGCTGCCGTGGCGGGCCGACATCGCCTCGCTCAACATCCTGCTTTCGTCGCACGTCTGGCGCCAGGATCACAACGGCTTCTCGCACCAGGATCCGGGCTTTCTCGATCAGGTCGCCAACAAGAAGGCGGCGGTCGCGCGCATCTACCTGCCGCCCGACGCGAACTGCCTGCTCTCCGTCACCGATCACTGCCTGCGCAGCCGCAACTACATCAACGTGGTGGTCGCGGGAAAGCATCCGTCGCCCCAGTGGCTGGACATGGACGAGGCGGCACGGCATTGCAGCCAGGGCATTGGGGAATGGGCCTGGGCCGGCAATGCCGGCGACAACCCGGACGTCGTCATGGCGTGCTGCGGCGATGTCCCCACTCTCGAGACCCTGGCTGCGGTGGACCTGCTGCGCGAACACGTCCCCCAGCTGCGCGTCCGCGTCGTCAACGTCGTCGACTTGATGAAACTCGAATCGGCCGAGCAGCATCCCCACGGCCTGGGCAACGCCGACTTCGATGCACTGTTCACCATGTGCAAGCCGGTGATCTTCGCCTTTCACGGCTATCCGTCGCTGATCCACAAGCTGGTCTATCGCCGCATGAACCACGGCGGCTTCCATGTGCATGGGTACCGCGAGGAGGGCACCGTGACGACGCCATTCGACATGGCGGTGCGTAACGGCCTCGATCGCTTTCATCTCGCCATCAATGCCATCGAGCATCTCCCTCAGACCGGCCCGGAGGGCATCGCGCTCGCGGCCGACTTGAAGGGCAGGCTGGCCGAGCACCGTCGCTACATCTGCGAGAACGGCAGGGACATGCCCGGAGTTCGTGACTGGACCTGGCACCGACCCCGCAACGACTGACGGTGGGTACGCGGCGCGGCGCGATCGTTCAGGTCGACCGATCGATGTCGCCGGCAGGCGTCATTCCGCAGTGATCGCGGCGCGCCGGCATGGGCGGGCATAAATTGATCCATGACAACGCAAGGCGGTGCGGGACTCACGCGCTGGAGGTAGGCCTGAGCGGTGATGGCAAATCCGTTGGGCACCCTGCGCCGGCGGGCGCGAGGTTGCTCAGCATCTCGCCAAGCGAGGCGTCCCTGCATCGATGGAGATCCGCGACATGACCACCTCCTCCCGCTACATACGCTGGTTCTCCGAGCTGGGCGTGTCGGGCGTCGCCTGCGTCGGCGGCAAGAGGAAGCAACGTGCTCTTGCGTGTTGATATCGCGCAGTCGGCGCGCTTTGCGCGCGCGCAAGGCGCTGGAACGCTCAAGCGGACATGCTGGGCGTGCCGAGCGCGAGCCCGATCGCCGCGCCGCGCCGATCGGCATCGGAGCACCGCCATGTATTCGCGAATTCTCGTCCCCGTCGACGGCAGCGAGCCGTCGCAATGCGGCCTGCGGGAGGCCATCGGCATCGCCAGGGACAACCAGTCCACGCTGGTCCTGCTGCACGTGATCGTGCAGATGCCGCTGATGCTGGGCTACCCGGGCGTCGCCGACTACGGCCAGGTCTGGGACATGCTCGACCACGCCGGCCAGGAGATCATCGCCCGTGCGGCCAAGGACGCCACGGCGGCAGGGGTGGCGCATGTCACCCATGTGCTCGAGGGCGGCGCCGGGGCGGTCTGCGACATCGTGCTCGATCAGGCACGCGCCGAGAAATGCGACCTCATCGTCATGGGCACGCACGGGCGCCGCGGCCTGACACGCCTGGCCTTGGGCAGCGATGCCGAGGCGGTCGTGCGCAACTCGCCGGTGCCGGTGCTGCTCGTCAAGGCACCGCAGCAGACGGGCGAGGGCAGGGACGCCGCCGCCGCGCCGACCTGAGCGATCGCGGCGTCCCCGCCGCACGGGCCCGCGCTATTCGTGACGCAGCGCTTCGATCGGATCGAGCCGGGCCGCGCGCCGCGCGGGAAAGAATCCGAACACGACGCCGATCACCGCCGAGAACGCGAAGGCCAGCATCATGATGCCCGGGTCGAACATCAGCGGCACCTTCATGGCGGCCGCCAGCACGGTCGATGCGAGCACCGCGAGCACGACGCCAATCAGGCCGCCGACGGACGACAGCACGACGGCCTCGACCATGAACTGAAGCAGCACCTCGCGCTCGAGGGCGCCGATGGCCAGGCGCACGCCGATCTCGCGGGTGCGCTCGGTGACGCTGACCAGCATGATGTTCATGATGCCGATGCCGCCCACCAGCAGACTGACCCCCGCCACCGCACCGAGCAAGGTCGTCATCACGCGCGTCGTCCCCGACAGGGCCTCGGCGATCTGGCGCGTGTCCATGATGTTGAAGTTGTCCTCGTCGGAGTCGCTCAGCCGGCGCCGTTCGCGCAGCACCTGGGCGATGCCGCGCTTGACCTGCTCGCCGTCCGCGTCATCGGCCACCGAGACGAGCAGTGTCGCCACGTACTGGCTGCCCGTGAGGCGGCGCTGGACGGCGTGCAAGGGCATGACCACGGTGTCGTCCTGGTCCTGGCCCATCGCCGCCTGCCCCTTGGAGGCCAGGATGCCGATGACCTGGCAGGAGAACTGCCGGACGCGCAGCTGCGTTCCGATCGCCTCCTGCGAGAGGTAGAGCTGCGAGCGCACCGTCTCGCCGATCAGGCACACGGAGGCCCCGCTGCGCTCTTCCAGCTCCGAGAAGATCCGGCCTGCCGACAGTCGCCAGTTGTTGGTCTGGAAATAGGCGTTGGTGGTGCCGGTCACGCGCGTCGACCAGTTGCGGCCGCCGAAGACCGCGACGACCGTGGCGCCCTGCGCCGGCGCGACGGCGTCGATTCCCGGCACCTGCGCAGCCAGCGCCTGCGCGTCCGACTCCTTGAAGAGCTGCTGGCCGGAGTCGCCCACCGGGCCCAGGCGCTGGCCCGGACGGATCATCAGCAGGTTGCTGCCCAGGCTGGAGATCTGGTCCGAGACCGCCCGGGTGGCGCCGTTGCCCAGCGTGACCATGGTGATCACCGCGGCGACTCCGATGACGACGCCCAGCACGGTCAGGAAGGAGCGCATCAGGTTGCGCCGGATCTCGCGCAGCGACAGCAGGAACGTGCTCCACCACATCAGATCGCCTCCGCCACGGCGGCCGGCGGCCGCAGCACGGTCATGGCGTTCGGGGTATCGCTGTCGACGTGGCCATCGACGAAGCGCACGATGCGTCCCGCAAACGCCGCCATGTCCGCCTCGTGGGTGACCATCACGATCGTGATGCCGCGCTCGACATTCAGCGCTCGCAGCAGTTCCATGATCTCGCTGCTGCGCTGGCTGTCGAGGTTGCCGGTGGGCTCGTCGGCCAGCAGCACGGCGGGACGGCTCACCAACGCGCGGGCGATCGCCACGCGCTGCTGCTGGCCGCCCGACAGCTCGGACGGCGTGTGGCGCTCGCGCCCTGCCAGGCCGACGAGGGCCAGCGCCTGGCGTGCCGCGTCGTGGCGTGCGGACGCGCTCTCGCCGCGATACAGCAGGGGCAGCTCCACGTTCTCCTGTGCCGAGGTGCGGGGAAGCAGGTTGAAGCCCTGGAAGACGAAGCCCAGCTGGTTCCGACGCAGCAGGGCACGCTCGTTGCGGGTCATCGCATGCACGGGCTGGCCGGCGAAGAAGTACTCGCCGGAGGAGGGCGTGTCCAGACAGCCGATGATGTTCATCGCCGTCGACTTGCCCGAACCGCTGGGGCCCATGATGGCGATGAACTCGCCCCGGCTCACGTCGAGGTCGACATCGCGCAAGGCATGGACGGTCGCGTCGCCGGTGCCATAGACCTTGCTGACACGGCGCAGCCGGATCAGCGGCGAGGTGACCGCGGCCGCGTCGGTCATGGCCGCGCCCGCTCCTGGCCGAGGATGACGGACATGCCGGGCTGCAGCCGGTCGCTGGTCACCTCGGTGGTCCGGCCGTCCGACAGGCCGGGCATGACGGCCACCGGGGTGGGGCGCCCGTCCTGGACGATCCACACCTGGCGCGCGGCGGCGGTCGAGGTCGTCGCCTGGCGTGGCGCGCGCGGCAGGCCGCGCGGCACCAGCTTGGACACCAGGCCCGTGCCGTTTGCGCCGCTGCCGCCGCTGGGGACGGCTTCCGGGGAGAAACGCAGCGCGGCGTTGGGCACCAGCAGTACCCCGCGCCGTTGCGCAGCGACGATGGTGGCCGTCGCGCTCATGCCCGGGCGCAGCGACAGGTCCTGGTTGGCCACCTGGAGATCCGCTTCGTAGGTCACGACGTTGTCCTTGGTCGTCGACCCGAAGCTCACGCGCGTGATGCGCGCCGGATAGTCGCGAGTCGGATAGGCGCTCACCGTGAAGGTGGCGCTCTGTCCCTCGCGCACGAGGCCCACGTCGGCCTCGTCGACGTTGACTTCGAGCTTCATCCGCGACAGGTCGTCGGCCAGCGAGAACAGCGTGACGGCCTGCAGCGATGCGGCGACCGCGTTGCCGGGATCGACGTTGCGCGACAGCACGATGCCGTTCATGGGCGAGCGGATCGACGCCTTGCCCAGGTTGGTACTGTCCGAGCTCAGGGCCGCCCTGGCATCGGCCACGCTCGCGACGGCGCCCGCCGCCGCGGCCCGCGCCCGCGCCAGAGCCGCTTCGGACGCCGTCAGTTCGGCGGCCGAGGGCACCTTGCCTGCACTGAGCTGGCGGACCTCCTGCAGGCGCGCCAGGTTCGCCTCGGCTTCCCGCACCGTCGCGCGCGCCTGGCCCAGGGTCGCCTGGGCCACTCCCAGCGCGGCGCGCGATCGCTCGACCTGGTCACGCAGCTTGCTGGCATCGAGCTGCAGCAGCTCCTGTCCGGCCTGGACCCGGTCGTTGATGTCCACGAGGACGCGCTCGACCGTTCCGGACAACTCGCTGCCGACGTCCACCTTGTTGGTCGGCTGCAGCGTGCCGGTCGCGGTGACGTCGACCGTGAGATCCCCGCGCATTACCTTCTCGGTGACGAAGCGAGGCTGCGATTGCGCCGCCCGCCGCGAACTCACCCACCATGCCGTGCCGGCACCGAGCACGATGGCGACGACGACCCAAGGGATGGAACGCTTCCATGCGTTGCGGGCGAGGGTCTGAAGAGCGCTCACGATGGAATCCCCGCGCCGCCGCCCAGCGCCTTGAACAGCCGGACCTGATCCTGCGCCAGCCGGGCCTGCGCCACGGCGACACCGTCCTGCACCGTCAATAGCGTGCGCTGGGTCTCTAGTACCGTGAGGAAGTCGATGACGCCGCCCTGGTAGCGCTGCGTCGCGAGGATCGAGGCATTGCGGGCGGCCTCCTGCGACTTGCGCAGCGCCGCGAGGCGACTGCGATCGGCCTGCACGGAGACGAGTGCGTCCTCGACCTCCTGCAGCGCTGCCAGCAGGGTGGCCCGGTATTGCTGGCGTGCCGCCTCGAGCTGCGCCTGCCGCTGCGCCAGCCGGGCGTCGCGCAGCCCGCCGTCGAACAAAGGGGCCGTCAGCGACGCGACGATCGAACGCGCCGCCGCGATCGAGCCCAGGGAACCGAGCGTCAGGCTCTGCCAGGCCGCCGAGGCGGTCAGCGTGAAGGAGGGCGCGCGGTCGGCGTCGGCTTGCGCCGCGAGTTGCGCCGCCGATTGCAGGCGCTCTTCGGCGGCCAGGACGTCGGGCCGGCGCACCAGCGTTCGCGCCGGCGGCTCCACCCGCACCGCGGACAGCGTCGGCACGCCGAGCGCGGGGGTGAGCGCGTCCAACAGGGCGGCAGGGGGCTGGCCGGTCAGCACGCCGATGGCATGGATGGAGATCGCCGCGCTGGCCTCCAGGGCAGGGATTTCGGCCCGCGTCTGCTCCACGGTGGCCGTCGCCTGCTCGACGTCCAGGGAACTCGCCAGGCCGGCCTGCTCGCGCCAGCGGGCGATCTGCAGCGTCTGCTCCTGGCTGGCCAGGTTCTCGCTCGCAATGGCCGCCCGGGCCTGGGCACTGCGCAGATCGAGGTACGCGAGCGCCACTTCCGCGGCCACGCTGACGCGCGCCGACGCCAGGTCGGCCGCGGTGGCCCGCACGAGCGCGTCCTGGGCCGCGACGCCGTGCCTGGCCGACCCGAAGAGATCGACCTCCCAGCTGGCATCGAGGTTGGCCGTGAAGAGTCTCGGCGGCGCCGACGATCTGCTCGAGCGCTGCGCGTCCAGGCTCCCCGAGACGGCCGGCAAGAGCCCGGCCGCGGCCTGGTTGCGCAGCGCGCGCGCCTCCTGCAGGTTGGCCTTCGAGAGCCCGATGCCGGTGCTGTTGTCGAGCGCCGCCGAAATCAGGCGCGGCAGCAGCGGATCGCCGAACGTCGCCCACCATGCCGCATCGAGGGCATCCCCGGCAGCGGGCAGCGGCACGCTCCAGGTAGCAGGCGGGATGAACTCGCGCTCCGGCGACAGGAAGGGGCGCTGCGACGAGCAGCCCGCGGCAAGAACCGCGAGCAGCATCGCGCCGGTGCACCGGCAGCAGGCGAGGGAAGCTGTTCGACCAAGCATCCTGCCATGCTAGGAGGGCGGGTCTCGTGCGGACTTGCAGAATCTCAATGGCGGTCGATGCGGCGTCATGCGTGACGACCGCCCCAAGGCAACCAAGATCTGTTGCGCTCTGCGCTCCTTTCTTGCGACGAACAAGGATTGCGCCTGCAAACCAGAGCATGGGCAGATCGCAATGGTGTGCATGGAGCCTGCGCGCCGATGCTTGACACAACGCAAGCAGGCGCAGACCGGTTCGGCGCAAGGTGTGCAATCGGATTCACGGAGGTCGCGAATCCGGCCGCCCAACTTGGCGGTGCGACGCAGCCGCTCGATGCGTCGAGAACGGTCGCAGGCGCTGGCGATGATCCGCAGGCGTGTTTTGCGAAAGGCGTTTCAGTGAAGATCGAAGTGCTGGGATCGGGTTGCAGCAAGTGCCGCGCGACGGTCGGCATGATCGAGCGTGCGGCGCGGGCGGCCGGCGTCGAAGTCGAGGTCGTCAAGGTCGAGGACCGGGCGGCGATCGAGCGCGCTGGCGTGCACGCGACGCCGGCGGTCGCCATCGACGGTCGGATCGTCCACAGCGGTGGGCTGCCATCGCAGATCGAGGTCCAAGGGTGGCTGACGCCGGCGCCGATGGGTTTCCTGCGGCATCGGCCCACGCGGCACCTGTTCTTCACGGGCAAGGGCGGCGTCGGCAAGACGTCGCTG
>Ga0070673_100000765_pt1 | contig 17873 bp, 17 predicted proteins | sample KBSM23metaG_FD_65342 | JGI IMG/M metagenome (GOLD analysis project Ga0070673, IMG submission 65342) | Miscanthus rhizosphere microbial communities from Kellogg Biological Station, Michigan, USA - KBS M2-3 metaG | ecosystem: Host-associated > Plants > Roots > Rhizosphere > Soil ... | reverse complement strand
CCCCGCGCGAAGCGCGGGATCGCGGCTACCTGAAAAAACAGTAGTCGCACACCGCGCCTGCGGCGCGGAGCGACTAAGTCGTCAGTAAGCCAACCAGAAGTCGTTGCGCTCGTCCGGCATCATGCCGAACGCGGGCGAGAACGTCTGGACGTGCACCATGTGCGCGTCCGGAAGGAATCGCAGCACGCGCAGGTAGGCGTCCCCGCCGCCCTCGTAGTTCTGGTAGTTGGCCAGGATCTGGTGCACGACCGTGCCGTCGGGGCGCGTGCTCGTCAGTCGGCCCACGCCGCTGTTGAGCACGTGGCCTGACAGCACGAACTTGATGTTGCTGTTGCCCAGCACCAGCTTCTGCCACATCTCCTCGCCGTCGTTGTCCCCCACCGGATAGCTGTGGGGATTCCACTGCTGGCGGGGCCGCGCGACGTGGTCGTAGCGGGTGTCGTCGTCGTAGAGGTAGGCGTGCGTGACGACCATGGCCGGGGTGTCCGCGTACTGCTTGGCCAGGCCGTCAGCCCACGCCAGCACCGCATCGCGCGGCCCCCACTCCAGCGCGAGCACCAGCCACTGGCCCGCGCCGCCGGGAACGTCGAAGAGGTGGACGCTGTTTTCGATGCGATCGGTCTCGAAGGTTCCCTTGAACGACGGCCGATCCGCGAAGCCCGAAACGGGGAAGTAGCCGTTGATCATCGTCTTCGCGCGGTCGGTCGGCCAGCCATCGCAGCAGTAGTCGTGATTCCCCGCCGACACGACGTAGGGAACGATGCCGTCCAGCATGTGCAGGCTGTGGGAGGCATTCGTCCACTGGGACGCGAGGTCGTTGTCGACGATGTCGCCCTCGTGCAGAACGAAGGCGATGTTGCCGGCCGCGTGCTCGGCGACGATCCACGCGGTCTGCGTATCGAAGAACTGGGGCGTGTTCGCCGAGTAGTACTGCGTGTCGGGCAGGACCACGACGCTGTAGGGAAGCGGCGCCATCCCCCCGTCGCCGCCCGCGCCGCCGTCAGGCGAGCCGGTGTCAGCGCCCGCGTCGCCGTCGCCGGGGCCGGCATCAACGGTCCCACCCGTATCGAGTTTCGGGGCGGCGTCGTCCCACGGGAAGCCCGCGTCCCGCGCGATCTGGTCGGGCGGCTGCTCACACGCCGCCAGCGCGAGACACGCGGCGGGCATCAGGCGGCGAATCAGCCCCATTCGGGAGAACTGTAGCAGGGCGGCGCGCCGCTCAACGAATCAAGGCCAGCTTCGAGCTGCGCTTGCCGCCCCCCTGGGCCGGCCCGTTGCGGACCGACAGGCTGCACGCGACAGCCGACGCGACGCCCGCGAAGATCTCGGCGACCTTCGACTCCGGATCGCGAACGACGATCGGTGTGCCCTCGTCGCCGGCGCGGCTGACGCTGGGGTGCAGCGGAATCTCGCCCAGGAACGCGATGCCGGCGCGGGCCGCCAGCCGGCGCCCGCCGCCGCGCAGGAAGATCTCCTCGTGATGCCCGCAGCTCGAGCAGACGAACCCGCTCATGTTCTCGACCAGGCCGATCACCGGCACCTCGACGCGCTGCCACATCGCCAGCGCCTTCTCGACGTCGATGATCGAGACTTCCTGCGGCGTCGTCACCATCACCGCGCCCGTCACGGGCAGCAGCTGCGACAGCGAAAGCTGGGCGTCGCCCGTGCCCGGCGGCAGGTCGACGATCAGGTAGTCCAGCTCGCCCCACTCGACGTCCTCGATGAACTGCGTGAGCAGCTTGTGGATCATCGGCCCGCGCCAGATCACGGCGCCGCCGGGCTCGACGAAGAACCCGATCGAGACCACGCGCAGGCCGTGGTGTATCGACGGCACGATCTTGTTGCCGGCCTCGACGGATGCGGCCCGCTCGGGCACGCCCATCATCTGCGGAATCGACGGGCCGTAGACGTCGGCGTCCAGAATGCCGACCTTGGTGCCCAGGCGGGCGAGCGCCGCCGCCAGGTTGGTGCTGACCGTCGACTTGCCGACGCCACCCTTGCCCGCCGCGACGGCGATGATGTTCTTCACGCCGGGGAGGCGCGGGTTCGACGGGTGGTTGGGCCGCCCGACCACCTTCGCGGTGAAGCGGACGTCAACGCCGCCGATTCCCGGCAGCTTGCCGACCGCGGTTTCGATGGAACGCGCGATGACGGCGCGGGATGGGCAGGCGGGCGTGGTCAGCTCGATGCCGACGACGGCGCGGTCACCCTCGAGCGCGACCGACGACACCATGCCGGCCGACGCAAAGTCGAGCTTCAGCGCAGGATCCTGCACCTCCGCGAGAACGGCGCGAATGTCTTCGACTGTGGCGGTCACTCAGCTTTTTCTAGCAGAGGACAGGGCCCGCAGGCGAACCGGCTGGTCGGGGTGGTGGCCCATCTTGCGCCGCTTGACCGCCAGGTATGCGGCGTTGTGCTGGTTCTCGCCGACCCAATGGGAAATCCGCTCCGTCACCGCCACGCCCGCGTCGCGCAACCCCTTCACCTTGAGCGGGTTGTTGGTCAGCAGTCGGATCGAACGGACGCCGATGTCGGCCAGGATCTGCGCCGCGAGATCGTAGCGGCGTTCGTCCGCCTCGAAGCCCAGCGCGAGGTTCGCCTCGACCGTGTCGGCGCCGCTCGCCTGGAGCGCGTACGCGCGCACCTTGTTGCCCAGGCCGATGCCGCGGCCTTCCTGGCGCAGGTAGACGAGGACGCCCGTGCCCTCGGCGGCGATGCGCTCCAGCGCGACCTCGAACTGCTCGCGGCAGTCACACTTCAGCGACCCGAGCACCTCGGACGTCCAGCATTCCGAATGGACGCGGCACAGCACGCTCGAGCCGCCGTCGACGTCGCCGCGCACGATCGCCATGTGCTCCTCGGCGTTGGGCGAATCGTTGTCCTTCGCGTCGGCGTCCCGGTAAACCAGCAAGCGAAACGGCCCGTGTACGGTCGGGATCTCGGCGTCGGCATATCGGAAGAGCTTCATCGTTATCGTTGCTTAGATGGGGACGGAGGGCGGAAGTTACCACCCATTGCGTGCATTTTCTGCGGATGTCATCTTAGGGTGGCCATGGCGCTGAAATCTATCCTACGGTTTCCTGATCCGAAGCTCCGCCAGCGCTCGGAAGAGATCGGGGCTTTCGGGGATGACGTGCGTCAATTGGTCGCGGACATGACCGAGACGATGGTCGCCGCCAACGGCGCCGGGCTCGCCGCGATCCAGGTCGGGGTCCCCGTCCGGCTGTTCATCGTTGATGGCCACGTCACCGGCGGCGCCGAGGATTCGCCCCCCAAGGTGTTCATTAACCCGGAAATCGTCGAGATCTCGGACGAATCGCAGACGGGCGACGAGGGGTGCCTCTCGTTTCCGGACATCTTCGTGCCGGTCAAGCGCGGCATGCGCGCCAAGATCAAGGCGCAGGATCTGGACGGGAACATCTTCGAAGCGGAGGGGGATGGTCTGTACGCGCGCGCTTTGCAGCACGAGACCGACCACCTCAACGGTAGGCTGCTCATCGATCAGGTTGGCCCGGTGAAGCGCGAGCTCATCAAGCGCAAGCTGCGGAAGGACGCCGAGGCCGAAAAGGAAGAGCGCGAGGACGCCGAGCGGGCCGCGCAGCGCAAACGGTCGGCCGGTTAAAGCGCCACGCTCGCATGCTGACCATCGCGCTACAGCGCATCGAGTTCGACGGGCGTCACGGCGCGACCGCGGTCGAGCGCCGTTCGACGCGAAAGTTCGAGGTCGACGTCGAGCTGGAGGTCGACGCGGGGGTCGCGGAGCGCAGCGATCTGCTGGCGGACACCGTCGACTACAGCCGCGTCGCCGAGGTGATCGTCGCCGTCGGAACGGGTGAGCCGCACCACCTGCTGGAATCGCTGGCGCGCCAGATGCTGGACCAGATTCGCGAACGGTTTCCGCGCATCCGGCGCATGCAGATCGAGCTGCGCAAGCTGAATCCGCCCACGTGCCCCGGCCACCCCGCGTACGCGGCGGTGCGTCTGGTCCGCGGGCCCGAAGGCGTCTGAAAGCTCTCGGCAGTTTGCGCGCGGGGGGCTTTTCGCGCGACAGTTGCATCGCGCGGACGTCAGATCGGGACGTTCATCCACACCCCACAAGGAGACTCGCATGGTGAAGTCGCTTCTGCTCGCGCTGTTCCTTTCCTTTGGCTTCGCGTCCGTCGGCCTCGTGACCTCGGCCGGGGCAGCGGCCGGCCCTGACGGCAAGTGCAACTTCGACTCTGACTGCGGCGGCGGCGCCAAGTGCAACAGCGGCAAGTGCTCGAACTCGCCCGGCGGCAAGTGTCACTTCGATTCGGAGTGCAACAAGGGCGAGAAGTGCATGCAGGAGAAATGTCAGAAGCGCTGACCCGAGACAGGCGGGGCGCGGCCCGGCTGGTCGCCGCACTCGCCCTCGCCGCGGCGTCCGGTTGCGCCGCCGCGACGGCCGTTAATCCGCCCGCGCCGGTCGTCATGCCTCAGGGCCTGGTCGGGATGCGCTTCCGCGTGCGGAAGGCGTCGTCGCCGCTGGAACAGGAGGTCGCCTCCGCGCTGGAGGTAGAGCTGGCGCGGGCCGGAATCGTGATCCTGACCGACGACTCCCTGGCGAGCGACGCCGACGTCAAGGTGCGGCTGGACCTGAGCCAGGTCGGTCCGATCATCGAGGGGCGAGCGGGCGTTCTCGTCGAGCACGGTGGAACGCTGATCGATGGGATGTGGACTTCGGTCGACGTGTATCGGAGCGATCGCTTCGCCGAGCTGGTCGCGCGCCGCCTGGCGGAATGGTTCCCGAGGTCGCCGCGCGTGGCGTGGCTGAACGCCGCGCCACCGCTCGCCGCCCAGGCGTCCCTCCCGCCGGTCGAGAATTTGCCGGCGGACGAGGAGCCTTCCGCGCTGCCGCCCCGGGCGGCCCCGGCGCTCGGCCGCTCGGGACGTTTCCGCCTGGGACTCGGCCTGGAACTGCAGCTCGGTTGGGCGCGGGTGTTCGCGCCCGGCGGCTCACCGGACGGCGTCCACCTTGCGCTGGGCGTGCAGGCCGACCTGGGCCCGCGGGCGGCGTTTCGTCTGCCCCTTTCGGTCGTGGCAGCCGGAAGCGGCAACAGCGAGCTGTCGGAGGTGTCGCTTGTCCCGGCGTACGTCTATCGATTTCGCAACCGCGCCAATCAAACCGTCGTGCCCTACGTCGGGGTCGGGATGAAACTGATATTCGTCGATGCGGGTCGGCCCCTGCTCGGACGGCCGGACACGGGGGTCAAGACGCCGGACTCGTGCGGGCGCCACAACAGCAGCACGACCCGGGACTGCGGCTTCGCGATCTCGCCCGAGCCGACGGCGGGGATCGAATGGCACAGCAACCGTTGGTTCGCGCTCGACGTGGCGTCGTCGTATTCGTTCGCGCACCTCACGTCGAGCTCGGGCGTCGTCAGCTGGGTCCACGTGCTTTCGATCTATGTCGGCCCGCGCCTTACGCTCTGACTAGGTCGCTTCGGCGCGCACGCGCGCGTCGATGCGTTCTTCGCCGCGGCGGATGCGCACGGTCTCGCCGACCGCGACGCTGGTGTGAAGCATCGCCAGCGCGACGCCGCGACCGTCCGGCAGGCGCCCGGCGCTGGTCACGCGGCCGGCTTTCGGCTTGGCGTCGCTCTCGATCGGATCGCTGGCGGCGGGATCGGCGGCCCCGGTCACGTCCAGGCCGACGAGCCGCCAGTTGATGTGCCCGCGGTCGCGGATGCGCACGATCGGCTCCTGGCCGAGGTAGCAGCCCTTGCCGTAGTCGATCGCCGGGCCGAGGCCGACCTCCATCGGGAAGTAGTCCGAGGTGATCTCGGCGCCGAAGCGTGGCTCGAGCGCGGCGATGCGGGCGGCCTCGGCGGCGGCGGGTTCCAGCTCGGGCGTACCCGCGGCGGCGAGGCGCGCGTGAACGGCGTCCAGCACGGCGAGTGGGGCGCCCAGCCAGAAGCCGTCGGCGCCCAGCTCGCGGACGCGCGCGATCCACAGCTCGCCGTCGGCCGTCGCGACCTGGGTGTGCGCGAAGGGCAGCGCCGTCGCGATCGCCCCCGGGTCGGCGCCGATCGCGGCGAGGCGCGCCGGCGCGGCCGGGCCCAGCAGCGCCGAGAACGCCACGTCGGGACGCGCCGCCGCCGCGAAGTCGTCCATGATCGCGTAGCGCGACAGCGTCGCCGCGATCGTTTCGCCCTGACCGGCGTCCACGACGATCCAGAAGTCGCCCTCGCGGACGAACAGGCGCATGTCCGTGATGACGTGGCCCTTGGGCGTCAGCAGCGCCGACAGACAGCCGCCGCCGACCGGCGTGCCCGCGACGTTGCCGGTCACGATGCCGCCGAGGAATCGGCTGCGGTCGGCGCCGGTGGCCACGATGAGCTCGCGGCCGGTGCCGGCGCGCAGGGCGGCCTCACGCTCGAGCACGCCTAGATCCTTCGTTAGAGTCACGTGTTCTTCATAGCGCGCACCTCTCGCAGGCGCACGGCGCGGCGGGCGCGCGCGTCGGCGAAGCGGCGCCGGTCGACCGACGTTTCCAGCGACAGCGCCGGGACGGGTCGCGGGCGGCCGTCGTCGTCGACCGCCACGAAGGTGAGGAACGCGCGCGTCGTCTGTCGCCGCCCGCGGGCGCTCTGATCCTCGGCCATCACGCGCACGCCGACCTCCATCGAGGTCGTCCCCACGTAGTTCACCTGCGCCTGCACGGTGACGACCTCGCCCAGGTGGATCGGGTGAAGGAAGTGCAGCCGGTCCATCGACGCGGTGACGACGGGTCCGCCGGCGTGACGGGCGGCGGAGATCCCCGCCGCGATGTCGATCCACTGCATCAACATGCCGCCGAAGATCGTGTTGTGCGTGTTGGTCAGCCCGGGCAGCACCAGCTGCTCGGTCTCGACGCGCGATGCGCGCGGCGTGTGTTTCCGTCGGGGGGCGCGAGCGGCTTTCCTGGCCATCGCCAAGCGGGTATCACCGTCGGGGAGCGCGGTCAAACCGGAGCGCCAGGATCCCGGAGCGCCAGGATCCCGTCAGGCAACCCTTCTGCGGCTCGCCGCGTCGCTCCTGTATAGTGGATGCCATGATCGGATACGCGCGTGTGGTGCGTCACCTCTCTTCGCTGTGCCTGCTTCTCGCCGTCACCGCCGCCGCGCCGCACGCGTGGGCCAAGAAGCTGACGTTGCCGCAACTGCTCGAGATGGTGCGCGGAAACCCCGGACTGCAAGCGAACGCCGCCGCCATCGCGGCGTCGGAAGCGCAGGTCACCGAGGCGAAGCTGAACTGGCTGCCGCAGGGCGACCTGCTGTCCATCCTCGCGCCCTCGCCGAACATCAAATGCACGATGGGCGTGGACAACTGCCTCCAGACGTCCTCGCCCGAGGCCCGCATCACCGACGTGAACTGGAACAAGGTCTTCACGCGCACCGAGGTCAAGCTGATCCAGCCGCTGTTCGACTTCGGAAAGATCTCCGCGGGCATCGACGCCGCCGAAGCGGGCGTGGGGGTATCGCGGCAGAAGGAAGCGGGCGCGCGCGCCGATCTGGAGCTGAACGTGCGCAAGGCGTACTACGGGCTGAAGTTCGCGCGCGAGGTCATCGACATGCTCGACGAGGGTTCCAGCTACGTCGACGATGCGCTGAAGAAGCTGGACAAGGACCTGGCGAACGGCACGGGCAACGTCAGCGTGACCGACAAGCTGCGCATGCGCACGGTGCGCGCCGAGCTGGACGCGCGCATCCTGGAGGCCAAGCGGCTGCAGGGGATCGCGCGCGAGAGCCTGCGCACGCTGCTGGGGTCGGAGGCGCCCAGCGACATCGACGTCGACGACGACGAGTTCGAGCCGCCCGAGGTCAAGGACCGCGCGGTCTCGTATTACGAGGACCTCGCCAAGGCGAGCCGGCCCGAGATCCGGTTGCTCGAGTACGCCGTCAAGGCGAAGTCGGCGCTGGCGACGCTGGAGCGCCGCAAGGAGTACCCGGACGTCGTTCTGATCGCGACCGGCGTGTTCGCGTACGCGCAGACCGTCGACGATCCGCAGAACGCGTACTGGACGCACTACTTCAACAGCCGGTCGGCGGGCCTCGCGGCCGCGCTGCGCATGCAGCTGGATCTCGGTCCCAAGATCGCGCGTGCGCGCAAGACGGAGGCGGAGGCGCTGGAGGTGACGCACCGGCGCAGCGAGGCGCTGGGCGGCATCCTGCTGGAGGTTCGCAAGACGTACACCGAGGCGTCGGAGGCCGCGTCGCGCGTGGCGGCGATGGACAAGGGGCAGAAGGCCGGGAAGGCCTGGATCTCGGCGGTCGCTCAGAACTTCGCCGTCGGCCTGGCCGAGGCCCGCGATCTTTCCGATGCGCTGGTCGCCTTCTTCGGCATGCGCACGCGCTATCTGCAGGCGGTGTTCGATCTGCACGTGGCGCGATCGGCGCTGACGCGCGCCACCGGCTCAGCGGAGCTGTGATTCGGCGTCGGCGGCGAGCGCGCTGAGGCGCGCCACCATGCCGCCCAGCTGGGTCGCGTTCGGTTCCGGCAGCAGGAGCAGCCGTCGCCGCGCCCCCTCGATGCGCTGGCGCACCTCGGGCAGGGTGAGCGCGCTGCGCGCCGCCTGCGGATGCGTCACCAGCAGGCGCGCGACGCACGCCTCGATGGTCATCGCCAGCGTCGACGCGAACAGCAGACCGACGACACCGTATGCATCGACCATGGCGATGATCAGCAGCACCGTGAGGGTCTGGCTGGGGCGCCGCGCGGCGAGCCAGCGTTTCGCGACGATGCGCTCCAGCACGACGACCACCAGGACAGTGACCACGGCCGTGACCGCGCCCGCGCCCGGGCTGATCGTGCTGCCGGCCAGGAAGGCGGCGCCCGCGGCGGCGGGGACGCCGAAGAACGGCACCAGGCGCAGCACGCCGGCCGCCAGCGCCGGCAGCATCGGCAGCGGCAGGCGCGCGACGCGGAAGATCACCGCCAGGACCAGCGTCGCCAGCACGCTGACCGCGAGCTCGCCACGCACGTGAGAGCCGACCGCGTTCTCGACGGTCCGCCAGACGTCGCGCGCCCGTGGCCGCTGCGGCGCCGGCACCAGCGACAGCCAGAGACGCTCGAAGGTCTCGCGACTGGCGCACCAGTACGCGCTGAGCGCGACGACCACGACGATCGCCGTCACGACGTCGATCGTGTTGCGCGTGAAGCCCAGCGCCTGGTCCAGCAGCTGGGTGGGGCGCGCGGCGCCGATGGCGTGGTACAGCGCGGCCGCGGGCGGCAGCCGTCCCAGCAGCGCCCCCGGGAACGAGCGCGACGAGGCGCCGTGCGTGCGCACCTGATCGTAGGCGGCGCTCAGGTGGACGGCCGCGTCGTCCAGCTCGCGTAGCACGCCGCGCGACACCAGGTACGCGAAGATCCCGAACAGGCCCAGGCCCAGGACGTAGGTGAGCGCGACCGCCAGCGAACGGCCCACGCGCTGTTCGAGCGCGTCGATCGCCGGCCGCGCGGCGGCGGCGAACATCACCGACATCGCGAACAGCAGCGCCGCACCGCGGAACCGCCACAGCAGCGCCGCCACTGTCAGCGTCGCCAGCGAGATCGCCGCGGCCAGCGCGATCCGCTTCATGCGCGCCGCTCCCCCCGCGCCAGCAGGCGATCGAGATCGTGGGCGATGCCTTCGATCGCGTCCTCCACCCGTTCCGTCGAGCGCGACCGCGCCGCCAGGGGGGCCAGCTTTCGCAGGTCGACGATCAGCTCGCGCACCTCGTAACGGACCGCGCTCAGGTGGCCGCGCCCGGCGGGCGGCTCGCCGTGCTGGGCGTCGGCGCCCAGCAGGAAGCGCGACAGCAGGAGCTGGACGATCGCCGCCAGCGGGATGGCGAGGATCGCGCCCGCGATGCCCAGCACGGACGCGAAGGCGGTGATCGCCAGCAACGTCACCAGCGGGTTCGTGCCGACGGTCCGCACCATCACGCGCGGGATGAGGACGTAGTTCTCGAACAGCTGCAGGAACACGGCGGCGACCACCACGCCCAGCACCGACGACGGCCCGACCGATGCCGCGACCATGGCCGCCACGGTCGTGCCGATGAGCGGCCCGACCACCGGGATCGCTTCGCCGATCGCGTAGACGACGCCGACGATCCCCGCGTGGGGCAGCCCGAGCAGTCGATAGATCACGAACGCGAGCACGCCGATGATGAGGCAGACCAGCGACTGGCCGCGCAGGTACGCGCCCACGGTGTGTTCGACGTCGGTGATGAAGCCGCGGATCGCGCGGCGGCGGTCGAACGGCGCGAACAGCACCAGCGCCCGCATGCGGCGATCGCCTTCCAGGGTCCAGTAGAAACCGATCAGCAGGACCGCGACGACGGTGAAGAGATTCCGGCCGATGGCGCCGCCCGTGTCCAGCACCGACCGGACGTCGATGGCGGGCGTGCCGCTGCGTTCGACGGCCGCGGGCAGGTACCAGGCGATCCGTTGCAGGGTGTGACTGTCGGACGCGAGCAGCGCTGTCCGCAGCCGTTCGAAATGGTGCGGCGCGCGCGAGACCAGGGTTGATGCGCGTTCGGCGACGATCGGCGTCGCGACCATCAGGACGCCCGCGCACAAGCAGCCCAGCGCGGCGTAGATCGCCAGCGCACCGGCCCAGCGCGGCGTGCGGTGGCGGCGCAGCCATTCGACGCCGGGCTTCACCGCCATCCCCAGCGCGACGCCGACGAACAGGATGAACAGCGCCGCCGCGAAGCGGAACAGCAGCGCGAAGCAGACGACGACGGCCAGGACGACGAGGTTCGCGAGCAGGATGCGACGGCCGTTCCAGCCGGGGAACGCGTCGCGCGCCGTCGCCACCCGCGCGGCAACGTTGTCCGCGAGGGCGCGCGTCATTGACCGTGGGTGAAGCGAGCTCATGTTGAGGAGATGCGCAGCTTGCTGAGGAATCTAATGCGTGGAAGCTCGAGCGGAGCCCCGAGGCGGCGCTCCGCCTACGAGCGCATGCGGGCGGTGCTGCGCGACTGGGACGTGTTGTTCGCCGAGCTCGGCGCACAGGTCGCCGGTCGTACGACACGGATCCGCTCCGCCTACGCGCGCACGGCGGTCCGCTTCGGTTCCCAACGCCACCAGGCCGAGCGCGAACTGGCGGCGTTGCGCGACGCGTCCGTCGAAGATCGCCGCCGGGGCACGCCGGAGCTCGAGCGGACGATGGCGGAGCTGCGCGACATCGTCGCGGCCGGGAGGTTGCCGATCGAGGGTCCTTGACGTGTGAAGGGACCGACCTACGTTCTTCTACGAGTGACCAATCGTTGACGGTGCGGACCGCCTTCCTCGCTGTGAAGGTGAAGGGGAGTGAGCGGAAAGGCGATGGAATCCCGACTCATTTTGAGGAGCTCGGGACAAAGGACGGGACCGAAACGGCCGATGAGGTCACCCGCGGGGGGCTTGCGCCAACAACGCAAACCCCCTGTCATTATTTTTATAGGGGGGACCGCCGGGCGCCTTGAGCGGCTCGGCTTCGACCAGCGCTAACCGGCGCCTCCGCGTCCCCCCCCTGCCCCCGCTGCTCTCCGCGGCAAAGCCGCGGTTCGCAGCCACCCTGCCCGAAATCATGTCCCGTCGACGGAGTAGGGCGCGCCGTCGAGGTGCAGGTGATTCTTGTGGTGGCTGTCGAATGACGGCGTCAGCACGACCGAGAACACCTTCTCGTCGTAGAGCCGGCGGGTCAGCCGGCGCAGGAACTGAGCCGCGGCGGTGACCGCCGGTTTCTCCGCGCGCACCCAGTCACGCTCCACCTCGACCCGGCGGCCGTTCTTCAGGACGAACGTGGCGACGTCGATCGCGTTGGCGAAGGAATGCTCGCTGACCCAGTCGGGATACGCCGCCATCTTGCGGCAGTTGTACGTGCCCAGGTGCACGATCGATTTCACCGGGCTCTTGAGGATGATGCGCGCTTCCTCCTGCATGATGGCCTCGAACCGCTCCAGCCGCTGCGCGAAGGCGCAGTTGACGCGCGCCTGCGGTTGAAACAGCAGTCCGGCGCCGCCGCGCTTGATCGCGACGCCGTCGGGCGCCTCGCACATCACGTCGCCGCCGAGGCGCGACGGGCGCAGCGGCCACGCCGAGAAGCGCACGCCGTCGGCCTTCAGGCCGTCGACGCATCCCTCCGGCACGGCCGGCGCGACCGGCTTGAACGTCTCGACCTGCCCCTCGACCGCCACCAATGACAGCAACAACAGCGGCGCGCCCAGCACACCACAAGGGTACGGGGACGCCTTTGGTTCGGCCAGCGTTCAGGTCGACGAGGTGGCGAACTGCGACACGCGTGCCCTGTTCCGCGGCGACGAGCCGGGGCCCGGCAGCGGAACTGCTTGTTCCGGGCGGGCGTCGAGTGGCATGGTCTCTGCTACGAGCCCCTTCATGTCGTGGACATGTCTTCGCGGATCGAGGGTCGCGCTGGCCACCCTGCTGTTCCTCGCCGCGGGTGGCTGCGAGTCGTCGCAACCGAAGTGCGCCGGTTCGTGTACGGGCGTCGGCGGAGCGGACAGCGCGGGCGCGGGAGGTGCTGCTGGTGGCGCCGGGACCGGTGGTGGCGCGGGGACGGGCGGTAGCGCGGGCAGTGGCCACGGCGGCGCGGGCGCTGGCGGCGGCGGAGGCGCGACGTCGGGCGAGTGCCCGACCGTGATTCAGTCCGGTGTAGCTTGCTCGGTGGCGGCTGACGTCACCTGCACCATCCAGCAGACGGAATGCCTGCCGGCCCACTGCCAGGGAGACTTCCCGAGCATCTGTGCTTGCCGCAGCGGCACCTGGATGTGCCTGTCCTTCGAGTGCATCTCTTGCGGCACCGGCGGCACCGGCGGATAGAACGGCGCGGAGCGCCCTAGTCGACGTCGATGGTCGGGCAGCCGAGGATGACGTCGACGTGGCCGTTCAGGTCGGTCTGGAACATCGAGCAGCTGACCGGGCAGGCGGTGATCTTGGTCGGCGTGCCGGTGGCGGGATCCTTGTCGTAGTACCAGCCGCCGCGCGCGTCGCAGCCGCCGGCTCCGTCGGGCGGCGAGTGAAGGATGGCGGTCGCCTGGCCGGACCCGCTGGTGAACTGGACGTTGACCTTCTTGAAATCGACGCCGCCGGACGGCAGCTGGTAGTCGCAGGCGATCGCCTTGCTCTGCACCTGCTTGAGCGCGTTGCGCAGCGCCGCCGAAACGTCCTGGCTGGTGTCGATGACGACGGCCGGCGCGGTACCACCCGCCGTCGCCAGCATGTCCAGGTTCGTCTGCGCCATCTGCGCCGCGTTGCCAGGCGAGAACACGCCGATCACGAACGTGTTGACGGCCGGCGTTCCGCCCGTGCCCATCGCGCCGCGCAGCAGCGCTGCTATGCCGGGATCGCTGCCCATCGCGGGAATTGAGGTCGGCATGCACTCGGCGGGCGGGAAACCCGGGATGAAGCCGCCGGGGAGACCGTCGGTGACGAGCACGACTGCCACCCGGTGCGTCGGCATGGCGGCGATGCGCGAGCGGGCGAACATGAGCGCACCGCCGAGCGCGGGTCCGGTGGGCGTGTAGCCGCCGGGGCTGTGGCCGGCGAGCGACGTCATCAGCGCGGTCGCCGCGCCGGGCAGCGCGGCCACCGGGACGTCAGGCGTCGCGTAGCTGGAGGCGGTGCAGATGTCGCGCGCGTGGCAATAGCCGGTGAAGTTCGTGCAGCCCGTCCCGCAGTTGCCCGTGCCTTGCTGAACGCAGGGGCTGGCGCTGCCGCAGTCCTTGATACGCTGACAGGTCTGCGGCTTCGCCGGCGTCGTTGATGTCGCCGGTATGTCGGCGCAGGTTGTGGTCGACGTCGGACAAAGGGTCGAGCTTGTATCGACGACAGCGCTCGTGTTGTTTGGCACGCACGCGAGTCGGAAGTCGCACGGCCCGTAGCTGCCGCACTCGCTGTCCATCGCGCACGTCGCGGCGATGTTCTGCTCCTGCGGGAAGTACTTGAGCGCGATCCCCAGTCCGTTCGCCGCGGGATCCGCGAAGAACATGTTCATCGCGGTGGTGACCGCCGTCCACTTGCTGGGACCGGCGCTGGTCGGGTCGTTCATCGACTTCGAGCTGTCCATCAGGACGTACAGATCCAGGGGCACGGGCTGGGCGGTGGTCATCGTCGTCGAGCAGACGCCGTCGCCCGGCTTGTCGCTGGTGTTGATGTCGAAGCTGGCGTCGAACGGCGAGCTGCCGCCGGTGCCGCCCGAGCCGCCGCCCGCGCTGGTGCCGCCCGCGCTGTTGCCGCCGGCGCCTGTTCCCGTCGTGCCGGCGCTTCCTAGCTGCGTCGGCTTCACGCCTGCGCTGCAGCCGAAAAGCAGCGCTGTCGCGCCCAGACAAACAAGCGATCGTGTGTTCGTCATCGGGTTACTCGAAGATGATGCTGCCGCAGGGGAACTGGAGGTCGATCATCGTGCTGGATGGCATGCGCCACTTGGTGCACGCCGTCCCGCTGAACACCAGCGTCGACGGCGCGGCCGCGTCGACGTTCCAGCCATCGGTGGCGCTCAACCCAACCTCCATGCCCTGGATCAGGACATGCGCCTGCGCCAGCTTCATCGTGTCGACCTTGATCATCTTGCCGTTGACGTCGTTGAGATCGAACGAGCAGCTCTTGACGCCCGCCAGCGCCTGCGACAGCTGGGTCACGATCTGGGTCTGGTCGGCGGCGCTGGGCGAGAACGGCGTCGTCGGTCCGGCGGTGGTCGCGTAGGTTCCCAGCGTCGTTCCGCGCGCGTCCGTCTTGCCCAGGAAGGTCAGGTCGGCCTTCCAGCCCGCGACGCTGTTGCACTGATCATAGAAGTCGGAGGTGGTGCCCGTCCCGCGCAGCGGCGCGACAGTCGGCTCGCCCACGCCCGCGTTCGCGAACGCCTGTAGGATCCCCTTCGGCAGGTCGCTGATGTTGGCCTGCAGGCCCATCACGATGGTGGTGATGTTCATCGCCTTCAGCCGCTGGATGTGGCCGACCACGGAGTCCGGCGCGCACAACGAGTTCGAGTCGTCGCAGTAGTCGGGCTGGCCGTCGGTGATGAACAGGATGTACTTGTCGCCCGGCGACGTCAGCTTCACCAGCTCGTCGCCGATGATCTGCAGCGTCTCGCTGGCGGGCGTCTCGAACTTCATGCCCTGCTGGGTGGTGTTGGGCTGGAACGCGAGCGAATCGTAAAGCGTCATGATCTCGTCCGCGTTGTCCTCCTTCGGAGCGACCTTCTGCGGGACCATCCCTTGAAGCGGCGGGCACATGCCACCGCCCGCCGGATTCTGGCCCCAGATGGTCGCGAACCCGAAATGGACGTCGTGCTCGAGGCTCTTGAGGACGGAACGCGTCGCCTCCTTCAACTTGTACCAGGAGGTGTCCATCGGGCTGCCCTGATTGTTCGCGCCGCACATCGCCTCGACGTTGGTGGTGGTGGCGAGGCAATCGAACATGCTGCCCGAGCGATCGACGAGGATGTAGACGGTCGGAATCTTCGGTTCGTAGGTGATCTTTGCCATCTGGCAGCCGCCGCCCGTGCCGGCCGCGCCGCTCGTGCCCGCCGTGCCGGTGACGAGGCCCGAGCCCGCGGCGCCCGTGGTGCCGGCCGTGCTGCTCACGCCGCCGGTGCCGCCGCCGCTGATCGCGCCCGCTCCAGTCGTGCCCGCCGCGCCCGCGCTCGCGCCGCCTGTTCCGGCGACAACGGAGCCAGCGCTGCCCGTGGTCCCGGCGCTGCCCGACGTCCCGGAGTTGCCGCTGGACGTCCCGGCCATGCCGCCGCTCGACGTTCCGGCGGCGCCGCTGGTGGATCCGCCCTTGGCCCCGGCGCCGGTGACCGTCGGCGTTCCGGCGCCCGCGCAGCCCATGGCGGCGGCCAGGCCGTAAGCGAACAAGGGGAGGACGCGCACGGGGCGAATACGCATGGCTAGGACCTCCTAAAGAGGCCGCCAGAATAAGCCAAACGCCCGTTATTTGCGACCCGCGGCGACCCGGATCACGCAGTTTCGGTAATTTCCCGGGCGCCGTGTCTGGATGTCGTGGGTTTCTCAGGGGACTGCGTCGAGCAACGACAGATCGGCGAAGCCCGCGCTCATGGTCGCGTCCATCGTGCGCACGATGCTATCGAACGCGACGTTGTCCGCGGAGATCACCTGCGCGTCGGTCCGATCCGGGTGCGCGCGCTTGACGGCGGCGAGCTCGACGCCCAGCGTCGCGTAGTCGAGCGCGCCCGCCTTCCGGGGCAGGGGCTTCTGATCGTTGCCGACGATCAGGTTGAAGCCGTCGTCGTGGACGACGACCGCGATCTTGTCGGTGGGTGGGTTCGTGTTTTCGCCCGGGCCCGGTCCGTGCTGATCGACCTTGAGGCGCGCCAGCTGCGTCCACACCGCGGTGATCAGCAGGAACGCCACCATGCAGGTGAGCAGGTCGATGTAAGGGACCAGATTCAGCTCGGCGTTGAGCGGCTTTTTGCGGTCGCCGCCCCCGCCGTCGATCGAGACAGCCATGGGAACCTCCGATGATGTTGGCGATGGGCGGCCGCTGGGATCCGGATTGCTAACCGAGGGACACCGCCGCCGCGCGCGGGTTCCCGCGCCGCGCGTCCGCTGCGATAATCGACAGGCGTTGCCCAGAGCCGCCATCGCGATGCTTCTGCTGGCGGTCGCGGGCTGCTCGATCGACATGCCGCCCGCGGACTTCGCGGCCTGCGGCCCGGTCGCGACGCCCGACGGCGGCGTGACGGCGCCCGACTACTGGCACGACGCCAAGCCGATCTTCGATGCGAAGTGCGCCACCTGCCACGTCGACGGGGGCATCGCGCCCATGCCGCTCCTGACCTACGCCGACGCTCGCGATTGGGCGGGGCTGATCTACAGCGCCGTCGATCGGAAGCTGATGCCGCCCTGGCCGCCGAACGACTGCTGCCAGGCGTACCAGCACGATCGTTCGCTGAGCGCGGCCGACCGCGACACCCTGCTGCGCTGGATCGACGGCGGACTGCCGGAAGGCGATCCGGCGACCGCGACGCCGTCGCAGCCGCTGCCGCCGCCGCAGCTGTCACGGGTCGACGTCACGCTGCAGATGCCGACGCCGTACACGCCGGTGGCGACGGAGGAGACCAGCGACCTGCGCTGCTTCGTGGTCGAAGGCTGGCCGTACGACGAGGAAGTTTTCGTGACGGGGTTCGACGTGCGGCCCGGCAACGCCGCCATCGTCCATCACGTCATCGTGCAGACCGTCGACGCGTCGGCCGTTCCCGAGCTGAAGGCGCGCGAGGGCGCCGACGGCCGCGCCGGGTTCGACTGCCGCAACCTGCGCGGCGAGCTGCACGTCAACGGCGGGGTGGGCGGCTGGACGCCCGGCAGCGTCCCCCAGGAATCGCCGGACGCAACGCTGGGCGTTCCGTTTCCCGCGAAATCGGACGTGCTGCTGCAGATTCACTACGACGTGCGCGCCGGCGTCACGATGCCCGATCAGACGGAGATCCGGTTCCAGGTCGCGCCCAGCGTGAAACATCGGATGCGGGCGCTGGTGGCCGCGAACCCGCTCTGGCTGGCGAACGACGGGCTGGAAATCGAAGCGGGCGATCCCGACGCCATGCACAACTTCGCTTACGACCCGAGCGTTTACTTCTCGAAGGGCGCGCCGTTCTTCCTTCACGCCGTGAACCTGCACATGCACTTCCTCGGGTCGCACGGGCGCATCGGCATCCACCGCGCCGACGGATCGTGGGACTGCCTGCTGGACATCCCGGCGTGGGACTACCACTGGTCGAGCTGGTATCAGCTGGCCGAGCCGGTCCAGTTCAACCCCGGCGATCTGCTGTACGTCGAGTGCCACTGGGACAACACGATCGGCAACCAGGCGCCCGTCAACGGCGTCGTGCCGGCGCCGCGCGATCTGCACTGGGCGACCGCCGA
>Ga0070673_100000763_pt1 | contig 17914 bp, 14 predicted proteins | sample KBSM23metaG_FD_65342 | JGI IMG/M metagenome (GOLD analysis project Ga0070673, IMG submission 65342) | Miscanthus rhizosphere microbial communities from Kellogg Biological Station, Michigan, USA - KBS M2-3 metaG | ecosystem: Host-associated > Plants > Roots > Rhizosphere > Soil ... | reverse complement strand
GGCCTGATCCTGATGCCGGTCGGCATCATCAACATCTATCACGAGCCGCCGACGTTCAACGGCGTCGACCGCCCGCTGGTCGACACGCTGATCATCCCGTCGACGTGGCGCGAGCCCGGCCTGGGCATCTTCGGCGAGCTGGCGACCGGGCTTTCGTACCAGCTCTATCTCGTCAACGGGTTCAACGCGAACGGGTTCACCGCCGAGGCCGCGGTCGCCGACGGACACCAGGAAGGGATGCTGGCGGCGGCGCGCGACTTCGGCGCGGTCGGACGGCTGTCGTACGAGCCGATGCTCGCCACCGTGTTCGGCGCCTCCGGCTACTACGCGACGTCGGGCAACAGCCTGCGATCGACGGTGGGCAGCGTCCCCGTCGGCATGTTCGAGCTGGATGCGCGTACGCGTTATCAGGGTTTCACCGCGCGCGCCGAGTTCGCGATGCTGTTCATCGGCGACACGGCCGCGCTGAACACGGCGCTGCAAGCGAACGAGCCAACGACGTCGCTGCCGGTCGCGAAGCGCAGCCAGGGCGGCTACCTCGAGGCGGGCTACGATCTGATGCGTCTGATCGCGCCGTCGATCGATCACAGCGTGACGCTGTTCGGCCGCTACGACTACGCCAATACGCAGGCCAGCGTGGTGGCGCCGCGCGTGGCGGACCAGACGCTGATTCGCCACATCATCACGGCCGGCCTCGTCTACCGGCCGATCCCGCACATCGCGCTCAAGGGTGATTACCGCCGCCACTGGTTCGGCGCCGGCCCCGGCTACAACGAGCTGGCCGCCGCGCTCGCCTGGATGTTCTGAGCTGAAAGATCTTATGCGCTCGCCGATCACGCCCCGGACCCTGGGCCTCGCGCCGCTGCTGGTCGTCTGCCTCCTGGCAGCGGCGCCGTCCTGCCATCCTCCGCCGCTCGCGCCGGCGGATGATCCGGCCGAGGTCGTGATCGGCGAGCGCCTCTTTCTGGAGACGCGCTTCGCGCAGTTCTTCGCCGCGAACGGCGGCGAAGACGTCAACCAGCCGCTGGCCGCCGGCGATCCGGTGCTGGCGACGCTGGAGACCACCGGCGACGCGCGCGTGGCGCCCTTCGCGGGCCAGTCGATGAACTGCCGCAACTGCCACCTGGTCGACGAGTCGCCTGACCCGGGGACCACCGGCATCCGCACCTACGCCGACTACGCGCGGCGCAGCCCGATCCCCGATCGCGGCGATGGGCGCACGCACACGCCGCGCAACTCCCCGCCGCTGGTGAACGCGTCGCTGGCGCGCGACGAGAGCTTCTACCTGCACTTCGACGGCGAATTCGCGAGCGCCGAGGACCTGGTGGTGGGGACGTTCACCGGCCGCAACTTCGGCTGGCTCCCGGGCGAGCGGGCCGACGCCACCGCGCACATCGCGCGCGTCATCCGCGGCGACGACGGCAGCGACGCGCTCGCGCTGGGTTGCTACGGGCTTTCGTACGCGACGATCCTGGAGGGCACGTCACCCGAGATCCCGGACGCCTGTCGCCTGCCCGAGGCGCTACGCATCGACGTCACCACGGCGACGGACGACGCGATCGTGCGCGGCGCCGCCGGCATCGTCGCCGCCTACATGCGCGCGCTGGTCTATCAGCAGGACGCCGAAGGGCGTTACATCGGCTCGCCGTTCGATCGCTTCCTGATCTTGAACGGCCTGCCGCGCCTGCCCGACGCCGGTGAACGTGCCATCGACTACGCGCGACGTCTGCGCGCCGCGCTGGCGGCGCTCCCCGCGCCCAAGCTGCTGGACAACCCCGACGTGCTCGCGCTCGAGCACCACGATCAGAGCTTCGCGTTCGGCGCCGACGCGCTGGCTGGCCTGCGCATCTTCCTGGCGGAGCCCGCGGGCGCGACGGCCTCGGCCGACGAGATCGCCGCGGGCGGCGTCGGCAACTGCGTCGCGTGTCATGCGCCGCCTCACTTCACCGACTTCGCCTTCCACAACAACGGCACCGCGCAGGCGGAGTATGACGACGTGCACGGCGCGGGCGCGTTCGCCGCGCTGGCGATCCCCGGCCTCGCCGAGCGACAAGCCGCGCCGGAGACGTTCCTGCCCGCCTCGGGGATGTACCCGACCGGCACCGGAACTTTTCTGTCGGCGCCCGGGGCGGCGAACCCGGGCCGGACGGATCTCGGCGTGTGGAACGTGCTCGGGAACGACGCCGTGCCGGGACCGCAGGTCGCGCTGGCGGCGACGCTGGGGCGCGCCACCGGCGTCACGGACATGGCGGCGCTGCTCCCGCTCGCGATCGCCCGGTTCAAGACGTCGACGTTGCGCGATCTCGGCCAGTCGGCGCCCTACTTCCACACGGGCGGCGCGCCCGAGATCGAGGACGCCGTCCGCCACTACCTCACCGTGTCGGCGGCGGCGCGCGCGGCGTCGGTCCGGAACGGCGACGACCAGCTTGCGCGCGTCGCGATCGTCGACGACGACGTCACGGCCCTGACGGCGTTCCTGCGCGCGCTGAACGAGGACTACGACTAAGCCGCCCCCGCGCGGAGCGCTCGATCGCGGCTACCTGAAAAACAACAGTTACAGACCGCGCCTGCGGCGCGGAGCGACTGAGCCGCAGTCTGAGACGCGACCGCGTCCGCGTGATTCCGGAACACCAAGGAATTGGCGGCAAAATTTTCGAAACATCAGCCGAACTGATACACGGTATTGACCAGCGTCGTTCTATGGTGGGCGGCGGGAAGAGGAGGGAGAACCGTGATCGAGTCTTCGGATACAGGGCAAGCCAGCATTGTTTTCATGGGTCGTGATTCGTTCCGCATGCAGGTCACTGAAGCGGGCGCGATCCCCAGCACCCTCTGGGACGGAGGGACGGCACGCATCATCGAGCGGCGCAAACACGATCGGCGCCATGCACCGCGCGTCGCGCCCGTGCCGCAGGAAGAATCGCTGCCGCCCACGCCCGCGCGAAACACCATCATCGGGATCGCGCTGATGACGTTCGCGTGCGGGGTGATGGTCGCGACCGCGTTCAATCAATTTCCGCGTCGCGCCGGATCGCCAGTCCAGGCCGCGGCGGCGACGCCGGCGCTTCAGGCGCCAGCGGTGGTCGTCCAGCCGCTGCCGAAACCGGCTCCAGCGCCGGCGCCCATGGTCGCACCGGCGCCCGCCGCGCCGATCCCCGAGGTCGCTGCGCAGGCCGAGGGAGAGCTGCAGCCGGAGCAGCCGGAACAGCCTGCGGTGGTCGCGAAGGCCAAACCGGCGGCACGCGTCGTGGCGGCCCGCGCCGTCCACCCGCGACGGCCGGCGCCGTCGCCCTCGACGCAGGCGACCGGCGCCGCTGCGAGCGAAACGCCGCCCGCGGCGCCGCGCCCGGCCCGCCCGTGGGTCGATCCGTTCGCTGACTGACCGCGCGAGCGTTGGCTGCTATCCTGGCGGGCCCTACGGCCATGATCCAGGTATTCGAGAAGTCCAGCCCCGATTTCCAGCGCAAGCTGGACGCGCTCTGCAACCGCAGCAGCGAGCTTTCCCCCGACATCGAGGCGGCGGCCCGGAAGACGATCGCGAAGGTGCGCGCCGGGGGCGACGCCGCCCTGCGCGCGCTGACCGCCGAGTTCGACAAGCGCCAGCTGGATGCGATCGAGCTGCCCGCCGCCGAGTGGGACAAGCTGGCCGCGCGCGTGACGCCCGAGGTCCGCGCCGCCATCGAGCACGCCGCCCAGCGCGTGCGCACGTTTCACGAGCGTGAACGGCACGCCTCCTACGAGATCTCCGAAGACGGCGTGCGCGTCGGCAGCCGCGTCGACCCGCTGGCCCGCATCGGCATCTACGTGCCGGGCGGCAAGGCGCGCTATCCGTCGACGGTGATCATGACCGCCGTCCCGGCGCGGGTGGCGGGCGTGCGCGAGATCGTGATGACGACGCCCGGCCCCTCGCCCGAGACGCTGGCGGCCGCGCGGCTGGCCGGAGTCGACCGCATCTTCTTGATCGGCGGCGCGCAGGCGATCGCCGCGATGGCCTACGGGACCGAGAGCGTGCCGCGCGTCGACAAGATCGTCGGCCCGGGCAACGCCTATGTCGCCGCCGCCAAGCGGCTCGTGTTCGGCGACGTGGGCATCGATTCGATCGCCGGGCCGACGGAGGTGGTCATCGCCGCCGACGACGGCGTCGACCCGCGCTGGATCGCCGCCGACCTGCTGGCCCAGGCCGAGCACGACGAGCTGGCCGTCCCGGTCCTGATCGCGCGCGGCAAGCCGTTCGCGGAAAAGGTCGCCGCCGCGGTCGCCGCGCAGCTGGCGGATCTGCCCCGGCGCGCCATCGCGACAAAGGCGCTGGCCGATCAGGGGGCGATCTTCGTCGTGGACAGCACGGAGGACGTGGTTCGCATCGTCAACCTGCTCGCGCCGGAGCACGCTTCGCTGGCGCTGCGCGACGCGCGCGCCCTGGCGGGTCAGATCACGACCGCCGGCGCCGTCTTCATCGGCGCGCACACGCCCGAGTCCGTGGGCGACTACGTCGCCGGCCCCAGCCACGTTCTGCCCACGGGCGGCAGCGCGCGCTTCGCGTCGCCGCTGGGCGTGAGCGACTTCATCAAGCGCACGTCGATCATCGAATACGACGCCGCCGCGCTCGGCGCCCAGGCGGACGACATCGAGCGGATCGCGAACGTCGAGGACCTGTTCGGCCACGGCCGCGCGGTTACGATCCGCACCAGGGGATGACAGGTCGGCGATGAACCTGGCGGCGACGCTGCGCGGAACGACCTACCGCTTCCGCGATCTGAAGCAGGTGCTCGCCAAGGCCAACGAAGAGAAGTCGGGGGATCGGCTGGCCGGCGTGTGCGCCGACAGCGTGTCCGAGCGCATCGCCGCCAAGCGCGTGCTCGCGGACGTGACGCTGCAGGAGCTGTACGAAAACCCGGTGGTGCCGCCCGAGCAGGACGCGGTCACGCGCCTGATCCTCGATGACGTGCAGCGCCCGATCTACGACAGCGTCAAGTCCTGGACGGTCGCTCGGCTGCGCGAGCACGTCCTGTCCGACGAGAATGACGGCGCGGCGCTGCTGCGCCTGTCGCGCGGGCTGACCAGCGAGATGATCGCCGCGTGCGCCAAGCTGATGACGAACATGGATTTGGTGCACGCCGCGCGCAAGATCCGCGTCGTCGTGCACGCGACCAACACCGTCGGTCTGCCCGGACGACTGTCGATTCGCCTGCAGCCCAACCACCCGTCGGATTCGATCGAGGGGATCCTCGCGTCGCTGCGCGATGGGCTGGTGTTCGGCGCGGGCGACGCGGTCATCGGCGTCAACCCGGTGACCGACGATCCCGGGACCACCGCGGCGATCCTGAACGCCACCGGCGACTTCATGCGCCAGTGGCGCATCCCGACGCAGAACTGCTGCCTCGCCCACGTCACGACCCAGATGAAGGCGCTGGAGCAAGGCGCGCAGCTGGGCCTGATGTTCCAGTCGATCGCCGGGACCGAGAAGGCGCTGCGCAGCTTCGGCGTCACGCTGCCGCTGCTCGACGAGGCGCAGGACATGACGCTGAAGCTGGGGCAGGCACAGGGGCCCAACGTCATGTACTTCGAGACCGGCCAGGGCTCGGCGCTGTCGGCCGACGCGCACGAGGGCGCCGATCAGATGACGCTGGAGGCGCGCAACTACGGCCTCGCCCGCCACTACCATCCGTTCCTGGTCAACACCGTCGTCGGCTTCATCGGCCCCGAATACCTCTACGACGCCCGCCAGATCACGCGCGCCGGCCTGGAGGATCACTTCATGGGCAAGCTGCACGGCATCTCGATGGGCTGCGACGCCTGCTACACGAACCACGCCGACGCCGACCAGAACGATCTCGAGAACCTGGAGGTGCTGCTGACGACGGCGGGCTGCAACTTCTTCATGGGGCTGCCCATGGGCGACGACGTCATGCTCAACTACCAGTCGACGTCGTTTCACGACGGCGCGGCGCTGCGCCAGCTGTTCGGGTTCCGCCCCGCGCCCGAATTCGAGGCCTGGCTGGAGGAGATGGGCCTCATGCGCGACGGCAAGCTGACCGCGCGCGCCGGCGATCCCAGTGTGCTTTCATGATGGGAACCCTCAAAGGGTTCCCAAACCCTCCCGCGATGGGCTGCGACGAGCAAAGCTCGTCTCCGCCCGACGCGATCATTCACCAAAACCATGATTGATCGTCCAAAGCCCACCGTCGACCGCGCGCGCATCGAGGCGATGGTGCGCGACGCGCTCACGCGGCGGGACGGCGCGGCGGCGGCGGAGCGCGAGATGGACACCGCCGGCGCGCTGCTGCTGACACCCGACCGCGGCGTCAACGTGGGCGAGCCCTACGATCCGCCGGTGATGACGCGCATCCTTGCGTCGACGCCGGCGCGCGTGGCCGTGGGCCGGGTCGGGCCGCGCTACCACACCAACACGATGCTGCGCTTCCGCGCCGATCACGCCGCCGCCAAGGACGCCGTGATGTCCGAGGTCGATCCCGAGCTGCTGGCGCGCCTGGGGATGTTCGAGGTCGCGTCGAAGGCGCCCGACAAGGCGACCTTCCTGCAGCGGCCCGATCTCGGGCGCACGCTGTCCGACGAGGGCCGCGCCGAGCTGGCCAAACGCATCGGCCGCGCGCCGACGCTGGTGATCATCTACGGCGACGGATTGTCCGCCGCCGCGCTGAACCAGCACCTGGCCGAGTTCCACGCGTCGCTGGAGCGCGCGCTGTCCACGCGCGGCATCGGCCACGCGCCGCCGTTCTTCGTGCGCCGCTCGCGCGTGAAGATCATGGACGAGATCGCGCGTCTGGTCGGCGCCCAGGCGGCGCTGTTCGTGTGCGGCGAGCGCCCGGGCCTCGGCTTCGCGGATTCGATGTCCGCCTACTACATCTACCAGCCGGCCGCCGGCGCGACCGACGCCGACCGCGAGGTGATCTCCAACATCAACCCGCGCGGCCGGCCGCCCGCCGACGCCGCGGCCGACGTCGCGGCGGCGATCGAACGCATCCTGCGCGAGAAGAAGTCGGGCGTCGTGCTGGCGGCGCGCTGATTCCCATGAAGGTCGACCTGCCTCCGCTGAAGCCGCGCGCGCTGGCGGTGCGTACGATCCCGGACGCCAGCGACGATCTCGCGCGCGCCTTCGGCCTCCCCGCGGGACGCCGCGCGCTGGGCATCATCACCGCGACGTCGGACGACGCGCTGTACGCGGCGCTGGATCAGGGGACCAAGGCGTCGCCCGCCGACGTCGTGTACGCGAAGTCGTTCTACGCCGGCGCGAACTACCCGTCGGGTCCGTTCTCGGGCGAGTGCATCGGTGTCTACGCCGCGCGCGATCCGGCCGAGATCGACGCCGCGCTGGACGGGTGCCTCGCCTACCTGGAGAACGAAGCCTGGTTCTACGCGGTCGCGACCGCCGAGGATCCCGATCGGCCGGTCGCGCTCTTCCCGCACGTGATCGCGTCGGTGGGACGCTATCTGGCGCCGCTGGCCGACATCGCCGTGGGGAGTCCCCTCGCCTATCTGATCGCGCCGCCGCTGGAATCGGTCGTGGGCCTGGACGCCGCCTGCAAGGCGGGCCGCGTGCAGATCGCCAAGTGGTTCGGTCCGCCATCGGAGACCAACTTCGGCGGCGGGTATCTGACCGGCGATCTGCCGGCCTGCGAGGCCGCCGCGCGCGCGTTCGCGGCGGCGATCGTCGACGTGTGCGCGGCGCCGCTGGCGCGCCGTTCGACCCGCGGCGCCGGGGAGAGCATGGCGCGCCCGCCCGCCCGACCCGCCGACGGCGCCGGCGCCGCGTCGGGCCGCTACCAGGCGCTGGCGACCGGCGAGCGCTACGCGCAGAAACCGGATCACCTGACCCACCTGGTCGACGACGCATCGCTGGTGCCGAAGACGCACCCGCGCATCGCCGCGCGCGGGAAGCTGGATCTGCTGCAGTCGGCGCTGCTGGACGCGCAGGTCGCCGCCGACGCCGACGGCGCGCGCGCGCTGGTCGGTGAGCTGGGCGAGATCCTCGAGCTGTCGCGGGCGCTGGTCGGCGCCGAGGTGACGGGCCGCGAGGTCGCGCCGCCGCGCCTGTTCGGGATGGAATCGGACGAGCTGCGCGACGCCACCCACCACACCCACGAGCTTTACGGCGTGCCGTTCATGTACCCGGACGTGCGTCAGGGCCCGGTCGTGGCGAAGCTGTCGCTGGCGCGCGGGATCGCGCGCGAGGCCGAGCTGGCCGTGATCGCCGCGTTTCCGCCGGCGCGCGGCGCGGTGACGGCGCCGCCCGCGCGCGCCGATCTGGCGCACGCGCTGAACCGGATCTCGTCGGCGCTGTACCTGCTGGCCTGCCGCTACGTCGCCGGCCTTTACCAGGGCAGCCGGCGGCCGCTCGGTCCGGTGCGCGGCTGGAAACCGCCGGAGAAGAAGGCGTGAGCGCGGCGTCGGCCGACAAGCAGGCCCGCCTCGCCAAGCTTTACGATGACGAGATCGCGCCCGCGTACGCGGCGCGCTTCACGACGTTGTTGCTGCGTCACCTGCGGCCGACGAGCGGTGCGCGAGTCGTCGAGGTCGGGTGCGCGACGGGACAGCTCACCCGCGAGCTGTCCCGTCGTTTCGACGACAAGAGCCACATCAACGCCTTCGACGACGCCGAGGCCTTCGTCGGTGAGGCGCGTCTGAAAATGGAAGGCGCCGACGATCTGCGCGCGCCGATCACGTTGCGCCTGGCCGCGCCGGGAGCGCTGCCCGCCGACGACGCCTCCGCCACGCTCGCGGTATCGAACTTGGCCGCCGCGGCGGCGCCCAATCCGGGCGGCGCCGTCGAGGAGATGGCGCGCGTTCTCGCGCCCGGCGGCACCGCGCTGCTGACGGCGCCGCTGCGAGGGACGTGGGTGGAGTTCCTCGATCTGTTCCGGGACGTGCTGCGCGAGAGCGGCAAGGGCGACCGCCTCGCCGCGGTCGATCGCTACATCGCCGATCTACCCGACGCCGACCGCGTGTCGGGCTGGCTGCAGCAAGCCGGTCTCGTGGACGTGGGCGTCGAGGTCGAGCGCTGGGAGATGCTGTTCAAGACCTCGCGCGAATTTCTGTTCGCCCCGCTGATCGAGCTGGGACCGCTATCGCAGTGGAAGCGGCTGGCGGGCGGCGGCGACGACATGCAGGACGCGTTCTTCTTCACCAAGGAAGCGATCGACACCTACTTCAAGGGACGCCCGTTCGCGGTCACCGTCGTCGGCGCCGTGGCCTGGGGTCAGACGCGGCGTTAGTCGCTCCGCGCCGCCGGGCGAGCTGGGCGGTGCTACGATCGCGTCATGCAGGGCGATCTGCGCAACTTTTCCCGCCGGGACTACGAAAACATGATCCGTGCAGGGATTCTCGGCGAAGACGAGCACCTGGAACTCGTCGGCGGGCGAATTGTCGTCATGAGCCCGGAAGGTCCCGTCCATGCGGGTGCGATCGACCTGTGCGCCGAGATCCTGCGCCGAACCTTCGGGCCTGACCATACGGTTCGCGTGCAGCACCCGCTCGCCATCGACAAGGATGACGAGCCGGAACCGGACATCGCGGTGGTTCGCGGCGGGCCGCGCGATCACCTCACCGAGCATCCGCGCGACGCCGTCCTCGTCGTCGAGGTCGCGGAGTCGTCGCTGGCGTACGATCGCGGCGACAAGGCATTGCTGTATGCGCGGGCCGGCTTCGCCGATTACTGGATCGTCAACCTGGTCGATCGGCGGCTCGAGGTCCTTCGCGATCCAACGCCTGGCGGTTATCGAAACGTCGTCTCGCTCGCGGTGGACGAAGAGATTGCGGCCCTGGCGATCCCAACGGCGCGCATCGCCGTCGGCTCCCTCCTTCCCTGATGGAGACGGGACCGGCGTGAGACAATCGGCCGCGTTGGTCGATCGCGTCGTGGCGGTGGGGCTCATGCTCGCGGTCGGATGTGCGGCAGCGCCCGCGCCGCCCGCCGCCACGCCCGGCGCGAACGACGCCGACGTGCCGCAGAAAGGTCCGGCCCCCAAAAAGGGCTGGCGCGCGCTGACGCGTGAGAAGCGAGCGACCGAAGCGCGCGCGCTGTGCGCGCCCTGGATCGCGTCGGGGACTGCGCCGCGCATCGCGGCCGAAGGCCACAAGTGCCTGGCCAGCGTCGAGCTGATCGGCACCTTCAAGGCGCGCGTCGAGGGCGGCAGCGGCTACGACGGCCCGGGCGTCGATCGCGCCATCGATCACCTGACGAAGGCGATCGAGCTTCTCCCCGGCGATCTGTCGATTCACGAGGAACGCTTGCACGTCGCCATCAGTTCGCCGCGAACGGCGGACGCGCCCAAGCTGCTCGCGGACAGCCTGGTCCGCTACACGGGCCCCGACGCAACCGAGGATTGGCTGTCGTATTCGCACGAGCTGTGGGAGATGCGCCGCGGGGACGTTGGCCTGGAGTACATGCGCGTGCTCGAGAACCGCTATCCGACCGATCACCGCATCGTCGGCAACGTCGGGACGTTCTTGATCGCGCTCAAGCGCGACGACGAGGGCCTCCCCTACCTGCGGCGCGCCGTCGAGCTGGCGCCCAACGACGCGATCGACGCCTGGAACCTGGGCCGCTTTCACGAAAAACACGGTGACCCGCTGAACGCCGAGCGAATGTATCGGCGGGCCGTCTCGCTCGAAAAGAACGCCGAGCGCCACCAAGACATGGCGTGCAACCTGGGACGATTCCTCGCCACGCAGGGCGCCACGCACGAGGAAGGCTGCGCGCTCGCGGCCGGGCAGTGCGGCCGTCGCGCCCCCGGATGCGCGCCTACGCCAGCTGCGCCATGAAACCGCCCATGTCCCAATAGGCGCGGTGCGAGACGATCTTGCCGTCGCGGACGCGGAACATGGTCGTGAACGGCGCGCGCACCTCCTTGCCGGTGGCCGGCATCTTCTTGCCGTCCGGAAGCTGCATCGGCCCCGTGTTCTTGCCGATCCACACGCCCTCGACGGCGACGTCGGCGCCGGCTTCGATCGCGAGCTTGATCTCGAAACGGCAACCCGGGAACGACGAGATGTACCCGCCCAGCATCGCGCGGACGCCGTCGGGGAACGGCACGCCGCCCGACGGCTCGATGAACTCGGCACCCGGCGCGAACGCCGCGAGGGCGCCCTCGAGATCCCCACGGGTGACGGCCTGGAAGTATCTCTCAGCGACGGAACGGTTCGACATGTCTGCCTCCTCGACACGACGCTAGCGGCCGCCACGCGCGGCCGATATAGGTCAGATGACCTACGCGCTCGACGATCGACGCGACCGCGCTCAGCGTCGCGCGTCGTCGCCGATGTGCCAAAGCGATGGGTTGCCGGGCCACAGCGCGCGCGCCCGATCGAACAGCGCGCGCGCCGCCATCGTGTCGCCGTAGTGCTGCACCAGGATGTCGCCCGCCGCGATCATGAAATCGGAACGCCGTTCCACCTCGAACGCCTCGTCGCCGGACAGCGCCTCCAGCGTCGCGAGCGCTTCGCTCCAGCGTCCTTCGGCCATCGCCAGCGCACCCACGATCTCCAGCGCCTGCCCGCGCACCGGATCGCGTTCATCCTCGACCAGCGCCAGCACCTCCGAGGCGCGCCCCATCACGCGCTGGCGACGGCGCGGATCGACGTCGATGAGCAGCCGCGGCTCGATGTGCATCCCCGCCCAGTGGTCCGCCACGTCGCGGATGCCGGCGTCGGGCACGTACGAAGCGCCGCGCGTGACGATCGTCTTCAGACGCGCGATCGCTGCCGCGCGCTGGCCGATGTGCAGGTCGGCGATCGCCGAACGCGCCAGCAGCGTCGCGCGATCGCCCGGCGCCAGCGCGGCCCCGTGGCGGTCCAGCAACGCCTCCGTCGCCTTCCAGGCGTTGTCCCACTGCCCCCGCTCGAAGCAGATCGCCGACAGCCGTTCCAGCGTGGGCCGGTAACTGCTGTCGCGCCCGTACGACCGTGAATACAGCGTCAGCGCGCGATCGTGCTGGCCGGCCGCCTCGGCGGCGGCGCCGACGGCGAAATACCGTTCGGCGGCTTCCGCGATGGCGGCGCCGCGCGACGCCAGTCGATCCAGCGCGTCCGCCGCGGCTTGCCAGTTCCCCGCCCCCAGCTGGAAGCGCGCGCCCAGATCCAGCAAGCGCGGATCGTCGGGCAGGAAGCGCGCCGCGCTCTCCAGCAGCGTCACCGCGCGCGCCGGATCGCCCAGCCTGTCGCCCTGCACGACCGCCAGCTCGATCAGCAGCGGGCCTTTGCGCGTCGGGCTGGTCGCCAGGCCCACCTCGCTCTCGAGCAGCTTCGCGACCTCCGACCAGTCGCCTTCGCGCGCGGCCAGCGCGCCCAGCGCGGCCACCGGTTCGGCCAGCGTCGGGTCCAGCGACATCGCGCGCCGGTACGCCTCGCGCGCGCCTGCCCGATCGCCGGCCCGCTCTGCCGCGCGCCCCCGTCCGAAGAACAGCGGCGCGGCCTCGCGGGGCGGCAAGCGGGCGGCGCGGCGGCCCAGCTCGTCGGCCAGCTGGCGCGCGCGCCGGTCGCCCTCGTACATCTTTTCCAGCGCGGCGAGCGCGTCCGTGTTGCGCGGATCAAGGTCCAGCGCCGCCAGCGCGTCGCGCTCCGCGTCGCCGCCCCGCCCGCGCGCCACCAGCAGCGCCGCACGGTCGACCAGCGCGCGCGATCGGTCGGGGGCGGTGGGCGCCACCCCGGCCCGCGCGGTCTCGACGGTCAGCGCGAAATCCCGCCGCGCCAGCGACGCCAGCTCGGGCGGATCGGCGAGCGGGCCCAGCGCCGTCCCCAGCCCGGCGATCTGGCCGTAGAGCCGCAACGCCTCGTCGGCTTCGCCCAGGTGCTCGCGGCGCAGCTCCGCGAGACGCCAGAGCAGCCGCACCTGATCGGTCTTCTCCCCGCTCGTGTCGGCCTTGCGGGCAGCGGCGCGCGCGACCTGCCAGGCGAGGAGATCCGCGCAGCGCTCCCAGTCACCGACCGCGCGCAGCAACCGTTCCGCGGCGGCGGCGGCCTCGCGATCGGTCGCCGCCAGCCCCAGCACCGCCAGCCACGCGTTGGCCGCGTCGCCGGGATTCGCGCTGACGTCCGGCTGCTCGCTCAGCAGCGCGACGTCGCGCAACAACGCGAGCCGCCGCGTTCGATCGGTGGTGTGATCCAGCGCGGCGATCGCGAGCGCCAGCGATTCGATCGGGCGCCCCGTCGCCTCCAGGCGCGCGCGCGCGTCGTCCAGCACGGCGGGCGCGCCCGGAAATTCGGCCAGCGCCATCATGCGTACGTCGAGCGCGCGCTCCGCCTCGCCCGCCGCCTCCAGCAGATCGGCCTGCTCGGCCAGCACCGGCAGGCGCGCGTCGCCGAGCAGCGCGCCCGCGTCCTTCTCCAGTGCGGCCGCCAGCTCGCGCGGGCGCCCCAGCGAGCGCAGCAGGCGCGCGCGTTCTCCGCGCACGCGCGCGCCCTCGCCCGGCGCCGATTCTTCCAGCGCGCGCTCGAGCACCGCGACCGCGCCGATCACGTCGCCGACGGCCTCCAGCTGCGCCGCCAGCCGCCAGCCCAGACGCGCCCGGCGCGACGGTTCGTATTCGTCTCCGTGCGCGGCGCGCAAAAGATCCAGCCGGCGCCGCGCCACCTCCTCGCCCGAGGCGACGCGCGCCACCAGCTTCTCCGCCAGCGCCAGCGCCGCGTCGGCGCCGGGATGACGCGCCAGCGCCTTCTCCAGCAGCGCCAGCACCTTGGCCGGATCGTCGTCGCCGCGCGCGAGCAGCCGTTGCGCCGCCAGATAGTGATCCGCCGGCGTGACCGGTTTGGCCTCGCTCGCAACGGGCGGCAACGGCACCTCGCCCGCGTCCAGCTGCCAGCTCGCGGCCAGATCGGACAGGCCCGCGTCCTTCGCCTCGTCGGCCAGCGCGCGCAAAGCGGCGATCCGTTCGCGCTCGTGATCGACGGATTCGAGGTACGTCCGCCGCAAGCGCAGCGCCTCCTTGACGTATCCCGCTTCGCGCAGCGCCGTGTCGAGCGCGTTCACCCGCGCGACGAGGTCGCGGCCAGGCGCCGAAAGACGGACCGCCTCTTCCGCGAGCCGCCGCGCGCGGTGCGCGTGACCCGCGCCGACTTCCTTCGCCGCGGCGTCGAAGGCGGCCTTGGGCGGCAAACGAGGGCGGCGCGGCGGAGGCGGCGGCTTCGGCGGAGCCGGCGCCGGTTGCGGGCGCGCCGGCCGCGGCGCCAGCGCGGCCACCACCTCGGTCATGGCCGCCGACGCGTGCTTGTGGGCGCGCAGGCGCGCCAGCGGCTCGGCGGCCAGCTGCGGATCGCCGTCGCCCTTCGTCCACGCCAGCACGATGCGCGCCAGCGTTTCGTCGTCGGCGGCGAGCCGGGCCGGATCGCGTTCGATCGTTCCCGGCAACGCCAGCGCGCGCCGCAACAACCCGCGCCGCGCCTTCCCCGTCGCCAGCATCGCCGCCGTATACAGCGCCGTGCGCCCGAGGATGGGATCGACGCGGTCGCAGATGCGAACGAGACGGTTGGCGGCGGCCCGTCGGTGATGCAGGGGCAGGCGTTCGTTCCGCGCCAGCGCCAGCAACGTGCGCGCGGCGTCGCGCGGTTGATCGGCGTCCAGCTGCGCCCCCGCCAGGGCGACCGCGATGGTGGGCACCGGGGTGCCCTCGGCCGGTTGCGCCAGGCCGCTCAGCCAGGCGACCCGCTCCGGCGGCGGCAGCGTACGAGCCATTGCGATCGCCGCCAGCGTCAGCGCCTGCGTCGGCCCGCCTTCGCGCGCCGCGTTCGCCAGCTCCTCGCGCGCCGCCGCCGGATCGCGCGCGCGGACCACGCCCGCCAGCTCGACGCGCAGACGGGCCCGCGCCCGCGCGTCGGGCGCGGACGCGATCGACTTGCGCAGCGCCTCTTCAGCAACCGCCATTCAAAACCAGACCCTCAGGTGGGCGGTGAACCCGATCAGCCCGATGCCGAACCCGGGCAGAAAACCGATCGCGGGACGGTACTCGACGGTGAGATCGAGGGGAATCTTGGTGAAGTTGAACTCCAGCCCCGCGATGCCCGCCGCGGCGACGCCGGGCGTGCCGCCGCCGGTCGCGACACCGACGCCGCCGCCCAGGCCGAAGCTCCAGTCGAGGTTGAAGAATTGCGTGCGCGCCAGCGACGGCATCTCGAACAGGTAATCCACGCTCAGCGCGATGCCGTCGAGGTGCGTGTACTGGCGCGGGCCGGGGCCGCTTCCATCGTCGCCGTGGCCCCAGAAGCCGAGCACGAACTGCAACGCGCCCGGCGCCATCATCCACTTCGCCGACACACCCGTCGCGCCCGTGCCCGATCCGATCCCCAGCCCGAATCCTTCGCGCGGTTGTGTCCACGCGTTCGCCCGCGAAGGCGCTAGCACCGAGCCGGCGAGAACAGCGACGATAAGCGCGGATTTCCACATTTGCGCCCATCGTACACCGAGTTACTCTCCGTCGATGGACGAGAGCAAGCAGGTCTTCATCGGCACCGACTGTGGCGCCACCATGTCGAAGGTCGGCGGCGTGTGGGCCGACGGAACGACGATCTCGACGAAGTTGTTGCAGCGGCCCACCAACGCGCAGCAGGGACGCGAAGCCGTCGTCGCCGGCTGGATCGAGGCGACCGGCGAATACCTGTCGCAGAACGGTCTCGGCTGGGCGCAGGTCAGCAGCGTGGGCCTGGCGATCCCCGGACCGTATCTGCGCTACGGCGTGCTCGGCCACTCGGCGAACATGCCCGCCAGCTTCGAGGGCTGGGACTTCTACACGGACTACAGCCGGGCGCTCGCCAAGAAGGTCGGCCGCGCGATGCCGCTCGTCGTCGGCAACGACGGCGCGTTCGGCGGCGTCGGCGAAGCACAGCGCGTGCGCGGCACAGGATCAGGCGGCGTGCTGATGCTGGCGCCCGGGTCGGGCCTGGGCACCGCGTACATCGACGCGAACGGGCTGCCGCTGCAGGGCGACACCCTGGCGGGCATGGAGACCGCGCACATGCCGGCGGCGCTGCACCTGCTGGGCGCGAAGCCTTACACGTGCGGCTGCGGACGCAGCTGGGGATGCGCGGAGCTGTACACGACGCTGGCCGGCCTGCCCTACCTGCTCGCCGAACGGCTGCCCGCGTATCCCGACCATCCGCTGGCGACGTCGACGCAGTCGCCGAAGGAGAAGGCGCTGGCGTTGCGCGGCCTGGCGCAGAAGGGCGACGCGCTGGCGGTCGAGCTGTTCGACTTCCAGGCGCGCGCGATGGGGCTGCACATCGCCAACCTCGTGCTCGCGCTGGATCCCGAGTTCGTCGTGATCGGCGGCGGTCTGATGGATCCGGAGAGCACGACGGATGCGTTCCGCGCGCGCTACCTGGATCTGGTGCGCGAGACCGCGAAGCCGCATCTGTGGCCGGTGCAGCGGGAGCGGCTGACGATCGTTCCGTCGACGCTCGGGGAGCTCTCGCAGGCGATCGGCGCCGCGCTGGTGGCGCTTTATCGCAGCCGCCGCTGAGGGTGTCGTGGCGGCGAAGGACAACGCCGAGACGCTGACCGTCGCCGGGCAGAAGGTGCGTGTCACCAACCCGGACAAGCCGTACTTCTCGGCGGGCGTGAAGCTGACGAAGCTGGAGATCGTCCGCTACTACCTCGCGGTGGCGGAGGGCGCGGTGGCCGGCATCCGCGATCGGCCCGTGGTGTTGAAACGCTTCGTCGACGGCGCCGAGAAGCAGCCCTTCTATCAGAAGCGCGCACCCGATAACCGTCCGCCCTGGCTGCGCACGGTGACGCTGTCGTTTCCGTCCGGGCGCACCGCCGAGGAGGTGGTGGTGGATGACCCGGCCGGCCTCGCCTGGATCGTCAACCTCGGCTGCATCGAGCTGCACCCGCACGCCGTGCGCGCGGGGGACGTCGACCACCCCGACGAGCTGCGCGTCGATCTCGATCCGGGACCGGGGGTCGAATGGGCCGACGTCAGGCGCGTCGCGCTCGAAGTGAACGCGCTGCTGGGCGAGCTGGGGCTGCGCGGCTGGCCCAAGACCAGCGGCTCGCGCGGCATCCACGTCAACGTACGCATTGCACCGCGCTGGTCGTTCACGGACGTGCGGCGCGCGGCGCTGGCGCTGTCGCGCGAGATCGAGCGGCGCGCGCCCACGATCGCAACGTCGAAGTGGTGGAAGGAAGAGCGCCACGGCGTCTTCCTGGACTACAACCAGAACGCGAAGGATCGAACGACGTGCTCGGCGTACTCGGTCCGCCCGCTGCCCGACGCGCGCGTGTCGGCGCCGCTGACCTGGGACGAGGTGGCCGACTGCGATCCGGCGGCCTTCACCGTGCAGACGATGCCGGCGCGCTTCGCGGCGATCGGCGACCCGAACGCCGGCATGGACGGCGCCGTGGGATCGCTCGACCGCCTGCTCGAGCTGGCGGCACGCGACGACGCCTCGGGTCTGCCCGACGCGCCCTGGCCGCCGCACTATCAGAAGATGGACGGCGAGGCCCCGCGCGTCGCGCCGTCGCGCGCGAAGAAGCCCGGCGCCGTCGGATCGAAGCGCGCGCCGCGCGTGCGCATGCCGCTGCTGACCGTCGCGAACTCGCCCAGCAAGGACGCGGCGCTGGCGGGCCTCGAGCGCTGGAAGCAGCGCCACCCCGACGCCGCCGGCCACCTGGCGATCGACGACGTGCTGGTCGACGCCATGCGCGGCCGGTCATCAACGTGGACGCGCATCCGCGTCAACCTGCGCAACGTGCCCGAGGGCATCCGCCCGCCCCAAGAAACGCCCGACCCCGACGACGATCCGACGCGGGAGTGGCGCGAGGCGACTCGCAAGGCCGCGAAAGAATAGGGCGCGATCCAGGGCGGCTTGCCCTTCCGGCGCCAACTTTTTCGCTCGCCGCTGTCGATCGGGTGGCCGGTCGTTCGTCGTCGAGGTAAAGGAGGCACCCTCGATGACCTCGCCCGAGACC
>Ga0070673_100000762_pt1 | contig 17930 bp, 17 predicted proteins | sample KBSM23metaG_FD_65342 | JGI IMG/M metagenome (GOLD analysis project Ga0070673, IMG submission 65342) | Miscanthus rhizosphere microbial communities from Kellogg Biological Station, Michigan, USA - KBS M2-3 metaG | ecosystem: Host-associated > Plants > Roots > Rhizosphere > Soil ... | reverse complement strand
CGCGACCGCCGGCGTCACGTTCCGCATCAACTTCGAGGACGCCAACGCGCTGCAGGACACGCAGCTGCGACAGATCGCGACCGCGCTCGCGCGCCAGCCGCTCACGGCCGGCCACAGCGTGTTCCGCCCCCGCGACGCCGAGGACGCCGAGACTCACCTGGTGATCAGGCTGCTGGGAAGCACCGATGTCGATCCCGATCCGGCCATCGACGTGATGCTGCCCGCGGCGCTGCCTGACGGCTTGCAGACCCTCAAGGCGGCACAGGTGCAGTGGCGCGTCGTCGTGGCGCGTGACGCCGGCGGCCAGCGCTTCGGCGTCGCGCAACGCCAGACGGTGCGCAACGAGGAGGCGCGCGACGCCGCGCTGACGGCGCTGGTGCCGATCGTGGTGCTGGTGCCCCTGCTGCTGGTGATCGTCAACCTCTTGCTGCGCCAGGGCTTCGCGCCGCTGGTCGCCCTGTCGGGCCAGCTGGACGAGGGCGACGAGCGCCCGCCGAAGCCCTTGCCGACCGCCGGCATCCCCATCGAGGCCTTGCCGCTGGTGCAGGCCGTCAACGGGCTGCTGGCCCGGCTGGGCGGCGTGCTGGAGCAGCAGCGCCGCATGGTGGCCGACGCGGCCCACGAGCTGCGCACGCCGATCGCCGCGGCGCGCGTGCAGGCCGACAACCTCGCGCATGCGCCCCTGCCGCCCGATGCGCGCGACCGGCTCGAGGCCTTGCAGCGCGGACTGGCGCGCAACTCCGAGCTGGTCGACCAGCTGCTGCGGTTCGCGCGGGTCCAGCGCGCCGCGCCGGCGCCGGGCCAGGTGCTCTCGCTCGACGGCGTGATCCGCTCGGCCATCGAGGAATCGCTGGTCTTCGCCGAAAAGAACCGGATCGACCTGGGCTGCCTGCGGCTCGATCGTGTCCAGGTGCGCGGCGACTCGTCCAACGCCCATGCCCTGGTGCGCAACCTCATCGACAACGCGGTGCGCTACACGCCGGCCGGCGGCCGGGTGGACGTCAGCCTCGTGATCGAGGACGCGCGCGCCGTCTTCGCCGTCGAGGACACCGGCCCGGGCATTCCCGCCGACCTGCGCGAGCGGGTGTTCGAGCCGTTCTTCCGCATCCTCGGCAGCCAGCAGAGCGGCAACGGCCTGGGCCTGGCCATCGTGCGCAGCGCCGCGCAGGCGCTCGGCGGCAGCCTCGAGCTCGGACCCCGGCTCGACGGCCAGCCGGGCCTGCGCGTCGTCTACTGCCAGGAGCTCGCTCCCGCCGCCTCGTCCTGACGCGGGCGTGGCGATTGCCGCCGAGGCAGGCCATGACCTTCGCCCTCTTCAGCTGGCTCACCGACGAGAAGTCCCTGATGGCCCTGCTGGCCGCCCACGAGGTGCAGGGCCTGCTGCTCGTGGCCGGCGTGATCTTCTGCGAGACGGGCCTGGTGCTGCTGCCCTTCCTGCCCGGCGACTCGATCCTGTTCGCGCTCGGTGCATTCGCCGCGCTGAACGACCGCTCGCCGCTGGTGCCGATGCTGGCCGTCGTGATGGCGGCCGTCGCCGGCGACGGCGTCAACTTCCTGATCGGGCGGTCCCGCGTCGGCCAGTGGATCGTGCGCAAGGGCTGGATCAGCGACGCCAACATGAAGCGCACGAAGGCCTACTTCGACCGCTACGGCGCCTCGACCATCACCATCGGCCGCTTCGTGCCCGTCGTGCGCACGATCGCGCCCTTCGTCGCCGGACTCACCGGCATGGACGCGCGGCGCTTCCTGCTGTTCAACGTGGCGGGCGGCATCGCCTGGGGCTGCGCGATGGTGCTGGGCGGGTACTGGCTGGGCCGCGTCGACTGGGTCAGCCAGCACCTGCCGCTGCTGTCTGTCGCCATCATCGCCGTCTCGGTGATCCCGGTCGGCGTGCAATGGCTGCGGGCGCGCAGGCAGTCACCTGCCGCGCGCCCCGGACATCAGAACTTGTAGCGCGCGCCGACGGCGAACTCGGTCTCGTTGCTGTAGGCCTGGCCGGCACCGAAGCGGTTGCCGTTGCCCTGCGCGTCGCCGATCACCCAGCCGCCGTCGACCTTGAAGTGGTCGGCCGCCAGGTAGACATCGAACTGCTTGTCGACGTGGTACATCCAGGACGCGTAGATCGCCTTCTTGGAGCCGTCGGCCACGCTGGCGACGCCGGCCGTGTTGCCGAACGGGTTGATGATCTTGCCGCCCCCGTTGAAGCCGGCGTTCTTGCCCTTCATCTCGTTGAAGCCCAGCGCGAACTCGTTCTCCGGCGTGGGCAGCAGGCTCATCGACACGGTCCACGAATTGTCGGTGCGCGTGCCGGCGCTGTTGTTGGCGCCCTGTTCGGCGGTGTAGTGCGCATAGCCGCCGTTGACGCGGAACATGCCGATGCGATAGTTGCCGCCGATCAGCGTCGACTGGTGGATCAGGTCGTTGACGTTGGCGCGGTCGTAGGACAGGTTGGCGCTGAGCAGGCCCGGGCCGACGGGCAGCGCGTTCAGCGCGATGGACGCTTCCTGCGTCTGGCCCTTCTTGAAATCGCCCGGCGTCGAGCCGCCGTTGCCGACGTCGCCGCTGCCGCCGGCGCCTTGCGAGCCGAAGGCGAAGCCCACGCCGGCCACGATGTGGCTGCCGAACTTCTTCTTCCATTCGATGGCGCTGTTCAGGCGCGTGCCGTTGGCGCCGCCGGAGTAGAAGATGAACTGCTTGAAGTTGTTGACGTTGGAGTAGCCGCCTTCCTTGAGCGAGACGTCGGCGCCGCCGTACGGGTCACCCCAGTTGGCCGTGAAGTCGCGCGTCAGCGTGTTCTGGCGGCCGATCGTGATCTTGCCCAGGTCCTCGCTGTAGAAGCCCATCCACGCGTCGCGGTTGAAGAACACGTCGGAGGAGTCCATGTCGCCCGTGGGCAGCTCGAACTCGGTCTCCAGCTTGGAGATGACCTTCAGGCCCGGCAGGCCGATCTGGTCGCCGATGGCCAGCGCGTGATCGGCGTCGAAGCCCAGGCGGTTGCCGCTGAACCAGGCCACCTGCATGCCCGTGGCCGAACCGCCCGCGGTCGTCTGGTGGTTGGCGTGGCTGCCGGTGGCCTCGATCAGGCCGTACATGTGCAGGCTGGTGGTGCCGTTGTTGTAGAGCGAGACGCCCGTCTGGGCGTCGGCGAGCTTGGCGCCGTTCTGGTCGGTCGTCAGCGCCAGCGGAACGGGCGCGGCCTTGGGCGCCGGCGCGGCGGCCGGCTGGGCCGTCATCGCGTTGAGGCGCTGCTCCAACGCGTCCAGGCGCGCCTTCTGGGCGGCCTCGGCCGCCTTCTGCGCGGCGATCTCCGCCTTCAGGTCGTCCACTTCGCTGGCGAACGCGGGGTGGCACAGCGTCAGCACGGCCAGCGCGCTCGCGCGCATTGCAAACTTCTTCATGTCATGTCTCCAGTGGTGGTCGCCCCATGCCGGGGGCTCGGTGTTGTCTGGCGAGTGAACCCAGATGCTTGAAATCACTTCGGGGCCACGAAGCCCGCGGCCTTGTAGACGGCGTCGATCGTCGATTGGCCGACTCGCGCGGCCATCTCCTGGTGGACCGGCATCAGCGCCTTCTTCCACTCGTCGATCTCGTCGGCGGTCGGCGTGTAGACCGTCGTCTTGCCGCTCGCCTTGATCTTGTCGAGCGCCATGGCGTTCTCCGACGAGGCGAGCGCGTCCGCATACGTCGTGGCGTCCTTGATGCAGCCTTCGAGGATCGTGCGGATGTCGGGCGGCAGGCCGTCCCAGAACTTCTTGTTGACGATCACCGCGTAGGCCAGGTGCCCGTGGTACGAGAGCGTCATGTGCTTCTGCACCTCGTAGATCTTCTGCGTCCAGAAGTTCGACGGCACGCCCTCGGTGCCGTCGACGACGCCGGACTGCAAGCCCTGGTACAGCTCGCTGAAAGCCATCACCTGCGGGATCGCGCCGAGCGCGCGCATCTGCGCATCGAGCACCTTGGAGGACTGGATGCGCATCTTCAGGCCCTTGAAGTCGGCCACGTGATGCAGCGGCCGGTTCGCGCTCATGATGTGGAAGCCGTTGTCCCAGTACGCCATGCCGCGGATGCCCTTGGCCTCGAGCTTGTGGAACAGGTCGGCGCCGACCGGGCCCTGGGTGACCGCGCGGAACGCGGCCTGGTCCTTGAAGATGAAGGGCAGGTCGAAGACCTCGAACTCCTTGACGCCCAGCGGCCCGAACTTGGCCAGCGAGGGCGCGAGCATCTGCACCGAGCCGAGCTGCAGCGCCTCCATCTCCTCCTTGTCCTTGTACAACTGGCTGTTCGGGTAGACGTCCACCTTCACGCGGCCCTTGGTGCGCTCCTCGGCGAGCTCCTTGAAGCGCTGCGCGCCGTTGCCCTTGGGGGTGTCGGGGGCCACGACGTGGCTGAACTTGATGACGATGGGCGCGGCCTGCGCGCCGGCGTTCATCGACGCCGATCCGGCCAGTGCAGCGGCTGCCGCGACCAGCGCGTCGCGGCGCGAAATGACGGTTTTCATGAGGATCTGTCTCCGTGGTTGCGGGCCGGACATCACTCGCGTCCACCCGTCTGCCGCCGAGGCTACGAGCCCCCACCCTTCCATTAGCTTTCAGCAGAATGAGGTCGAGGGAAATCACGTAGTCGACCAAACAACGGAACGCACGCGCCGCGTGCCACGGCGCGCGTGCGCTCGTAGTATTCGGGGCGGAGACAGCAATTCAACAAACGATTGGCGGCAAGCCATGAGACAACATCCGACGACCCTGCAACGGGCCCTCGCGCGCGCGCTGGCCGCGGCGGCGTGCGCCCTCGCCTGCGCGTCCCCCGCGCGCGGGGCGACCATCCAGCTGATGGTGGGCGGCGTGGAAAAGCAGATCTACCTGCCCGTGGCGCTCGCCGACCGCCTCGGCTACTTCAGGGAGCAGGGGCTGGACGTGCAGGTGCTCAGCGACACCTCGGGCGGCCACGCCGAGGACGGCCTGCTCACCGGCAGCGTGCAGGGCGTCGTCGGCTTCTACGACCACACGATCGACCTGCAGGCCAAGGGCAAGTTCGTGCAGGCCGTCGTGCAGTTCAGCCAGGCGCCCGGCGAGGCCGTGGTGGTCGCGACGCGCCAGGCGGGCGCCATCCGCACCCCCGCCGACTTCCGCGGCCACGTGCTGGGCGTCACCGGACTGGGCTCGTCGACGCACCTGCTGATGCAGTACCTGGTCGCCGAGCACGGGGTCAAGAAGGGCGAGGTCACGATCGCGGGCGTGGGCGCCGGCGACGCCTTCGCCGAGGCCCTGCGCTCGGGGCGCATCGACGTGGGCATGACGACGGAGCCGACGCTGTCGCGGCTGCTCAAGTCGGGCGACGCCCGCCTGCTGGTGGACCTGCGCACGCCGGAGCAGGCCGCGAGCGAGCTGGGAGGCCTCTATCCGGCGGCCTGCCTGTACATGTCCACGCCGTGGATCAGCACGCACCGCGGCGAGGTGCAGCGGCTGGTCAACGCGCTCGTGAAGGCGCTGCGCTTCATCGCCACGCACGGCGCCGCGGAGATCGCCGCCGAACTGCCGCCGGAGTTCATGGCCGGCGACCGCGCGCTCTACGTGAGCACGCTGCAACAGAGCAAGTCCATGTTCACCGCCGACGGCGTCATGCCGGCCGGCGGGCCCGCCAACGTGCTGCGTGTCATGCGCCAGACCGAGCGCACCGTGGGCGGCAAGCCGATCGATCTCTCGCGCACGTACAGCACCGAGTTCGCGCGAGCCGCCCGCTGACGCGCCGGCACCATGCGACTTCTCCTCGTCGAAGACAACAAGGCGCTGGCCGACTGGCTGTCGCGCACCTTGCGCAAGCAGCTCTACGCGGTGGACTGCGTGGACAACGGCGCCGACGCCGACTTCGTGCTGCGCACCGAGACCTACGACCTGGTGCTGCTCGACCTGGCGCTGCCCAAGCTGGGCGGCCACGAGGTGCTGCGCCGCCTGCGCGAGCGCGGCAACACGACGCCCGTGCTGGTGCTCACCGCCGACAACTCGACGCGCAGCCGCGTCGCGGAGCTCGATCACGGGGCGGACGACTATGTCGCCAAGCCCTTCGAGGTCGAGGAGCTCGAGGCGCGCATCCGCGTGCTGCTGCGCCGCTCGGCCCACGTGTCCAATCCGCAGATCGCCTGCGGCGACCTCGTCTACCTCGGCGGCAGCCGCGAGTTCACGCTGGGCGGCAAGCCGCTGGCGCTGACGCCGCGCGAGCGCACGGTGCTGGAGGTGCTGGTCATGAAGGCCGGCACCACGGTCTCGAAGGCGACGCTGGGCCAGAGCCTGCCGTCGGTCGAGGACGGCGTCTCGGCCGACGCCATCGAGATCTACGTCCACCGCCTGCGCAAGAAGCTCGAAGGCAGCGACGCGACCATTGTCACCCTGCGCGGCATGGGCTACGTCCTGCGGCCGGTCCACCATGGCGCATAGCCTGCGCGGCCGCCTGCTGGCCTGGGTGATCCTGCCGCTGGCCGGCGCGGTGATCTTCGACGGCGTGCTGAGCCGCCAGGACGCCGAGGCGACGGCCGGCGTGGTGCAGGACCGGCTGCTGCTCGGCTCGGCCCGCATCGTCGCCGAACAACTGCGCTTCGAGGACGGCGCCATCCAGGATCCGGTGCCGCCGGCGGCGCTGGAGCTGTTCCAGTCCGGCGACACCGACAACGTCTACTACCGCGTGGTGACCAGCGACGGCCGGACGGTGACGGGGTATCCGGAGTTCCAGCTCTCGGGCGCCAAGCTGCAGCCGGAGACCTCGCAATTCTTCGACACCGTCGTTCGCGGCAAGCCGGTGCGGGCGGTGGTCTACCTGCAGCCGGTACTGACCGAGACGGGCATCCAGCCGGTGCGCGTGCAGGTCGCGCAGACCCTGCTGGGCCGCTCGGCGCTGGCCCGGAGCCTGTGGATGCAGGCGATGGTGCAGCAGCTCGCGATCCTCGCCCTCGTGGCCTTGCTGGTGCTCGTGGGGCTGCGCAGCGGCCTGCGGCCGCTGCTGCAGCTGCGCGATGCCGTCCTCGAGCGCCGCCCGGGGTCGCTGCACGCGCTCGAGATCGAGGCCGTTCCCGTGGAGCTCAGCCCGCTGGTCGACGCGATCAACGAGTACGCGATGCGGCTCGAGCGGCACACGAGCGTCCAGCAATCCTTCATCCAGAACGCCGCGCACCAGCTGCGCACGCCGCTGACCCTGCTCACGACGCAGGTGAGCTACGCGCTGCGCGCCGCCGATCCCGCAGGGCGATCGGAATCGCTGTCCGCCATCCGCCAGACCGTGCAGCAATCCGTGCGTCTCGTGAACCAGTTGCTGACCTTGTCCAGCGCGGAGGTCCAGGGCCCCGCGGCGCAGCACGGCGCGTCCGGCGTTCTCGACGAGGTGGTGCGCGGCGTGCTGGTCGACATGGCCGGCCGCGCGCAGAGCAAGGGCATCGACCTGGGCTTCGAGGCGACGGCGTCCGACATCCGCGTGCGCGGCCACGCGGTGACGCTGCGCGAGATCGTCATGAACCTGGTCGACAACGCGATCCGCTACACGCAGCCCGGCGGCATCGTGACCACGCGCCTGCACGTGGCCGGGGAGACGGCGACGCTGACGGTGGAGGACAACGGGCCCGGCATCCCGGAATCCGAGCGCGAGCGCGTGCTGGAGCGCTTCTACCGCATCGACGACCGCGATTCCGATGGCTGCGGCCTGGGCCTGGCGATCGTCAAGGAGTTCGCGTCGCAGCTGGGCGCGCGCCTGACGCTGCGCACGGCGAGCGAGGGCGTGGGACTCGCGGTGGATGTCGTGTTCGCGCGGGCGCCGGCCGCGGCCTGACGAAGGCACAAGGCCTCAGGGCTGGCACGTTGTCCAGCGCGGCGCGCGCGTCGACGAAAACGGCGGCCCGGGGGCCGCCGTCGCACTGCCGGGGACGATCAACGTTTCTGGTCGCCGCTGCCGCGATTCGAGTTGTCGCTGCCTTGCTGCATCGTCGAGTCGCGCAGCGACTGATCCGACTGCGACATCAGGTTGTCGAAGTCCTTGCGCTGGGCGGCCTCCCCGCCTTGCTGGCCCTGGCGGCCCGACTGGCTCTGCTGTCCGGAGCCCTGGCCGCCCTGCCCGGCCTGCTGGCCCTTGTTGCCGGACTGGCTTTGCTGGCCCTGGCCCTGGCTGCTCTGGTTGCCTTGCTGGCCCTGCTTGCCAGACTGGCTTTGCTGGCCCTGGCTGTCCTGGCCGATCGATTGCGACTTGTCGCTGCCTTGGCCTTGCTGGTTCGATGTCATGTTGGCTCCTTCGGTTGAATGGGCTCGCCGCGCCGGCGAACACGGCCTGCCTGTCGCCGGGCCTGGTCCGTGGCCCCAAGCGGCAACGGCCATTCCCGCAACGAGGACCGGGGGACTGGACGTTCAGCCTCGCTTCGGCAGCTAGTGCGTCATCAACGACGCGATCAGCGCGCGGGCCTTCGCCTCGTCCGCGCACCCATCGCGATGCAGCAGGCGCATCTGCTCGACCATGTCGTCGCGACGGACCAGGCCCATCGCCCAGCGCGCGAACTGGCGCGTCACGATCGGCTCCTCCAGCAGCACGCGCACACCGACATGGCGCGCATCGGCGCGAATCCTGTCCATCAACGCGGCCACCACGTGCGCGCGCCCTTCGAGCACCTGCGCGAAGTGCCCGTCGCTCTGCACCAGCATGCCCGTGACATCGAGGCGCCGGTTGTTCACCTGCGCGATGCCGAGAACGACCTGCATGTCGACATCCGTCACGCCCGGTGCGATCTCGCTGACATAGAAGATGCGCGTCAACATGGCGTGCGGGTCAGCCTGCGTCCGCCTCCTCGTCGGCCGACAGCAGCACCTCCTGCCGCGCCGCGAGTTCCGCGCCGATCTCCTCCAGGTCCAGCGAGGTCTGGCGCACGCGCGGGAACAGCTCGGTACGCTCCTCGTCGAAGTGCTGCGCGACCAGCTCGTGCAGGATCCTGACCTGCGCGTCGTAGCGCGGCTCGGTAGGGTCGCCCGCCTGGATCTCGTCGATGAGCGCCCGCGCGCTGTCCTGCGCGACCAGGGCCTCGTCGATCAGGTACTCTTCCTCGAGCAGCTCGCGGGCCGCCGGGTAGAAGATCTCTTCCTTGATCGCCCCATGCACGAGCAGCAGGGTACAGATCTCCTCGGCCAGCTCCCGCCGCTCCTCGGCCGACGCCTCTTCGGCCGCGAGTGCCTCGTAACGGTCGAACAGCTCGACGATCGCGTCGTGGTCGTTGGCGAGCAGGTCGACGGCGTCCTCGTCGGTGTCGTGGCGGTCGGTGCGGGTCGGGGCCATCGTGGTCTCCTTGCGGTGTTGCGCCGGCGCCTGCCGGGCTGCAACGGGCGGACCGGCAATCGACATTCCGGTCGAGGCCTCCGGCTCAAGCCCCGTCGAGCTCGATCCGGACCGGCGCGTGGTCGACGCGATCTCCTGCAGGCAGGCGACATCGGGGCTCGCCTCCGCCAGCCATTCGAGCAGGCGCGGCATCCGGCCCTTGACGCCGTTGACGTTGAAGGTCGCGATCTTCATGGGACGCCCGGAAAGAAGAAAGCCCGCAGTCCATTCCTGGAGCGGGCTTTCCGGTGTCCGCGGGCGCTGGGCGCCGTGTGGACGCCTCCAATGTAGACCCCGCGCGCGCCGTCGCGTGTAGGACGAGCGCCCGTCGTGACGGCACGCGGATGGCACGCCTGGGCCGCGATCTTGCCCGTCGCGGCGATGCGAGGGACGAGAGCCGAGGCGACGGTGCCGCACGCCGGTGGGTAGAGCGTCGTCACGGCACGGGCAACCTGGGGGGCCGTGGCGGCGGCGCCGGGTCCGCGTGGGGTTGGCGGATCAGGCTGATCTCCCCGTCCGGCTCCAGGAACATGCGCTTGACCTTGCTGAGGTCCTCGAGCCCTTGCTCGCGCACCTTGGCCATCAGCTCGGCCTCGGTGATGAACTCGCGCCGCATGTTGCGCCGCTGGCACTTGCCGTCGCGCACCAGCACCAGGCGTTGCGAGGCGAGCAGGCGCTCGACCGTCCGGAAGCGCCACGACGCCCAGTCGATGACGACGTTCCAGAACACGAGCGTCGAGATCAGCACGATGGCGTCGGTGGTCGACGTCGCCTCGCCGATCATGCCGTTCTGCGCGGCGTCGCCCAGCAGCACCACGAACAGGAAGTCGGTGATGCCCATCGAGCCGACGTCGCGCCGCAGGATCAGGCGGAACACCAGCACGAGGAACCAGTACATGACGCTGCCGCGAACGAACAGCTCGAGGATGGGCATCGTCATCGCGAAGACGTCGACGAGATCGCTGTGGTCCATGGGGTCCCGCCACGGATGGCGGCCGAGTGGCTGACCTGCGCGACAAGGCAACGCCGGTGCCCGTCGCCGCGGGCCCGCACTTTGCCGCAGGGCCTCACGCACGTCGGCCCGCGGCCGATGCGGCCCGGGCCTGCCAGGCCGCGCGCGTCCCGATTTCCTCAACCCTCAACGCCTTGATGACGATCATGGAACAAGACACCTCCAACCAAGCCAGCAACACCTCCAACGCCGCCGCGTCCAAGCCGTTCCCCGTCGCGGGCCAGTCTCCGCTGTCGACGAACGCCCCGGCCCGGCAGCAGCCGGACTCCGGCGCCGCGGCCTCGGCCGCCCCGGTCGTCGACAGCCTGCTCAAGCGCGTGACGCAGACCGCGCACGAGGCGGTCGACGGCGTCGCGGCCAAGATCTCTTCCACTGTCGACGGCATCCAGGGCGGCGTCTCCAAGGTGGGCGACACCCGCGACGAGTGGGTCGAGTCGGCCCGCGAGGCGATCCGCCAGCACCCGTTCGCCGCGGTCGGCACGGCCGTGCTGATCGGCCTGGCACTGCGCAGCCTGGCGTCCTCGCGCGACCGCTGAGCTCGACCCTTCCAAGGAGACATCATGTCCGACGACCCCAAGAACCGCGGCCCGCAGGATCGAGCGCGCATCAGCCTCAGCGAGGAACACGAGGTGCGCTACTGGACGCAGGCGCTCGGCGTGAGCAAGGAACAGCTGGCCGCGGCCGTGCAGGCCGTGGGCAACAGCGCCGACCGCGTCAAGGCCCATCTCGGCAAGCAGTGAGCGGAGCCCAGATGGCGATCCGCTGGACGTGCTCGTCGTGATGGACGAGCCCACCGTCCCGGGCGTGGTCGTGCCGTGCCGCCTGCTTGGCGTCATCGAGGCCACGCAGCGCCCGATCAGGGACACGCGCAGTCTCCGGGGCACACGCAACGACCGGTTGATCGCGGTGGCCCACCAGTCCCATCGCCACGGGCACTGCCGTTCGCTGCGCGACCTGGGCGACGGCGTGCTCGTGGAGATGGAGCGCTTCTTCGTCTTCTACAACCAGCAGAAGGGCGTGCGCTTCACGCCGCTGCGACGCGCCGGCGCCGCGGCGGCCAGGCGCGTGGTCGCCGTGGGCCGGCACGCCGCGCCTGCGTGAGCCCGCGCCTCACGCGCGAGCGCGCGCCGGTCGCGCCAGCCGCAGTGCGGAGGACGCCGGCACCTTCAACGTCAGCACGTCGCCCAGATAGGCGACCGCACGCGCGTTGCGGGCCGGCGTCAGCGAGGCGATGCAGTCGAACGGAATCACGACCTCGAAGTCGCGCATGCGCGCATCGGCCGCGGTATGCAGCACGCATTGATCGCCGGCGACGCCCGCGATGATCAATCGTTTCGTCCGCAGGTGGTCCAGCAGGATTTCCAGCGGCGTCGCAAAGAATGCCGAATGCTTGGGCTTGAGGACGAAGTAGTCCTCGGGGCCCGGCTCCAGCTGGCGCGTGATGTCGGAGCCGGGGCCGCCCGCCTCCAGCGACTGGTCGACGACGAACTTGAAATCGGACCGCCACTGCCCGCTGTTGTCGTTGGCGTAGATCACCGGCACGCGCGCCGCCAGGCAGCGCTGCTTGAGACGCGCGATGCGCGGCGCCACGCGCAGGGCCTGCTGGCGCAGCGCCGGTGCATCCGGAAAGTTCCAGCAGCTGATCATGTCGAGGATGACCAGCGCCGAGTCGTGCGTGCCATCGTGCTCGATGAGGCCGGCGCGTTGCGACCGGTGGCGGGGCGTGGGAGTCGGCATGCGCGGACGATCGTGGCGGGAGCATGGCCGAGCAACCGATGTGCCGTCGCCGCGGCACAGGCATTGCCGAACCGGGGCCATGTGCGCGCCGGCGCATCGCCACACACCAGCCGAGGACATCGATGAAAGCACTCACCTACCATGGCGCCAAGGACGTGCGGATCGACAACGTGCCGGACCCGAAGCTGGTCGACGCCGACGACATCCTCCTGCGCGTGACCGCCACCGCGATCTGCGGCTCGGACCTGCACATCTACCGCGGCAAGATCCCCATGATGGAGAGCGGCGACATCCTCGGCCACGAGTTCATGGGCGTGGTGCAGGAGGTCGGCGCCGCGGTGACGCGGGTCAGGAAGGGCGACCGCGTGGTCATCCCGTTCACGATCTCCTGCGGCCAGTGCTTCTACTGCGACAGGAAGCTGTTCGCGGCCTGCGAGACGACCAACACCGGCCGCGGCGCCATCGTCAACAAGAAGGACACGCGCCCGGGCGCGGCGCTGTTCGGATACTCGCACTTGTACGGCGGCATCCCCGGCGGCCAGGCCGAATACGTCCGCGTGCCCAAGGCCAACGTCGGCCCGCTCGTGATTCCCGACACCGGGCTGGCGGACAAGCAGGTGCTGTTCCTCTCCGACATCCTGCCCACCGGCTACATGGCCGCCGTCAACGCCGCCATCGGCAAGGGCTCGACGGTCGCGATCTTCGGCGCCGGTCCGGTGGGCCAGATGGCCGCGGCCAGCGCGCGGCTGCTGGGCGCCGAACGCATCTTCATGGTCGACCACCATCAATACCGGCTCGACTTCGCCCAGCTGACCTACGGCGTCGAGCCGATCAACTTCGACCAGGTCGACGACCCGGCCAGCCTCATCATCGACCGCATGGACGGCCGCGGCGTCGACGCGTCCATCGACGCCGTGGGCTTCGAGGCCAAGGGCAGCGTCGTCGAGACCGCGCTCACCGCCGTCAAGCTCGAAGGCTCCAGCGGCGCCTCGGTGCGCCAGGCCATCGCGGCCACGCGGCGCGGCGGCGTGGTGTCGCTGCCGGGCGTCTACGCGGGCTGGGTGCACGGCTTCCTGCTCGGTGACGTGTTCGAGAAGGGCCTGACGATCAAGGGCGGCCAGACGCACGCGCAGCACTTCATGCCGCAGTTGCTGGAACACATCGCCAAGGGCGAGCTGCATCCGGAGGCGATCATCACGCACACGCTGCCGCTGTCCCAGGCCGCCCACGGCTACGAGATCTTCGACAAGAAGCAGGAGGATTGCCGCAAGGTCGTCCTCACCCCGGGCTGAACGTCCGTCCCACCGAGGAGAAGGCCGCTCGACAGCCCCCTGATCCAGCTTTCCCCACGCGCGCATTTCGCTATCGTGTCAACCTGCGTCCCCGGGCGCCGTTGAACAGCGCGTGCCCGTGAATCCCGCCACCCTTCCCTGTCCCGCGCCGCCAGGCCCGGACGACCGCAATCCCGTCGACGACGGCCTCTATCGCAACGTGTGGCGCCACGCCGCGGGCGCGCGCCTGGCCCTCGGCGGCTCGATGCTGCTCATCGTCGCCTCGCAGCTCGTGAAGCTGTGCGTGCCCTGGTTCGCGGCCAAGGCCGTCGACGCACTGCAGGCCGGCGGCCCCGGCATGCTCGGGCACGCGCTCCTGTGCGTGGCGGGGGTCCTGGCCGCCTACATCGGCTCCTGGGCGCTGCACGGCCCGGGCCGGGTCCTGGAGCGCACGGCAGGCATGCGGGTGCGCAAGTCGCTGGCCCAGGCCCTCTACGCTCGCCTCGCCGGTGCGCCGCTGAGCTGGCACGAGCGCCATCATTCGAGCGACATGCAGCAGCGCGCGGGCCAGGCCACGGGCGCGCTGTACGACTTCGCGCAGAACCAGTTCGTCTACCTGAACATCATCGTCAATTTCATCGGGCCGCTGGTGGCGCTCGCGCTGCTGTCGCCAGGCCTGGGCCTGGCGGCGCTGGTCGGCTATGCCTCGCTGGCCTTCCTCAGCACGCGCTTCGACAAGGCGCTGATGCGGCTGTCGCTGCGCGAGATGGCGCTCGAGCGGCGCTATGCGGCCGGGATGTCCGACTTCCTGGGCCACATGGGCACCGTCCTGAGCCTGCGCCTGCAGAAGGCCACCGCGACACTGCTGGGCAAGCGCATGGAGGCCGCATTCGAGCCCCTGGGCAGGATCATCGGCCTGAGCGAGTGGAAGTGGTGCATGGTCGACCTCGTCAGCACCGCGTTGACCTGGTCGCTGGTGATCGGCTTCGTCTGGGCCAGCGGGCATCGCGCCGGCACGGGCCTGGCCATCGGCGCCGTGTTCATGGTCTACCAGTACGCGGGACGCACGGCGGACGTCGCGAGCGCCATGGCCGGCCAGTTCCAGGGGCTGTCCCACACGCGCTCCAACTTCGAGAGCGCGCGCCCTATCTTCGACGCGCCGCAAAGCCCCGCGCCGGTCGCGCTGCCCACGAACTGGCAGCGCATCGTCGTGCGCGACCTCGCCTTCCGCCACGCGAAGGCGCATCCGGACGCGCCCTCGCTGGGCGTCTCCGAGCTCGTGCTGCTCCGCGGCGAGCACATCGCGCTGGTGGGCGGCAGCGGCTCGGGCAAGAGCTCGCTGATGCGCGTGCTGGCCGGCCTGTATGCCGCGGCCGCGATCGAGATCGAGGTCGACGGCGCGGTGCAGCCCCACGCGTTCGACCTCGCGTCGCTCGCCACGCTGATCCCGCAGGAGGCCGACGTGTTCGAGGGCTCGGTGCGCGAGAACCTCGACTTCGGCACCGCCATCGCCGACGCCCGGATCGCCGCCGCCGTGCACGGCAGCGCCTTCGACACGGTCCTTCCCACGCTGCACGGCGGGCTGGACTTCGCGGTCGCGCAGCGCGGCAGCAACCTGTCCGGCGGCCAGCGCCAGCGGCTGTGCATGGCGCGGGGCGTGCTCGCCGCGGTCGACAGCTCCGTCGTGTTCCTCGACGAGCCGACCAGCGCGCTCGATCCGGTCACCGAGGCCGAGGTGCATCAACGCCTGGGCCAGACCTTCCCCGACGCCTGCATCGTCGCCTCGGTGCACCGCATGAGCCTGCTGTCGCACTTCGACCGCGTGGTGCTGATGGACGCGGGCCGCGTCGTCGACACGGGCAGCGTGGACGCGCTGCGAGAACGCCATCCGGCCTTCGCGCTGATGCTGCAAGGCAGCGCGCACGCGAGTCCCGGGGCCGGCGAGCCCGACGTGCTGCAGCTGCTGCAGGCACTCGGCGCGGAGACCGACGCCGACTCCTGAGCCGCGGCCCGGCGGGCGCCGGCGTCACATGGGCAGGGGCTGGGCGGGCAGGTCCACCCGGTCGGTCAGCACCGGGATGCCGGCGAGGTCGTCGTGCGTGGCGACGAGCGGGGCGGGGTCGGCCAGCGGCTCGTGCAGCATGCCGGGCGCAGCTGGAGCCCCGGGAGCGTATTCGAGCAGCATCCTGGCGATGAATGCCGCCGTGCCGTCCCAGGTGCAGGCGTCCACCAGGGCCTGGCTGCGCGCGCGCCGCCGGGCCCGTTCCGGGGCGTGCTCGCCGAGGATCTCTTGCACCGCGGCGACGAACTCGCCGGCGTCCTCGCCGAAGCGCACGGCCGAGCCGTACAGCGAGACGACGTCGCGGATCGGCGTACTGACCACGGGCTTGCCGCCCGCCAGGTACTCGAGGGTCTTGGTCGGGCTGATGAAGCGCGTCGTCTCGTCGAGCGCGAACGGCAGCAGGCAGACGTCCCAGTGCGACATCAGGTGCGGCAGCGCCTCGTAGCGCTGCAGGCCGATCCAGTGGAGGTTGGGCCGCTGCGGCAGGCTCGCGGGGTCGATCCTGGCGACCGGGCCGGCCATCACGATCTGCCAATCGGGGCGCTGGTCGGCCAGCGCCTCGATCAGCCCGAGGTCGAGGCGTTCGTCGATCATGCCGAAGAAGCCCAGGCGCGGATGCGCCATGCCGCGATGCAGCTCGTTGGCCACGGCGGCCTCGACGTCGTCGCCATCGAGGTTCTCCGGCGCGAAGTGCGCCGCGTCGACGGCGCTGGGCAGGCAGTGCAGGTTCGGGTGCTGGCCCAGGCGCGCCTCGTACAGCGACGGGCCGCCGGCGAAGACGACGTCCGCCATCGCCATCAGCGCCTTCTCGCGGGCGGCCAGCTCGGTCGGCGCGGACAGGCGCGAGGCCAGGTCGTCTATGCAGTCGTGGACGACCGCGCGTGGCTCGAGGTCGGCCACCAGCGGCAGCGCCATCGGCGTGGTCAGCCACACGAGCGGCTCCTTCAGGCCGCGCGAGGCCATGAAGTCGGCGATCAGCGGCTTCATCGCGTTGATCTGCGAGTCGTGGAAGCCCGACGCGAACTCCTTGGTGCGCGGCGTCAGCACCTCGACGCCGTTCTGGTGGGTGGCGCTCATCAGAGCGGGTTCGGCGTCGGCGAAGACCGGCTCCTCCACGAAGTAGACGTCGAAGTGCCGCGCGAGCCGGGTCAGCAGGTGCTGCGGGCGCTGGAAGACGAAACCCCAGCGCAGGTGGGAGAACACGATCAGCGGCGGGCGATCGCCGCGATCCGCCGACTCGGCCAGGAAGTTGGACAGGCGGTCGGGCGTGGACGTCTGCATCTCGGGATCTCCCCATGGACTTGTTGAAGGACGAGCGCCCCGCCGGCAAATGCCATGCCTCGCGCTCCATCCGCCGCGCCTTGCGACCGGTGGAGACTAGGGGTCTTCCCGAAAGGCCCGCCAGATCCCGAGTTGCAGGAGCGTGTATTGCCGTGCGCTCGGAATGGCGTGCCGGAGGATCCGGCGCGTCCGGTCGAGCTTGCATCTCGCAAGGTCGGAAGCTCGTCTAACATGTCCATCCCTCGAATCGGAGTCCGATGCCGACGGAGCAGAACCGCCAACTCCGAAGGCGACGCCCATGACCACTGATTTCAAGCCGCCGCCGGGCGAGACCCTTCGCCAGAGCGAGGAGCGGTTTCGCCTGCTGGTCGACAGCGTGCGCGACTACGCGATCTTCATGCTGGATCCGGACGGCTACGTGCTGACGTGGAACGCCGGCGCGGAGCGCTTCAAAGGGTACCGCGCCGAGGAGATCATCGGCAGCCACTTCTCCCGCTTCTACCCGCCCGAGGCGCTCGCGCGCGGCCTGCCTGAAGAGGAACTGGAGATCGCGAGCGCGAGAGGCTCCTTCGAGGACGAGGGCTGGCGCGTGCGCAAGGACGGGACGCTGTTCTGGGCCAACGTCGTCATCACGGCGATGCGCGATGGCTCGGGCAAGCTGGTCGGGTACGCCAAGGTCACCCGCGACCTGACCCAGCGCCGCAGCCACGAGGAGGCGATGCGCCTGAGCGAGGAGCGCTTTCGCCTGATGGTCGAGGGCGTGACCGAGTATGCGATCTTCATGCTGGACGTCAACGGCCGCGTGGCGACCTGGAACGTCGGCGCGCAGCGCATCAAGGGCTATTCGGCCGAGGACATCGTCGGGCAGCACTTCTCGATCTTCTATCCGCAGGAGATCAAGGACAGCGGCTGGCCGGAGCACGAGCTCAAGGAGGCCACCGAAAAGGGCCGCTTCGTCGACACCGGCTGGCGCGTGCGCAAGGACGGCACGACCTTCTGGGCCAACGTGACGATCACGGCGATGCGCGACGAGACGGGCAAGCTGATCGGCTTTGCCAAGCTCACGCGCGACCTGACGGAGAGCAAGCGCGTCGAGGCCATCGAGATCGCCAGCCAGGAGCGCGAGGAGATCCTCGACGCCGAGCGCAATGCGCGCATTGCGGCGCAACGGGCCACGCGCATGAAGGACGAGTTCCTCGCGACGCTGTCGCACGAGCTGCGCACGCCGCTCAGC
>Ga0070673_100000761_pt1 | contig 17933 bp, 16 predicted proteins | sample KBSM23metaG_FD_65342 | JGI IMG/M metagenome (GOLD analysis project Ga0070673, IMG submission 65342) | Miscanthus rhizosphere microbial communities from Kellogg Biological Station, Michigan, USA - KBS M2-3 metaG | ecosystem: Host-associated > Plants > Roots > Rhizosphere > Soil ... | reverse complement strand
AGGTTCAAAAAGTTGCGCGAGGCCTCTGGCGCGACTTCAGGCATAACTTCAATGATGATGATGCCCGCTTCCGTGTCGAGCGTCACACATTGACCGGACAACTTCTCCACGGGGACTCCATCAAAGGGATCCTTAGGGACTTCGACCAAAGTTGTTGGCCGTGAATTCGCTTTGCGCGCGCTTTCAGCAGGACTCTGTCCTTGGCCTTGTGCGACCACCGTCATGGACCATGCGAGGATAAATGAAATGGCAATTAGAAATCGCGTCAGCATCACAGACCGCGTTGCGCTAGCTCGATAGCGCGGAATAAGCCACGCGCCTTGCTTAAAGTTTCAGAGTATTCATGCTCAGGGATCGAATCTGCAACAATGCCCGCGCCCGCCTGGACTGAAGCCTGACCATTTCTCAATTCGATTGTACGAATGGCAATGCACGAGTCGAGGTTGTCAGCATAGTCCATGTAGAGTACCGACCCCGCGTAAATACCGCGACGATCCGGTTCGAGTTCCTTAACAATTTCCATCGCGCGAATCTTTGGCGCTCCCGTGACTGTGCCTGCGGGAAAGCACGAAGCGAGCGCATCAAATCGATCGAGACCATCACGTAACCTCGCGCGCAAGCTACTGACGAGATGCTGCACATGAGAATAACGCTCGACCGACATCAGCTCTTCAATCTTCACGGATCCAAAGTCGGCTACTCGCCCTAGATCATTCCGGCCGAGATCGACGAGCATCATGTGCTCGGCAACTTCCTTCTCGTCCGTTTTCAAATCTTCGCCAAGCATCCAATCTTCAGTCTCAGTCGCACCACGTTTGCGCGTTCCGGCAATGGGCCTGTAATCGAGACGTTGGCCATGACAGCGAACCAACATCTCCGGCGAAGCCCCAATCACGGTGTCGTCGCCACAGCGCAGTAGGAACATGTAGGGGGAAGGGTTCACCGTGCGCAAAGCTCGATAGATGCTGATCGGCGCGCCGCTGTACGGTGTCGAGAAGCGTTGCGAAAGAACCGCTTGATAACAGTCACCGGCGACTATGTGATCCTGTATCTTGCGAACGGCATCTTCGAATCCACGACGAGTCCAATTTGAAACCAAGTCCGATTCAGCCGCCGCCGAGATCTTGCTGTCCCCCTGAGCATTCAACGTAGGCGCACCTTTGGCGAGGTCCGCTTCCAGAGCTGCGGTGCGCTCGACAGCCGCGTCGTACAGTTCTCGCAACCTCGTCTTACTTCCTTCAGCTTCAGCAGTGAAGACGATTGAAGTTATCTCCATTTGCTGGCGCACACGATCGAAAGCGATCACATCGCGATAGAACATCCAGAATGCATCGATCGGCAGATTAAGCGGCTGCGTTTCAGCGGCTTTAAGATCTGCTTCGTCCTGCTCAAGCACCGGTTCAAACCAACGCGCGGCATCGTAGGCAAGATAACCCACGGCACCACCCGCGAAAGGAGCGAGGCCTGGTCGCCGCGCCAGAACTCGGTCGCGAAAACAGTCGCGCACGAAATCAACCGCTCGCGTCGCTACGACTTCGCGCTTTCCTTTTCGCTCGACGAAAGTCACAGCGCCATGACCGCGCACGACCATCTCGGGTTCAGCGCCAAGAAATGAATACCTCGCGATGCGCTCTCCGCCTTCAACTGACTCGAGCAAGAAAGCATAGCGGCTGTTTCCGGCAATTCTCATGAAGGCGCCGACTGGAGTATGCAGATCAGCGAGCACGGTTCGAACCACAGGCACCACGTTGCCCTGGCCGGCTTCGCGTTCGAATTCTTCGTAGGTTGACGGAAACAGTTCGAGCATGAGTGATTCGTAGAATAGACTTTAGTCTGTTTAGTGCGTACCGCAGATTCTACACAGACACAGAGTGAAGTCTGTGCTACTACCTTCTAAATGAGGCGGTTCGCTGCCAACCAATGCGCCCCGTCCACTACCAGCACGGTTCCGCTGATAAAGTTGGCCGCGTCGGAAGCAAGAAACACCGCCGCGTTCTCTATGTCCTTAATCAATCCGAAGCGACCGAGCGGAATCCTTTGTTTCAACTTTTCTTTGATTGGTTCGGGCACCAATCGTTTCATGCCTTCGGTGTCCGCGATAGGACCCGGGGCAATCGCATTCACGCGAATTCCGTAGTGTCCCCACTCAACTGCGAGGTTTCGCGTGAGCGCATCGACACCCGCCTTGGCTGCGGAAACGTGAAGCTGCATCGGCGTGCCGAGATAATGAAGGGTCGCGCTGATATTCAAGATCTGCCCATGGTTTTCTTTCAGCTGTTCAAAAGCTGCGCGACAAACGTTGAACGTCCCTTTTAAATCAATATCGACAACTGAACCGAAACCATTTGGCGAAAGCTGTTCAGCCTGACAAAGGAAGTTACCGGCAGCGCCGTTCACTACGATGTCGATCTTTCCAAAGTGCTCGACCGTCGCAGCGATTGCATCGGCCACTCCGGCGGGATCGCGTACATCAGCAGCAACCGCGAAAGCCCTGCCACCCTGTTCGTTGATCGCATCGGCCGCAGGTTGCAGATGGTCCATCTGACGACTGACCAATGCGACGCTGGCTCCTGCCTCCGTAAACGCTCGCGCAACGCCACCAGTGATGCCGGTGCCGCCGCCCGTGACAAAGGCAACTCGATCCTTGAGCAGCCCGTCGGCAAAGATTTTCTGATCCATCAAGTTAGATCCTGGCTAACTGCCTGAGATGAACGGACGTGATTGTACGATGTAGAGCTGACCATTCATGTAAGCCCATTCGATGTCCTGCTCGCGATTACCGAAGACGCGTTTGATATCAAGCGCCGCTTGCACTAACCGTCGAACTACATCATCGGTAAGCACGGTGCGCTCCCCAATTATCGGGACTTCCTTCAAGCCGCCGCGTTCATCGAAGGTCAACAAGCTGTCTTCTTCCGAACGCGTCAGCACCTGCGATGCTTTGGCACGCGGGCTGTAAATGATTTGCTCTGCAACCTTCGGCCCTTCGACGACTTTGCTGCCGAGACCTCGCTTAGCGCTGATGTAGATCGCTCCTTTGTTTTCTTTGTCAAAAGGATCGGTGGTGATCATCACGCCTGAGCTTTCAGAGTTGATGCCTTCCTGGATCAGCACCGCCATGAAAATCTTCATGTGATCCACGCCGGCGCGCTCGCGTGCTTCGTAAGCTTCAAAATTCCATAGTGACGCCCAGACCTTCTTAATGCCATCAATAATCTGTTCAGGACCACGCGCATTTGGCACAGTGGTGTACAAGCCAGCGCCACTAAAATTCGGAAGGTCTTCTGAATTTGAAGAACTGCGTAAGAACAGGCCTTTGTTAGGAAAAAGTTTTTCGATGTGACGCAGTATTTCTGCGCGCAACTGCGGGCTGAACTTTCCAGTTTGTAGCAACTGACGAACCTCAGTCAGCCGTTGTCTACGATAAGCCGGATCGTGAACGAACTTTTGATCGTTGAGTAGCTGATAAAGCGTCTCGTCAAAATTGTTATCTTTTATGAACGCATCGTAGTAAGAAAACGGAATCGTGAATCCGTTCGGCACGTCGATGCCTGGCAAATGTGCATTCAAAACCTCGCCAAGGTTCGCCGACTTGCCTCCGTATGCGACACTCATCGCCTTCCGTTGCTGGGCCAGCGAAAGCAAGCGTCTTTCTGACAGGTCATAACGCGGCTTCATCAAGTCGAGCCGCTCAGCCATGCGCTGTTGATAAGCATGCAGCTCATTCAAGTCGCTGCGCTTGATCGAATAAGTATCGCGCTTGGTTTCAAAAGTTACCCACCAACCGTCATATTGCTTCAACAGTTCCTGCGCGTTCTTTATGTAAGCGTTAGGAATGCCTCGGCCACGAGCGAGAAGGTTGATGTGCGACAAAGGCGTTGAAGGTTTCGTCGTGATGATGCCTGCCACGGGCGGCAGCTGAATCGGCACTTCGTCGAGTACGACAATTTCATTCGAGCCAATCTCAACATGATCATCCAGGCGTGGAATTATGTGAATGCGCCCGATTCCCTTTGCAACATTCAAGGCATCGTATTCCTGCTCTTTCGAAATCTCGCTTTGCAAAACTCGAGTGAGACCAGGTATCGAAACAGATAGCTCATCTTGTCGCGTTGAATTCGGTTTGAAGGAAAGCGGCGTGAAAAAACTCTTGCTCAGCAAGTCCGCCACTAACTTAATTTGATCGGCAGTTATTTGATCGCCTTCCCAGAATTCAAAGGTCCACTTTTTGACTGGTGTTTGATAAGCGATGTTGCCAAGAATGAAACGACGATTGGGCTTTAGGTAGTTGTTCTCGAAGAACACACGGCCGCGTTCGAGCGACAGGTAAGTCCCGTTGACGAAGTCTTTGTGAAATGGATATCGCTTGGTATTGACGTAATAAATTTTGTTCTGATTTTGCCGGTCGATCACAAAGAGAATGTGCGGCAAAGCGTACGGCGTATTCGGATCGTAAGTGACAGCGATAGAATCGAACTGAGTACGACTTTCAACAGCGGGCAATGACTTAATATCGGAGCTAGCCGTTTGTGCGCGCACACAAACACCGGCGAGTAGGATTAGAGTCGAGAAGGTTGAGACAATGCGTTTCAAGGTGATGAAGCTCCCGCATTCACAACTTAACACAAGGTCGATTCTAACAGATCATTTTGGAGTGCGGCGGCAGAGCGAAGCGGCGACGCCGCTTTCCATTGCTCGGAGGTTTAAGTTCAAGGGCCGTTAACAAAAGCGGTGTCGCGCTACGCTTGCCACCGCACTCCAAAATATGAATAGCTCCGACCTCGATCAACTTGGACGAACATTGCGCGAACGGTCTCGCGACTATGACGTCGAGCTTTCGGAAAACGATTTGTCCAAGCTCGAACAGTATTACCAATTGCTCCAGCGCTGGAACGATCGCTTGCATCTGGTCGCACCGTGTTCACCGGCAGAGTTCGCGACCCGACACCTACTCGAATCACTCCTTGCGGTTCGCCATCTTGACGCAAACCCGGCAATCGCTGACATCGGATCAGGAGGCGGACTGCCAATCATTCCGCTCTTGATCGCCGCGCCTACCTCTCATGCGAGTTTGATCGAGGCATCTAAAAAGAAAGCTGTGTTTCTTCAGGAGGCAGTGCGAGTGAGCGAGCTCGGCGATCGCTCAGAGGTGGTGGCTAAAAGATTTGAGAACGTCCCCCTACTGCAGGTGAATGCCGTCACCTGCCGCGCTCTTGAGAGATTCATTGAGCTGTTGCCCAAGATCGTTGCGTGGGCGCCGGCTTCTGCAAAGCTACTACTCTTCGGCGGCATCGATCTTCAGAAGCAAATCGAGGAAGAGAAGCTAGATTTTAAAGCCGAGAAGATTCCGCACAGTGAGCGCCGTTTCCTTTTCATCATTGATCAGCGACGGTGAATAATAATTTCATTTTTCGGCTCAGTCCCTGGATGATGAATAGCCACCGCGGTGTCGTACTCGAGGCGACCCCAGATTACTAACGAAGCGTACGGCGCCATCTTCACGTCGCTTCCCTGTCGCAGCAACGCTGAAACCGCATCATAAACTCGCATCACAAAGTTGGCCCTCACAGTGCGCTCGGGAAAATCGACCATGCCTGCTTCATCGGTCATACGCATTTCTTCGTAACCTTCTGACTCAAGCAAATAATGCTGCCAGTGTTCGGTGACTCGCATGCCCGCCACCGCCGCACCACTATCTTCAATGATGTGCGTACGCCAACGCGGAACTGTCGTTGATTTGAAGGGATAGAAAAAGACTATGAGGATGAGGAGCGCGACGCCGGCGAGCAATGCTCGCCAGCGCGGCTGCAAATTCGCAAGTTTAGCGAACAACTTCGATGCCGATTACCTGTTGCCCGGAGATAACAAAGTCGGCCGGCGGCAATTCGGTTTCAAGCAACGGCGACAATGCCATCGGCGTATAACCACCCGAGCTTCTGTCGTTATTCAAAGTCGCCACCATCGAGGGCGGCAAGTTTGGCAACTCGTTCGTGCCGATGACCGCGCCGGGCGTGAGACGGAATAACTTCACGTAAAGTCGATCGCTCTTCTTCACTTTGTTAATCGCATTGACAAGTTGACCAAGATCGCGAGGCACAAAAGCTTTAGAAGCTGAGCCTTCCTGTAACGCTCCGCCGTCACCAACAAAGACCAGCAACTGGCCGGGCGGAACGTCGGCAGGAACTTGAACGGGAATACGCTGAACAAACTGCTTGCCTGAGTCGGTGCGAACGTATGCCTGAATTTCAATGTTGTCACCGCGCCGAACTTCAGTTCGGTCGAGTGAGATACGTTCGAGATTGGCTGCGTACTTCGTATCAGTGGACGTGACATCAAGATTGATGCCGCTTAATTCCACATCGTCGAAGCCGCTGGTCATTAGCGATGAAATGGGACCAGCTACCGATGCAGAAGCCATAACCGCTGAGTTCGCGGCTGAGAATCGTCTGTCGATCGCCAACGCCTCTTGTCCCTTAAGCTTGACCTCACCCTTAATGCTTATAGTTGAATCGCCCAGCGTTCGCTCGCTCGAAGTAATGGTGTTGTAGAGGGTGATGTTCAGGAGCAGCGGCGTCAAAAACGAATCGTTTGCGATTTCATAACGGAAAGACTCAGTGCGGTCGCGGCTCGTATGTAGCGTGATGTTCACCGGAATCATCTTCGGCGCCACACCCAAATTTCCAAACACACCAGTCGCCCGATCCTGCGAAATAGTTCCCACCATCTGGCCCGGAACGGCAAGCTTGAAAGAGTTGCTGACGTTAGGAATAACAGTCACGACCGAAGCTTCCGTCATCGGCATGTCGGACGCGCCGAGGCTGAGAAACGGATGCCCGAACGCGTAGATGCGATTGCCGTCGCGAAATGTAACTGTGCCCGAAGCAGCGAGCGAATAATCGCCGCGAACCAACTGCACGCTCACCGAAGTTCCCGGCGCAAGTGTCTTGTCAGTAGTTGGCGCTAAAGACGTAATCGCCGCCGCGCCGCCCACTCCCGCAACTGGAAGTAAACCATTGGCGATCAACTGCGAAGAAAACTGAGAAAGAGTTTCCTGTGAGATACCACCGAAAACGATCGGTGTCGCAATCGGCATCATCTGCTGGCCCAGGAAAGGAATCAGCGGAGAACCCGCAGAGACAGATGCTATCAACGGAGCTCCTGCCACTGCCTGCTTGGGCAGCATCGGTTTCCATTCCGTGCCCGCCAACTGTGCAAACGAAACCGGACGCGGGTCGCGCGGTTTTTGTTGTTCTGCACCGTTACCCTTTTCAAAGATGTCGATCATTTCTTTGATCGGAGTGATGCCTGCGATCGGTTCTTTTGAGAAAGGGAAACTGAACGCGATTGCGCCGACCAGCTTGCCGTCGATGTAAACCGGCGAGCCAGACATTCCGGCAAAGACTCCGGTCTTTTCCACGTTGTTACCGCTGAGGCGCGCGATGATTCCCGATTGATGCGGTCCAGGAAATCCAGGCAACACTCCGAGGATTTCCACGCCAAACTCCTGGGGTTCACTTCCCGCGAAAACTGTGCGCGCAATTCCCTTCATGCCCGGGCGCAAATCCTCGACCGGCAACATGCGCGGATCCGAAGCGGCACGCGAGTCCTTCTTTTCATCATGACCAGACGCGAAGGCGACGGGTGCAACGGACACGAGTATGAGCAGGAGAAACGGGAAAAATCTTTTCATCGATACAACCTCTTGCGACGCTCCGGAAAACTTTGAACTGCGGACGGTGGCTTAGATGCCGTTGGAACCGATATGGCGCGCTATCGATTTTGCTGCCGTGCTCGTGCGTAAAGCAGGGCGGTTTTGACTATAGCTTTGAGCGGAAGGAGGGTCAACAGGTTTCGGGGAGTGAAGAGAGAACATTTGTCAGTATGCGAAGAAATTTGACATTTGAGATTTGACATTGATCATTTGTCATTTGTGGCCAGCATAACGCCGCAGGCGTTCGCGAATTCCAGCCTGGGGTTGTTTCAACCCCAGGATCAGGAGCAATGAAAAAAGTCTAACACTGAAAGTGTTGGCAAATTGCCGACAACTAATTCGCCAACTCTTTCAGAGTTTAAGTCTGAACGATCCGCTGATCCTGGGGGTTGAAGCAACCCCAGGCTGGAACTCGCGAACACCTGCGGCGTTGTTCACGCCACGAATGACAAATGATCAATGTCAAATCCCAAATGCCAAATTTCTTTGTATGATGGGCCTCGAATGCTCAATGTTGACGGATTCATACTCGCTGGGGGCGCGTCTCGAAGAATGGGCACAGACAAGTGCAACCTCATTCTTGAAGGGCAAACGTCACTCGATCACGTGGCCAATGCCATGTTGCCTGCTTGCCGCCGCGTCACAGTCGTAGGCAGGGAGCTCGATCATCCAACTCTGAAGAGTACACCTGATATTCACTCAACGTGGGGTGCTTTGGGTGGACTACATGCGGCTCTGACAAGCTGCGAATCAGACTGGGCGCTGATTGTCGCCTGCGATATGCCTTACGTTACTACTTCCCTGTTCGAACGACTGATTTCATTCGCAGCTGACTTCGATGCAGTGGCGCCGATTCAAGCGGATCTCACTCCGCAACCACTCTGTTCGCTCTATCGCAAAGCCGCCTGTCTCACATTTGCTGAGGCATTGATTAAATCCGGCGAGCGAAAGCCCATCACTCTGTTACAATCCGTCCGCACCCGTTGGGTGATGTTTAAGGAGCTAACCGATTTAGTGGCAGCGAATCTTTTTTTCGAAAACCTGAATACCCCCGAAGATCTTTCACGAGCTAAGTCCAGAGGAAACGTCTTTGCAACGGAGGATGAACGGACCACCCTCCGTTGAGCTTTACTCACTATTGAGCCATGGCGCGACGACCCCGACTTGGAAAGAAATTCGTAAAATCACTGCTGCCGCTGCTTCTGATCATCGTGGTGGTAATTGGTGGCGGTCTCGGCTGGATCGTCTACGACATCAGCAGGCCGCAACGTGGCGCCTACCTCGTGACGCCACAGGCATTCGCGCAAATCGGTGGGCCAGGAGTAAAAGCCACTGAAGAGACGTGGCGCAACAACGACGGCACGACTGCGCGCGGGTGGTTGCTACGCGGCGCTGAAGGAGCCCCAGCGGTAATCCTCTTGCATCGCTACGGTGCTGATCGCTCCTGGCTTTTCAACCTTGGAGTGAAGCTGAACGAAGCCACCACCTTCACAATTCTTTGGCCCGACTTGCGTGGACATGGAATGAACCCTCCTGTGCAAGCAAGTGGACTCGGCGTCAAGGAAGGCGATGATGTAATCGCAGCGCTGGACCATCTGAAACAACTTAAGACACCGGCCGGCCAACCATTGGTGGGTAATTCTTTCGGCGCTTATGGCGTCGAGCTTGGCGGTTATGCCGCGTTGAAAGCAGCGGCCCGAGACCCACGCCTGAAGTTCCTCGTGCTCGATTCGGTTCCTCGCGATGCAGATGAGCTCGTCAACGCAGCAGTCAGTCGTGAGACAGGATTGAGTAATGGCATCGTACTTTCTCTGGCGCGCCTCGCAACTCGGATTTACTTCATGGGCAAATACGAGGATGCGAACTCATGCGCGCTTGCTGGAAACATGAGGGACGAACAGGTGTTGTTGTTAACCGGCGCTGACGCTGGGCAGAAACTGCGAAGCTCGACTAACGACCTCGTCAATTGCTTTCCCAAACGTGACAACATTGAAGAAAAAACTGACCTGCCGTTGACGGGAATGAACTTGCCGTCGGCAACCGGTGAGCAAGGTGAAGGCTATGACCGCCGCGTGATCGAATTTTTTGATCGTACCTTACGACCGCAGAAGTAGAACAGACTTCAGTCTGTTCATAGATCCTTACGACGCCTCATCATCAAGGATAAGAAAACAGACTTCAGTCTAATCTACTTTTCAGAAACAGACTGAAGTCTGTTCTACTTGGTTACAACGACGATCCCATTTCTACCGTTTCCAGCAATCAAACGCGTGTCAATCCCACTCATACTCTGCAGCTGTGGCAACGACCCCAAGGGCACGATCATAAGTACGGTGTCGCCTGCTTTTACCTCCTCGAGGATCTCGGCTGAACTCTCGACCTTTAGCGGTTCACCATCGCTCCCGTAAATAACTCGGCCCGCTGCATAAAATTGCGAGCTCCGCTCAACGCGGCCGTACATCAACAATGGAGAGTTAGCGAAGCCATTGCTGTCCGCCGTTCTGATCAAATCTCGCACCGATTCGCGCGAGGCGAGCGCGTAAGCTCCGCAACTCAACGCGATGATTGAGACCAATAAAGCCGTCGTTGCCAGGGCAGGTGCTGCGATGCGTCGACCATAATCAGCGACGAACACAGCACCGACAAGCAACAGTGGAACTGCGAAGGCAAACGCACACCAAAGCGGGACGAGATGACTGACCTCTGCATAAACAACAGCCGCCACGGCCGCTACCAGCAACAGCACTGCCGTGATGCGCAGGGCGATGCGCGAGATTTCAAAACTCAATCTGTCGCCAATAAGTAACGCTGCGGCGGGCAATGCTGGCAAGACGTAGGCAGGCAGCTTTGAGCCGGAAAAAGAAAAGAACAGGAACGGAAACAGAAGCCACGCGAGCCCAAATAGTCGCATTGTCGTGACTGGATCGTCCGACCTCCAAGTCCATCGCTTTGCTTGCACCAGACTTTCAACAAGAAACACACTCCACGGCAACACGAGCATCAGAATTATTGGCAAGTAAAAATAGAACGGCTGTCGATGCTGATACTTGTTTGAGAGATAACGAGCAAAGTGGTGCTGAATAAAAAACTGGTCAATGAATTGCCAGCCATGCAGCGCGATTACCGGTCCATACCAAACTGCTGATATTGCAATCGCCAACGGAATTCCCCACAACAGGCTTAGCACAAAGCGGCGCTCCGGTAGCTTTCGCCGCAGCAGATAAAAGACCCCGACGACTCCAAAAGGAAGGACGATGCCGATCAATCCCTTCGCCAACAATGAGAGCCCAACAAAGCAGTAGAAGCCCGCCAGCAAACTCGTCTTGCGACGATCCGAGATCTCATAAACAAGAAAGAGCGCAAGCGCCCACGCGACCGTCATCGTCAATCCAATGTCGAAGCTTGCGGCACGCGAAAAGACCATCAAGCCGCCCATCGAAGCAATCACCAGAGTGTTCACAAACGCAATTCCAGTGCGGCCTGTTTGAATCTCAATTTTGCGGCTCATCCACCACACCGCAACGATTGTGAGAATGCCTGAGAGCGCCGATCCTAAACGCGCTGTCAACTCGGAAATTCCAAAGACTTTGAAGCTCGCGATAATCATCCAGTAAAGCAGTACGGGCTTTTCGAACCAGGTGTGGCCGCCCAGCGTTGGCGTAACCAAGTCGCGGCGCAGGAACATTTCGCGCGCGACTTCGACGTAGCGCGGCTCATCAGGACCAACTAGTGGCAGGCTTCCTAAACCAAATAAATAAAAGGCGATGAGGAGGATAAAGAGCGGCAGCCAGAATCGTTTGGCAAGCGTCAATGGTTCCAAGTATAGTCACTCCCGTGCAAATTTCGGCTCGCGAGAATTTCCTTGAGTCGTTGAGCTTTCCGCAATCCGCAAATTCGCAATCCGGAATTCATTCTCGCGCTTAACCTAAATCAAAAGAGGAAAACAGTAAATTCGTGGCGCTAAGGACTGCAGTGATCGGCGTGGGCCATCTCGGACGCCAACACGCTCGCATTCACGCTAATCTCGCAGACGAAGGCCGGTCGGAGTTCGTCGCTGTTTGTGATTTGGCTGAAGCTACGGCGCAAACCATCGGCGAAGAGCGGAACGTAAGATGGACGACCGATTGGCGGACGTTGCTGGGACAAGTTGACGCAGTCAGTCTTGCAGTTCCAACAGAAGCGCATCATTCGATTGCGTGCCGACTGCTAGAAGCGGGCGTTCACGTGCTAGTCGAAAAACCAATCTCAAGAACTCTTGAAGAAGCCGATGAGATGATTGCCGCCGCCGAACGAGGCCACGGAGTTCTTCAGGTTGGGCAGCTCGAACGTTTCAATCCTGCGCTCGTTGCCTTACGACCTGAAGTTCACAATCCAGTCTATTTCGAGATTCATCGCGTGGGAGAGTTTACGGCACGGTCGCTCGATATCGACGTCGTGCTTGATTTGATGATTCACGATCTCGACATCGTGCAGTGGTTGGTCGGTGAAGACGTTGAGGTGACGAGTTTGCACGCGGTAGGAATTCCAATTCTTACAAACAAGGTTGACGCTGCTAATGCGCGTCTCGAGTTTGCTTCCGGAGCGGTTGCGAACATTACAGCTTCGCGAGTCGGCACCGAGAAGATTCGCAAGATGAGATTCTTTCAGCCTCACGATTACGTTGCCGTCGATTACGCGACGAATCAAGCAACGGTAAGCAGTCTCGCGCCGCCGTCAGCCAGCGGCTCATGGCCCGGAGTTCACACACGTGAGTTAGAAATAAGAAAAGTCGAGCCATTGCGTGCTGAGATCGAATCTTTCTTCAACGCAGCTGAAGGTGTCGCACCTTGTCTGGTAAGCGGAGCCGACGGCCGTCGTGCGTTGGCTTTAGCTCTGCGTGCACTCGAAAAGATTCATGACCACACAGTTCGATCAGGTTTCGTCGCTCCCGGTACGTCGCCTTAACTTAGCTCTTCAAATCCCCAGAACGCGGTGCTCCCATGAAAAGAATCCCCTCGAGACTGATCTTCCTCCTAATTGCATTCAATCTGTTCGTTACTCCACTGACGGCGCAACAAGCCTGCCAGCCACCCGCGATTCCAACCCCTGTCGCCGGAGCGAATATTTTTACTGAAGAACAGGAGATGGATCTTGGCGACGCAGTCGCTCAACACATCGAACGTAACTTCAACGTGATCGACGACGAAGAGGTCACGAGGTATCTACGCCAGATTGGCGAGCGCATTATCAAACACCTGCCGCCGCTCATCAGGAAACTCAAAAGGGCGCGTTCTTAATGGAGACGGGTAAAGGTTCGTTCCGGCTGCGAGATGTCGCAGTTAGTGCGGAGCGCATCGCCGTGTCGGACAATCAAAACCGCACGCTCGTTTATTCACTCGCCGACGGGCAACAGCTCGGAAAGGTCTTTGGCCGCGGCGCCGCGATGAGTCCGAACGGCAAACTACTCTGCGTTGAACCGAAGGAAGGCACGCTCGAGTTGTATGATGTGCCCTCTTTTGAAAAGCGCCAGCAGTATTCTTTCGGCGGCCGCCTGTCTTACATTCATTTTAGTCCGGACAGCAATCGCCTGTTTGTCTTAACCGCTGATCAGAATGTTTATGTGCTGGACACGACCATAAAACAGTAGTCACAAACAAATGGCGCAGGTCCAATTACAGGTTTCTGAATTCCTCACTTCACGCATCGACGCAGGCGATTTTCCTTCAGCGGTTTATCTCGTAGGGGAACGAGGACGCGTGGTTTTCACTGATGCGCTCGGCGATGCGGTGGTGCAAGAGGAACGGATTAAAGCGACCGTCGATACGGTTTACGATCTCGCTTCACTTACTAAGCCGCTCGTCACGACGTTTCTTTGTGCAAAGCGTATTGAAGCTGGTGAACTATCGCTTGACGATCCAATCTCGCTTCACCTCGTCGAATTCGATCGTCCTGACAAGCGAGCGATCACACTGAAGCAACTATTGACGCACTCATCAGGACTTCCTGGATGGCGGCCGCTATACGTGTTGACAGGCGGAGATCGCAGCGCCACGCTTCACGCAATAGCGAACGAACCATTGGACTACACTCCTGGGACGCAAGTGCTTTACAGCGATCTTGGTTTCATAACGCTGGGACTCATGTTGGAGCGAAGGGCTGGAAAGACGCTGGCAGAACTCGCGCAGCAAGAGATTTTTTCTCCCCTACACCTTGAACACACGTGGTTCAATCCACAATCGACGCTCCAAGCTGGTATTGCCGCTTCAGAACTTGGCAACGCGTTTGAGCGCGAAACTTGTGAAGGAATGAAGCTGCAACACAACTCATGGCGCCAGGGTCTGGTATGGGGCGAAGTTCATGACGGCAACTGTTATTTCCTGGGCGGCGAAGCCGGTCATGCGGGCCTTTTTTCAACTGCGGCAGAGACGTTTCAAATAGCTAATCAATTTATCGCTCAACGAACGATGCTGTTTGAACCGGCGACTTGCAGACTGTTTCAGACGAACTTCACCGCGGGGATGGAAGAAGATCGCTCGATTGGTTGGAAGCTCGCTTCTTCTAAGGAGTCTTCCGCAGGACCAGACTTGCCGCCATCAAGTTTTGGTCACGCAGGCTTTACCGGAACCAGTTGCTGGATCGACGGCGAACGAGAGCGTGTGTTCATTCTTCTCACGAATCGAACCCACGCGCGCGCGTTGCCTTTTGCGAATATCAACGAAGTGCGACGTCGCTTCCACAGCCTCGCGGTCGCAGCGCTGGATGAGCAATCAGTAATCAGTAATCAGTAATCAGCAATCAGCAGTCAGTAATCAGCGGTTTGGTCTTAGATCTTTGGTCTTTGTTTTTCTCACTCGAGTCCATGCAACTCTTAGAGCACAAGGCTGCGTTAGGCCTCGAACAAAGACCAAAGACCAAAGTCCAAAGTCCAGTGCGAACTGCTGATTGCTGATTACTGACTGCTGATTACTGATTACTCACATATGAAACCGCAACGTGGTTCCGAGAACGTTCAAGTCGCCGGGCCTCGCGTGACTGTCGTTCTGGCGTAGATAATAAATCTCAGCCGTTAAATGCTTGTTGAAAGTTCGGCTCACACCAATGGCGAACCGGTTACGCGGCCAAACTTTTAAGCTCCAATCATAAAAAATCTCGTCAGACATAAACCACGTGAGCTTTGTCTCGTAAACCTTGAATGGATGCTCAACCTGTAAACGGTTGCGATAACGCGTCGAGTCAATTTGTGGATGTCGCAACCTTCGTTCGAAGATACTTCGGTCGCCTAAGACAAAACCTCTACCAATTGGTCCCTTGATCGTTACGCCAAAAGCTAAGCGGTGTTCGAAGGCTTTGGTGTTCTCGAACGGTTGAGTAGCAATGTAGTAATAAGCCGGCGTCAGCGTGAGCCATTTGAGCGCTTTAATCGAAAAGCCAAAACCAATGCGCTCATCAACCGGCCGGCTGATGTCCGTTCCAATACGCAGGGTGCCTTGCACGATTGCGTCAACTTTCTTGCTGAGGCCGATTGCCACCTGAGTGTCATTCCAAAACTGGTTGTCATGACGTTGCGACGGTGACTGTGCGTGTGCGTGCGTGCTGACGGCGAAGAAGAACAATGCCAACAACGCAAGGATCTTGAATGATGTCATCAAACGGGTCCTCGGTCGCTGACGGGAAGAACAGTAAAGTTGGCAAGGCTAATCCAAACGCGGTCTCGGGGTTTCAGACTCAGCGCACGAGCTTCTCGCTGACCGCGCGTGGCGATGATTGGTTTCGGTGAGGGACTCTCTGGTGGTTGTGTAGTTAGATAAAAATCTGAATCCGGGTCATTGCTAATCGGATTGAAATCGAGTCGAATGGCAAGCCTCTCCGAGGCGCCTGCAAAACTAACGTCCTCAACGACACCCTGCGCCAGGCAAACAGCTCCTTTGGCAACCGTGTCGCTGTCACTCAGCAGCACATCTTCAGGTCTGAACGCCAACTTCACCGCTTGTCCATCAGCGAAGCGTTCACGATCGACGTTCGCGCAAACTAACCTGCCGCCGATATCGATGCTGTCTTTGCGCACAGTGCCTTCAAGAATGTTGGCGGAACCGAGGAACGTAGCGACGTACTCGGTGGCAGGGCGGTTGTAGATTTCCGACGGCGTTCCGATCTGTTCGATGTGTCCGGTGTTGATCACCGCGATGCGATCGCCGAGCTCCAGCGCTTCTTCCTGATCGTGCGTGATGAAGATGGCGGGCACGTTTACCTTTTTCAGAAGCGAACGAATCTCACGGCGCAGGTGTACACGAGTCTGCGCGTCAAGCGCGCCGAACGGTTCATCGAACAGCAGAACTTCGGGTTTGTAAGCGAGCGTCCGAGCAATGGCTACGCGCTGCTGTTGACCACCGGACAATTGCGAGGGATATTTTTTGCGATGTGGCTCCAGCTGGACCAGCGATAGTAATTCCTGAACAGTCTTTTTAATTTCTTTCCGCGATCGTCCACGAATTCTCAAACCGTACCCGATATTCTTTTCGACCGTCATCTTCGGAAACAGCGCATACGATTGAAAGATGACGCCAACACCCCGCTCGCGCGCGGGCAATTCAGTTACATCCTTCCCATGCAGGATCACTTTGCCGGTATAAGGCTGTTCGAGACCGGCGATGATTCGCAAGATTGTTGTCTTCCCGCTGCCTGAGGCACCGAGCAGAACGAGGGCTTCGCCTTCAGCAACATTGAAGGAAATGTTTTCGAGCACAGCAGTCTTGCCGAAGCGCTTGCTGAGTCCAAGCACACTGGCCGCTGCCTGCGGAGCCGTCTGGGATTCCACGCGCGAGCTCATAACCTCTGGAACTATTTTAATCGCACTAGCTGCCATAACTTGCCTGCTCAATCGACATCAAGCCAGTCACGTGCAAAAAATAGAACGCTAAAAATTAAAAATGAGAATAATGCCAAAACAATCGCGATGGCGTTGGCCGATTCGATTTGTCCCTCGTTAAATTTCGCAAAAATGTAAAGAGGCGCAGTTTGAGTACGGCCGGCAAGATTTCCCGAGACTAGGATCGTCGAACCGAACTCTCCAACGGCCCGCGCGAATGTTAGCAAGGCGCCGGAGACAATCGCGCCTCGTAGCGATGGCAACGTCACGTGCCAGAAAGTTTGCCAGCGCGTGGCGCCGATCGTGGCCGATGCTTCTTCGAGCGATCGGTTCATGGTGTCGAAGACGGGTTTGATCACACCAAAGGCGAGCGGAAACGTGACAAAAATGTTAGCCAGAATTATCGCCCATGCTGTGAACATGATGTTGTAGCCGTGGGGCGCCAGGAATCGTCCGAGCGTTCCATACGGTCCCCACAACAACAGCAAGGCGAACCCTGCGACCGCAGTTGGAATCGCCGTCGGCAAAGAGATAGTCACAATCAAAGCATTGCGTCCAAAAAAATTGTGACGCGCGAGAACGTATGAGGCGAATAAGCCAAAGATGACGTTGAAGAGAGTGGCCCAAAAACTCGTCACGAGCGAAAGCTTCAACGCGAAGATAGCTTCTGGCGCTGTCAACGCAGCCCAGAAACTCGATAGTCCTTTGCTGGTGCCGAAAATAAAAATCGACAACAGTGGCAACAGCACCAGCGGCAACATCATGAAGACGAGCATGCCGATACTCAACGGCCTGACGATGTCGAAGCCGCGTACATGCCGCATAGTTGGAATAATCGTGCTCATCTAAGTAATGCAGACTTCAGTCTGCGCGAGATACTACTTCCCTTTCTGAACCTGATCACGAAACACTTTCTCGATCACTTCAGGATAGGCCTTGTCCCAACCGCCGAAATAAGAAATGTCGAACGGCATCTCGATATGACCAAATTCGGTATTCGCCTGATTAAACGCATCGTTGGTGACAGAATAAAAATGAGATTTAACAAAAGCTTGTTGAGCTTCGTCACTCCACAAGTAATTCATGAACGCCTCGATCAACGGACGCTTCTCAGCCGACACATTGCGATCGATTATGACCGCTGGATGTTCGCTGAAGATCGTGGAGCTGGGCACGACGACTTCGATAGGCGCGTTCGCCTGTTTCATCAACAGCCCTTCCAACTCATAAGTGACGAGCGCGTCGCCGTTGCCTAACTCAAATGTTGTGCGTGCCTCGCGCGCTGATCCCGGCGTAGAGATCACGTTCTTCCACACAGCACGTAATGTTTGCAATGCCCTGGCGGTATCAGGTTCAGCGGTCTCTTTTTGCGACTTA
>Ga0070673_100000752_pt1 | contig 17981 bp, 15 predicted proteins | sample KBSM23metaG_FD_65342 | JGI IMG/M metagenome (GOLD analysis project Ga0070673, IMG submission 65342) | Miscanthus rhizosphere microbial communities from Kellogg Biological Station, Michigan, USA - KBS M2-3 metaG | ecosystem: Host-associated > Plants > Roots > Rhizosphere > Soil ... | reverse complement strand
TTCAAGACCTCGGGCAAGGACGTCTCGAAGCGCGCGGCGCTGACCGCGATGCTGAACGACCTGGCGGGAGAGGAGAAGTCGCCGCGGGCGCGATCGCTGCAGCTGTTCACCACCGCCGGTCTGCGCGCCGCCATCGGCAAGCTGCCGGCAAACGTCGACGACGGCAGCGGCACCCAGCTTTACGCGCTCGCCTCGAACGGGCCGCGCGACACGATGATCCTGATCCTCGCCAAGCGCGGCAACGACTGGAAGCCGGTCGGCCTCGTCCGGCGATAAGACTCGGAAGGCGACTAGCCACCCCCGCGCGAAGCGCGGGATCGCGGCTACCAGAAAAAACGTAGTCGCAAACCGCGCCTGCGGCGCGGAGCGACTAGCGCAGCTCGACCTGCGCAACGTGGCGCAGGTTCAGGAAGTTCACCAGGAAGTGGGCGACGACAGGACCGGTCAGATCGCCCGTCCACTGAAACATCGCGCCGAACAGCAGCCCGACCGCGAACGAGCTCGCGGTCCAGGGCAGGTGGCGCGCCTTGGGACCGATGTGCAAAAGCGCGAAGATGGCGCTCGATCCCACCAGGCCGATCGCCGGCAACATGGCGCCGCGAAAAAACATCTCTTCGCCCACGGACGAGGCGACCGCCAGCACGACGATCTCGACGTCGGTCAGCGGAAACAGCAGGTGGCGCAGGTCGCGATGCAGCCAGCGCGCCCACTCGAAGCGGTACAGCGCCATCCGCGACGCGAACACGATCAACAGGCCGGCCGCCAGGCCCCCGAGAATTCCGGTAAACACAGCCGGATCGCGGCCCGGAAGGTGCCAGATGTTGGGCTGGCTGCGCAGGGTACCCCAGCCGAGCGCGGCGGCGCCCAGGACCAGGTAGACGACCAGGACCAGCGCCGGGCGCGACCAGCTAGATCCGCGGGACCACACGCTTTCCGACCCCGATCATGGCGTTCTGACTACCCGTAGCACGGTTCTGCCGCGCCGCGCAGCGAAGCGACCGGAAAACCGGGCCGACGCGCCGCGCTGGCGTCCAACAAGTGGAAATTACGAAACTATTCCGGCTCGTCCGGGGGCACATTTTCGTCCAGGTTTTCGCGGGAAGGCCCTCCGGACGCATGGTAAACGGAGGGTCGGTATGGGAATCGCGGCACTCAAGGCTAGACACCGAGCGTCGCGAAGCGCCAGCTTGCTCCCGACCACCGTCGTGCGCGAGGTCGGCCAGCAGAAGCTGCTGGCGACACGCATCTGCGATCTCAATCTGCGTCCGGAAGGAATCCTGGAAGAGTGCGTCGAGGAGGTGATCGGCGAGCTCCAGCGCAAGGGGATCACGTTCGTGCCGGCGTACTACCTCGGCGATGACGACTTCTGGACCGCCGATCGCGCCGTCAGCGTGAACATTCCCTGGTACCTCGCGAACCCCGAGCTGTGGCGGCTGGTGAACGATCACCTGTTCGAGTACACGCGCGAGGAAGTCTTGATGTACCTGCGCCACGAGGCGGGCCACGCGATCAACTACGCGTTCGAGCTGTGGCGGCGGAAGGACTGGACGCAGACGTTCGGCGACTTCCGGCGGCCGTACCGCGACGTCTACAACCCGATCGCCTGGAGCCGCGACCACGTCCGCTACCTGCACCGCGCCGGCATGTACCACTACGCGCAGAAGCACCCCGACGAGGACTGGGCGGAGACGTTCGCGGTCTGGCTGGAGGGCGGGCCCTGGCGGCGCCGCTACCGCGACTGGCAGGTCGCGCTGGCCAAGCTGGAGTACGTCGACCGGATCGTCGGGATCGAACGCGTCTGCCGCGGCAACCCCGGCAACGTCCGGCTGGGGATGCGGATCCCGTATACGGAAATCAAGGAGACCGTCGCCGACTACTTCGACATCAACGACGAGCAGGACCAGGAACTGCTGGAGTACCGGCAGGACCTGCTGGAGATCTTCTCGCGCCGCCCGCCGCGCGCCCGCGCCATCGCCGCGCGCGGGCTGAGCTCGCGCACCGCCAACGCGCAGTCCGCCGCGCGCTTCATCCAGCAACACCAGAACATCATCACCGACCGCATCAAGCGCTGGATCGGCGACAGCGACAAGCGCGAGATCCGCCACATCCTGCGCCAGATGCAGGCGCTCTGCACCGCCGAGCACATGGTCGTGCCCGACAGCCGCCGCACCGAAAAGCTGATCGAGCTGACCGTCGTCGCAACCTGGCACGTCGTCGACGGCATCCACCGACTGAGCTAGCGGATCGGGCAGGGCGCATGCGCATCGCGCTGCTGGGCGACTTCGACCGCGCCACGCTCTCGCACTGGGCCAGCGAGACCGCGCTTTATCACGCGGCCGCGCGGCTGGGCGTGACGGCGGAGCCGCGCTGGATCCCGACGCCCGCGATGGCGAGCGCCGGTGACGTCGCCGACGCGCTCGCCGGCTGCGACGGGGTCTGGGGCGTGCCCGGCGGCCCGTTCGACAGCGCGACAGGCATGTTGAACGGCATCGCTCACGCGCGGCGGGCGCGCGTTCCCTACCTGGGCACCTGCGCCGGCTTCCAGTACGCCCTGATCGAGCTGTCGCGGAACGTGCTCGGGCTGGCGGACGCCGACACCGCGGAGAACAAGACGGATTCATCCAACGTGGTGATCACGCCGGTCGCGTGCCCGCTGCCCGGGCGCCGGATGGGCAAGCCGGCGATGTCCGGGACCGACGGCGTGCAGGTCGTCGCGGGGACGCGGCTCGCTGAACTGTACGCGGGGGCCGCCGATCTTTCGGAGGAGTACTTCTGCAACTACGAGACGAACGCCGCGTTCATCCCGCGCTGGGAGGCGGAGGCCGGCCTGCGGATCGCGGCGCGCGGGGGTGGCGGCGAGATGCGCGCCTTCGAGCTGTCCGACCACCCGTTCTTCGTCGCGACCCTGTTCCAGCCGCAGCGGTCGTCGAGGAGCGAGCGACCCCACCCGGTCATCCTGGGGTTCCTGCGCGCGTGCGGGCACGATCGATCGCGTTGACAACCGCGGGCCGGCGCGTCTAGATCACGTGCACCGCGCGAGGATGGCGGAACTTGGTAGACGCGCTAGCTTGAGGTGCTAGTGGATAACATCCATCGGGGTTCGAGTCCCCGTCCTCGCACACGTTCGGGTCCTCCGGCCGGCGGGCCGGGGGGCGCCCCGGCGACGCGGCTTGCCTACTTCGTGAATAGGCTGAGGTCCGGGGTCTGCCCCATCTTTTGATACCCGGCCGGCCCAGGGTGCAGTCCATCCATTTGCGCCCACGCCGCATACGTCGCCTGCAGCTTGGGCGGATTTCCACCGTCGGTGAGCGCCGCATCGAAATCGATGTAGCCGTCAAACACGCCGCTCTTGATGTACGTGTTGACCTGCTGGCGAACGCTCTCGTGCGCCGCGCTGTAGTAGCTGTTGCCGCCGAAAGGAAGAATGGTGGCCCCATAGATCAGCACACTCTTCGCGTGCGCACGGCCGATGAGATCGTCATAGGCGCTCTTCAGCGATGCAAACGAGGCACCCGCGCCGATGTCGTTGACGCCATCGAACACGATCGCGTACCGAACGCCACTCTGTCCGAGCACGTCGCGGTTGAAGCGGGCTTGCGCCGCGGTACCTGAAGCCCCGACGAGGTTCGTCGCGCCTATCCCTTGATTCATCATCGATACGTTCGCAGTTGCTGAGTTCGCCAGCAGGCGTGCCGCCAACACGTCCGTCCATCGGTTGTTCCTGTTCGTGTCCGTGCCCCGGCCGTCCGTGATGGAGTCGCCGATCGCGACGACCGCCCTGGCCGACGCATCCGCCATGACGTCGATACCCGAGATGAACCACCAGTGCTCGGTCGTCATCGCCGACGTCATGCTGGCCGCGCTGACGTTGCTACTGCCCGTCTGGAGGTAGGAGGTGGTCCGCGAGCCCGAGTGCGCCGTCAGATTGCCAGGAACGCTCCCGAAGGCGGCGGTGATGGTGAGATTGCCAGAAGCGGGAAGGGCGAAGTCGATCGGATCCGACCAGATCTCCTTGCCCTGCGCGATGGTCACGGACGCCATCGCCGAGAACGCAAGCGCCTTGTCGGTGGCGGTATCGATGGTGCTGTCGACGGAAGGTGTGGCCTTGCAGAGCGCGATGTGAGCGGCATTGATGGTGACCGGCCGCCGCCGCCGCCGGGATCGGTACAACCCAGATAGCTACACGCGAGAATCGCGGCGAGCCATCGCAATGACTTGCTGGCTGAGGTGCTCACCAGTCGTTGAATTCCCAGGCAATCACGGACAGATCCTGCCGGCCGACGAGGCGCAATGATCACGGGTGACGAGCGACGCGTGCGCTGCAATAAAAGCGAATGTGCGGGCAAAGAATGCAAAGAGGCAGCAGGAGGCCGCGCTGCGGGAGGCCGACCCGTGCATCCAGTTCGCGTACGTCAGGCGTTCAGGGGCCTCGGGCCCAGAGGAAGCTGGCATGCAGGGCGGACTGAGCGACGGCGTACGCGAGCACAGCACCGCGCGCGCCGGTCCAGCGGAGCGCACCATCGAGGAAGACGAATCCCAGGAAGCAGAGCCCGAGGAGCGCGGGCATCACCAGCCGCGCGAGCCAGTAGCCGTGCAGGTAGGAGAACTGCATGAACGGCAGGAACAAGCTGATGTTAGCGAAGAACGCGACGCTGAAGGCGACCAGGATCGTCGCGGGGAGCTCGTTGCCGCCGCCGGAAGAGCGACGCCGTCGCAGGCACCGCACGAGACAGATGACGGTCGCGGCGATCATCAGCAGGCTGAGAGGGATGGCGGAGCGAACCGCCACCGTCATCAAGCGCTGATGCAGATCGTCGCGCGGCCTGAAGTAGGAATCGGCCGGGTCGTATTGATAGATGTTCAGGACGTCCGTGAACATCGAGAGATGGAGCAGGGCCGGATAGCTGTGTCGGTTGATCACGAGCAGGTTGTAGGTCTCGCCGGCGTCGCCCGGGTTCTTGTCGAGATACTCGGGGGCGCGAAGCACTTCGCGATCGGCGGCGCGGAGCATGACCAGGCTCCGCCAATCCATTTCGCGCGCCCAGTACTGCAGGCCCGGTCCGTCGTGAGGGACGCGGCGGTACTGCAGCAGCGCGAACAGGCCCGGGAATACCACCACCAGGAGCAGAGCGCCGGCCCGCAGCCTGGGCGACGACAGGCGCTGCCGGAAGACGAGGAACAAGGCGAGCGTGACGGGCAGGGCCGACACCATCGTGTACTTCGAAAAGATTCCGGCCATCAGCGCCGCGCCGAGCGCGACGACCAGCCTGATCTGGCGGCGAGGATCGGACGCGCGAAACAGCTCGTACGTCAACCAGATCACCAGCGTGAACGGAAGCACGACCAGCGCATCCGCCGCGAACACCGTCGAATGAATCAGCCGGAACGGCAAGAAGGCGAGGGTGAGTAGCGCGGCGATGCGCAGGCTCGGTTGCCGGATCGTCCCGCGCGCCAGGCGCGCCCACACGTACAGGGCGATCACGTTGAGCACGACCAGGACGAGGCTGGTCGCGGCGACGTACGCCGTCGATCCGGTCACGTACCGGACCAGCGCGCTCAGCCAGTACAGCCCGGGGGGGTTGGTGCCGACGTAGACGAACCAGCGGGGCGGCGGCAAGCGCATCGCCTCTTCGGCCGCCCCCGCGTGGATGGCCCAGTCCTGGCCCATGAACGCGTGGTGCAAGACGGCGTTTGCTTGCACGATCGTCGTCGCCACCAGGATGCCGAACATCAGCGCTCTCTCGACGCGGGCGATCGCCGCCTCGAAGGCGCTCAACGGATGTGAGGAATGGGGCTCCACGGCCGCTGCTGCGGGCTGTGCAAGAGGTGCGCCCGCGCCAACCGCGCGTCCCTGCGGAGATCGAGACTATCGGAGCACGGCGACCGCGACATTGCTGTCCCGGTTCTGGCGGGTCCGAGCTACTGGGTGGCGCGGAGACGCCGCGCGATCAGCTGGTGCACGTATTCGATCGCGGCTGCGATGATGCCGAACAGGACGCCCCACCCGAAGTCCGAGCCGCGCCAGCCCGCCACGCCGAACATGAGGGGGACGACGACCGCGGCGACGACGAGGATCGCGATCAGCGACGCCAAGCGCGGAAAGCGTTTCGCCAGAAGGACGGCAACGAGAATGGCTGCGACCGCCGTGTAGACCCCGGTCACCTGGAGGTTCGAGCCGATGCGCCAGGGCGGAAACAGCGCCGCGATCGTCACCAGGAGCGCCGCCCGCGATCCCCAAATCAGGAAGGGAGCGACCCGGCGAATACGCGACACTTCAGGCGCCACCGGTCGATATTAGCCGACACGGGAGCCGGCGAGTTTTTGCCCGGTCGGTTATATGCTCGACACGAGCCAGCGACATGAACCGGCCAACGTCTTTGTTCGTGAGCTGCCTGACCTACGAGCTGACGCGCCAGGTGGGCGTCGAGCGCTCCGGCGAGGCGTTCATCCAGATGGTGAACGCTCCCGACATCAACTCGTTGCCGGCCGCGCGCACGGTCGCGCGGCTGATCACGCTCGGAGAGGTGGGGCTGTTCCACGGCGTGAGCTCGTGCCTGCCGAAGGCGCGATCGCGCGCCGCCGCCGCGGCCTTCAAGTCCGACGCGGCGTACTGGGTGATGTGCGACGACGACGTCGAAGCGCCGACCGCGACGCTGGAGGACCTGATCAGGATCGCCGGGCCGCCGACCGAGCCCCGGATCGCGGTGCTGCCCTGCTTGATCCGCGGCAGCGCGAATCGCCACAACTGCGAGTTCCGCGGCGAGGCGCGCCTGAACGTCGGCGCCGCCGCGTGGGTGCGCCCGGTCAGCCTCGCCGGTTGCGGCCTGATGGTGGTGACGCGCGCCGCGCTCGATCGACTGTTCACCGTGTACCGCGAGCCGCTCGGGTTCGAGGACGACGACGGGGAGACGCGGGTCGCGCTCTTCGACATGCTGCTCGAGCCGCCGCGCTGGTACGGCGAAGACTTCTCGTTCTGCGTGCGCGCCGATCGCGCCGGCATTCCCATCGATGCGCTCGTGCAAGGGCAGAGCGCCCACGACGGCCAGACCCTCGAGCTCGAATCGCTCAGGTGACCCACAGGATTTGCCGCTGACGTTTCCAGGTGGCCGGCGGTGATCAGATTGGAACCATGGGAAAGCTCGCGCGCGTGCTTCTGCTTGTCGTCGCCGTGAGCCTCGGCGGCGCCCCGGTCGTGGTGGCGCAGCTCGGCGCGGCGCCATCGACGCAAACGCCCGGCTCTGTCACGGCGTCCCCGGGCGCGACCACGCCGGTCCCCGGAATGGCCGGCGCGAGCACGGCGGCGCCCGGAAGCGCCGGCGCAGGCACGTCCTACCCGCTCGGGAGCCCATCGGCGACCCCGCTGACCAGCACGCCCTCGGCGACCACAGTGGATGTGCCTCCGCCGTCGCTGACGGTACCGTCGTTCGTCACCCCATCGCCGCTCGCGAATTCGCCCACGGAGTCGCTCCCGGGGGCGCCCAACGTTCCCGTCGGACCGCCCGTCTCTACCGGCGCGCCCGGCGAATCTTCGCCCGGCGGGACGGCCGTGGCGCCGTCGAGTCCGACGATGTCCGCTCCCGTGCCGGGTGGCGCGGCGCCTGCTGCCGGCGCCAGTGCGCCCGGAGCGACGCCGCCGTCAAATAGCTCCTCCGGGTATTGAAGCCCGGTGGTACCTTGCCGCGGTGGGGAAGCACAGCCTGTCACTCGCCGTGAGCGCGATCGTCGGCGTCGTCGGGCTCGGGCTGGGCTGCGGCGGCAGCGACGGTCCGTCCACGGCGAGCACGCTGTGCAAGGCGCAGCTCGCGGTGCTGTGCAACCGGACGTTCACCTGCCCGGGTCACGCCGAGATGCAGACGACGTGGACGTCCGAACAGGACTGCAACGAGAAGTCGTCGCCCGCGTGTGACGGTCCGACGACTTGCATCGGCGGGACCTACCACGCCGACAAGGACCAGGCGTGCACGGACGCGATGAACGCGGTCACGTGCGAGCAGTGGGACGCGGATCCGGGCGCGCTGTTGCCGGCGGTCTGCCTCGAGGTCTGCGCCGCGGCGTAGCCGCGCGCGGCGCCGGGCCGATCAGTGCGGCGCGCGCCAGCCGACGCCGCGGCACACGGAACAGAGACCGGCGGCGAGACGGCCGGTTCCGTTGCATTCGCCACAGTCGGGCGTGCCGGGCGGCCGCGGCGGGAGCAGCCGCAGCAGATCGCGCAGGCCCGTCTTGCGCGCGCCGACGACGATCGCGGCATACGCCTCGCCGCGCGTCGGTTCGACGCCCCAGCTGTCGTCGTCCCAGAGGATCCGGCCGTCCGCCGCCAGGTACGTCGGCGGGCCCAGTCCGGGATCGAGCAAGAACGCGTCGTGCGCGCTTTCAATCTCGTCGGCCGGGCGGCTGGCCCGGAGGTTTCGCAGCTGTTCCAGCAGATCGCCGGGCACGACGAAGTACTTCTCCGACACCACGAGTCGCCTTTCTGACGCGAGGCTCACCCGCCCATTATCGCTCCGATCGAACCGCCGCTTAACTTGATTCGGCGATGATCTTGTTTACCGCGGCCGCGCGCTCAGCCGGTGCCGCCGGTGCGCCGGAATTCGTCGAGCAGGCGCCAGTACGTTTCCCACGCCTCCTCGTCGTTCACGCTGAGGAGCCGGATCGTCGGGATCGTTCCCTGCGACATGCTGCGGCCCAGCTGCCGCTCGAGGAACACCCAGAACCGTTCGTAGAACTCCACGCCCACGTCGCTGATCCGGTGCGCGCGGATGGCCTCGCTGTAGCCGACGATCCACGTCTCCAGGCGATCGAGCATGGCGCCGTAGTTGGGGGGGCCGACACCGAGATACATGTTGGGACGGCGCCGGATCTGATCCAGCCGTTCCATCAGCGACGCTTGCGGCGTGGGATCGGTGACGGCCATGTCGATCACGACGATTGTGCCGGAGCGACCTCGTCCTGAAAAGCCTTCCGGCCGCGCGCACGTCCGCGGCGCGCGCACCTTCGTAAATCACCCCAGGATGGCAACACTCCGACAAGCGCACACGAAATGGCAGAGTCTCGCGCTGGCGATCGGCGCGCTGGCCGTTGGCTGCAAGTTCGCCGGTCCCGAACCGCGCCAGAACGGCGCGGGCGGCACGGGTGGCGCGGGCGCCCCGGGCGGCATCGGCGGCGGCGGGGCAGGGGGCGGCGCGGGCGCGGGCGGGCGCGTTCCCCCGAATCTCGGCGGCTTTCCCGGCAAGGACGCCGGCATGGATGCGCTGCCGCCGCCGCTCACCGATTTTCCGGCCGATCCGATCATCGATTCATCTGCGCCCTCCAATGCGCCCGGCCTGTTCGACGGCAACGCGCCGCGCGCCGGCGGCGCGCCCTGCATCGCCTCGCCGATCGCGGGCACGCTGATGCCGCGCAACTGGCTACGCCCGCGCTTCACGCTGCAGCCGACGGCGGGCGAGAACCTGTTCGAGATCGACCTGGCGGTGGCCGGGTTCGCGCACGAGCTGCGCGTGTTCACGCGCGATCCGAACATGGCGCTGCCCGCCGATCTGTGGAACCGCCTCCGCACCTCCGTCAACGATCAGACGATCACCGTGCGCGCGCGCGCGCTGCAGACCGACGCGACGGGCGCGGTGGCGGTGGCGCCTTCGGCCGCGGCTGTAACCGACTTCGTGATCGCGCCGGTCGAGGCGCCCGGCAAGATCGTCTACTGGGCGCTCGCCGACGACATGGGGACGAAGGTCGGCTCGTTGAAGGGCTTCGGCATCGGCGAGGAGGGCGTTCGCGACGTGCTGGTGCCCAGCCAGGTCGCGTCGCGCACGACCAGCGAGACCTGCGTCGGCTGCCACACCGCGACGCCCGACGGCGACGGCGTCGGCTTCTCGATGGGGCCCACCAACTACTTCGGCAACCTCGCCGACATCCGCCAGGGCAGCACGGGTACGCTTCCCAGCTACGTCAACGCCGGCGCGATGTCGGTCATCCGCACGCTGCGCGGCATCCCCGCTTACTCGAAGGGGCACTGGAGCGACGGCGATCGCGTCGTGCTGCTGAGCGACACGGGGACGCTGAACTGGGTGCAGGTCGACGGCACCGCCCGCGGCACGCTGGCGCGGACCGGTGACGCGAACAAGGCGACCGAGCCCGCCTTCAGCCACGACGGCCGCACGGTGGTCTACGTGTCGGCGACGTCGTTGATCGACGGCCGCCTCGGCAACGGTCCCTCGGACCTGTATTCGATCCCGTACGCCAACCGCGCGGGCGGTCCCGCGACGCCGCTGGCCGGCGCGTCGGATCCCGCGGCGACCGAGTTCTACCCGGCCTTCTCGCCGGACGACGCGTACGTCGCCTTCACGCGCCTGGCCGGCAACGGCAGCTCGTACAGCAACCCGGCCTCGGAGGTCTACGTCGTCCCGTCGACGGGCGGCACGGCGGTCCGCCTGGCGGCCAACGACGCGGCCGCGTGCCAGAGCACGCTGGCCAGCCCGGGCCTGACCAACGACTGGCCGAAGTGGTCACCGCACGCGACCACGGCCAACGGCAAGACCTACTACTGGCTGACGTTCTCGTCGAAGCGGATCGGCACCGCCAACGCGCAGCTCTACGTCACGGCGGTGGTGGCCGACGGCAGCGGCAAGCTGACGACGTACCCCGCGCTGTATCTGTGGAACCAGCCCGCCGCCGACGGCAACCACACGCCGTCCTGGGACGACTTCTCGATCCCGCCGATCATCATCGACTAGCTCCGCTCGTCTTCCCTTTCGAAAGGACGATTAACAAATTCGGCGGCGTCCGGCCAAAGGTTGGCATGCCGCCCGCCCGATCGTCGGTCCTTCGTAGTCGGATTTCACGCGCACGCTGCCTCGCCGTCATCGCCTTCGGTGGCGTCGTCGTCTCTCCCGCCCTGGGCTGTGGCGGCGGGAGCGTTACCGGCATGGGGACGGGCGGAAATTCGTCAGGATCCGGAGGACAGGCGGGCGGCCAGTCGGGCTCGGGCGGCGCGACGGGCACAGGGGGCGGGGGCGCCGCCGGCGTCGGCGCGTCCGGAGGGGCCGGATCGCCCGGAACCGGCGGAGGGGTCACCGGGACGGCGGGAGCCTCGGGCGTCGGCGGAACGTCGGCGGGCGGCGGCACCGGCTCCGGCGGCACGACCGGCGCGGGTGGTCGCGGCGGGGCCGGCGGGGCGTCCGGCGCCGGCGGTGTGTCAGGCGCCGGCGGTGTATCCGGCGCAGGCGGTCAAGCTGGCTCGGGCGGAGCGTCGGGCAGCACCGGCGGTCGCCTCGTGCAGAACTTCAACCAGGCGTGGAAGTTCAAGCGCGCCGACGTGACCGGAGCCGAGGCGACGACGTTCGACGATGCCGCGTGGGACGATGTCGGCCTGCCGCATTCGTTCAGCCTCCCTTACTTCATGGCGTCGAAGTTCTACGTCGGCTACGGCTGGTACCGAAAGCACTTCTCCGTCCCCTCGTCCTGGACCGGCAAGAGCGTCGCCCTCGAGTTCCAGGCCGCGTTCGACCAGGCCGAGATCTACGTCAACGGCAAGAAGGTCGGCGCACACCTGGGCGGGTACAACGGGTTTTCGATCGACGTCACCTCGGCGATCAAGACCGGCGACAACGTCGTCGCGGTAAGACTGAACAACAAGTGGAACGCGCAGCTGCCGCCGCTCACGGGTGATCACACCTTCCAAGGTGGTCTCTACCGAGACGTGTTCGTCGTCGTCACCGATCCGCTGCGCATCGCCTGGTACGGCACCTGGGTCACCACGCCCACGCTGGCGACGAACACCGGTGCCTCCAGCACCGTGGGGATCAAGACCGAGGTGCAGAACAACCGCGCCGCCGCCGTCACGGCGACGCTGAAGACGGACATCGTCGACAAGGACGGCAAGGTCGTCGCCACGATCTCGTCGCAGCAGCAGATCGACGCGGGCAAGACGGTGACGTTCGACCAGACCACGCCGGCGATCAGCAGCCCGGCGCTGTGGCACCCCGACCATCCGACGATGTACCGGGCGCTCTCCCACCTTGCCGACGCCACCGGGATCGTCGACGAATTCACCACGCCGTTCGGGTTTCGCTGGTTCAGCTGGTCGGCGTCGCAGGGCTTCTCGCTGAACGGCGCCCACACCTGGATCCAGGGCGCGAACCTCCATCAGGACCACGCGGGTTGGGGGGCCGGCGTGACGGACGCGGCCCTCGTCCGGGACGTCAAGATGGTCAAGGACGCCGGGATGAACTTCATCCGCGGCTCGCACTATCCGAAGGACCCGGCGTTCGCGGACGCCTGCGACCAGCTCGGCCTGCTGTTCTGGTCCGAGAACAACTTCTGGGGCGGCTTCGGCGGCGCCGGAGGGTGGCCGTACAACGGCGCGTACCCGAGCACGTCCGCCGACTTCGACGCGTTCGACGCCAACGTCCTCGCCAGCCTGACGGACATGATCCGCATCCACCGCAACCACCCCAGCATCATCGCCTGGAGCATGGGCAACGAGGACTTCTTCAACGGCGGCCCCGCGGACCGGGTCGTCGCGCTGCTCAAGAAGTCGGTCATGCTCACCCACCAGCTCGATCCCGCCCCCACGGGGCGCCCTGCGGCGATCGGCGGCGCGCAGTCGAAGGTGGGCGGCGTGGAGCCCGGCACGCTCGGCGACGTGGCCGGCTACAACGGCGACGGCGTCGGCTACGACAACCCCGGCATTCCCAGCATGGTCTCCGAATACGGCGCGGACGTGAGCACCGTTCGCCCGGGCAACTACGATCCGGGCTGGAACAACCTGACCGTGTCGAACGGGATGGCCGCCATGCCCACCTGGCGCAGCGGGATCTCGCGCTGGTGCATGTTCGACTACGGCAGCCAGATGGGGGCGCAGTACATCAACTCGGGCATCGTCGACTACTTCCGCATCCCCAAGCGGTCCTACTACTGGTACCGGAACGCCTACGCGAAGGTGGCGCCGCCGACGTGGCCGACGTCCGGCACGCCAGCTGGGCTGAAGCTGACGTCCAGCACGACGACGCTGACCGCCGTCGACGGCACGCAGGACGCGTGGTTGCTCGTCACCGTCGTCGACTCGACCGGCAAGGCGATCAGCAACAACGTCCCGGTGACGCTGACGATCAAGTCCGGTCCCGGCGAATTCCCGACCGGCCCCAGCATCACCTTCACGCCGCCCAACATGGGCACCGCCTCCGACATCAGCATCCGCGACGGCCAGGCCGCGATCGAATTCCGCACCTATTACGCCGGCAGCTCCGTCATCGAGGCGACGTCGCCTGGGTTGAGCAGCTCCAGCGTGACAATCCTGTCCCAGGGTAACCCGGCCTGGGTCGAGGGGGTCACGCGCCCGGTGGCGCCGCGGCCGTACCAGCCCTGACGGCGCCGTGGAGAATGTCCTCGAGCGGAGCCGATCAGCTGCTCCACTGGAAGCTGTACTCGGCCTCGTTGGGCGTGGCCAGGTAGCGCTGGACGTCGGCGCACCGGTTGGCGAGCGTCTTCGTGCGCGCATCCAGGCGAAAGCGGATCGACGCCACCTTGTCGCGCAACGGGTGACCGGCCAGCCGCGCGATGCTGCGATCGAGCACAGCGCGCACGCTGTCGGGCGTGAGGAAGCGCGCCAGCACCTCGAGGTTCTCGGCGCGCCACGATTCCTCCAGCACGTGGCCGCGGTAGTGCCACAGGCAGGGCGGGCCGCCGCCGTGCTCGCGCGTCCAGGCGTCGAAGACCGGGTTCGCCGTGTCGTCGTAGATCAGGCACGACGCGTACTGAGCCGCCGCCAGCGCGCGGCCCTCGGTCTCGACCGCCCACCACGCCGACCAGATCTTCTCGATGTCGGGGCGCAGCAGCCCGTAGGTGGACAGCGCGTGGAACCAGGCGTACACGGGCGCCTTCGAGCCCTTGAACGACAGGGTCTTCTGCGCGTCGATCTGGCCCAGGATCGCCTCGCGCATGAATTCGCCGACCGCGGCCGTCTGCTCGGGCGACAGCTCGCCGTCGAACACGCTGCCCCGGATCAGCGCCGGATAGAACTCGTCGACGAACGTCTCGTAGCGGCTGAACGGCGAGGTGAGATCCTCGCGCCACGCGCGCAGGCAGAACGGCAGCACGTGCAGGAAAAGGTTCGTCTGGATCTGCTCGTATTTGAAGTCGAGCGCGTACGCGACCAGATCGGCCGGCTCCGCCTCCGCGTCCGGGGACAGCGTCGCCAGCCGGTGCAGGTGCGTGACGTCGTAATCGAACGGTTTCTGCCAGACGGCGTCCGCCGGCATCGGCTGCGGATCTCCGAACGCGCTGCGGATCGCGGCGATGGCGCGCGTGGCGGCGAGGTCGGTGGTTTTGCGATCGGGACTCACGACGGTCAGGCTATTCAACGACGAAGTGTCTCCTTGCGATGAGCTGGGAGGCATCCGTGAGTAAATCTACTCTCCACGACCCCGATTTGGGCGATCCCGTCGAAGAGGAAGTCCGGTAACCCTGTTCGCGCCCGCCGATGATCTCGCGCGCCGACACGCTGCCCACCCGGTCACCCTCGCGATACCACTCGAAGCGGATCCCCTGGCGGTAGTGCCGCGGCACCTGCACCTGAAACCAGGCGTACACGCGTTTGGTGCCGGCGGGAAATCGGTCCGCTGGGTCCTCGATCTCCCGGTTCTGAATGCCGGTGCCGGTGGCGGATGCAGTGCACGCGACCGGCACCGGCGGCAGCAGCGGCGCCGCCAGCGCCAGGATCAGCCCGGCGACGACCGCGCCGGCGCCCAGCTCGATGCGGCCGATGCGCGTCGTCAGCGGCGTGCGCGACGTCGCCAGGCTGGACGCCAGCCAGGCCACGCCGGCCGCCAGCGCCATCGACAGCCGCGGCGACAGGGAGATCTCGACCGCCGCCGCCGGCACCAGCGCGATGAACAGGACCGAAGAGCAGTAGATGGTCCGGACGCGCGGGCGTTCGAGCATCGTCTGCCGGAACTTGTTCGGGAAGCACGAGAACAGCGCGCCACCCGCCAGCAGCAGCGGCGCGAGCATGTTGGCCGCGCCCAGCGTCGACGACGCGAACCAGATCGGCACCAGGAAGAAGAGGACGTTGCGGAACAGGCCGACCGTGACCAGCGCGGCCGCCGTGCGCAGCAGGTTGCGCCAGCGCGCGTGCGGCTCGTCGGGCTGCGCCTGGGGAAGCCATTCGCCCACGCCGGCCGCCAGCGCCCATGCCACCGCCAGCAGCGCCACCGCCTTGGGCGCGAAGGTGATGGTGTGCTTCGCCTGCATCTGCGACAGGATGCCCAGCCCCAGCGCGATCGCCGGCGTGAGGTTCTCCAGCACCTTGCGCCATTGCACGTGCGCGAGGCGCTCGCGGATCGTCGTGCCGGGCGCCGGTGCGGGGGCGGCCTCCGGGGAGATGGCCGGAGCTCCGTCCGGCGCGGGTAGCTGCAACTCGGCCATGACGGGAAAAAAATAGCCCACCGGGGCGGAAAAATCGACGCTGGCGCGCGTTCGTCAGGTCGTCGCTTCGCGCAGCCGATAGCCGACGCCCGGTTCCGTCTGCAAGAGGCGCGGGCGCGCCGGCTCCACCTCGATCTTCCGGCGCAGCTGAGCCATGTACACGCGCAGGTAGTGCGTCTCGCCGGTGTGCCCCGGTCCCCACACCTCCTTGAGGATCTGGCCGTGGGTCAGCACGCGCCCGGCGTTCTGCGCCAGCAAGGCGAGCAGGCGATACTCGATCGGCGTCAGGTGCACCTCGGCGTCGTTCAGCTTGACCTCGCGACGCGCGAGATCGATGCGCAGCGGCCCGATCTCGATGAGCGGCGCCTCCGTCCCCGCCGCCTGCTGCGCGTGACGGAGCGCGACGCGCATCCGCGCCAGCAGCTCGCCCACGCCGAACGGCTTGGTCAGGTAGTCGTCGGCGCCCGCGTCGAGCACGGCGACCTTATCGGCCTCGCGCCCGCGCGCCGAGATGACGATGATCGGCACGCGCGACCACTCGCGTAGCCGCCGGGTCAGATCCACGCCGTCCTCGTCGGGCAGCCCCAGATCCAGCAGCACCATCTCGGGGTTGCGGCTGGTGGCGAGCGCGACCGCCTCGGCGGCGGTGGCCGCCTCGCACAGCTGGTAGCCGTGCGACGTCAGGGACGCGCGCAGGAACCGCCGCATCTGCGGCTCGTCCTCGACGACCAGCACCATCGGCTTGGGCGGAGTCACGGCCTCCATATTAGCCCCCGCCGTCATGACGGCGTCATCGGTACGATCGGCCGCTCGCCGGTCCGGCTGCGGCCGGTCACGTCGGCGAGCAGGCGGGCGCCGGCGAACCTCGCGGCCGCGCGTTCGGCGTGGGCGCGTTCCAGATCCAGCTCGACCGGCATGACGATCATCGGCACGCCGCGCTGTTGCAGCCGGCGCTGGATCAAGAGCGCCGTCTGATTGTGGAGTATGCGGTTCCAGACGGTGTCCTCGGCGAAGATGATCTGGCCGGCGACCACGACCACCTTCGGGTACCACTGCACCAGGCCGACCGCGAGCTGCTCGGCTTCGACCGCGACCTCCGTGCCGACCGCGTAGGCGCTCGTGGCCGGAAGGCCGAGGGCGGTCGCGAAGCGCTCGTATTCGGCGAGGTTTTCCCGCGTGCGGGCCTCCAGCGCCGGGATCTCGGCGGCGCCCTTGAACGCATCGGAGTCGACCACCGCCACGCTGACGAACACCACGCCCTGGAAGTGTCCCGGGAACATCTTCAGCAGCGTCAGCAGCGCGTGCCTCCCGAGGCCGCCGTAGCCGCCCACCAGCAGGACCGCGATCGGGTGCGACGCATCGAGCTCGCGCCTTGTCTCGTCGGGCCGACACGGGTAGAGGTCCGGCCGCGCCCCGGGCGCGGGGATCTGGTGGTCCAGGACGCCCAGGGCTTTGACCACGGCTCGATAGTGCTGGCGGACCGCGAAGCAGAACCCGATCAGCCCGGCGGTGATCACCAGCGTCAGCCAGCCGCCCTCCGTGAACTTCTGGATGACGGTCACGACCAGGATCAGCAGGCACAGGCTGGCCGCGATCACGTGGGCAGGCAGGTGCCGCGCCCAGGACGGATCGTCGCGCCGCTTGCGGAACCAGAGCACCGTCATCGCAATGTTCGACAGCGAGAAGGTCACGAACACGTTGATCGCGTACATGACGACCAGCTTCGAGACCTGGCCGCGCGTGTAGACCAGCGCCGCGAGCGCGGTGCCTCCCATCAGCAGAATGCCGTTGCGCATGGTCAGCCGCTCCGAGAGCGCCGAGAACCGGTGCGGCAACCAGGAGTCCACCGCCATGTTCGCCATCACGCGCGGACCGTCGAGGAAGCCCGCCTGCGCCGCCACGAACAGCAGCGCACCCTCACTGACCAGCGCGACAATCACGAACGCGTGCCCCACGTTGATCCCGCCCAGCGACCAGCCCCCCGCCACGCGCTCGAGCAAGACCGCGTTCATGGTCTTGCCCTCGACAGGGCGGCACTGCCAGAGCAGGTAGGCGAGCAGCAGCCCCGACGCCGTGATCGCCAGCGAGGTCGCCATCAGCCACATCGTCCGCTTGGCCGTCTGCACGCGCGGCTCGCGCATGATGCCGACGCCGTTCGAGACCGCTTCGATGCCCGTGTACGTGCCGCCACCCAGCGAGTAGGCGCGCATCATGAGCTTCAGCGTGCCGAACAACCCCAGCGCGCCGAGCGTTCCGCCCAGGTTGCCGTGCACCTCCCGCGTGACGGCCGGAAGCTGCGGAACGCGCCCCCCCACCGCGACCAGCAGCAGGACCGCGTGGGTGACCAGGAAGACCGCGAAGATCGGCGCGATGGTCGTGACCGACTCCTTGATCCCGCGCAGGTTCATGAGGGTCAGGATCATGATTCCGCCGACGGAGACCCAGATCTCGACGGGGAGCCAGTGCGCCGGCAGGAAGCTGAAGATCGCGTCGGCGCCCGCCGCGATCGAGATGGTGATGGTGAGGACGTAGTCGACCAGCAGCGCGCTGCCCGCGACCACGCC
>Ga0070673_100000750_pt1 | contig 18019 bp, 14 predicted proteins | sample KBSM23metaG_FD_65342 | JGI IMG/M metagenome (GOLD analysis project Ga0070673, IMG submission 65342) | Miscanthus rhizosphere microbial communities from Kellogg Biological Station, Michigan, USA - KBS M2-3 metaG | ecosystem: Host-associated > Plants > Roots > Rhizosphere > Soil ... | reverse complement strand
CCGGCGACGGCACCGGCGGCCGGCAAGGCGGGCGCGACGATCGTGCCGCTCTACACGTATCCCACCGATGCCTCGTGGAACACCGTCATCGCCGCGAAGGCGGCCCACCCGACGGTGGGCGTGATCGCGGCCGTCAACCCGGCCAACGGCCCGGGCGCCGCCGCCGATCCCGCCTACGCGGCGGGGATCGCGCGGCTCAACGCCGCCGGCATCAAGGTCATCGGCTACGTGGCCACCGGCTACGCGACCAAGAACGCTCCCGTGGTGAAAGCGGACATCGATCGCTGGAAGGCGTTCTACCCGGGCCAGATCGGCGGGATCTTCTTCGACGAGCAGTCGAGCCGCGCGGGCGACGTCGCGTACTACCGCGACCTGTCGCAGCACGCGAAGGCGCAGGGGATGTCGTTCACCGTCGGCAATCCGGGGACTGACACCTCGGAGGCGTTCATCGGCGCGCTCGACACGATGCTGATCTACGAGAGCTCGGGGCTGCCCTCGGCGACGCAGATGGGCGGCTGGCACGCGAAGTACGCGGCCTCCAACTTCGGCGTGATTCCGCATACGTCGGCGTTCGATGCGTCGTTCGTGCGCAACGCACGCCAGTACGTCCAGTACGTCTACGTGCAGAACGACACGCTGCCCAACCCGTGGGACAGCGTGCCCGGCACCTTCGGCGATCTGCTGGCGGCCCTCGAGTAACGTGAGCCCGGACGGGCACCGCAGTGTGGATTGCGGTGCCTACACGTCCGGGGTCTTTCGCGATCCGTAGCTAGGAGAATGCGAAGCAATCTCGGTGGCATCGCCACGCTCTGCGTCGGCGCATGTTTCGTCTGGTCTTGCCAGGGTGACATCGGCTCGGACGATCCTGGCAGTTATCCGGGCGGGAAAGGCGGCGCGAACGGCGCCGCGACCCAGCCTGCGAGCGGCAGCGCGGGGCACCCCGCGACCGGCGCCGCGGGACACGCCGCGACCGGCGCCGCGGGACACGCCGGCAGCGGCAGCGCGACGACGCAGCCCACGAGCGGCGCGGCGGGGCAACCCGCGACGGGTGGCAGCGCGGGACAACCCGATACCGGCGCGGCGGGACAAGCGGGCGGCGGCAGCGTCGCTCCGCCTGTCAGCGGCGCGGCGGGAGAGCCCGCCACGGGCGGCGCGGGACAGGCGGGCAGCGGCAGCGTGGCTCCGCCCGTCAGCGGCGCGGCCGGGGAACCCGCCACGGGCGCGGCGGGACAGGCGGGCACGGGTAGCGCGGTTCCACCGGCGACCGGCGCGGCCGGACAGCCCGCCAGCGGCAGCGCGGGGGCTCCGGCGACGGGCGCCACGGGGCAAGCGGGCGCGAGCGTGGCTCCACCTGTCGGCGGCGCCGGCGGCGCGCCGGCAATGCCTGCGACCGGTGCGGCGTCGACGATCGTGCCGCTCTACACGTCACCGGGTGATCCGTCGTGGAACGCCGTCATCGCCGCGAAGATGGCGCACCCGAAGGTGGGCGTCGTCGCGATCGTGAACCCGAGCAACGGCCCGGGCGGCTCCGTGAGCAGCGCTTACGCGAGCGGCATCGCCAAGCTCACCGCCGCGGGCATCCGGGTCATCGGCTACGTCGCGACGGGTTACACGGCCAACAGCCCCGCCAGCGTCAAGGCGGACATCGATCGCTGGAAGTCGTTCTACCCCGGCCAGATCACCGGCATCTTCTTCGACGAGCAGTCGAACAAGGCCGGCGACGTCCCCTACTACCGCGATCTTTCGCAGTACACGAAGGCGCAGGGCCTGTCGCTCACCGTCGGAAATCCCGGCACCGACACGGCCGAGGGCTTCGTGGGCGCGCTCGACATGATGCTGATCTACGAGAGCGCGGGCCTGCCGTCGCAGGCCGCGATGGGGGGATGGCACGCGAACTACCCGCCGTCGAACTTCGGCATCATCCCGTACGCGTCGTCGCTGGACGCGACGTTCGTGCACAACGCGCGCAAGTACGTGCAGTACATCTACGTGCAGAGCGACAACCTGCCGAACCCGTGGGACAGCGTGCCGACGTACTTCGCGGATCTGCTCGCGGCGCTGGAGTAGGGCCAGCGACTAGCTGTTGCCCTTGGGCTCTTCGTCGTCGGACAGGTACGCGAAGGTGCGGACCAGGTTCACGATCTGTTCGCGCTGGGGCGGCGTCAGCTCGATGAACTGCACGCCCATGCCCGGGTTGATGTTGTCGTAGCTGCCGGGGCGATACGGGTTCACCCACATCACGCGGCCTTCCAGATTCAGCTGCGCCCCGCCGGGTGGCGTGAAGCGTAGGTTCAACCGCGTGCCCGGTGGCTCGGGGACGTTGGTGCGGATGAAGATCCCCATCGCGCTGATGTCGGTGATGTACGCGAACAAGAAGTTGTCCGCGCTCTTGTAGTCGACCTCGAGGTCGACGGTGACGCGCGCGTGAACCCGGCGGTCAGCCCCGGTACGCCGTCGCTCCGACGTGACCGTCACGTCCTTCCGGCGTCTTTCTTTGCCTCGTCGACTCACAGTGGGTCCAGTCTACTTGATCTCGATCGTTCCGAGTCGAACGCGATCGGCGCCGTCGTGGTTGCCCTGCGTCACCTTCAGCCGCTTACCCTCGCCGCCCGGCCAGAAGCCCATGTATACGGTGTACGTCCCGGCGGGGGTGGTCATCAAGGGCACGTCCGTCTCGTAGCGATCGCGAATGAACTCGCCGGGTAGCCAGAAGTTGGTCCCGAAGGTCTTGTTCAGGGGATCGTGGTCGCCGATGACGCGCGGCGCGGCGGGGCCGTCAAAGTGCACGAAGATCTTGTAGCTGCCCGGCACCTTCGCCTTCACGTGGAAATAGAGGTCCAGCGGAATCTTGCCCGGCCGGCGCACGCTGGTCGGGAAATCGGCGCCGATCAGCTCCACCGCATCGCCGAACGTCACCTCCGTGTTCACGCGCCAGGTCCAGGGCGGCCGCGCGGACGGGTTGTCCGGTGGCGGCGTCCAGACGTTGCTGGACAGCGGGTTGTCGTCGCGCTGACCCGACGCCAGCTGGTTCGTGATCAGCAAGAACCGCGACGATGATGCGTCGACGACGTAGTAGGGGACGCGCGCCTGCTTGAACGCCGCGTCCAGCGCCGCCAGCTCCTCGGTCGGGACCATCGCGAACACGCGCTCCGGATCGCGCAGGAACTGGACCACCCGATCCTGCGAGGGAAGGTCGACCATCGTCTGCTTGCTGTAGAAGCTCGACCCGTGACCCTCGATGCGGTACTTGCCGATCTTCTCGCCGCCGTGCGCGAACTTCGTGTACGACTCGAGCACCGGCTTGAATGACAGGTGCGTCGACAGGCGGGGCACCAGGCTCTCGGCCAGGTAGCCCGCGAACAGCAACGCGCAGGCGATCGCGATCTGCATTCCGAACCGACCCCCGAACAGGAACACTTTCTCGGCGCCCCGGCGCAGCGGACCCATCGATGCCACGTCAGGGCCCGCGATCTTGCCCAGCGCCCGCGCCCGCGCGGCCAGCCCGCCCAGCATCGCCGCCGCGACCAGCAGTCCGAACCAGCCGATCCACTGGCCCATCGTGATCGTGGGCGGCCACTTCACCTTGTCGTTGAGGTGGACGGAGACCAGCTCCTCGGGCGACAGAATGAAGTCGCGCGCGACGATCAGCGTGCCGACCGCGATCACCATGCCCGCCACCGGTTCGGCGCTGGTGCCGTCCAGCGCCTCGTCGAGGAACGCGCCCAGCGCCAGCGCGATGGCGGGTAGCGCGACGTAGCGGACGTCGCCCTGTACCACCGTGAGATAGCCGGACAGCGCGAACCCCAGGCCCGCGAACACCAGCAGGTACAGGCCCACGAAGGCGAGCCGGCTGTTGGTGCTGCCCCCGTCGCCGTCCAGCCGCGTGAGCGGCCGCGCCAGCGCGAAGATGGCCACCGCGCTCCACGGGAAGAGGCCGAACCCGAGCTGCCGGATCAGCGCCTCGAACGTCTTCGTGGACGCGCCCGCGCGCGGCACGCCGCCCAGCAGCCAGCTGTACTTGCCGGCCACCACGTGCGCCATCGCGACCACCAGCAGCACGATCGCACCCAGGCCCAGCAGCGCCACGGGGAGGAACGAGCGCGTCTCGAGCTTCATCGTGCTCGCGCCCAGCGCGCGGTCGGGCGAGATGTCGCGGCCCACGCCCGGCGCGCTGAGCGGTCCGGTCCCGTCGACGATCTCGCTCATGTTCGCGTTGGGCTTCAGGCCGTACCCGATGACCAGCGCGGCGACGATCGCCAGCACGGGCAGGACGAAACCGAGCAGCGCGCCGCCCGCGTAGATGCCCAGCGCCACGCTGACGACGCCGATGGCCAGGTCGCGCCCGCGCTGCTTGCCGTCGGGCGGCCAGGCGAAACGCCCGAGGCCGCCCAGCGCCAGCGCCAGCGTGGCGATCAGCGGCGCGTCAGACGTCAGCTGGCGCGCCTCGAACACGAACATCGGCATCGTGCCCAGCGCCACCGTCGCCAGCAGCGCGGCGCGCGGCCGCAGCAGGCCGCGTCCGGCCCAGTAAACGGCCATCAGCGCGCCCACCGCGGTCAGCGCGATCGGCAGCCGGGCGCCCAGCTCGGTCGGGCCCATGATGCTGATGCCCAGCGCGGACAGCAGCATCGACAGCCCGTGCCCGCCCGCGTACTTGCCGCCCACCGTCGGGTCGAACAGGTGCCCCGACGCCCAGACGTCGCGGGCCTGCTCCGCGAGCTTCAGCTCCCACGGATCCCAGAAACCGAAACGCAGCCCGGGCAGGCAAAGCAGCACCGCGAAGAACAGCGCCCAGGCCCACGGCGGCGCGCGCCGCGCTTCATCGAGCATGCGCCCGGCGAAACCCTTCTGGGTTCGCCGGTCGGGGGCGGGGGCGGGTGCTTCGGACGGCACGGACTGCCGGCTGCTTTCGACTCTAGCCGGTGCCGCCCGCGCCGGTGGTGCCGCCTGCGCCGGTGGTGCCGCCCGCGCCGGTGGTGCCGCCCGCGCCGGTGGTGCCGCCCGCGCCGGTGGTGCCGCCCGCGCCCGTGGTGCCGCCGCGACCGCCGCTGCCGCCGCCGGTGCCGCCCGCGCCGCCGCCGGTGCCGCCTGCGCCGCCGCCGGTGCCGCCTGCGCCGCCGCTACCGCCGGTGCCGGTGCTGCTGGTGCCCCCGAAGTCCGCGCACGACGCCGATCCCTCCGCGAACGAGAGCCCCAGGCCGCAGCGATCGCTCGCGTAGTGGTTGCAGTACGGCGCTGCCGTCGCGCAGTCGTCGTTGGTGGCGCAGGTGCCGCCCAGCGCGACGCGCTCCATGCAGGTCCCGCCCGAGCAGCGCAGGTTCTCCAGACAGGGCGCCGCGGTCCCGCCGCAGGTCATGCCCACGCCCAGCTTGGCCACGCAGTTGTACGTGGCGCCCATCATCATGCACGACGATCCGGGGTTGCAGACCTCGCCCGGATTGCCGCACAGATCGCCGCTGGCCTTCATGACCTTGGGCGCGCACAGGCCCTTGTCGCAGATGTGGCTCTTGTCGGCGCAGTCGTAGTTCACCGTGCAGGCCTCGGTCTTCTTCGCGGCGCCCTGGTAGACGTAATTGCACGCGTCGTCGATGTCGGACAGCTCCTGGGGCGTGATCGCCGAGGTCTTGGCGTACGCGCCCCGGGTCCTGTCGACGCAGAGGCCGACGTTCTCGGGCTTGAAGACGCGCTTGCCGCTCGCCTTGGCCGCGGACCGGAAGTCATCGCACTTCGCCACCCGCTGCGTCTTGCAGGCCATCGCATCGCTGAGGCAGTCATCGCTGACCTGGCATTCCGCCTCCGCTTTCTGGGCGCAGAACTCCGCTTCGGTGATCGTCTTGCCGCCGCCGCCGCCCCCGCACCCTGCGAGCAAGCCTGCGATCGCCGCGACCCGCGCCAGTGTTCGCCTCGTCATTTGCGTGACCTCCAGTGGATTGAGAGGCGCAGTGTTGCCTTCCCGCCGTCGGCGGTCAAGGGGCCGCCGTCACCGCGTTTGCGAGAAACGTGACCCTTTTGTCGGGGGTCGCGCGGCTTCGTGGGCGCGTCCCGCCGCGCGCTACGTTGTGCCCTGCTTGCTGAAGCGCACCGTCTCGCCGTGATCCAGGATGGCGACGCACGGCGCGTGCTCGGAGCCGCGCGCCTGCGCGCCGCAGAGCGGGAGGCCGCGCGCGCGCATGATCTGGTTCAACCATTCCAGCGGCGCGCCCAGCGGCTCGTAGCTGAGGGGAAATGATCCGTAGCTGGTCGGGATCATCACGCGCGCGCCCAGATCCTCGAACGCGTACACGGCGTCCAGCGGCGACATGTGCTCCTCACGGAACGACGCCGGTTCGTAGCCGGCGATCGGCAGCAGCGCCACGTCGGGCCGGAAGCGGCGGCCGATCTCGGCGAAGCCCGAGAAATAGCCGGTGTCGCCGGCGACGTAGATGACGTGCCGGGGCGTGCGCACGACGTAGCCACACGCGCCGCGGCGGCCGTACTTGCCGACCCCGCCCGAGTGCCGCACCGGTACCGCCGTCACCTCGACGTCGGATTTGTCGGATGCGCGGAACGAGCGGCCGGGGTCCAGCTCCTCGACTCGGGCCAGGCCCTCGCGATGCACCAGCCGTTCGCAACCGGGCGGAACGACCACGGGCGCCTTGTCGGGAAGCCGGGCCAGGCTGCGGCGCGACAGGTGGTCGCGGTGCGCGTGCGTCACCAGCACCAGATCGACGTTGGCGATGTCCTCGGCGGCGATCCCGGCCGCCTTCGCGCGCCGCACGCCGTACAGGCTGTTCTCCAGGAACGGATCGATCAGCACGCGGCTGCCCGGCGTCGTGATCATCACCGTCGCGTGTCCGACGAAGGTGATCGCGACGGTTCCCTCGGGCGGGCGCGGCGTCAGTCGCGCCTTGGCCGGCGCGGTGCCCCGGCGGAGGCGTTCGAACGCGGTCGCGAGGTAGCGCATCGAAAGCGTCAGCGGCAGCGCGCCGCGCAGGCGCTTGCGGTGCTCGTGGTCCAGCTCGCGCGCGCGCTCGGTGAAGACGAAGCCGGTCGGGTGCCGTTTCGCCGGGCTCATGCGCGGGCCATCCCCCCGTCGACCAGGCGCTCTCGCGTTTTGCTCGCCGCGTCCCGGCGTGGGAAGGTATCAACCCCGGTGAACGTTGACGCCAACGCAGACGCGGCCCCCGTCGTCATCCTGGGCGGCGGGCTGACGGGCATCTCGACCGCGGTGCACCTGCGCGCGCCGTGGCTGCTGTTCGAGCGCGAGGAGCGGCTGGGCGGGCACGCACGCACCGACGAGCGCGACGGATATCGCTTCGACAAGACGGGACACTGGCTGCACCTGCGCGACCCCGCCGTCAAGAACTTGGTCGACGAGTTGTTGCCCGGCCAGATGGTCCCGATCGCGCGCAGGGCCCGAATCTTCTCCCACGGCGTGCTCACGCGCTACCCCTACCAGGCGAACTTGCACGGTCTGCCCCCCGAGGTGATCAAGGAGTGCCTGCTGGGCGTGATCGAGGCCAAGCTGGGGCACGCCCAACAGGAAACGCCGGGCCCGGCGCCGCAAAACTTCGAGGAGTACTGCCTGCGCCATTTCGGCGCCGGGATCTCGAAGCACTTCATGATCCCGTACAACGAGAAGATCTGGGGCGTGCACCCGCGCGAGATCACCGCGGCGTGGTGTTCGCGCTTCGTGCCGCTGCCCAACCTGGACCAGGTGATCGCGGGCGCGGTCGGCGCGGGCCCGCCCGAGATGGGCTACAACCAGAGCTTCCTCTATCCGAAGTCGGGCGGCATCGAGACGTTCACGCGCGCGCTGCTGACACGGGTGGCGGCCGACCGCGTGCACACGCGCTCCAGCCCCGACGCGGTCGACTGGCGGCGCCGCGAGGTGACGGTGGGCGGCGAGCGCTTCAAGTACCGGGCGCTGGTCGCGACGCTGCCGCTGCCCGAGCTGCTGAAGCGCATGACCGGCTTGCCGCCCGAGGTCGAGACCCAGGCGGCGCGCCTGCGCTGCACGACGCTGCGCTACCTGAACATCGGGGCGCGCGGGACGCCGCCCGCCGACTGGCACTGGATCTACGTGCCCGAGAAGCGCTACCCGTTCTACCGGGTGAACGTGTTCTCGACGGCGATGCCCAGCATGGCGCCGGCGGGATGCTCGGCGATCTGCGTGGAGATGGCGGACCGCGGGCCCATCGCCGACGCGACCGTGCGCGACACGGCGGCCGCGCTGGTGGCGGCGGGCGCGCTCCACGACGTGAACGACGTCGCGTTTGCCGAGCCGAAGCAGATCGAGTACGCGTACGTCGTGTTCGACCAGCACTACTACGAGGCGACGCGGGTGATCTTCGCGTTCCTCGAGCAGAACGCGATCTACCCGCGCGGGCGGTACGGCGCGTGGACGTACAACGCGATGGAGGACTGCGTGCTGGCGGGGCGGGAGGTGGCGGGCTTGATCGACGGGGGCGCGGCGTGAGCGAGGGCGGCGCGCCGCACGTTTCGGTCGTCATCCCCGTCTACAACGAGGAGGGGATCCTGCGCGGGTCGGTGCTGGAGCTGGAGGAGAAGCTGCGCCGCTTCGGCTGGAGCTACGAGCTGCTGCTGAGCGAGAACGGCTCGCGCGATCGGACCATCGAGATCGGCAAGGAGCTGCAGGCGGAGCACCCCCAGGTCCGCATGCTCTCGGTCGGCCAGCCCAACTACGGCCTGGCGCTGCGGCAGGGGATCCTGGAGGCGCGCGGCCATTTCGTGATCTGCGACGAGATCGATCTGCTCGACACCGAGTTCTACGCGCGCGCGATGGCGTTGCTGGAACGCAGCGATACGGATCTGGTGGTCGGATCGAAGGCGATGGTCGGGTCGAACGACCAGCGGCCGCTGTTCCGGCGCGCCGCCACCCGCATCTACAACGGCATGCTGCGCGCCGTCTGCCATTACCCGGGGACGGACACGCACGGCCTGAAGGCGTTCCGGCGCGAGGCGCTGCTGGACACCGCGCGCCGCTGCATGCTGGACCGCGACGTGTTCGCCAGCGAGTTCGTCATCCGCGCCCACCGCGAAGGCAAGAAGGTCGTCGAGATCCCGTTCGCCGTGCGCGAGAAGCGCCCGCCCTCGATCCGCCTGATGAAGCGCGTCCCCCACGTCATCGCCAGCGTCGCCAAGCTCGCCATCTCCGTCCGCCGCAACCCCGACAGCGACGGCTAGCCCGTTGGATTCGAAGTCGTGACGTCGTGAAATACGAGCTCTGGTATTCCGAATCGGAGTGCTCGTACATGCTGCTGTACGAAGGCGATACCGCCTCCGATGGTTTGAAGGAGCCTGACCACAAGGTGATCTGGGCCGTCGAGGCGGACACGTACGAGCAAGCGCTTCAGAAGCGGAATGACTTCCTCGGATGGGGCGAATATCGAAAGGCCGACGTTCCGTTCGACTACCCGCCGAAGAAGCCGGGCTGACATATGATGCGCGCATGGGCGAGCGTGGCCGGGTCGTTCACCTGCGGCGGACGGGCGTCGCGCTGCTGAGGACGGATTTCTCCGGCACGGTGCTGGGCCACAACACGCGCTGGACCTCGCTGGTTCCCGCCGACGGCGCCGACTTCGATCCGGAGGCGCTCGCCGCCGCGGAGGGCGCGGACGTCGCGCAGGTCTGGTTCGACGACGACGCGGGCGTCACGCTGCAGGTCGCGGGCGTCGACGGATTCGCGGGCGAGCTGTCCGTCCCCTTCTTCGAGGAGGACGTCTCGGGCGTCGAGGACGAGCGCTTCGTCGACGCGCTCGCTGCCCGCGACCTCCTCAAGCCGGCCGCGGCGCGCACGCTGAAGGCGCGCCTGAAGGATCCGGCGGCGAAGCGAGACGACTGGGTCCGCGCCCACGGCGTGGAAGAAGCGTTCGGGTTTCCGACCGCCGAGGTCCTGCCGGTGAAGCCGGCGCCCGCCCGGGCGTCCGCCTCCCCGTCCGAGGACGACTGGACGCAGCCGCTGCCCCGTCGCTATCGCCTGCCGGCAGAGGCGCGCCCGACGCTGGACCTGCACGTCTTTTACTGGACCGACGTCTGGAGCATGAACTCCTGGACGCTCTCCAACCGCTACAAGAAACATCTGCCCGCCGCGGATCGGGGCCTCGTCGACGAGCTGTGCAACGCCGCGGCGATGGGCAACGCCGACGAGATCCCGTCGCGCGTCGAGCACATCCTCCAGAAGACCTGGCAGGCGGAGGACTGGGCCACGTTCATCCGCAGCCCCAAGCTGGACGACTCGGGCACCGACGACGACACCGCCCGCCGCTGGCGCCAGCTGACCGGCCGCGAGTGATCCGGCCGCATACGCGGCTGTAGGGAACCGTCGCCCTCCGCCCCACCGATCCCGGGCGGATTTCTTCTTTTTTCCGTCAGGTGTGTCGATGAGGGGGCCATGCGCAAACTCCTCTCCCTTGCACTCCTGGTGGCGGCGGCAGCGATCCTGGCGGCGAGCTGCGGCGGGGTCAGCGGCCCGCCCGAGCCGAAGATGATCGAGGGCGGCGGCATCGGCAGCGGCAAGATCAGCGGAAACCTGTTCGTCTACGTCATCGACGAGGAGACGCGCGCGGTGATGTCCAGCGCCACCGTGCGCGTGGGCGAGTCGTCGGACCCGTCGCCCTGCGAGGTGGTGACGGATTCGACCGGCCTCGCAAAGTTCCAGGCCGACAACTGCGCCGGCTTGAAGGGGCCGGTGACGATGACGATCACCGCGAGCGGTTACGCGCCCGTCACATGGATCGGCGTGAACGGCACGAACGTGACCGTTCCGATCCGCAATTCGAACCCGCCCCCGGTCGCGACCGCGACGGTGAGCGGAACGATCTCCGGCTTTGGCTCGCTGCCGGTGCCGGCGCTGCACCACCAGACGCTGGCCCTGATCGCGGCGTCGCAATCGGACACGCTGGGCGATCGCGCCAACGACCTGCCGCAGGGCACGCGCAACGTCCCCGTCGGCGACCAGCTGTTTCCGATTCCGTCGAACCTGTGCGTGCTGAACCAGGCCGCCAACGACTGCAACTGGACGTTGACGACGCGCACCGGGAAGCAGGCGCACGTCGCGCTGATCGTCGACCAGTTCGACAACAACACGCCTGACCTCGACACCGACGACACGTTCACGCTCACCGGCCTGGCGATCAAGACCGGCCTCGACTTCACCAAGGACCAGATCGCGACCGGCGAGACGCTGACCATGCTGACCGACGCCGACATGCAGACGTTCACGGCGTCGTTCGCGTCGCTGCCCAGCGGCATGGACTACATGGGCGGCTTCCCCGCGCTGGAGCTGGGCGAGGAAGGTCGCATCGCCTTCATCCTGCCGGCGCTGGACATGACGCACACGACGTCGCGCGTGCCCAAGCTGTCGGGCGCGCTGGCGGGCGCGCACTACAGCCTGATCGCGCAGGCGCAGGACGCGGAGAATCAGGACCGGCCGTCGTCGCTGGGCTGGGTTCACGACGCGAACGTCGGGTCGACGGTGGCGCTGTCGAGCTGGCTGGCCCCGCCCAGCAACATCCTGGTCAACGGCGGAACGTACTCGTTCAGCAAGGTGGCTGACGCGACGGTGCAGGGCGCCGAGATCCAGAACATCGAGGGCAAGCGCGTCTGGTCCATCACCGTCTTCGACGGCACCACGTCGTTCACGCTGCCCGGCCTGTCGCCGGATCCGCTGCCGGTCGGGTCGCTGACGTTCGAGGTCTCGGCGCTGCGAATCCCGGGCACCGACGTGAACAACTTCAAGCTCGACGACGTGCGCGGCAACATCGCCGCGATCGCCAAGGACTTCGTCGCCTTCACCCACTGAGGTCCGCATGCGCGCGAAACACGTTGCCTTCGTTGCGTCGTTCGCCGTCGCGGGTCTGGCGTGCGGGGGCGGCGGGCCGGTCAAGGGCAAGACCGACCCTCACCTCATCCCGGGCGGCGGCATCGCCGACGGGCCGCTGCACGGCACGCTGAACGTCTTCGTCATCGACGAGGACACGCGCAACGTGGTGTCGAGCGCGGCGGTGCGCGTGGGCCCCGCGGACGAGCTGGAGCCGTGCCAGGCGCTCACCGATTCGACGGGCCTGGCGCGCTTCACGTCGACGGGCGGCGACGCCGACGGCGGCACGGGCGGGGCCGGCTGCAAGCTGCTCACCAAGCCGGCGACGATCACGGTGTCGGCGTCGGGCCACGCGCCCAGCACCTGGATCGGCGTCGACGGCGGCAACGTCACCGTCGCGCTGCGCGCGATCTCGCCCAACATCCCCCGGGCCACGGTGACGGGCACCATCGCCGGCTGGGACGCCATGCCGGATCCCGCCGCCGATCACAACCGGCTGGCGATCATCGGGGCGTCCAGCAACCCGGCGCTGACGGATCGGGCCAACAACATGGACCAGGGTACGCGCAGCGTCGACGTCGACGTCGTCGGCGTCGGCGTCGTGTCATTCGACGTCGCCGCCAACGTCTGCGTTCGCAACTCGAACCCCCTCGCGCTGGTCAACGATTGCAACTGGGTGCTGACCACGCACACCGGCCCGCAGGCGCACTTCGCGATCCTGGTTGACCAGGACACCAAGGGGACGCCGGACGACGACACCGACGACACGTTCACGGCGACGGGGTGGGCGATCAAGACCGGGCTTTCGTTCGGAGAAGGAACCACGACGAACTCCGAGAGCCTGGAGCCGATCGCCGACGCCGACATGCAGTCGTTCTCGGCGACGTTCGCGAGCGGCCCGTCCGGTCTGGACAATGTCGCCGGGCTGCCCCAGCTGGACCTGGGCACGGACGGCCGCATCGGCATCATCCTGCCCGCGCTGAACAAGACGATGACGACGACGCGCGTCCCGAAGCTGACCGGGCCGCTGGCGGGCGCGCACTACGACATGATCGCGTCGGCGACGGATGACCCCGCGAAGCCGCTGCCGGCGACGATCACCTGGCTGCGCAACGTGAACCCGTCCGCGACGGTGGCGGTGACGGGCTGGCTGCCGCCGCCCACGGCGATCGCGATGTCGGGGGGACAGTTCTCGTTCACGCCCGTCACGGGTGCGACCTTGCACGGCGCCGACCTGCAGACCATGGACGGCCAGCGGCGTTGGGGGATCACGATTTTCGACGGCACGACCGAGTTCACGCTACCCGGGTTGTCGCCCGATCCGCTGCCCCTGGGGACGATCCAGTTCGCCGTCTCGGCGCTGCGCATCCCCGGCGCCGATCTGAAGAACGTCGTCTTCGACGATCTCGGCGACCTGGTGACCGACATCTCGACGGACGCGATCACTTACTCGCGCTAGTCGCTCCGCCCAGGTCGGCGAGCAGCTCCAGCGCGACGCCGTTGGTCCAGCCGAAGCCGATCTCGTTGCTGGTGTAGCCGAACGCGAGGCGTCCGGATATGTCGGACGTCCGCCGCTCGACGTCGTATTTCTCGACCAGCGTGCCGGTGCGTTCGAGATCCTCGGCCAGCATCGACAACCAGGCGCGCGCGATGCGGTCGGCGTCGGAGTCGAATTCGTACTGGCGCAATCCCCGGACGGCGAAGAGCTGCAGCGGCGCCCAGCCGAAGGGGGCGTCCCACTGCGTACCGGTCACCACGGTGCTGGTCAGGATGCCGCCCGGGCGCTCGAACAGCGGCAGGTTGTCGCGGACGCGCTGCGCGTGCGCGCGCGAGGCGACGCCGGCCCACAGCGGCCAGAACGTGGTCGCGAAAGGGTAGGGGTTGCGGCGGCCACGCTCGAAGTCGTAGTCGAAGTACAGCCCGGCGCCCTCGTCCCACAGCAGCGCCTCGATGCGCGCCTTCCGCGCCTGGGCGAGCGCCCACCAGCGCGCGGCGGCCGCGTCGCCCGCGAGCGTGCCTTCGATCGAGGCGAGGTCCACCTCCATCCGGTACAGCAGCGTGTTCAGGCAGACGGGTGTGTAGCGCGTCACCTCGGCGCCGAACGGACCGAAGCGTCCGGTGGGATCGAACCCGGACTCGCGCATCGAACGGTCGCCCTTGTAGAACAGCGGCGTCAGCTCGTCGGTTTCGGCGAGGTAGTACCCGCCGGCGGCGTCGGGGTGCGCGCGAAACCAGGCGCGCACCCGATCGTAATGGTTCTGCCCTTGGTCGTCGCGTTCGCCCGCGACCACTTCGGGGGCCGGTCCTTCGCCGTGATCGAAGTAGCGCGACAGACCGATCGCCGGGATCAGGTGCGGCGGCGACGTCCAGTGTGCGTGCACGGCGACCAGCGCGTCGCGCGCGCCGGCCAGCCAGGCGCGATCGCCGGTCGTGTGGAAGACCGCGCGCACCATCTCCGATAGCAGCGGCGGTTGCGAGCGCGTCAGATAGTAGGTCCGGTTGGCGTTCAGCACGCCGCCGTAATGGCGTACTTCGTAGATGAAGTTGTCGACCATGGCCCGCGCGAGCGCGGGGCGCTCGTCGCGCAGCAGGCCGAGCACGATGAAGTAGCTGTCCCAGCCGTACATCTCGTTGAAGCGGCCGCCCGGGACGACGTACGCGCGCGGCAGGTAAAGCAGTCCGTGCTGGGAGACGGTCGCCTGATCGCGCGGCAGCAGGCGCAGGTCGATGCTTTTGAGATCGCGCTCGGGCATCACGCGCGCGAGCGCAGCCGCGACGGCGGCCCGGTCTTCGTCGGCGGGCAGGTAGACCGGCCAGGGCGCGCCGGGCGCGTGCGGCACCTTGGGATCCTTCGCCGCGCGAGGCAGGTCGACGGCCGAGCGCGTGAGCGGCGTCCAGACTCGTTCGATGTAGGCGCGCAGCGCCGCGAAGCCGTCCGCAGATGACGCCTGCCCGGGCGCGCGGGCGGTCGCGGGCGTCGGGCGGCTGGCGGGCGCCGCGCACGCGGCGATCGCGGCGAGGACTACGAACCGCGAGACGCGGCGTGCGGCCGCGCGGGTCATGCGCCGCGGCCCTGACCGAGCCAGCCGGTGCGGGCGGCGGCGGCGCGCTTGTTCGCGCGCGCGTCGGCGTCGACGGACAGCGCGCGCTCGGGGCTTTCGGCGAGGGTCAGCGTCGCCTCGCGCAGCAGGTCGCGGCGGAAGTAGGCGATGCGGACGCGGTCACCCGGATCGCGATCGCCGACGCGCTTCGCGAACGTCAGCGGGTTCACGCGCGCGCCGTCGACGGCGACGATGTCGTCGCTGAAGGTGATGCCGGCGCGCCAGGCAGGCGAATCGGGGATCACGTTGCGGACCAGCGTGCGTTCCGGGTGCAGGGCGATGCCCGTCCACGCCCGCGCGCGCCGCGCCCGCGCGCGATCGCGATCCGCCGGCGGCTTCGCGCTCTCGTCCCATTCGGCGCGCGGCGCGACCTTCAGACCGGCGCGCCGCCACAGCGCCGGCAGCGGCAAGTCGTCGGTGCCGCGCACGTAGCGGTCGAAGAAGCGATCGAGGCGGCGGCCGGCCATCGCGGCGGCGGCGTCGCGCACCGTCGTCTCGTCGACGGGGCGGCCGGCGCGCCCGAAGCGCTCCCAGATCCAGCGGAACATCTCGGGCAGCCCGCGCCGCCCGCCGGTCGCCAGCCGCAGCTCCAGATCCAGCGCCATCCCGGTCCACAGTCCCTTCTCGTAGTAGCTGACCGCGCGGTTGATGAAGTTGTCGGACGGCTTGTACTGCTTGATCCACGCCTCGAAGGAGAGCTCGTCCAGCGGCGTCTCGTTGCGGCCCGGGCGCGTCGCGAACTTCGGCCAGTCCTCGGCGATCATGCGGAAGAAGTCGCGCGGCTGCGTGACGCCCGCGCGCAGCATGATGATGTGGGCCAGGTAGTCGGTGAAGCCTTCGAACAGCCAAAGCAGGCGTGTGTAGTTCTCCTGCGTGTAGTCGAAGCGCGCCAGCGCGGCGTCGCGGATCCGCTTGACGTTCCAGGCGTGGAAGAATTCGTGCGCCGCCAGATCGGCGAAGCGCTTGTAGCCGGCCTCGTCCTCGAACGAGAGGCCGGCGATGTCCATCGTCACCGACGCGCGGTGCTCAAGACCGCCTGAGCCGACCGGCAGCGCGTGCACGATGAACAGGTAGCGGTCGAACGGGAAGCCGCCGTGCCGTTCGAACATGTTTCCCGTCGCGACCACGATGCGGCGCAGGATGTCGACCAGGCGCGCGGTGTCGGCGTTGCAGCGGCCGTACAGCGCCAGCTCGAACTTCGTGCGTCCGACGGCGAACGAGCGTGTCTCGTGCGTGCCGATCTCGAACGGCGCGTCGACCAGATCGTCGAAGTCGGCCGCCGCGTAGCCGCCGCGCGCGCGCGGCAGCGCCGTCGCCACCCGCCAGCCCGAACGCGCGGGCGGTACGACGGTGACGCGGCAGGGACGCGCCAGCTCGCCCGCCATGTGGAAGAACATGCTGGTGCCGTTCCAGTAGCCGTGGCTGTCGTCGAGGAACGACGTGCGCACGCTGGCCTCGAACGCGAACACGCGGTAGCGGACGACGAACGGGCGCCCGCCGGTCCGGATCCGCCAGCGCTGCTTGTCGAGGCGCTCGCGCGCCAGCGCCTGGCCGCGCCCGTCGGTGACGGTGAGACGGAAGACGTGGCGAACGAAGTCGCGCACCAGATAGCTGCCCGGTGCCCAGGTCGGGAAGACGATCTCCGCCGTGTCGCGCTCGGGCAGCGCCGGGACGCGCATCTCGACCTCGAACTCGTGCGTCGCCGGCTCCGGCATCGCCACGCGGTACGTGATCGGCGCAAGCGTAGTAACGTCGTCGGGCATGGCAGCGCAGGATAGTGCAGATCGCCTCTGTTGCGTGTCGGTCGATCTCGACGCGATCGCCTGCTACTACCGCATTCACGCGCTGCCCGGCGCGCCGCCCGAGCCGGCGCGCTTCGCGATCCTGCGCCGCTGCCTGCCGCGCTTCGCCGAGCTGTTCGCCCGCCACGGCGTGCGCGCCACGTTCTTCGTGGTGGGTGCCGATCTCGAAGACGACGCCGAGGGGAGGGCGGCGCTGGCCGCGTTGGCGCGCGCGGGGCACGAGCTGGCCAGCCACACGCACACGCATCCCTACGACTTCATTCGCCTGGGCGCCGGCGCGATCGCCGAGGAGATCGATCGCGCCCACGCCGCGATCGCCGCCTGCGCCGGCACGCCGCCGGTCGGGTTTCGCGCGCCCGGCTACGACATCTCCGCCGAGGCGATCGAGGCGCTGCAGGCGCGCGGCTACCGCTACGACTCGTCGGTGTTTCCGTCGGTGGCGTACTACGGCGCGAAGGCGGTGGTGATGGGGGCGATGCGCGTCACCGGGCGCGAATCGGGCAGCGTCCTCGGCAACCCGCGCGCGCTGTTCGCGCCGCGCGCGCCCTATCGCCCGGCCGCGGGCTCGCCGTATCGCGCGGGCGGCAACGGCATCCTCGAGCTGCCGATCGCCGTCACGGGCGGCGTCCGCCTGCCCGTCATCGGCACCAGCTTGATCCTCGCGCCCGCCTGGCTGCGCCGCCGGATGGTGGCGGCCGCGCTGCGCGAGCCGCTGTTCAACCTGGAGCTGCACGGCATCGACCTGTGCGACGCGGCCGCCGAGGACATCCCCGCCGCGCTGGTCGCCCGCCAGCCCGACCTGCGTCGTTCGCTCACCGACAAGCTCGCCGCGTTCGATGAGACGCTGTCATTCGCCCGGGCCGCCGGCGCCCGCTTCGCCACTCTCGCCGAAGCGGCGACCGCCGTCGGCCCCTCACCCTAGCCCTCTCCCGCAAGCGGGAGAGGGGATCAGAGCTTCGCGGGGAGAGAGACCGGATCAGATCTTTCCCCCTCTCCCGCTTGCGGGAGAGGGTCGGGGTGAGGGCAGGCCTGGAGGCTCTTCCACCGCCGCGATCGCGGGCATACCCTTGCGCCATGCCGCTCTCGCCGCTCGCCGGAAAGCCCGCCCCGCCCGATGTCCTGATCGACGTCGACCGCCTGATCGCCGCGTATCACGATCGCCGCCCCGATCCCGCCAACCCGCGCGAGCGCGTCGCCTTCGGCACCAGCGGCCACCGCGGCGCGCCCGAGGACGGCGCTTTCAACGAGGCGCACATCCTGGCGATCACGCAGGCGATCTGCGAGCACCGCGCGCG
>Ga0070673_100000749_pt1 | contig 18022 bp, 15 predicted proteins | sample KBSM23metaG_FD_65342 | JGI IMG/M metagenome (GOLD analysis project Ga0070673, IMG submission 65342) | Miscanthus rhizosphere microbial communities from Kellogg Biological Station, Michigan, USA - KBS M2-3 metaG | ecosystem: Host-associated > Plants > Roots > Rhizosphere > Soil ... | reverse complement strand
ACGGTCGACTGCGAAGACCAGCGCATCGAAGCCGACGCGGTGGTGCTCGCCGGACCGGCGCACGACTCGGCGGATCTCATCCGCGGGTTCTCGCCGGCGGTGGCGGCGCTGCTCGGCGCGATCGAGACGGCGCCGCTCGCGGTGGCCTGCCTCGGCTACGATGCCGCGGCGCTCGCGGCCGATCGCGGGCCGCTCGACGGCTTCGGCTTCCTGGTGCCGAGAGGCGAAGGACCGCGCATCCTCGGCGCGCTGTGGGAGACGAGCATCTACGACGGCCGCGCGCCGGAGGGCAAGGCGCTGCTGCGGGTGATGATCGGCGGCGCGCTCGATCCGCATGCCGTGGAGCTCAGCGACGCGCAGCTGCTCCGCACCGTCCGCGACGACCTCGAACGCACCATGCACCTGCGCCTGGCGCCGGAGTTCGTGCACCTGGTGCGGCATCGCCGCGGCATTCCGCAGTACACGATCGGGCACCTCGCCCGGCTCGAACGGATCGAAGCGGCGCTGACCGCGCACCCCGGACTGTTCGTCGCCGGCAACGCGTATCACGGCGTCTCGGTCAACGCGTGCATCGAGGACGCGCGCCGCGTCGCCGCGCTGGTCGCGGGCCACGTTGCTGCGCAGGAGCGCGCCAGCGACTACCCCGTCGCGCTGACGGGATTTCGGTAAGCACGCGCGACGCATCCCCTCCCCTCGCGGAATAGCGCCGCAATCGCGCTGGCATCCGGATTGTGTCCGGCACCGGCATGGCTCGACACAGACTCGCGACGGCGCTGATCCTCGGGCTTGCGAGTTACGGGGCCGCGCTCCTCGCACAGCCCGCTCCGCAACCGGACGCCTCCGCCTACGCCTGGGCCGAGAGCTGCCGCAAGTGCCACGAACCGATCTATAAGGCCTGGGAGAAGACCAAGCACTCGACCGCGCTCGATCGCCTCAGCTCTGCCGACCAGCAGAAGGAGTGCATCGGCTGTCACGTGACGGGGCCGAAGAGCCGCATCGAAGAAGGGCGCACGGTCGTCAACCGCGGCGTGCAGTGCGAGGCCTGCCACGGCGCGGCCGCGGTGCACGCCGCCGATCCCACCGTCAAGACCGGCCTGACGAAGGTTCCCGGCGCAGCGGTCTGCGAGTCGTGCCACTCGGACAAGGGACCGCACTTCAAGGGGTTCTTCTACGGCGCGATGGCCGGATTGTCGCATCGCGTGAGTTGACCCTGGAGTTTCCAGCCCCGGCTGCCGGATTTTCCGCACTCCTCCTCCCGATCCGGCAGCCGCGGCGCTGGATTCCGGTGAATCGCTGCCGGACTCCCGTGGCACGTCCTCTGCAATTCGGATCCACATGCGCGCGAAGAGACAGCCGCGACACGCCTCCGCCAGGGGTGCGGCGGGCGAGCAGGAGATCGAGATCATGACCGGCCGTCATCGGGATACGGTTACGCCACTCACAGCCGTCACGGGAATCGCCGGCGTTCTGTTCGGCGTCATCGTCGGCTACATGCTGGGCGTGTCCCGGCAGGAGACGCACCCTGTCCCGGTGGCGGCCACGGCCGCGGCGGCCGCACCCGCCGCCGGCGTCGCGAACGAGCAGGAGCTGCAGTCGTACCGCAACATCCTCCAGTCGGACCCCAGGAACCTGCGCGCGAACGTCGAGCTCGCCAATCGTCTCTATGACGCCGGCCGCTACGCCGAGGCGATCCCGTACTACCAGCAGGCGTTCACGCTCGACCAGAAGAACGTGAGCGTCAGCACCGACCTGGCGACGGCGCTCTACTACGCGGGGCGGGCGGACGACGCGCTGGCCCAGTTCGACCGGTCGCTGGCGATCGATCCGAAACACGGACAGACGCTGTTCAACCTGGGCATCGTGAAGCGCGACGCGCGCAACGATCCGAAGGGCGCCATCGCGGCGTGGGAGCAGCTGCTCTCGTCGGTGCCGGATTATCCCGACGCGGGCAAGGTCCGGACGATGATCGCCGAGCTCAAGTCGCGCGTTTCGTAACGCGGCTGCGGGAGACTCCAGCGCTCCGACGTCTCAGTCGGACGTGCTGGTCAGCGCGCGCGCCAGTCCCACCAGCGTAGCGGCCCAGGCCGCGATGGCGACGAACACGAACGCGTGCGCGATGCCCATCAACTCGGGAACCTCGACGGCCTGCGACAGCCGGACCGTGGCCACGGTATACATGCCGAGCGGGAACACGGCCCCCCAATACAGCGGATCGTAGCGGAGCGGGAACCGCCGGTAGACGTGTCGCCACGCGCCGAGGATGATCAGCATCGGGATCCACCACGTGGCGGTCGCCCAGAACATGATCGTGAGCCCCTTCACGAACGGCAGGATCTGCTGCAGCACGCCCGCGGACGGCGCCGCGAGTGCGAGCAGGGCTCCGGCCAGCGTGGAGATCGCGACCGCGCCCATGTTGATCCAGTACGGCGGCGTGAGATCCGACGGCTCCATCGTGAAGAAGGTGTAGCGATAGAAGATGAGCGAGATGATCCAGATGTAGAGCATCCCTCCGCCGAGCCACATCACCAGGCAGAACAGCAGCGCCTGCGGCGCGCGATCGCCGAACCCCGGCGCGAGCTGCGCGCCCAGTACCGCGACCGACTGGGCCGCGACCACCGACACCAGCCAGCCGCCGTGAATCCCGGCCGCCAGGCCCGGCTTCTCCTCCTTGACCGTGAGCACCGTGAAGACCGTGTAGGTGATGACCGCCCAGAGGACGATCCCGGCGAACCACAGGCCGGCGGCGATCCGCCAGGCCGAACCGATCAGCAGCCACTGACTGCCGAGCACGCAGGTCGCCGCCACGGTCGTGAAGAAGCCGACGCTCCGGCCGTGATGGAAGAGGTCGTCCTGCATCGCGCGTGGGAAGCGGACGCCTCGGACGATGGACAGCACCCAGAGGACTGCGAAGAAGACGGTGTTCAGCCACAGCAGAGGCGTCGCGAACAGCGGCAGCCCGGCCAGGCGGCACGCGATCGAAACGATGCCCGTCGCCATCACCAGCGCGAAATACGCCGGATGCAGCGACGCGATGCCGCGGATCATCGACGGCGGCGCTCGATGTAGTACAGGTAGCGGAGCAGGCCGAGGTTCAGCAGCAGGCAGACCACGCTCACCGCCGCCGCGGGCCAGACGATCGCGGTGTCCCCGCCGAGGTAGGCGTTCATCGTCGCGGTCAGCAGCCACAGCTGCAGCACGACGAGCATCAGCACGAACGCGAGCATCCCGTTGACGATCGTCGTGCGCTGGTCCCGCGTGAACGGGCGGTTGACGCTCACGTCGTCCTCTCCTCGACGCCCGTGGCGTAGATGTCCCGCCCCTGCAGCCGCAGCGTGATGCGGATGAGGGGGCGCCGTGGCGGACCGGCGAGCGGCCGTCCCGACGACAGATCGAACAGGCCCTCGTGGCAGGGACAGCGGATGACACCGTCGGCGACGCGCGGAATGACTGCGCAGGAGAGGTGCGTGCACTTCTGGTTGTAGGCGAGCAGGACGTCTGCCGCCGGGCGGATCAGGACGCAGGGATCGTGCTCGGTCGGATAGGCGAACGTGCGCGTCTCGCCGACGGCGATGTCGTCGAGCGAGGCGATCCGCATCTGTTCCGGCTGGCCGTGGCGCCGCCGCCACCAGTTCTGGCCGGCGATCCACAACTGCCCGAGCGCAAACGCGCCGCTCGTGAGCACCATGAACTTCATGAACTCACGGCGCTCGACATAGGCGTCCTGCGGCCAGTCGATCGGGAAATCGGTCCGCCAGGCCGGCTGCCCCTCCATCGGCCGCCCGTCCGGAGCCGTGGTCACCTGCTCCGGATCGCGCAGCGGCCGGTACACGCTCGCCGGCGCCGTTCCGGTCAGGCCTTCACGCCCCGGCGTGTCGATGCGTGCGTCGATCGGCGTCCTCGATTCTCCATCCCTGGTCACACCTGAACCTCCGCGAACGGGTCGGCGGACGCCGGCGTCAGGCGGATGGCGCGCTGGCGCGGCCGCTCCAGCATGGCGTCGGTCACGTCCACCAGCGGGCGCCGCCCGATCGGATCGCGCGGCATCATCATCGCCACGCGGGTGGCGATCGTCTGGCCGCCGAACCGGAACCGATTCACCGGCATCGACATCGGCCGCAGTTGTTCGATCTGCTCCAGCGTGCCGAAAAAGAGCGCCTGGCTCGGGCAGACCGTCGCGCACATCGGCTTCTTGCCGACGCTGGAGCGGTCGTAGCACATGTCGCACTTCATCATGATCTGCCGGTCTTCGTACACCTCAGGAACGCCGAACGGACAGGCCAGGACGCAGTTGCCGCAGGCGATACAGCGCGGCTTGCGCGCCGACTGGACGATGCCGTCGGCGGTCCGCTTGATGGCGTCGGCCGGGCAGACCTCGGCGCAGGTCGGCTGTTCGCAGTGCATGCAGACCACCGGGACCGTCTGCGTGCTCTGCGCGCGATCGACGAACTCGAGGTGAATCATCGACTCGCCGCGGTGCGTGTCGCACTCGCTGCACGCCTGGACGCACGCCTGGCAGCCGATGCAGCGGTTGGGGTCGATGAAGAAGTGGAGATCGGCGGGCTTGGCCATGGCTACTGCTGCGGCTCCCGCTGTGCCGCATAGGCCGGCGGGCCGTCCGCCTTGCGGACACGGCACCCGCACACCTTGTACTGCGGAATCTTGCTGATCGGATCCTGCGCCGCCACCGTGAGCTGGTTCGCACTCTTCGGTCCGGCCCAGTGGTAGGGAATGAAGATGGTGTCCGGCCGGATCGTGGTGACGACCATCGCCTTGAGCGTGATCGCTCCGCGCCGCGTCTCCGCGGTCGTCCAGTCGCCGTCGGCGATGCGAAGCCGCTCGGCGAGCCGCGGATGCATCTCGATGCGCGGCTCCGGATACTGCTTCACCAGCGGAGCGATGCGGCGGGTCTGCGTTCCCGAGAGGAACTGGCTGACGACGCGCCCGGTGGTGAGGAACAGGGGGTACTCGTCGCTCACGTCGTCGACCGCCGGACGGTACTCCGCGACGTTGAAGCGCGCCTTGCCGTCCGGGAAGTAGAAGGGACCCGTTCCCTTCGCGACCGGGTTGTAGCAGCCGCGTTCGAACAGCCGCGGCGTGCCCGCATGATCGACCGGACGGCCCGACTCCGGGTCTTCGCTCGGACACGGCCAGAACACGCCCATCTGCGTCTCGATCTTCTCGTAGGTGATGCCGGAATAGTCCGCGACCCCTCCCTTGCTGGCGCGGCGCAACTCCTCGAAGATCTCGCGCGGACTCGAAAACGCGAACCCGTGCGGCCGGCCGAGCGCCCGGGCCAGATCCTGGATGATGCGCCAGTCCTGGCGTGCCTCACCGGGCGGATCGACCGCCCGGTTGATCTTGATGACGCGCCCTTCGACCTGCGTCACCGTGCCCTCGTCCTCTTCCTGCAGGCTGCCGGGCAGGACGATGTCGGCGTGGCGGGCGGTCTCGTTGAGGAAGAAATCGATCGCGACGAAGAACTCGAGCTTTTCGAGACAGCGGGTAATGAACGTGTTGTCGGGCAGCGATACCTTCGGATTGAAACAGATCGACAGCAGGCCCTTGATTTCCCCGGCGTCGATCTTCCGGAACAGTTCGTAGGCGTCGACGCCCGGACCCGGCAGATCCTTCTCCTCGATGCCCCAGATGGCGGCGATGTGCCGCCGATGGTCGGGGTTGGCGATGTCGCGCCAGCCGGGCAGCTGGTCGCACTTCTGGCCGTGCTCGCGGCCGCCCTGGCCGTTGGCCTGGCCGGTGATCGTGCCGTAGCCGCTTTTCGGCCTGCCGATGCGGCCGGTGGCCAGGACGAGGTTGATCGTGCCGAGAGCGTTCTGGACGCCGTTCGAGTGGTGCTCGATGCCGCGCGCGTGAAACAGAAAACTGGTCTTTGCCGTGCCCCACCACTCGGCCGCCTGCCGGAGCGCGCGCTCGGGCACGCCGGTCACGTCCGCGGTGCGGGGGAGCGTCCACTGCCGGCAGTAGTCGGCCACGGCCTCGAAGCCGACCGTCGTCGTCTCGATGAACTCCCGATCGATCCAGCCCTGCTCGATCATCAGGTTGAGCACGCCGGCAAAGAGCGCGGCGTCGCGCCCCGGCTTGACCGGAAGATAGAGATCGCAGGTGCGCGCGACCGGCGTGATCCGCGGATCCTGGACGATGATCTTCGCCCCCTGCTCCCGCGCCTGCCACAGGTAGTTGGTGGTGATCGGCGAGCATTCGGCGACGTTCGATCCGGCCACCCAGATCACGTCGGTGCCGACCATGTCGGACCACGGGTTGGTGGTGCGATCGATGCCGAACGCCTTCTTGTTGGCGGCGCCCGCGCTGACCATGCAGAGACGCCCGTTGTAGTCGATGTAGGGCGTGCGCAGGCAGACACGCGCGAACTTGCCCATCAGGTAGGTCTTTTCGGTGGTCAGACTGGCGCCGCTGAGCACGCCGAACGCCGCGTGGCCGGAGGCGGACTGAATCCGCGCGATCTCGCCGGCGACGCGCGCGATCGCCTCGTCATAGGCCAGCGGGCTGAAGCCGTACGGCGACCCGCTGTCGCGCCGCAGCGCCGTCGTCAGCCGATCGGGGTGGGCCCCCTGCAGGTAGCGTTTGACCCCCTTCGGGCACAGCATGCCGCGGTTGAACGGAAACTCTTCCCAGGGCTCGAAGCCGATCACCTGGTTGTCGCGGACCTTCAACTGCACGCCGCACTGCTGACCGCAGAAGCAGCAGTGCGTCTTGACCAGCTGCTCGGGCTCGGCGCTCGTGGACAGCCGCACGCCGGTCATCCCGGAGAGATGCGGGCCGTAGCGCTCGATGATCTTCAGTTCGTCGACCGGCAGCGTCGCCACGCTATCCTCGGCCCGCCACGCGGCCGGTCAGCCGCTCGCTCCAGGGCCCGGCCTGCGCCAGGCCGAAGAGCGCGCGACGGCAGCGCGGGCAGATCTCCTGATAATGTCCGGCACCAGCATCCATCTCGTAGGCGAACCCGAGATCGCGCTCGACGGCGATCAGATCCCGCACCATCATGGCCGGCGCGTACGCGGCGGCGCACCGGCGGCATCGGGCCATCTCGCCACGCGAGCCCGCGTCCTTGTAGAAGCTGACGCCGATCTGCGCGGGCCGCTGGAAGATGTGGAACAGCTTGCCGAACGGCAGGTAGAGCAGCGTGAGGATCACCGTCACGGCGTGCAGGATCGCGAGAAAGTCGTAGCCGTATCCCTTCATCCAGGTGTAGCTGGCGGTGAGCATCAGGCCGGTCACGCTGATCGCGAAGAGCAGGACCAGCGGCAGCACGTCCTGCGCGAACTGCTGGAGCGAGACCGCGGCATGGTCGATCATGCGGCGCCGGAACGCGAGCATCACCCCCGCGATGACCAGGATCGCCGACCAGACGAGCCCGTGAAAGATGACGAACGCCGCCAGCGACTCGACGCCGAATGCCTGCGCCGGGAAGCCGAAGACGTAGGTGCGGTAGGTATCGAGATTGCCGGGGACGGTCTCGAAATGGATCCAGCCCCAGACCAATGGAAAGGTGATCGCCCCGGCCATCACGCAGCCCCACATGATCAGCCAGTGCGCCACACCCCGGAGCCGGCCGCGGCGGAAGATGAAGCGGTTGGCGGCGAAGGACAGGACCACGCGGCGGACCGCCTCGACGAGGTTGGCGCCGAACAGGCGCGGCGTCAGGAACACGCCCCAGCCGCGGCGCCAGTACATGCGCGTCGGCGGGCGCTGCAGCCACATCGCGTAGCGGTAGCTGATCCCGAAGGCCGCGAAGAGCGTCGCGAACGTATAGCCGACCAGCGCGGCGTCGAAGTGATTCAGATTGCGCGATCCGACGACGATCAGGACGGCCAGCACGGCCGCGACGAAACATCCCCACAGCGCGGCACGGCGGTGCTCAGGCGGCGGCAACATCGTGTGGGAATGTATCACCGCGCGATCGATTTGAGACGACCTGGCGACGCCGATCCCTGCCCGAGGCCCGGGCCGCGGCCTGATCCAATGCCCGACCCTACTCCGGTGCCGACGCCCCCGCCGGCGGTGCCGCGTGGGAGGCGCGAGTTGATCGAGTCTGAGCACGGCACCACCACGCGATGGCGAGGCCGCTCATTCGCTGACGACGGTCTCGAGGGCGGGGCCGGCCGGCACGAACAGCCGTTCGGCATTGGCCTTGACCGGCGCCAGCATGGCGCGCCGGATCAACGCCACCCCCGGCGACACGAGCGCCCAGTAGTTGCGGAAGCGCGCGCGCGCCTCCATGTCGGTGGCGATGGCGCGCGTCTCGCTGCGGAAGATCGACCGCACCTCGTCGATCGGATCGGCGCGCAGCGTGAACGCGATCTTCACGTAGCCGGGCTCCGTGAAGCCGGCGAAGTCGCGCGGGAGCAGATCGCGGAACACCGGATTGGCCTCCCACGGCCGGGTCACCGCGCCGAGCACGATCTCATGATCCTTGTCGGCGAGCACGCCCCAGCCGATGGCCAGCGCGCCCGCGAGCAGGCCCTTCGGCGGCGGCGCGGCGTCGCGTTCGCTCCGGAACATCAGCTCGCGCCCCTTGAAGACCGCGCGGATGACGCACGAGTCCTGCGCGTCGAGCGCCCGCGCCGCCTCGAGCGCCAGCGCCGCCGGCGCGTCGACGTGGACGTGATGCCGTTCGACGATGTCGTAGAGCGGCATGAAGCCGTCGAGGAGTGGATCCTCCTCGTCGGCGCCGCGCGCGCGCGCCGGATGGCCATAGTGCGTCCACGCGGCGGCCGCGTAGGCGGCGTAGCCGAGCCCCGCCAGCGCCGCGCCGCCGGCGAGACAGGCCGTAGTGGTTTTCAGAGCGGCTCTGGTAGTCATGGTGATCACTCCACTCTGGTGAGCTGCATGGAACCGTCCCGCACCGGGCGCCGGAATCCCCGCACGCAGCCGGTGTTCCGGCGCCGCGCGTCCGGCTGCCATCGCCGGAGTCGGGACGTTTTCGCGCGGCGCCGTGATCCATCGCGGGTGATGTGCAAGGCCGCCGCCGGTGCCGGCGCACGCCGCCGCGCGATCGCGGGCACGCCGGTTGCTCGATCGGATCGCAGCCGCCGTATTCCGACGGAAAGCCGTCAAGACGGAGCCGGTCATGTCTACCATCCGACGCATTCTCTGCCCGCTCGATTTCTCCCGTTTCTCCGAGCACGCGTTCGAACACGCGGTCGCGATCGCGCACGAATTCAGCGCCGAAGTCGAGGCGCTGCACGTCTCGGCGGTCGCGCCGGTTGCGGCGACGGTCGGCATCGGCTCGCCGATCGTGCTCGAGCCGGCGCGGCTGCTCGACAGCGAGCGCGGCGCGCTCGAAGCGCAGCTGCGCGACCTCACCTTCGACGTCGAGACCAGCGGCGTGTCCCTCCGCACCGCCGTCCGCGAAGGGGATCCCGTGGCCATGGTGATCGCGCGCGCGATGGAATGGCCCGCGGATCTGATCGTCATGGGCACGCACGGCCGCAGCGGTTTCGATCGACTGTTCCTGGGATCGGTCGCCGAGAAGGTGCTGCGCCGCGCGCCGTGTCCGGTGCTGATCGTGCCGCCGCGTGTCGGGATGTCGACGCCTCCGGTCGGTCTCTCGCGGATCCTGTGCTGCGTCGACTTCTCGCCCGCGTCGCTGCAGGCGCTGGACGAGGCAACCGCGCTGGCGGCGGCGGAGGGGCCCGGCGTGACGGTGCTGCACGCCGTGGAGCTGCTCGCCGACGGCGCCGGCATGAAGGACGAACTGCTCTTCGGCACGGAACAGATCCGCGAGGATCTGCGCCGCGCTGCGCTCGAGCGCCTCGCCGACGCGATTCCCGCCGCGCTGCGCGCGCGCTGCCGCATTACCGAGAAGGTCACCTCGGGCAAGGCCTGGAAGGAAATCCTGCGCGTCGCGGCGGAGGAAGAAACCGATTTGATCGTGCTCGGCGTGACCGGGCGGATGACCGCCGACCTCATGCTGTTCGGATCGACCACGCAGCACGTCGTGCGGCAGTCGACCTGCCCGGTGCTGACGATCCGCGCCTGAAGCGGCGCTTAGACGGCCTTGAGCCCGGCGTCACGAAAGACGCCGCAGACACGTTCGACCAGGTCGGCCGACGGCGGCTGCGTCGTCTCGAGTGCGTACGGAAGGCCGAGCCGCTTCCATTTGTACATGCCCAGCTGATGGAACGGCAGCACGTCCACCCGTTCGACGTTGCCGAGCTGGGCCGCGAAGCGCGCGGTGTTCGTGATGTCGCCGAGATCGTCGGTCAGGCCGGGGACGAGCACGTAGCGCACCCACACCGGGCGCCGCCGCTCGGCGAGCCGGCGCGCGAACGCATGCGTCGGCCCGACGTCCATGCCGGTCAGGTGCCGGTGGCGTTCGGCGTCCCACGTCTTGAGGTCGAGCATCACGAGATCGACGGTCTCGAGCTCGGCGTCGCTCAGCTTGTCGCCGTAGTACCCGTTGGTGTCGAGCGCGGTGTGAATGCCCATCCCCTTCGCCGCGGCGAAGAGGCGCGCGGCGAAGCGGTGCTGCATCAGGGGCTCGCCGCCGCTCAGCGTGAACCCTCCTGCCATGATCTTGAGCCCCGAGCGATATTTGCGCAGTTCCTCAGCCGCACGCGAAATCGTCACGGGAATCCCGTTGCCCATGTTCCACGTGTCGGGATTGTGGCAGTACAGGCAGCGCCACATGCAGCCGGACGTCCACGCCACGACGCGCACGCCAGGACCGTCGACGGTGGCGCCGGTGGTGAACGAATGGAGGAACCCCATCTCGCCCGTGGCCAGCGCCGTGCGGACGGTCGGCTCGGGGACGGCGGCGCCGGTGTGGAGGCGCAGCTCGTAGGGGCTTTTCAGCTCGAGCGGCGCATCCGGCAGCGTCTGCGCGTCAGACATGGCGGTCCCCTCCGTGGAACGTGCGGTTGATCACGTCCATCTGCTGCTCGCGCGTGAGGCGGACGAAGTTGACGGCGTAGCCGGAGACGCGGATCGTCAGGCTCGGATATTTTTCCGGATGGTCCATGGCGTCGAGCAGCATGTCGCGGTTCAGCACGTTGACGTTCATGTGATAGCCGGTGCTGCTGAAGAACGCGTCGAGCATGCCGGTCAGGTTGGTGATGCGATCTTCCGGCACGCGCCCGAGGCCTTGCGGCACCAGGCTGGCGGTGAGCGAGATGCCGTCGGCCGCGTCGCGATAGGGGATCTTCGCCACCGACGCCGCCGCGGCGTGGATGCCGTGGCTGTCGCGGCCGTGCATCGGATTGGCGCCCGGCGCGAACGGCTCGCCTCTCCGCCGCCCGTCCGGGGTGTTGCCGGTCGCCTTGCCGTAGACCACGTTCGAGGTGATCGTCAGGATCGACTGCGTGTGCAGCGCGTGGCGGTAGGTCGGGTACTTGCGCAGCTTGTTCATGAACATGCTGACCACCCAGGCCGCCAGCTGATCGACCCGGTTGTCGTTGTTGCCGAACAGCGGGAAGTCGCCCTCGGTGCGATAGTCGGTGATGAGTCCGGTCGGGTCGCGGACGACACGTACCGTGGCGTGCTTGATCGCCGACAGGCTGTCGGCGACGACCGACATCCCGGCCATGCCGAACGCCATCGTCCGTATCGGCGCGTAATCGTGCAGCGCCATCTCGACGCGCTCGTAGGCGTACTTGTCGTGCATGTAGTGGATGACGTTCATGGCGTTGACGTAGACGCCGGCCAGCCAGTCCATGGTCCGCTCGAAGCGGGCGATCACGTCGTCGAACTCCAGCACCTCCCCCTTGACCGGCTCGCACGGCGGGCCCACCTGCTCGCCGCTGACTTCGTCGCGGCCGCCGTTGATGGCATACAGCAGGCACTTGGCGAGGTTGGCGCGCGCGCCGAAGAACTGCATCTGCTTGCCGACGACCATCGGCGACACGCAGCAGGCAATCGCGCCGTCGTCTCCCCAGGCGCGCCGCATCACTTCGTCGCTCTCGAACTGCAGCGCGCTGGTGTCGATGGCGACCTTCGCGGCGAACCGGCGGAAGCCGTCGGGCAGGCGCGGCGAGTACCAGATGGTGAGGTTCGGCTCCGGCGCGGGGCCGAGGTTGTAGAGCGTCTGCAGCAGCCGGAAGCTCGTCTTGGTCACGAGCGACCGTCCGTCGTCTCCCATGCCGCCGATCGACTCGGTCACCCAGGTGGGGTCGCCGGCAAACAGCTCGTCGTATTCCGGCGTGCGCAGGAAGCGGATGATGCGCAGCTTGACCACGAAGTCGTCGATGATCTCCTGGGCCTGCTCTTCCGTGAGCACGCCGGTCGCCAGGTCGCGCTCGAAGTAGATGTCGAGGAACGTCGAGGTCCGGCCGAGCGACATCGCGGCGCCGTTCTGTTCCTTCACGCCTGCGAGGTAGCCGAAGTAGAGCCACTGCACCGCTTCCCTCGCGTCGGCCGCCGGGACGGAGATGTCGAAGCCGTAGGCGGCCGCCATCTTGATCAGCTCCTGCAGCGCGCGGATCTGCTCGGCGAGCTCTTCGCGGTCGCGGATCACTTCGTCGGTCGCGGGGAAGCCGTCGAGGGCGGACTTCTCCTCGTGCTTGCGCGCGATCAGCCGCTTCACCCCGTAGAGCGCCACGCGCCGGTAGTCGCCGATGATCCGGCCGCGGCCGTAGGCGTCGGGGAGGCCCGTGAGCACGTGCGAGCTGCGGCAGCGGCGCACGTCGGCGGTGTAGGCGTCGAACACCGCCTCGTTGTGCGTCTTGCGGTACTCGGTGAAGATCTCCACCACCTGCGGATCGGGCTCGTAGCCGTAGGCCTTGAGCGCGTTGATGACCAGCCGCAGCCCGCCGTTGGGCATGATCGCGCGCTTCAGCGGCGCATCGGTCTGCAGCCCCACGATGATCTCGTGGTCGCGGTCGATGTAGCCGGGCGGATGCGCGGTGATCGAGCTGGGAATCTGCGAGACGTCGAGCACGCCCTTGCGGCGCTCCTCGATCGTCAGCGCCTTGAGCGTCTCCCAGATCTTCTTGGTGCGCGGCGTCGGCCCGGCCAGGAAGTGCTCGTCGCCGTCAAACGGCTCGTAGTTCTGCTGGATGAAGTCGCGGACGTTGATTTCGTTCTGCCACAGGCCGGTCTTGAACGCCTGCCAGCCGTGCGGCGCCGCCGCGGTCTGTGCCTTCACCTGTGTCGTTGTCACGGCCATGAAACACTCCTTGCGGACGCCGGGGGCCTACGCGCTCGCTTCGATCAGGCCGAGGACCGCGCCGGTATGGCGCGCGATCATCAGTTCCTCGTTGGTCGGGATCACCCACGCCGAGACGCGGCTGCTCCGGCGCGAGATGCACGGTCCGTGTCCCTGGTTGGCGTCAGGGTCCACTTCGATCCCGAGCCACGCCGAGGCTTCGCAGATGCGCTGGCGGATCTCGGGCGAGTTCTCGCCGATGCCCGCGGTGAAGACGAGCCCGTCCAGGCCGCCGAGCACGGCGGCCAGCGCGCCGATTTCCTTCGCGGCGCGATACACGAAGTAGTCGACGGCGAGACGCGCCGCCGGATCCCGGCTCGCCAGCAGGTCGCGCATGTCGTTGCTGACGCCGGAGATCCCGAGCAGCCCGGATTTCTTGTAGAGGGTGTTCTCCACGTCCTTCGGCGACAGCCCCAGGCTCTGGAACAGGTACAGGACGACGCCCGGATCGATCGCGCCGGGGCGGGTGCCCATGCACAGGCCGTCGAGCGCGGTGAAGCCGAGCGTGCTGTCGATGCTCCTGCCGTCCTTCATCGCGCACATGCTGGCGCCGCTGCCGAGATGCGCCACGACGACCCGCCCGTGCGCGATCTCGGGGGCGACCTGCGGCAGCAGCGTCGAGATGTACTCGTAGGAGAGGCCATGGAAGCCGTAGCGCTGCACGCCGGCCCTGGTGATCTCGCGGGGCAGCGGCACGACCTGCGCCACTTCCGGCTGGCCCCGATGAAAACTGGTGTCGAAGCAGGCCACCTGCGGCACGCCCGGCAGCCGCTCCGCCGCGGCCTCGATGGCGGCGACGTTGTAGGGCTGATGCAAGGGCGCCAGCGGGACGAGGTCGCGCAGGTGCTTCAGCACCGCGGGGGTGACCACCGTCGGCGCGAGATAGCGCTGCCCACCGTGCACGACGCGATGGCCGACGCCGACCACGCGGGCGCCGGCATAGCGAGGACGCAGCCAGGCGGCGAGCACCTCGAGCGCGGCGCGCCCGTCGTGGACGCCGATGTCCAGGCGGCGCTGATCGATCGCCGCGCCGCCGGCGTCCTTGACCGAGAAGTTCGGGGCGGTGCCGATGCCGTCGATCAGGCCGCGCGCCTCGAGCCGCCACACGTGCGGCTCGGGATTGCGGAAGACGCAGAACTTCAGGCTCGACGATCCGGCGTTGAGAACGAGCGCGTAGGCGTTCATCGTGCCACTCCTAGACCGCCGCTGCCTGAAGGGACTGGCGTCGCGCGTGCGCAACCAGCATCGCGACGCCGCAGCTGGCGATGCGCGAGCGGACACTGTCGGCGCGGCTGGTCAGGATGACCGGCACGCGCGCGCCGAGCACCAGCCCCGCGCTGTCCGCGTTGGCGAGAAAGGTCAGCTGCTTGGCCAGGATGTTCCCGGCCTCGAGATCCGGCGCCAGCAGGATGTCGGGGTCCCCCGCGACCTCCGACTGGATCCCCTTGGTGCGCGCCGCGTCGCGGCTGATCGCGTTGTCGAAGGCCAGCGGCCCGTCGAGGAGCGCCCCCTTGATCTGCCCGCGCTCGGCCATCTTGCACAGCGCGGCCGCGTCGAGCGTAGCCGGCATCTTCGAGTTGATCGTCTCGACCGCGGCGAGGATGGCCAGCTTCGGCCGCGCCACCCCGAGCGCGATCGCGAGATCGATCGCGTTCTGGCAGATGTCGGCCTTCTCCTCGAGGGTCGGCGCGATGTTGATCGCCGCGTCGGTGACGATCAGCACCTTGTGATAAGTGGGCACGTCCATGATGAACGCGTGGCTGATCCGGCGCGCCGTGCGCAGCCCGGTCTCGCGCGCGACGACGGCGCCGAGCAGTTCATCGGTGTGCAGGCTGCCCTTCATCAGGAGCTCGGCCTCGCCGCTCCGCACCAGCGCCACCGCGGCCGCCGCCGACGCGTGGCTGTGCGGCGCCTCCACGAGCCGCGTCCGTCCCAGGTCGATGCCCGCCGCGGCGGCCACCTCCCGGATCTTCGCCACCGGCCCCACGAGGATCGGGGTGATCAGGCCGGCCGCGCCGGCGTCGATCGCGCCGGCCAGCGCGCTCGCCTCGCAGGGATGCGCGACGGCGGTGGTGACGGGCGGCAGGGTGTGGCAGCGCTCGAGCAGCAGCTCGTATTTACCGGTTCCGGATCCGGTCGGTCGATTCATGGCGTCACCGCTAGGGCTGTGGGAACCGGCGCTTTCGCCGCCGGCCCGGTTTCCTTCAGGAAGATCGTGAGCACGATCGCCAGCGCGACGCCGTACAGCAGCGGCAGGAATGCCGACTGGTAATGCTCGAGCGCCATCGGCGTCACGCCGCCGCTCGCCGAGAGCAGCAGCGAGGCGAACACCGGGCCGAGAAGCGCGCTGAACGTGAAGTTGATGAAGTTGACGACGCCCGTGGCCGTGCCGCTCACGTCGGGCGGGTTGGCTTCCTTGATCACCGTGTACGGCAGCATCGCCGCCCCGGAGGCGACACCCGCCAGCAGTCCGAGCACGTACGTTGGGAGCACGTCGGCGGGCCCGTACAGGATCCAGCCGAGGCACGCCAGGAGCGCCAGCGCGCCTCCCGCGATCACCGGCCGGCGCCGCCGCACCCGGTCCGAGACGAACCCGAGCAGCGGGCAGCCGATCATCCAGCCGAGCGGCACCGTCGCCGATCGCAGCACCGCCGACGCGTAGTCGAGGCCGCGCGCGTCCTGCAGGTAGCGCACGCCCCACACCATGTCGAAGATCGTCGTCGGGATGAAGATCAGCCCGGCGATGATCCCGCACAGGATCGATTGCGGGTTGGTGAAGACGATCCTGAACGACTGCGCCGCGCCCGTGGTAGGGCCCGTGGCGGCCGGTGGCCGCGGTTCTGGCAGCAGCGCGTAGAGGAGCCCGCTGATGACGAGGCCGATGACCCCCATGCCGAGCCAGAACGTGCTCCAGGAGACGCCCGAGCCGATGATTGGCCCGACCAGGAACTGCCCCGCCGATCCGCCGGCCATGCCGAACATCTGCGTGGCGCCGATCAGCGTCGCCGCGCGCGACGGCGGAAAGTTCGTGGTGGCGATGTAGGCCGCGCCGATCAACGCGAACACGCCGCCGGCCCCCTGCAGGAACCGCCCGGCCTGCGCCAGCGTGGTGTTGCCGGAGGCGAACATCACCGCGCCGACGCCAACCGCGGCCGCGCCCAGCGGGACGACGCGCCTCGGCCCGACGCGATCCATGGCCAGGCCGGCGACCAGGCTGAACGGCGAGTAGCCGTAGTAGAACAGCCCGGCGAGCGACGCGACGCCCCCCGCGGTCAGGCCGAACGCGTCCGACAGCTGCGGCATCATCACCGCCGGCGCCGAGCGCAGCGCGTACTGATAGAAGTAGTACACCGCCGTGATCAGCCATCCCACGACGGCCGCCCTGGCACTGGCCTGCACGACGTCCCTCCCGCGTCGCACCACCGGTCCCGGCTCCTAGCAGAGCACCAGCGACACGGCGAGCCCCCCTTCGGAGGTCTCCTTGTATTTGCTGTTCATCTCCTTCGCCGTCAGCGCCATCGCGTTCACCGTCGTGTCGAAGTCGACGCGCCGGTTCGCCGGGATCTCGTTGCTGGCGATCAGGAAACCGGTCCACGCCTTCACCGCCCCGAACGAGCAGCGCTCGATGCACGGCACCTGCACGTAGCCGGCGACCGGATCGCACGTCATCCCGAGGTGATGCTGGAGCGACGACTCGGCCGCATTGGCCACGACCTGCGGCTCGAAGTCGTGGGCCTGGGCGAGAAACGCCGCGCCCATCGCCGAGGCGACGCCGATCTCGGCCTGGCATCCGCCTTCGGCGCCGGCCAGCGTGGCGTTGTGCTTACAGAGGTAGCCGACGACCGCCGCCGCGAGCATCCCCTCGCGGATCTTCTCCTGCGGCAGCTTGCGGCCGCCTTCGCCGACCGAATACACCAGCGCCGGCATGACGCCGGCCGATCCGCCGGTAGGCGCGGTGACGACCAGGTGGCCGCGCGCGTTCTCTTCCGAGCCGGCCAGCGCATAGGCGGCGACCACGCCGACGCCGCGCTGCTTCTCGTACTTATCGTCCATGGCCCGCTTGTAGACCTCGCCGGCCTTGGTCTTCAGCTTGATCGGCCCGGGCAGCACGCTCTCCGGCATCGACAGGCCAGTCTTGACGATGCTGACCATCGCCGTCGTGATCTTGTCGATGAAGGCGTTCACGTCGGCCTCGGACTTCCCGGAGACCGACACCTCGTTGGCCATCGCCACCTGCGCGATCGAGAGCTTGTTGTCGGCCGTGTGCTTGAGCAGCTCGTTCATCGTGGCGTAGGGATACTTCGGCTGCCCCTTCTTCGGCGGCTGGTAGCCCTTCCACTCGATGAACCCGCCGCCGACCGAGTAGTACTCCTGCTCGAGCAGCACCGTGTCGCCCGCCATCAGCTTGCAGGTCATGGTGTTGGGATGCGGGAAGTCCCCCTTCGGCGCGTCGTAGACGATGTCCTTCAGCGACGCGTTGAAGGTCGCGCTGCCCAGCTTCACCGGGAAGGTCTGATCGGGCCGGTCGCGCAGATCGTCGAGGAAGAGCGGGTCGATGGTCGCCGGCTCCTTGCCGATGATGCCGGCCAGCGAGGCGCGCTCGGTGCCGTGCCCCTTGCCGGTCGCGCTCAGGCTTCCGAAGAGGTGCACCTTGAGCGCGGTCGCCTTGGCGAGCTGGTCGGCAGGCAACTTGGCCGCGCGCTGATAGAAGTCGTAGGTGATCCGCATCGGGCCGATGGTGTGGGAGCTCGACGGCCCGGGGCCCACCTTGTAGAACTCGTCGATCGTCGTCATCACCGGGCCCTTGCTCTTCCTGACGACGTCGAGATCGGCGGAAAGCGC
>Ga0070673_100000746_pt1 | contig 18046 bp, 19 predicted proteins | sample KBSM23metaG_FD_65342 | JGI IMG/M metagenome (GOLD analysis project Ga0070673, IMG submission 65342) | Miscanthus rhizosphere microbial communities from Kellogg Biological Station, Michigan, USA - KBS M2-3 metaG | ecosystem: Host-associated > Plants > Roots > Rhizosphere > Soil ... | reverse complement strand
GTGAGCACTTGCAGAAGAAGTACGCATAGCAATGATCATTTTAGATACTAATATAGTTGTTGAGATACTGGAGAAGCGGAGTAGGTTGTCGGCTGTGCTCGAATATCTCAAACAAAATCAACACGAGATAATTGCGATCTCAACATTAACGCTAAGTAATGTGTTCTATTTGCTGGAGAGTCATAAGACAGATGTATCGGTAGTAGAGCCGTTGCTGCGGTCCTATAAAATAGTTAGCGTTACTGCCGAGGATGCGAATTGGGCGTTTGCTCATTATAAAGGTAAAGATTTTGAAGATGCACTACAAGTTGCCTCGGCGTGTCGTGAAGCTTGTGGCAGCTTTGTTACGATAGATAAGCAGCTTGCCAAAAAATATGATAAATTCTTACCCATACAGCTTATCGGCTAGTACTACTTAGGCCAAAGCTTGTAATTTTAAGCTGATCTCATCCAGGGCTTTCATTAAGGTTTCGACCTGCCTCGCCGCTAGGCTCACCATAAGAGAATTTTTTGCTTTCAGTAATTGGAAGACCGGAGACACCCCTGTAAAAAGGGGTGTTTTTGGTGTTCCAGGTTTTATTCGGCGTGAAGATGGCATTTTCGTCGGAGTGACGAGTAGTAATAGCGGCGGCCTTGATATTTTCAATCATGATGTTGTTGCACGGATGCATGAGCGCCACGCTCATGGCGAGCTACCGGAAATGCATGTACGGACGCTCGGGGGTAAGGCGATAGACGGCTCTCTGCAGGGCGCCTTATCAGTCGGCCCTATGCTTGACACCGAGAACTTCACAAGTCACCCTGTAAATAGAGACGCATCGCTCGGTGGCAGGCCGCCATTCCTCGATGTGCCGCTAGCCCGAACCGTCCTATACGAAACGGATGACGGTATGGTGCATTTGCGACTGTTTGATGGTCGTCCCGGCAGCTCTATCTTCCCAGGAGTTACACCAGATCAAGTATCTCAATTTGTAACAAGTGAAGAGAATGTAACTTGGGGTTGCTTTCTTGACCCTGGCCAGACCGCAAAGCTCGTCGTAAGAGGTGACGATGATATTGCAAGCTACGGCAACACCCATTACCTCAAGTGGCCCAAGCAACCAGGCGAAAAGTTTATATGGGTACCGAAGTCCGGGCGCCCTACCGCGAGCACGATAACTCTACGTTAGATGCCTTTAATTTCGTGACCAAACTGTTCGCTGAGAGTTTCTAGATCGGGCTTGCCGAATAACTCGGCTAGTGCATCCAGCTTTGCAGCTTTATCGGCACCAAATTTCTGAACTGAGTCATGAAACCACTCGAATGTACAGAAATATGGAGGTTCTACCGGTGGATTACTTTTTGAATGAAACTTGTCGGCGTACATAATAAGCCGCTCTTCGTCCGTGTTGGCCGTGTAATCAGCTACCGGAATTGGCAGCCCTTGTTCTTTTACATCTTCCTCAGTCAGGCCAACGCCCGTGTGGTGAGATGCGAATCGCCAAATAGCTTCAGGGAAGCCCTCTTTTTTTAGTATCTCCTCACCAATAACGCCATGTTTTACTCCGGCGACAAACTTGCTCGCCTCAAGCACGTCGTATGCACCGATGTCGTGCAAGAGGCAACCGATATGCACTAACTGTCGATCTATTCCGGCGATAGGTTTTGCATCGAGTAACTGCATAGCAGTAGCTTCGATAATCTGACAGTGTGCGTAGACAAGGTTAAAATCTTCGTCTGTTTTTGCATATTTACGGTGGAGCGCTTCGATTTGTTGGTCTGTCGGTAACATACTCCCTATTGTAGCACCCGCAACTGCACGGCAATTCGCTCTAGACTACCCTGCAAGGTGTTCCAGTTTTGGCCCCGTGAGGTCACCAAGTTGAAATTCACTCTACGACAGACGTAAAAAGTTCCAGGAAATATCGCCCGGGACTTTTTATTTTGCCAATCACCTCTGTTGTTCTGGTGTTCGATTCCCTTATGGCTTTTGGTATACTGACGTAGTGAAGGCCAAACTAGCTAACGACGAATTTCTTATCAGAGCAAGCATTGTTTTCTTTGCGCTCAATATTGGTGTAGCCTATGTGCTGTACCCACATTGGGAGACATTTAGTCATCTAGCACTTCAGACTTACACGTTACCGTTCTTTTTGCTCGCAATGGGAGCTACCATATTTTTACTGACACACACGGGCAGACGGCTGAAAGCACAGGAGTTACATAAAGCTGGTATAACGATGTACATGAGTGCCATCTGTGTAGGGCTTGTTGTCCTTATACCATACAGAGGAAGCAATACGCAGATAGCATTACATAATCTTGCGGCACTTCTTTTCGTTATATTTGCCGCTACGGGGCTTGCATGGCTTGCCCGAAAATTGCGTGACGTTATACTTGGCTTCTCAGCGGCCTTGCAGTTTGGGATTTGCGCGCTTGAGCTAGTGTTTCTTGCAAGGTTTAATGAGCATCCTGTTTACCCTTGGGTTTGGGTGGTCTTGCAGCTCCTTGTAACGTTCTTACTATTACTGTCTTTGCTCAGAATATTTTCGACCCTTGAAGACCAAAAAAGTACTTTATAGAAGCTAGACACATGATGCACAGTACTTTATAATTTAGGTAGAGGATTATAAAGTACTATGAAAACAGATCCAACTAAGCCAAACAATAATTTGCCTAAACTTCCACCACAAGTTGACCTAAAAGATCAACGTCTTTTACTTGCGGCATTAGAAGCCGGTGAAGCCATAGCAGAGCTAAAAACAATGCTAACGATGAGTAGCCGTAGCATTAGTAATACCGTTGACTTGTTGTCGCCACTTTTTGTGCCGGAAGCCGTTTCCAGTTCGGGCGTTGAGAATATTATTACGACAAACAATAGCGTTTATGTAGCAAAGATTCTCGAAGAAAGAGAACTAAGCCCGGCCGAAAAAGAAGCTCTTAACTATACCGATGCGCTTGCAGGCGGCATCCGCACCCTCTTAACAAAAGGCTTTTTGGCAACTAATGATTACGTCAGAATGCAAGGTACTCTTGAGCCCAATAAGAAAGGCATACGTAGCATCACTGGCACACAACTTGCCAATCCTATTACGGGAGTTGTTTATTACACGCCACCTGAAGGTGAGTCGCGCATTAGAGACCTGCTTAAAAATTTTGAGGACTACTTTAACGAAGATGCGCCAGTACACGAAGTCTTTTCTCGGATGGCTATACTCCACTATCAGTTTGAGTCCATCCATCCCTTCTTGGACGGTAACGGCCGTACAGGACGAATGCTCATGCCGCTTTATCTCATGAGGCAGGGCCGTCTTCCATTACCTGTATTGTTTATAAGCCACTACATTCTCGAAAATCGTGACGAGTACTACAAAAAGCTTCGTGACGTCACTAATAATGGTGCTTGGACGGAATGGATACTATACATAACAAACGCTACGGCCGAGCAGGCGAAGTATACGTGCCAGATTCTAGAGAAAATTAGGCGAGCGATTAACTTGGTTAAGAAGACCGTTAAAGAAAAAATACCTTCTGTATATAGCTCGGAGCTTATTGATTTCCTGTTTTCGAATGCCTACTTTACCCAAAAAGGGTTCGAGAAAGAGATTGGCGTTAGTCCAATGACCGCCCGTCGATACTTGCAAGAGCTTGAGGCTCAGAAAGTAGTCGTAAAGCAGAAACAAACAGGTAAGAACAGGTACATCTATATTACACCTCGCTACATTAATATTTTGAAGCAAGCTTAGTATTCCAAATGATTGAGTTGCCCATTCAGCTTATCCAGATCGTCAAATAAGGTGTTCCAGAAATCACCCCGTGAGGTCACCGTAGGAGATTTTAACAAAGGTGAGGCTACATATTGTGGTCTCATTTTTTTGTTTGAATCGAAAAACGCTTCTAGCAAATGCTAAGCTGCCATCCTGTTAATTGTTGTGTCGCGCCTCATGCTCAAACTGCATTATTCTTGTGGTTATATATATCCATATGATAATCTTTACATATGTCAAATATGGAAAAACTTACCCCACCACTCCCTTATCCAATTGAGCCCGACACTATCTTATTGACTCCCGTTCCCTTTGAACCTCTTGAGTCCGGTTTTGTTCCAGTTTCTTCCAGATCGTCTTCCGTAGAAGTTAGTTCTAGTCTACCTTGGATGACAAGGATACGATGTGGCATTGGTCGCATAGGTTTGGCGGGAGGACTACTGACGGGCGGAGTCGTGAGTGCAGATGCGCTATTGACTACACCAGCTGCCGCTGACGCGGCTATAACGCAGCAAGTTTATGGCACAAATGGCGAGGGGCTTTATCTCCACCCTGACTCGCCAAGTCTTAACAGCCCTGTCTCTGACCTACTGCCGGATGGCGCAAATTTTGATGTCAATTGCTGGACGCCTAGTGATGTTGTATTGGGTGACAGTATTTGGCTGTATGGTACGAATGAATCGACGGGAAACACTGGCTATCTTTCCGATGCCTACATCAACACACCAGTGACGACAGATAATGAAGGGCCGCAGCTTACCGCACTTGGCGTACCAGAGTGTGGTGTGGCGATCGGTAATAACGCCAGCGCTGACACTGGTTCCTTTGAAGGTTTACAACCAGCTGCATCACTTCCTCCTTTCTTAAGTTTCGATAGAAATGCTGTAGCAAGTTGGGCATTAACGCATGCTGAAGATGCCCCACCAAATGATGGCTCATGTACCATTTTTGCAAGCGAGGCCTTGTGGGCGGGTGGTGTTCCGCAGACAACTGAGTGGAACAACGGCCTTAATTTGATCCAGGGTGGGTGGCGTAATGGGACTAATGCCGCTTGGGCTGCCGAAAACTTTTTAGAATATATGCAGACAGTGCCTTTTGTGAAAGTGGAGCCGTTAGGGCCTATGAGTTCTTCGAATAATAATATCCCTGACGCAAGGCTTGGTGACATTATTGCATATGACTGGACTGCCGATGGTTCAATTGACCACCTCGATGTTGTTACTGGTTTCTCGGGGCAGTATCCACTTGTCTCAGGATGGAGTGAAGATGGTGCAAACAGGCTTAATTATAACCAGCGAGGTTGGACGTATTCCCGAGTGCATGACACATGGTTGCAGAATGAACCAAATCAGAAGGGCATGGTTGCCTACCTGATACATGTTAATTCCGACGACGACCTGAATATAACGAATGGAAATTAGGTAATATGGTACAACAAGGGCACCTAAAGAAGAACATATTGGGCAGTGTGATCCTGCTAATGACTGTGCTGATATCGGGTATCATGTACCATAATTATCGTAAGACATATGCCTATAATCACCCTCTTTTAGATTCGCAATATGGTTTTCAGTTTCTTAGGCCGACCAACTTACCGAATGGGTTTAAGGTCACTGCAAGTCGTATAAATGTCTTCTCGGAGGCAAGCAAGATATATGGGATATCTGCTGAAATGAATTTGAGAAATGGAGACTGGGTGTATGAAATTCAGGAAAGAAAAGATGTTGGACCGGCACCCAAAACAGCATTACATGATTTTGATTCGGCTAGTACGCAGGTGACATGTAAACAAGACACAACATCTCAAGGGCGCTCCTATCGACTGTGCCACTGGATAGATTATGGCGCTATTAGTGTGTATGAAGTTGAGTTTGTAACCGAAGGGGTGTTTGTACACACTACCTTCCCTGCTAAGCTAAATGCAGCAATATCTACAGGTTCAATAGGGAGCTTCGTGGACTCCTTTGTCCCGGCTAATGCGCCCAGTAGTATAGTTCGTGGTATCTAGTATAATGGCTGAAATGACCAAACCCACTTGGATCATCTTTGATGTTGGCGGCGTGCTGCTGGACTGGCCCTCCAGCTCGACCGAGGCGGCTAAACACCTTGGCGTTACACACGATGAGCTGTTTGACGTGCTCTTCGACCAGACCGTCAAGGTGAATATAGGCACTAGAATGAGCCTGGGCGAAATTAGTGCTCACGAGGGCTGGACCATGATCCTCAAAAAACTTAAGAAGGAGCACGCTCCTGCAGAGGTTATTAGCCGTTGGTTTGCACGGGAGTTCTGGCTGGAAGATACGCTAAGCCTGCTGACCGAGCTGCACGAGCATGGTTACGAACTGGCTGTAATGAGCAACTCTTGGCTTGGCATGAATGACCCGGCCCAAAAACATCTGCTCCCCGATGAATTCAGCCTTTTTGACAAGATATTCGACTCGTCTGAGGTACACATACAGAAGCCTGATGCGACGTTCTACGAGGCTGTTGAGACTGATTTGGGTAGCAACGGGGAGGCTTTGTTTTTCATTGATGACGATCAGAAGAACCTTGACGCCGCAGAGCAGCGCGGCTGGCAACACTTCCTGTACGACATGAGCGATGACCAAGGTGTAGGCACCAATAAAAAGCTGCGGGCACTACTGCTACAAGCGTCTTAATGCTGGCCTTTTCTTCCTTACTGATCGAACACCATTCGCACATGCACAGCAATCCGCTCCAAACCGGCCTGCAAGGTGTTCCAGTTTTGGTCCCGTAGGGTCACCATAAATATCGTCAGATCAAAAGAGTTCCACTATTTATTATGCGGAGCTCTTTTTGCATACTATCTCTGTTAAAATTAGTTCGATTCCCGTTGGGTGGCTAGCTCAGGTCGAGAATTATCTACGCGCATACAATCAACGTTCAGTTTCATGAAAAGTTCTTGACAGAACTTACCACGTTCATTTATTCTAATACTAGAATAAATCGGAGGATAACATGACAGACCACATTGGCAGCGGCACGGCAAAAGGAGTAATTGACTACTTGGATTCACTTGTCGAGAAAGGGCGTTCACGTCCTGGCGTAGTGAACCCTCTCAAGACTGCCGTCACTAAAGTACTGCAAACAACGGAAGGCGAAGCATCTTGGGGCGCTGTAGACGTTACGGCGCTTGAAGTAAGTGATGTAATTAGCCGATTTAAGAACAAGACGCTTAGTCAATATACTGCTGCAAGCTACGACGCTTACCAATCACGAATGGTAAGGGCAATCGGATGGTATAAGAACTTTCTTGCTAATCCTGGCTGGGTCCCCACGCAGAACGCATCTCGTAGTAGTGCATCTCAGGACATAAAAAAGCAGGCAAATGCCTCAGAACAGCGCAAAGCACCCACGGCCACTAAGGGAGGTCTCAGCGTTATACAACAAGGCCCACAGGAGATTGACTCGATTCCGTATCCGTTTCCTCTTGAGAACGGCAAACTGGCTCGCTTTTACGTCCCTACGGGTATGACAAAGTCTGACGTAGACCGAATAGCTGGCTTCTTAAACGCTTTGGTGATCGAAAAAAAGGCGTAAGAACGTTATGAGTAGCTTCTTCTTTATTGACGACAGCGGTTCAAAAGAATGGGACACTCCCTACGCGCGCGACTTCATTGATAATGCACCCGCTCGCAGTCCTTTGAATCGACAATTTTGGGAGAAGAACTACTTTGTTCTAACCGGACTGTATATATCCCACGAGCTTGTTGCGCAATTGAACCCTCAAATTAATGACATGAAGAAGCAATTCTTTGGGACCAAACATGTAGAGATAAAATCAGTATATCTTCGCAATCCTGATAAGCGTAGAAAATATTACATAGAGCCTTATGGCATCACTGAAGAAAGCTTGCGTGAGTTTGTTGAAAATAATTGGTATAAGATCTTCGAGGATAATAAAGAAGGCATACAATTGCAAGCATTCGTACTCGATAAGCGTTACTTCAAAAACAAGCGTCCCAATTACGTACCGCTTGAGATCACCTCACAGGTACTATTTGATAGAGTTGAGCTGGGTCAAAATCGAAAGTGCTCGATTGTTTTCGATCAAATGGATTCGCAGATAAAGTCTATACGCCACCAGCAAGGGAAGATTATACGAATAGCAAATAAAGAAGTGGACCTTAACTCTTTCCATCAAAAATACAGTCACACTGAAGTCTTATTCGAGAAGTCATCTAATTCAAACTTCTTACAGCTCGCAGATACGGCTGCATATAATGTCCTAAGACAATTTGTTGATCATGGTGATCAATGGGAAATTCCTACCGAAGAGCAACCGGTTTTTTACAGTCACTTTGATCTGATGAGGGATAACTTTTACTGCAACCCTAGTGATGACTGCCTGGCTGGATACGGAGTTGTTAAGATTCCGAAAGGTTTACAACAACATGGCTGGAGGAGGGCTGACTAATCAAAAAACACCCGCGTGTGCGAGTGTCTTATGAAGTCAGTTCTCATTCGAGTTCTATCATACGCTGAGAGGATAGCTAGGCATTGCTGCCAACCGACCACATTCATAGTAACACAGAAGTCAATAATTTGCAATTAGTTTAACAATATTAGTTACTAGTAACACCTAGGGCTTACTAACCTCCTGTAATCTCTAGTTCATGATCAAACAAACCAAGCCTAATTAAGTTGTCATGTAGTAACTCAATACTAGGTCACAAAGTGTTCCACATTTGGGACGTTGTGCTCACCAAAACAAGAGCCCGTCTGAAAGGACGGGTTTTTGTTTTGGTGGCGCCTTTGGTGCGAAACGAACTCCGAAGGAGTTCGTTCATAAAACTCACGCGCAGAAATGTATTTCGAGCATGAGTTGAAATGCTGTCTTCTCCGTGAGGTCACCAAGCATATGCACAATGAAAGGCACTGCAATAATGACTTTTTTGTTTGCTATACTTACGTTCATGAATGAAGATTGTGACATCTGCCAGTTCCTGCAGAACAAGCCGCTTAAAAATCAAATACTGACTGGTATATATTGGACAGTTGGCGTAATTCCCGACCAGCCGTATTTAGGCCGCGCTCTCATAACTTTGCTGACACACAAGAGCAGCTTAGGGAAGTTGAGCCAAGAAGAATGGCAAGAATTTGAATCAATGGTGCCAAGGTTAGAAAACGCCTATAAGAAGGCATTTGGCGCGGAGCCGTTGAATATGGGCTGCTTTATGAACCATGGCTACAGAGATGACCCGCCACACCCTCATGTTCATTGGCAAATATTCCCACGCTACAAGCAGCCATACGAACTAAAAGGCATACTGTTTGAGGACGATCGCTACGGCAATTTCTATGATGACAATGCCCGTCGGCCCGTCGATGGCGATGTGGTAGAGGAGATTGCTCGACAACTCCAAGTCCACTTGAATTAGGCGGCAAGAGTAGGAAAACCCCGAAGTGTCTCATTCCAGCACGCAATTTCCGCCACCACAGCCTTATAAATCGAGTGCCCTAGGGTCACCAAGTTGAAATCTCATCATTTTACAAAACTGTTCTATACATAAAATCCCGGCAGGCTATCTGTCGATATTTTATGTCTCTGTTCTGCGCTGCATTAGATTTGGTTTCTAGAAACCAATAGCTAATACCTTTAATCTCGGCTTAATATATTCCAACTCACCGAAGAGGGTTTCGACTTGAGCCACCCTTAAGTTCAGCAGTAAGCATATGCTGATTGAGGAGTATGCCTTATAATAGATACATCATGATGAAAATAAAAAACAAACAAGATGGCTTTACTCATATTCTTCTGCTAGCTGTAATAGGTGTGCTAGTAGTCGGTATCTTGAGTGCTGCTTATGCAAAAGTTAATAACGCCTCAGATAAGAAGAGCGTACATAGCGATGCTACTAAAAATACAAATACGTCAAAAAAGACTACCGTTAACCCAGTTGCGCTTGCTCCGGCAGCTAAAGCAACTGTGGCGGCTCCCCAAACGACAGCACCGGCTCCTACCACTAGCCCAACTCCCACAGTAACTACTAAAAAGACCGCGCCGATTAAGACAAGCCCGGTATCAAATATCGTTCACCCCACAATTGCCAACTGCAATCGACAGAACTTCACTGTTTATGCTAGCGTCCCCTCTGGGACACCGGCATATAGCGAAGGTAATCTTTCTCAAGTGCTGTACACGTGGCCATATGGCTCGGCAATTACGGATGTGTATTGTGACTCCGGCGATAGCAAACAGATGGTCTTTCGCATAGATAATCCAGGTTCTCCCGATATCACCCAGTACAGTGCCTATCATTGGGCTGATGTCAGCTTAACCAAGCCCTAATTGGGCTGTGGTAAAATATTCCACCTCAAAATTTCACCAATGACTATCTTATAAATCGACAGTGGTAGGGCCGCCATTTTATACCAAGAGTAAATCTATGATGCTTGTCGTTTGATGGATGTGGTTCAGCTTGGACGGGTGCGTAACGGCATAGTCCCGTCCTGCAAAGACTTCCAGTACCAGTTACCCCTGAGTCATTATGCCTGTGTTAAACTGCTCCCAAGCGTCGGAGGCATACTGGGCTATGGTATTGGCCGTGTCATCCGGACTATTGTTGACTTGCCGTGTAGGGTCGGTTGTATCGAGTGCTATGTATGGGTCTTTTGGCGGAGAATTTGTATTAGTGTAGTAGCCGTATATGCCCGCCTCGTAGCCGACAGCGTAATTGTCGGTGAGGATCCTTCGGTCGGCTACATCTTGCTCGCCACCTAAGCCGCCTAGTATTAAGTGGCCATTGAAATATGTCGAACCATTATTGGAGGTATTGCCCACCATATCTATAAGCTCCACCTTAGATGGGTCGGGCTTGCCATCCGTGTTACCCATAATAATTGTAGCGTCCATTGCGTCGTAGCGAATGCTGCCATGTCGTTCTAGGCGATGTACGTCCACCTCCGTTGCTAAACCGCCGTTAAGCGATGTTTTAAGTGCCCGACCATGATCTGCAAGCTGCAATGCTTGCTGGGCTATAGCTGTTTCTACGGGGCTCAGTCGTGCGCCGATAGCGGCATTTGTAGGTGCACTATATTCCATTCCTGGTTTAAGCGGTGCTGGGTGGTAGGAGTCATGACTGATCATGCTGAGCACTATCCCTGTGCTTACTAGTGCTGCGGCCGAACCGCCTATGACTAGTGGAAGTTTCCACTCTCCCTTTTCTATTGCTGGGTTAGGGTTTGCATTGGGGGAGGCTTCTTTTTTCATGAATAAATTATACAATAAATTGTCAAGGTTATCGAGTTTATCTGCTTGCAAGTAGTGACGTTGATCCTAACGGTCCTATCCCGGATGGTGGCTCAGGTATATGGGCCAATCATAATGGCGATTGGCTTAGAATCGGGACCAGAAGCTAGCTTTGTGAGTGACGGCGAGTGATGGGTAGACCCATCGACACGTCTGCCTCAATAGACTGAACTAAAGGGACTTAGCTTGGTCACGCGTTCACGATTGCGAAGATGAGAGTTCAGGTTATAATGTCTGGTCGAAAGAGGCATGCGCCAAGAAGGCGAGTTGTTCGCTTTCTTAATTTTTGCCCTGTAACTAAGGACCGATATGACTAACTACGTTATTGATTTTGATAGCACTATTATTTCTTGTGAATCGCTCGATGAACTAGCAGCAATTGCGCTGCATGATCGAACGGATCGAGCAGTGGCTTTAAAGAAGCTACAGGATCTTACTAATTTAGGAATGGCGGGCAAGATCGCATTCGATGAATCACTTGTGCGGCGGCTTGAACTTTTTGCTCCAACTGATGAACACATCCAGGCCGTTGTGGCTGCGCTTAGTGACCGAATCACACCTTCATTTTGGCAAAATCGAGCATGGTTACAGCAGAATTCGGGTAGGATTTACGTAATTTCGGGTGGTTTTGAAGAATGTATTATCCCAATTGTCACTAAGCTTGGCTTGCTACCTCAGCATGTCTTTGCGAACACATTTGTGCGTGACGAGCAGGGAGTGATAAACGGGCACGATACAAGTCGTTATCTTAGTCGGGCTGGCGGCAAGATCGCTCAGGTTAATGCGCTTGCGCTTGAGGGCTTAGTGATTGCAATTGGCGATGGTTATACGGACTATGAGATCAGACAAAGCGGACAGGCTAATAATTTTTGGTACTTCGCCGAGAATATTGAACGCGCTACGGTTATGGAGAAAGCCGACCGTGTGCTCTATAGCTTTAATGAAGTAATAGAGTATGAGCGGATGGGCCTGCTTCAAACTGCCTAGCCCTAAGCTCGTAGGTTTTCATCTCAGCAACCGGAGATTCGATAGCAACAAACACGCACAGGAGTTTGCTCCGAGCATGCGTGGAAGATATATCAGGAGGATATTCTCCGTGAGGTCACCAAAGGAAAATTACTGCCAGCAATAGCCTGAAATAATGAACTCACCCCTGCAAAAAGAGGTACCTCTGTGTTTTGAAACTGTAAATTGCCATGCGTCGGCGTTTGGTCGGATTAATGGTCGAACAACTAACTGTTCAAGGTTTTTAACGAAGCATCTAGGCCTTACCAGGATTCGCCGAGGTCAGTTGGTTTAGCGGCTTCTTTGCGTTCTTTGTTTTGCGTAGAGGTTTCGTTTATTTTTCTAAGTGTGCTGCCGCGCATATGCACGACGCAGGGCTGACAGTCGTGCTTGATTTTCGCTTCGCCGCACTGGATTGCCTAGCGTATATGGACCATTACTGGTAGCTTCTTCGGGCGGACCTAGATAAAGGTGTACATCATCGAAGCGAAGAAAACCACGCTCCATAAGGAGCCTTGCTGCCGCAGCTGCTAGTATGGTTAATGTATCAATATGGCTAAAATGGCGATCTAAGCGAGCGTAATCTACGTCGCCAGGAGCATGCTCATATACTATTGCTCGTGTTGCAGCCTGCAGACGGCCCATAATCTCTTCTTCTGCCCCTCGAGGCGCTAGAGCGTCTGGGCCTGGACAGTTCCGTCGCTTGGCGCGTGACATATTCGCAAACATCTTGGATGCTGCATTTGGCTTTAGTGTGTAGTCATGATCCGTAGTTATGCCAACGCGGACGAGTGGTTCGCGGCTGGAGTGCATGCTTTCTGCCTCATTGGGTCCTTGCCAAACATAACGACCGCCATACTCGGCCCTGCCATTGTGTTGATTGCTCATGAAGGCGAGCATGTGTGCCAGATATAGATTGCCGAGAATCGTTCTTTGAATATCCACTGGACTAGCTTTTGGTTGGATGATGCCGTTAAACTCATGATAAACATCGGTGAGGAGGCCAACGATATGCTCGATACTTGTTATGGTGTTTCTTTCCAAGAAAGCTTCCGCTGTTGCGCTGAGACCAGAAGCGCTTGAGTCAATCAGGTGACGCGAGTGGAAATTGCCCTCTTTGCTCCACTTCCCGCTAATTGCAGCCTTACCAATCATAGAATGCGGTTGAGCTTGATTACCTCGAAATCGGTTACCAGTTAGCAGCGGATTTTTTAACTCATCTTCTAGGCCAAGATGCTTTACGCGAGCCGTTGAAGCGTGCTTAACTAGTATGCCAGTTCGCAGTAAACCATATCGGATGCCTTGCGGCAGGTTCTCGAGCGTACGGTAGTTGGACTCTTCAGTTAGCAATCCTAGGCTTAGCATCAATCGAGCATCGTCGCCGTACCAAGTTCGTCCAAAATCCATGACAAATCCTGGCGTCGATTGATCTATAGCTCGTGTGACATCATCCAGAATGGCATTAATAGGTGTAGGATCGCCTTCGAGCATCTGCGTTGCTATTGGTGCAAGTTGTATAGTAGCAAAATGGCCAGCAACTCTGGCGACTACGGCTCGCGCCATATTGGCGGCCAACGAGTGTGCGGTATGTGGCTCCAGACGACTGTAATGGTCAAGTGTGCCACGATATGCTTCACGAGTAACTCTCTCGACGTTCTCGGTGCTAGGGTCAGCATGCACTTGCTTCGACCAATCTAGCGAGACCTGATGTAGTTGGGGATCCGAATCCGTAAAAATAGTGTCTGCTAGTGTCTCGCAGCGAGCTCGTTCAGACATTCCAAACAGTGTACGCCAATTGCTGATGAAATCATATGGATCTTGATATTGCTACTACTGCGTCCGTAAACGGATTCAATGAGTACGCCGATGGCCATTTTTTGAATGAGACCCTGTGCTACATTCCTACCGAACATGCTCCAGTCTGCATAAAAGGCCGATTATGGCGCTGTCCGGGAACTACGCTTGCTACAACACATGGATCTCCGGCGTACGAAGTATAGACTAAAGGCTTGCAATGTAAGGTGCAAAGGGTTATATCTGAATGATACGGACCGTGCGGTCGCTAGCATATAAATAATAGGCGGATAAGCTTTGTAGCATGCAGAAACTTGAGCTAGTAGTTCGGTGTGAGTCGTGGGAAGAGGCTAAGGATGTCCTTGCCAGCGTAGGCATATACGAGAAATCAAAGACAAATTACCGTCCCATCACTGGCTTATACGTTGTTTCTACTGAACTCGAGGAGGCTCTAGATGGGCAGGGCTATAAGAAGATTGAAGAAAACGAGCGTGTGGCAATCTTGAGTGACAGTGAGTCGCTGAAGCGGGCATGCGAGATACTCGACAAGATCTACGAAATTGAGACGCAGGTTCGGAAGCTATTGCTGCATGTATCTGATTCCGTTGGGCCGTTCTTTGAAGTTTTTTATCAGACGAGTGAGTACACGCGTAATTTTTCAAATGAAAAGGGAATCGTTACCTGCAAAGGAAAGCTTGATCCACTGACATCTCACCTCACATTCGGCGAGATGATGGATATTCTAGGATATGATCTTTCCTGGGCAGAACGTGCCCTAAAGAGCAGCGACCTAAATGATCTTATCGCTTCATCTGCCGATTTTGACGACTTTAAGGCAAAGATGAGTGAGAAAATTAAACCGCTATTTGTATGGGATATCATTTCTCAGGAGGTGCTTAAGAAAGCTTTGCCCTGGCCGGCCATTCAAAAGCGTCTGAATGGTCTGAAAGCCGTGCGGAACAAGTTTGCGCACCACCATGTTATTACGGAAAAAGAAAAGAAAGAGCTGATTAAGAATGCCGATCAGCTACTTAAGGATATAACACCTACGAAGCCGCTGAGCATCGCCGACCTTGCTACGCTAAGAAGGAGCAGTGAACAGATTGCTCGTACCCTCGAGCTGTTCACAAAAAGTATTGATGTGTCGGCTATTCAGGCCTTCGCCAAACGGCAATCCGAAATAGCTGCGCAGCTGCACGCGATTACTATGCCGTCTGTTGACGTAATGCGTGCGTTTACTCGAGCTAATAGTGCGGCCTTTGAAGGCATGGTCCAGGCGATGAAAAATATACAAGCAGGGCTTTATATTGATCCCCGTCTACTGTCTAATGAATCTCCAGATTCTCATTCGACCGATAACAATGACGTTGAGCCGGATACAGAGGCTGACGGAGACGACCCAAGCAAGGAAGAGCCTGAATTGTAGATGTCCAGTTGTGTACATCGGAGCCCGTGCGGCGGTATCTCTCGGCTCATCTAGAAGTTTGTGGCACTGAGGGGCTTTGCGGCTGGCGGTAACTTGGGCGTTATTTCCACAAGGCGCTGATCCAGGTGCTTGCTTTGCCGATACTCCAAATCGTCAGTGGTGTTAGGGCTACGACAATAACGCCGCTGACGACGCCGACGGTAACCTTGTCGAGTGTCTGCTCTAGGCGCAGGCCGGGGAAGGCTGCTTTGATATAGTCCTGGCGTTGTTGCTTCTCGTGCTTTAAGCGTTTACGGCGCCGGAGTCGGACATAAAGCGGCGGCCTATAGAATTGTTCGCGTATTCCGGCGTTGCGGACGCCGATTTTTAAATCTTCGGACAAGGCTGCCTTTACTAGTTCAAAGAATACATATGGGCCGTTGCCGGTGACGCGTTTTTTGATAACGGCCTGCATCTGCCTATTGAGAAATACCGCCTGAAAGTCTGGCTCGTCTAGATAAACGCCATACTTCTTTCTGAGGATTTTAGAGAAGTTGATGCCACGCTGCTTGGTTCCGCGGGAAATGAGCAGTGGATAATCGCCTATCATGCCGAGCTCCACGAAGCGTTCGAGCAGCCCTTTCGTTATGTGTATGTATGGGTCTGCAATGACAACAACTGCCGGCGAATCAGCCAAGAACAGTCCCTTGAGTAGGGTATCCTTGAAGCCGAGCGTCGTGTTGTTACGAATGACCGTGGCGCCTGCATTTTGGGCAATCTTGGCGGTATTATCACTGGAGTGGTCATCCATAACTAAGAACTTACTGAAGCCGCTTTCTTTCAGGGTGCTAAAGATAGAGGGCAGCGTACTCTCTTCGTTGAAGCAGATGAACAGAAAGGTGACCTGATCTTTTTGGTACGTTGTCATTACGCATCAGTATATCAGCGCCCAGTGAGTTGACCATTTGTGATAGTCTGCGGACGTGTAAAAGCATGCAGGATAAATACTTCATGAAATACGTAGAGAATTTATGTATAGTTGCAGGAGCTGATTGATCATGCTTTTTCTCGGCACCTTTGTGCCATAATGGCTTGGTGATTTTATTTACTGAGAGCGAGGAATTCCAGGAATGGCTACGTGAACTTGCTGCAATGCTCAGTACGTCGCTTGCGGAGAATCTGTATGCCGGTGATGCTCATGGCAAGGTTCGGCTTGCAAACCTAGAGGAATATTTTAGGCGCATGGCGTTGCTGTCGCCTGATGTGATATTGATTGGTGAGGCGCCGGGCTATCAAGGGACAAGACGAACGGGTGTGCCTTTTGGAAGCGAGCATATCATTATGGGCGGCATGCCAGACGTGAAATTTTTTGGCGATCCTCGCGGATTTGAGCGCGCATATGATGAAAGAGTCTATAAAGAACCAACCTCGACTATCATGTGGCGCACTATAAGTAAGTACGACAGGCTGCCACTCTTATGGGCAGTATATCCATTGCACCCGCATCAATCAGGCAATACTGAATCAAACCGGACCCCGACGCGTAAAGAAGTAGGAGCAACGAAACTGCACTTGCTAAAGCTCCTTGATATTACGGGTATCAAAACGGTATTGGCGCTAGGTAATACAGCCAAGACTACACTGGATGATTTGAACATTCCTGCACAAAAGATACGTCATCCTTCTCATGGCGGCGGGCCAGTCTTTGCGCAGCAGCTCGATGCGTTTATGAACGCTTAGAGGCGGTAGCAGTGTAACATCCGTTGCATGGCGTGTACCTATCGTGGGCAAGCGGCATCTTGTGCAGTACTATAAGCTTAACCATAGGGCACATTGATTGAATACAGGAGACCCCTTTAAAGGGGTCTCCTGTATGGTGTAATCTAGCAGCCTTCCTTAGTCCATGAGCATTCCAATCCAAGGTTTTTTGCCTTGCTGGTTGCCGGAGTTAGGGGTTGGGTGCTGGGGTTCAGCTTTTGGTTGCGGTTCATTAGCACCTGAGGGCTAGTGGTACTGCGGCTGAAGTTCGCAAGTGCTTCAGCGATCTGGTCCTCGAGTGGTTTAGGTGAGAAGTTCTCAATAAAGTTGGTTTCCATGATTGAGAATACTAGCTTCTCTCCGTCTGCGGTCGTAACGTAGCCAGACAAGGCGCTTACATTGTCTAGTGTGCCTGTTTTGCCATGTACGTTGCCCGCAGCTTTAGTGCCGACCATGCGATGCCGAAGGGTGCCGCCTACGAGCGGGTCGGATTCACCGGCAATCGGTAGTGCGCTATACCAGGTGTTGAACCAAGGTTTACTTCGTGCCGCAATAAGAAGGTTTGTGGTCTGCTGTGGTGTCGTAACGTTAACGTTGCTTAAACCAGAACCATCTACAAGTTGCAGCTTACTCGTGTCGACATTGAGCTGGGCTTGGAGGACCGGCAGTTCGGTTTGTAGGCCGCTGTCCCAGCTGCCTTGGCCTCCTGATTGTGTTCCCATGGCCTTCATGAGTGTTTCGGCAATACCATTATTACTGAGCTTCAAAAACGGCGTCAGTAGCTGTGAGAGTGGCATGGAGTCGTGCACGACAATCGGTGTGACGCTTGCAGGTGTCGCGCCGCGTGCAGCTTGTCCGGCAACGATCACGCCATGACGAGTAAGAGCATCCCGAAAGAGCGAAAGAGCGTAGCCTGTCGGGTCGGTGATGGTAGAAATATCTTCCTCGGTGTTGCTGTCTATTGGCATACTGCCAGTCACGACTATCGTGTTAATTCCAAGTTTACGCTCAACTGCTATGGTATTGGGAGAACCAGCGGCACCGGTGGTTGTTTCATTTTGGATG
>Ga0070673_100000742_pt1 | contig 18091 bp, 13 predicted proteins | sample KBSM23metaG_FD_65342 | JGI IMG/M metagenome (GOLD analysis project Ga0070673, IMG submission 65342) | Miscanthus rhizosphere microbial communities from Kellogg Biological Station, Michigan, USA - KBS M2-3 metaG | ecosystem: Host-associated > Plants > Roots > Rhizosphere > Soil ... | reverse complement strand
AACCCGGTCGCCGGACAGACGGTGACCGCGCCGATCGCCTGCGCGGCGCGCGCGACCAGCCAGCACTCCAGCGCGAAGCTGCCGCCGTAACCGTGGAGGAACACGACGGCGGCGCCCGACGGGCTGTCTCGCGGTTCCAGCACCAGCGCATCGAACCCCGACGGCGCCTGCCGGCGGACCATCGTATCCAGCACCGGCGACGGAAACGTTCCGAGGTCGGCGCGCATCTCGCGGTAGGCAGCGCGCATCTCGCGGGGCACGCCCGCGCGCTCCTCGGGCGTCATCCGCCAGCTCCAGATCAGCGCGCGCGCGCCGAGCAAGCTGACGTCCTGCTCGTCAGCGACGCGGCCGAGCCAGCGTGACGACGTGCCGCCCGGCAGCGTGCGCAGCGAGACCTGCGGGCTTCCCGACGCGGCCACCAGCCGCACGATCACCAGCACGACCAGCGCACCCGCCGCCAGCAGACGCAGCACGCGCCGGATGCGCGCGGGGCCGGCCAGACCCGCGCCGGCCAGCACCGCGCAGAACGCCAGCGTCGCCCAGCCCCACAGCGACCAGGGTGCCTGGATACCGAACCAGGCGGCAACCGCCAGGCACGCCAGGGCGGCGGCGGCGATCGCGCGCGAAACCCACCGGGCCATCACGGGCCAGTTCGCATGAGTCAGTTCGCGCAGCTGATGCGCTGCGTGTCGAGCGCGATCTCGTCGATCCAGAAGACCAGGTCGGCGGTCGTGTTCTGGTACTTGGCGAGGCCGAAGCTCATCGTGCTGAACGTCGGGATCTGCAGCGCCGTTCCGTTGGGCAGCATGGTGTCGACGTGCAGCGCGGTCGCTTCGGCGTCGTTGAAATAGAAGCGGATGCGCTGGTTCGCCGCGTCCCATTGCCATTCGACGCACATCCAGGCGTTCAAGGTCGGGTGGACGGTGCGCGCCTCGACGCCGGTGTCACCTTGCTCGATGTTGTAGATCCACGCCCAGTTGTTGGTGGTGGTGCCGACGCCGGTGCCGGTGACGCCCCAGCGGACGCGTCGCTGCTGCCCCATGTACGATCCCGCGCCGAGGATCAGATCCCAGTGCACGAACGCGGTGGTCGTCGGGCCCTGGATGCGGAAGAAGATGCGGCCGAAGTGGCCGCTGGCGAGCGCAGCGATGTTCTTGCGCTGCAGATAGCGCTCGGACGAGTTCGCGTTGGCGGGAATCACCACCTTCAACGAGTGGCTGCCGCGCGCCGCGAAGTCCGACGCGACGGCAACGGTGCCCACGCCGTAGTTGCTGGACGGCAGCGACCAGTCGCCGGCCGGCGTCGCGCCCTCGGCGGTCGCCTCGAAGTCTTCACAGACGACGTACGACGCGCCCGCGCAGCGCGAGCCGCCGCCCAGGAACCACCCCGCGGCGCCGCCCGATCCCACGGCGCCCGCCGTACCGCCGGATCCCGCGCCGCCGGTGCCCGCGACGCCGCCCGACCCGCCCCGTCCGCCCGACCCGCCCGATCCACCGCGCCCCCCCTGCCCGGTCGTCCCGGCGCTGCCGCCAGTGCCCGCCGCGCCCGAGCTGCCACCGCGTCCTGCGTCGCCGCGCGCGCCACCGCCGCCCGCGCCACCGCCGCCCGCGCCCGCGATCGCGCCGCCGACGCCGCCCGTCCCTGCCGCGCCGCCGGCGCCGGCGTTCGCGGCGCCACCGGTTCCCCCATTCATCGACCCACCGCTGCCGCCGGCCGCGCTGCCGCCGCTGGCGTTGCCGCCGGTTCCCGTGGTCGGCGGGGACGTCTGGCTGCTCGCGCAGCCGGCAAGCGCGCCGGCGAGCACGAGCGCGACGAGGCGCGCGCGCGTCACAGCAGCACCCCCGCGACGAGGCCGGGCGTCGCGCGCCCGGTCGTCGTGCCGTCGCCGAGCTGACCGGAGTCGTTCGATCCCCAGCACGCCACCGCGCCGTCGGCGCTCGCGGCGCAGGTGTGGAATCCGCCGCCCGCGACGGCGGTGACGCCCGCCAGCGACGGAACCACGATCGGCGTGGCGCTGTCTGTCATTGTCCCATCGCCGAGCTGGCCGGCGGCGTTCCAGCCCCAGCACGCGAGCGCGCCGGTCGCGCGCACGGCGCAGTTGTGGTTGTAGCCGGCGGCGATCGCGATCGCGTCCTCCAGCCCCACGACCGCGACCGGTGTCGCGCTGTCCGTCGTCGTCCCGTCGCCCAGCTGGCCGTAACCGTTCGCGCCCCAGCACGTCACCTGCCCGCCCGCGCGCAGCGCGCAGCTGTGGTTGAACCCGGCCGCCACCGCGACGGCGTCGGTCACGCCGGTCGCCGGCTCGGGGAACGAATGCGCCTCCGTCGTGCCGTCGCCCAGCTCGCCGATCTCGTTGCCGCCCCAGCACTGCACGGTCGCGTCGGCGAGCCGCGCGCAGCTGTGCCGCCCGCCCGCCGCGATCGCCGTCGACGGCGGCAGCGAGAACACGCCCACCGGCGTGCCGCTGTTGTTCTGCGAGCCGTTGCCGAGCTGGCCGAAATCGTTCTGTCCCCAGCAGCGCTCGCTGCCGTCATCCAGCAACGCGCAGCTGTGGTAGCTGCCCATCGCGATCGCCGCGATCGACGCCAGATCGGGCAGCGGGTACGGCTCCAGCCGGTTGGCGATCTGGCCGTCGCCGACCTGCCCCCCGACGTTCCAGCCCCAGCAGGCGATCTCCCCGCCGGCCGCGAGCGCGCAGGTGTGGTAGCTGCCGGCGGCGACAGTGCGCACCTCCGTCAAACCGGGAACGCGCGTCGGCCGCCACGAGTCCGTCTCGCTGCCGTCGCCCAGCTGGCCGTCGGGGTTCGAACCCCAGCACGACACCGTGGCGTCGCGCGCCACCGCGCACGTGTGTCCGGCGCCCGCGGACAGGCGGCCCATCAGGCTGGCCGGCGCGGGCGCTGCGACGCCGCCACCGCAGCCGCAGCCGATCACGAGCAGCGGGACGATCGGGCCAGAACCAGACCAGGTCCGCACGCCTGCAGTCCGCTAGGTCGTGAGCGCGGTGTCGAGGTTGCCCGTGTACTTGGGATCGCCGACGCCGGTGACCGACGTCATCCCCAGCGCGTGGAGCACGGACGTCAACAACTGGTTGTGCGGCACCTGGTTCGGGAACGTCACCATGCGCCCCGTCTTGAAGAATCCGCCCCCGCTCCCGACGATCACGAACGGGATCTGGCCGACGTAGTGGGCGGCGCCCTCGCTCATGTCGTTGCACACCAGGATGACGGTGTTGTCGAGGACCGTCCCCGTGCCCTCGGTGACCGCCGCCAGCTTGCTGACGATCTCCTTGACGCACGCCTCGTAGAACCACTGATCGATGACCGCCTTCTGCGCGTAGTTCGCCGACCCCTGGTGGGCGATGGCGTGGAAGTCGGGTGACGGGATGTTCAGCCACGGGAAGGTGAGGCTGTTCCCGCCGCCGTTGTCGATCAGGTCCATCGTCACCGCGCGCGACTTGCCGCAGATCACCGACGCCGCGACGATGTCCGACATGAACTGCACGTGCTTCGGGTAGTTCGCGACCGTATTGAAGTTGAGGCCGGTCGGCGTGATGTCGGGCGACGTGCAGGTCGCGGGCGCCGTGGTCGGCGGCTTCAGCTGGTCCTGCAGCGACTTCACCGACTGCAGGTGGACCATCACGTTGTTCTTGTCCTCGGTGCCCAGGTTCTTGGCGAAGCTGGTCAGCTCGCCGCCCACGTAGTCCAGCACGCTCTTGCGCCGCGCGATCAGCGCGTTCATGTCGACCGGCGTCATCCCCGCGCCGCCGAACAGGTTCGTGAACAGCTTGTACGGATCGTTCTGCTGCGTGTTCGCCACGCCGCCCGAACGGAAGCTGGTGTAGCTCTTGTAAGGGCGGCAGCCGACGTTCAGCTGCGCGTTCGACACGCCCATGGTCAGCAGGTTGTCGGCGTAGATCTGGTCGATCGACGGGAACGTCGCGTTGATGGTCGGCACCTCGGCGGTGCCGTTGGGCGAGCTCACGCCGCCCGTGAGCATCGCCGGGTACGTGAAGTGGCCGCCGTACTTCGACCCGACGTCGATCATGACGTTGATGTCGAACGGGCTCTGCACCTTGGACGCGTGGCGGAACGCGATCAGCTTCGAGCTCCACGGCTGCAGTGGCGACAGGATCGACGGCAGATTGGCGCTGAAGGGGCCCGCCGAGCCGCTCGGGTAGAAGTTCGGCGGGCAGATGCCGTCGGTCCAGGTGATGCCGATGAAGCGGGTCGGGAAGCCGTTGGCCGCCGCGCGCGCCCGTTCCGTCGACAGCAGCGGCAGGAACCCGGCGCCGATGCCCAGGCGCTTGAGGATCGCGCGCCGCGAGAACTTGAGCTGCGTCTTCGACGTCTTGATGAGGACGCCGCGGGTCGTTTGGTCGGGGCGCTTCATGGCAGCACCTCCCCCGGCGACGGCGCCCGGTAGCGGAACGTCCGTGACGTCGCCACCGCCCCGATCGCGTCGCGCATGTTCAGCGTGCCCTGGAAGGTCGCTCCCGCCGACTGGATCGACGCCGCGTCCGCCGACGTGTCCCAGCGGTTCAGCGCGTAACGGGCCAGCTGCTTGGCGAAGCAGGCCTGCGCTTGCGGGCTGGCCGCCAGCAGGCTCGCCAGCGCGGGGGCGTCGGCGAACGGCTGCATCTTGCCGTCCAGCACGATCGACCCGTTCGAATCGACCGGCAGGGTCTGATCCGTCGTCCGGAACGCGCCGATGCCGTCGTAGTGCTCGAAGCCGAAGCCGATCGGGTCCATGGTGGCGTGGCAGCTGCCGGTGCAGGCATTCATGTCGTGCATCTCGAAGCGCTGGCGCGTCGTCAACCCCGGCGTGGGCGGCATCGGCGGCGGCACGTTGCCGGGCGGGTCGGGGACCGTGCCGCACAGGAGGCGCGTCCAGATCGCGTGCCCGCGCCGCACCGGCGACGATCCGTCGCTGGCGCCGGTCACGCTCAGGAAGCCCGCCAGCGTCAGGATGCCCGCGCGCTGGCTGGCGTCGAGCGTGACCGCCTTGGGCGTCGTGCCGGTGATGCCGCTGACGCCGTAGACCGTCGCCAGCGCCTGGTTCACCGATGACTTGTTGCCGGTGAGCAGCTCGCTGAACAGGCCGCTCCCCAGCACCGCGGTGGTGCCGAAGCTGCGGAACTCGGTCTCCATCGCGTTCGCGAGGTCCTGGTTCCACATCGCGTACAGCTTCGCGTCCTTGGGCCGCGACGCGATCACGTTGACGTCCAGCCAGTCGTCGATGAAGTCGGCCACGAAGTTCTGCGCCTTCGAATCGGCCAGCATGCGCGTCACCTGCGTCTGCACGCCGTCGGCGGTCAGGAGCTGTCCGCTCTGCGCCGCCGTGAACAGCGTGGCGTCGGGCATCGAGCCCCACAGGAAGTAGGACAGACGGCTCGCCATCTGGTAGTTGCCCAGCTGCACGACCGCGCCGTCCTTGATCGCCGGCCCGGCGTCCATCTCCCAGTGGTAGATGAAGCCGGGCGCCTGCAGCATCGCCTCCACCAGCAGGGCGATCGCGCCGTTGAAGTCGAGCGCCAGCGTGGTGCGCCCGGTGTTGTAGAGGGTGGTCAGCGTCGTCGTCTCGGCGGTCGTCAGCGGCCGCCGGTAAGCCTTGGCGCCGAACGTCGCGATGAACTGGCCGGCGCAGCCCGCCTCCGCCGACGCGTTCGCGGGCGTGCACGGCAGGATCGTCGACAGCTTGCTCGAGACGTTCTTCGCCAGCGCCTCGGCCGCGACCTGCACGTTCGCGGCGTCCAGCGTTCCGATCGCGGTCGGCTGCCGGAACGGGAACGCGTTGTTGCTGAGATCATCGGACTCGCCCGGCACGTCGTCGATCTTCAACGTCGTGTCGTTGAGCAGATCGCGGACGGTGTTGACGAACTCGCGCGAGGTCAGGCGCCGCGCCGGCATCAGGCCGGCGGCGTTGGGATCGGGCGGCGCCGATCCGCCGGTTCCCGTGGACACGTTCCCGCCCGTTCCCGACGGTACCGTGCCGGCCGTTCCGGTAATTCCACCGCCGCCCGGCATGTCGTGGGTGCCGATCGATCCGTCGCAGGCGACGCCCCACAGCGACGCGCTGCAGATCGTGATCAGCAAACGATACGACGGGCCTTTCATGATGTTCGCACCCTTCTGGCGGCGTTCACTGTCTGACTCGGGCGCCTCCACCAAAAGCTACATGCACCTACATCACGGACGCCGCTCCGTGACTGGTCCTTAGTGTGCCCCTTCATCTAATAGCTGCGCAAGAGCTGGCTGCCCCCTAAAGGGCGCCGCGGTACCTGAAACCTTCACGCCCGCGCTATTTTTCGCGCGTGCGCCCCCGGTGTTCGGTGTTCATCGCGACCAGCCTCGACGGCTTCATCGCGCGGCGGGACGGCGGCATCGACTGGCTGTCGATCGTCGAAACGCCCGGCGAGGACTACGGCTACGCGCGATTCTTCGCGGACGTCGACGCCCTGTGCCTCGGCCGGCGGACGTACGAGACCGCGCTGGGCTTCGGTTCGTGGCCGTACGGCGATAAGCGCTGCGTCGTGTTCACGCACGGCGCGCGCGAGAGCCGGCACGGGGAGCGCTTCCACGCCGGCGCGCCCGGGCCGCTGCTCGACGAGCTGCACGCGGCCGGCGTCCGCCGGATCTACGTGGACGGCGGCGCGCTGATCCGGTCGTTCCTGCGCGAGGATCTGATCGACGACCTCACGCTGTCGATCGTGCCCGTGCTGCTGGGCGACGGCATCCCGCTGTTCGATGCGTCCGTGCCCGAGCGGCGCCTGCACCTCGAGACGAGCCAGGCGTTCGCGAGTGGGCTGGTCCAGATCACCTATCGCAGGTGATCGATGTCGAGGACGACGGGGCGCCCGCTCCGCCGCAGCTCGACGATCTTGCCGGCCAGCACATCGAAGGTGTTGCGCGTGTCGTCCGCCAGCGCGACGGGCGTGCCCGCGATGCCGGCGGTGGGATCGCCGTCGGCGTACAGCTTGTCCGACGCGTCGATCAGCGTGACGCGCGCGCCGGTGGCGTATGCGTGGTGGAACGCGCCCAGCCGCGGGCGCGCGTAGGTTTCATGCTGCTTGAACGCGAAGATGGGGTGCACGTAGCCGGCGTCGTGCATGGCACGCAGGATCGACACCACCCCGTGATGCGGCGCCCCGGCGCTGACGGTGGCCACGACCACGCCGTCGAAATCGCCGGTCGAACGGTCGGGGTGGCGGCGCACGAACTCGTTGCGCAGCTTCCACAGCTCGTCGACGAGCGCGTCAGGCGCAAGGAGGCGATCGTCCAGTCTCACTTCGAAGCGGTGGTCTGCCCTCGACTCCCGGAGGTTCACGACCGGCGCCGGTTCGAGCGCGTCGGGACCGGGCAGATCCGGCGTCATGCCGTCGAGCCACGCGGGATCGTCGATCCGGGTCGCGGGCCAGGGCGTGACGTTCTCGATGCGCATGGGGCGCGCCGCGACGAACAGGATCGCGGCGGCGACCAGCGCGCCCGCCGACACGAGAATGGACGCGCGCGGCACGCGCTCGGCGGCGTCGCGCTGCCGGCGCCAGCGAAGCACGATCAGCGCGCTCGCCACCGCCGCGAGCGCCACGATCGCCCACGTCGAGACGTGGTACGCGCTCTCCAGCCGGGGACGCGACGACTCCATTCCCTGGAGCAGCATCTGGTCGCCCGCCACGCGCGGCATGCCGATCGTCGCGCGAAACGCGTCGGACGTGATGGCTGACCAGCTCCGGATACCGGCGATCAGCGGCAGCAACCCGAGCGCGATGAGCGCGACTACGGGGAACGTCCGCTTGCCGTCTCGCGCGCGCCGGCGCGCATCCAGCGTGACGAGCAGCCCTGCTAGCCAAAGCACGACGGCGAGCGCGCACAACCCCGTGACGACCGGAAGCCCGTTCAGCTGCGCGACGACCCCGTAACCCGCGTCCCACGGCGCCCGGTACAAATGGAACGCATCGACCACGATGTTGCGCGCGGCGTGAATGGCGCCGGCCCCGATGCCGAGCAACACCAGGACCGCCGCGCCCGCCGCGCGCAGCAGCCGGAGCGACGGCACCAGGCGGCGGAACGCCAGCACCAGCACCACGATCTCGAGGATCACGACGGCGTCGGCGGAGACGATGAAAAGGCGCGCGTAGGGAAACCCGCCCGGATGAACCGCCGGTTCAATAGACATTGAACATCCAGCCGTGAAGCATCGCGTCCGTGAACAGCGCCCAGTGGAAAAGGAAGTGGTTCAGCGCCAGCGCCAGCGTCGCCAGCGCGCCGACCAGCAAGAGCTTGTGAGAGATCTGCCGCATCGGCGCCCATTGTTCCCCGTCGGGTACGGAAGGCAACTACGCGGGGCGTGAACCGGATCGGTACCCCCGGGGTTCATACCGGATACCCGACCATCCGGAGGGCACAAACATGCCGAGATCCGCCCGCCTCGTCTCGTTCGCGCTCACGATCGCCCCGCTGCTCGCCATCGGCGCCGGCTGCGCGGAAAGCCCGCCGCTCAACGACCCGATCGGCCTGGGCGGATCCAGCGCCGCCAAAGGGGGCGCGGGCGGCGGCGGCGACCGCGGCGGGACCACGGGCAGCGCGGGCTCGAGCGGCGCGGCCGGGACCGTGGGTAGCGGCGGCGCAGGCGGAGCGAGCGGCACGACGGGCAGCGCCGGCCGCGGTGGCACCACCGGCGGCGCGGGCGCGGGCGGGCGTGGCGGCACCACCGGCACGGCCGGGACCGCCGGCAGCGCGGGCGCGAGCGGACGCGGCGGCACGACCGGCACCGCGGGCGCCAGCGGGCGTGGCGGGACGACCGGCACCGCTGGCACGACCGGTTCCGCCGGACGCGGCGGCACCACCGGCACCGCAGGGACCACGGGTTCAGCGGGCCGCGGCGGCACCACCGGCGCGGGCGGCACGACGGGCACCGCCGGCACGACGGGTTCGGCGGGACGCGGCGGGACGACGGGCGCAGCGGGGACGACCGGATCGGCGGGGACGACCGGCACCGGTGGAAGCGGCGGCGCGCCACCCTGGAACGCCGGCAACCCGAACGGATCGTGCGCCTCCGGCGTCCCGGCGATGGCGCAGGCCGCGAGCACGTCCAGCCCGACGGCCGTCATCGGAACCGGCAGTGCGGCGAGCTGCACGTTCAGCGCGCTGCAGACCGCGGTGACCGCGGGCGGCGTCATCACCTTCAACTGCGGCCCCGACCCGGTCACGATCCGCGTGACCGCGACGCTGAAGGTGCCGTCGAACAAGAAGACCGTCATCGACGGCGGCCGGAAGATCACGCTCGACGGCGGCGGCGCCGTCCAGATCATGAGCTTCATAAGCACGAACTTCCAGGCCAACGACAACGGCCTGACGTTGCAGCACATCGCCTTCACGGGCGGCAAGACCACGCCGACCGAGGTGATCCCGACCGCGCCCGCGCCGTGCTCGCAGGGCTACAACGACGGCGAGGGCGGCGCGCTGTACATGCGCGACGGCTACCTGGTCGTCGTCGATTCGATCTTCACCAACAACGTCGGCGCGCCGCTGGGACCGGACACGGGCGGCGGCGCGATCTACGTGCTGGGCAGCAAGGGCGGCGTCTGGATCTCGGGCAGCACGTTCACCGGCAACCACGCCAGCAACGCCGGCGCCGTGGGCGGGCTGTTCGCGGAGCTGAACATCTACAACAGCCTGTTCCAGAACAACAAGGCGGACGGCCACGACGCCAACAGCAACGATCCCAGCATGTGCTCGGCGATCAACAACGACCAGAACGAGATCGGCTCGGGCGGCAACGGCGGCGCCATCTACAGCGACGGCAACGACGTCGACGTGAACCTGTGCGGCGACGCGATTCTGACCAACGCCGCCGGCACGAAGGCGTTCGGCGGCGGCCTGTTTTTCACGAGCAACAACTTCGGCGGCGACCTGAAGATCGCCGACACCACCATGACCGGCAACACCGGCGGCCGCTGGACGCAGGCGCAGACCGGCAGCACCACCAACGCCGGCACGGCGGTCGGCACCAACTGCCACAGCGTGACCATCACGAACTCGACGATCCAGGGGCTGAACGGCGTGCCGTAGCCCCTCGCCCGATCCCCTCTCCCGCAAGCGGGCGAGGGGATCAGATCTCCGGGCGCGGATCAGCTAGAGCGACTTCAGGTACTGGACCAGATCCTTCTGCTGATCTTCCGTCAGGCCCAGCGACTTGCGCGTGTTGTACGTCGTGACGACGGCGTCGAGCGTGGCGGCGCTGCCGTTATGGAAATACGGCGCGTGCTGCCAGAGGCCCTTGAGCGGCGCGGTGCGGTACTTCTTCGTCGCCGAGCGCGACGCGTAGCTGGTGCCGTCGCCGGGCTCCGGCTCGCTGACGACCTCGCTGGGATCGTGCAGCTTGCTGTTGGCGTCGGTGAACGTGTCGCCGCTGTGGCAGGTGGCGCACTTGCCCGCGCCGGTGAACACCGCCTTGCCGCGATCGGCCGCGGCCGCGTCGAATGAGTCGGCCGGTGGCGCCGGCGCCGCGATGCTGAGCTGGTACTCCTGCAGCGCGGGCAGCTTCGACGACACCTGGTCGTCGGTGCCGTTGGTGACGTCGACGCCGGTGCGCGGCTCCTTGAACGTCCCGTGGCCGCCCATCTGCGTGACCGACACGTATCGGTTCCAGTACGCGAGGTCGTTGCCGTCACCGGTCGCGGTGACCTTGTTGACGTTCAGCAGGCCGTACGCGGGCGGGATGACCGCCGGCGGCGCGACCACCCCGTCCAGGTTGTACCGAGGATCGTACTTGCCCGGCCCCCACGACTTGTAGACGTCCTTCTTCGCTTGATCGAGCGCGGGCGACAGCGAGATGATCAGGCCCGGATCGAGATCGTGGTTGGGCCATCCGTCCAAGCGCTTGCCGATCCCTTTCGTGAACGAGTCGTCGACTGTCGAGTGGCAGAGCGCGCAGGTGATGCCGACCCGGGTCAGCGTGTCGACGCCGTTCACGGTCTCGACGGTTCCCTTCACGCCGACGACCGCGTTCAACTTGAGCAGCGCCAGCGTCGTGGCCGTGCTGGTCAGGCTGATCGACTTGTCCTGCACGCCGGCGACGACCTCGGCGGGCAGCGCCTCGGCGTCGACCTTGAGGCCGACCGTCAGCGCCGTCGTCGGATCGACCGCCGTCTGGATCACCTGATTCATCATCAAGGTGTCCGTCCAGAACGTCTCGTCGCCGAACGTGTCGTTGCGAAAGATGTCCTTGCCCTGCGCCGCCAGCGTCGGATCGACCACGTGCGGGGCGTTCGAATCGCTCCCGCAGCCAGCCTGCCCCAGCACGAACAAGGATCCCAGAACTGCCGCGCGCTTCACGTCTGAGTTGAACATCGATGTCTCCTTCAACTGGCAGAGTCGGAAGGAGCGCAAAGGTGACGCGAGCGCGATCGCGTGAGAGCGGACGAGCTACGGGCGGGGCCCGAGGTCCAGCTTCGCGAGCACAGCCGCGACGACGCGATCGCAACGCTCGTTGCCGAACGTGAACGCGTTCTGCATCTGCTCGCCGACGCGATTCTCGATCGCCGCGCGCAGCGAGGCGCGGGCGCGATGGAGACGCGTCTTCACGACGTCGACCTCGACGCCCAGGACGGTCGCCGTCTCCTCCGTGGTCATGCCCTCGACCTCGCGCAGGATCAGGACCGATCGATAGATATCCGGCAACCCGTCGATCGCCTGCTCGACCATCCCGCCGAATTCCCGGCCGGCCGCCTTGCGCTCAGGATCGTCGCCCGGTCCCTTCGAAAAATCGGCCATTGCTTCCTCACTGGCTGCGTCAATCGAGACGAATCGGCCGCGCTGGCGAATTCGCGCCAGGGCTTCATTGATGGCGATGCGGCACACCCAGGTCGACCAGCGCGCGTTTCCGCCGAACTGGTCCAGGTGCAGGAACGCCTGCAGGTAGGCCTGCTGGATGACGTCCTCGATCTCGTCCGCGTCGCGAAGCAGCGACCGCACCACCCGGTAGACCCGCTGGTTGTGACGCCGCATCAGAAGCTCGAACGCCGCGCCGTCGCGGGCGCGAGCGCGCTGGACCAGCGCCTCATCCGTGTCCTCCCCCGCCCGGGCCTCGAACGTCGCTGGACCGATGCTCACGACCACTTAGAGGGGCCCCGCCGGCAAAGGTGACACCTTTTCTACAGCGCGACGCGCGCCAGGTAGGCGAACGTGCGCGGCCCGATGATGCCGTCGATCACCATGTCATTGTCGTCCTGAAATCCCCGGACCGCGTCCTCGGTCGCCGCGTCGAACCGCCCGCTCTCGGCGATGCCCAGCCGCCGCTGCACCCACCGGACGCGCCCGCCGCGCGCGCCGGCGAAGGCGGCGTTGAAGCGGTTCATGTCGACGTTGCCGGTGGGAAAGCCCGGCAGCTTCGCGGCGTCTCCCTGGTACTGGTGAATCCACCAGTTGCCCGCGTCGCCCCACGGCCGGGGAACGGGCGGATCGCGCCGGGTGCCGGCGAAGGCGGCCGCGTCCCGCACCGCGGGCCCCGGCTTGAAGAAGTAGCGCGCCAGCCACAGCGGGCTCTCGGTCAGCTCGCCCGCCGGCGCGTTGCCGAGATCGTCGCGCCACACGCGCGCGCTGGTGTACACCAGCGGCGCGACGCCGTAGTGACGCTTCAGCGCCGCGACCGCGGCCCCCACCCGCTCCAGGCACGCGCGCGCCGTCAGACCGGTCTCGGCGCGGCCCTTGCCGGGAAACTCGACGTCGACGGTCGGCGGAAGGTCGCCGTCCTCGAGCTCGCCGATCGTCTCGATCGCCGCCGCGGCCTGCGCCTCCGGCCTGGGCGCCGGCTTGTTGCCGCGGGGAAAGCGCAGGAAGAGATACGCGCCGCGCACCAGCCCCGCCTGCTTCAACTTTGGCCAGTCGCGCGCGAACGTCGTGTCGCGCTTCGTTCCGTAGTTCGATCGGATGATCGCGAAGCCGATCGGACCGGTCGCCTTCGCCTTCACCCAGTCCGGATTCTTGTTGCCGGCGACGCTCGCCGTATCGATGCCGAAGATCATTGCCGACGACGGTGGCGCGAACAGCACCGTCGATCAAGAAACGTTGTCGGCCAACTCAGAGGGGGATGCAGGCGAAGGTGACGCTGACCTCGACGATGGCGCCGCTCATGATGTCCGCGCACCGCGACCCGTAGACCTGGATCTGCATCTTGGTCGCGTCGGTGTAGTCGTAGCCGTCGGTGTGGGTGGTGTCGCGCATGATCGGCTTGCCGTCACCGAACACGTCGATCTTGTCCAGGCTGGTGCTGCCGTCGTCGGTCGGCGCGGGGCCGATCTGGAAGGTGCAGGTGGCGGCGACGCCGATCAGCGTTCGGATCGCGGCGGCCAGCTCGTCCGAGCTGGCGACCGGGTAGTAGGAGGGCGTGCCGGTTCGGGCCAGCCCGCCTGCGTTGGCCATGTTGCTGAGCGTCGTGTCGGCCGGGCCGGTCGTCGAGATGCCGACCACGAACGTCTTGAAGCCCGCGGTGTTCGCCGCCGCGACGGCCGGCGGCGCGCTCGCGGAGTCGTCGCCCATGGCGCCCATCATGCCGCCGGCGCCGGACGCCGGGCAGGTCGGCAGCCCGTCGGTCGCAAGCAAGATGAACTTCGGGCTGCTGTCCGTCAGCGTCCCGAGGTACGTGGCCGCGCCCGTCTCGGCGGCGCGCGTGGGCGTGCCGTTGTACCCCACCACGCCGCCGTTGGTCTGGGTCGCGCCCATGATGGCGGTCGTGATCGCGGCGCCGTTCCCGGGAGCAACGTCGACGGCGGCGGTGCTGGTGACACTGCAGGTGGAGGCGGAGTTGTCGGGGAAGAACTTGAGGCCCCAGTTGACCTCCGTGTCGGTCTCGCCGACGACCTGCGTGATCGCGGGAATGAGCTTCGCCCACTTCGAATTGGCGCCGCAGTTCATGTTCATCCCGGCGTCGGGCATGAGGCAGTCGTTCATCGATCCCGAGCGGTCGAGCAGGATCAGGATGTCCGGGGCCACCTTCATGCCCGTCTTGCTCTTGCCGCCGCAGTTCACCGTGGGGCGATCGCCGTCGCCCGCGTCGATGATGATGAGCGGCCCGGTCCCGCCGCGGCCCGTCGTCCCGGCGGCCCCGCCCGTGCCCCCCATCCCGCCCATGCCGCCCGTGCCGCCCGTCCCGGCCGCGCCGCCGTTTCCGCCCCTGCCCGCACCGCCTGCGTAAGTGCTTCCCGCCATCTTGAATCCATTGCAGCCACCGGCCGCGAACACGGCGACAATCGCAAGATGACGTACGGTCGATCGGTCCATGGGGGCCTCCGGACGCGAGCGCGAAGAGACGGTTCAGAATCCCCGCGAAATCACACGCGGATCACCGCGCGGGCGGTAAGTAAGATTCCACTCTCTAAATGCTGCGAAAACGACGCCGGCCAGCGAAACGTTTCTCGTTCCCACCCCGGCGATCTCACGGCGACCATAGATCGAAATGCCTACCTGTGCCGCGAAAACGTGATCGTCCGACCTCGCCCGGAGCATTGGTGTCGCGCGAATTGACACCATGAGCAAAACCGCCCGCTTCCGCTCCCCTGCCCTCGTAACGACAATTCTCTCCGCCTCGCTCCTGCTGTTCGCGGGATGCGGCGGCGGCAAGAGCTCGCCAGGCGGTACCGACGCCGGACCGGACGCGCCCAAGGACGCGAACGACTTCGATATGGGAACCGGCACGGACGACGGCGGACCGGTCGACACGGGAACGGCGTCCGTCGCGATCACGGTGAGCGAATCGGCGTACACGTTCGCGACGCCGGATCTCAACCACGGGTTGACCGCCGCCGTGACCGGAACGACCACGACGACCGTCACCTGGGCGTCGAGCAACACGTACATCGCCACGGTCAGCCCCGCGGGACAGGTCACGTCGGTCAGCGGCGGCACGGCGATGATCACCGCCACCTCCACCGCCGACCCGACCAAGTCCGCGTCCTGCACCGTCATGGTCGCCGAGCCGAACCGCGCCCGCGCCGCCAGCTACGTCGACGCAAAGTCGATCACATCGGGGCCGATCAAGATCATCATGGCCGGCGATTCGCTGATGCGGACCTACGCCGCAAACGCCGCCGACCAGGCCGGCTGGGGACAGGTGCTGGGCCAGCTCCTCACCAGCGACGCCGCCGTCGACAACGCGATAGCGAACGGCGGCCGCAGCAGCCGCAGCTTCTACAACGAGGTCGGCCGCTGGGATCAGGTGAAGCTGCGGCTGACGACGGCGCGGACCGCCGGCACCCCGGCGTTCGTGTTCATCATGTTCGCCCACAACGATCAGAAGAAGACGACCGACACGGATGGGCCGCTCTACCTGACGTTCGCCAGCACCAACCAGAACGGCACCATCGCCGGCACGTACACCGACTACCTGGAACGCTACATCGTCGAGACGCGCGACCTGGGCGGCATCCCGATCCTGTTCACGCCGTTCGTGCGCCAGTACCTGGAGGGGACGCCCGCCACCGTGACGATCGCCGGACAGCACAACATCACCGCGCCGTACGCGGGCGAGAGCGCGGCGCGCGGCGACTACCCGGCCGCGGTGAAGGCGATCGCCGCCAAGCACGACGTCCCCGTCGTCGACATCACCGCGTGGAGCAAGACGATGGTCGAGGCGCACGCCGCCTCGAATTCGCTCTCGTACGTCTACATCGCGGGCGATCAGACGCACGTGCGGAACCTCGGCGCGCTGCTGATGGCCGAGGAGGCGGTCCGCGCGCTGAATGCGCAGGGGATCCTGACGGCCTACGCGAAGCCGCCGGCGGCGCGGCTGATGCTCGACAGCAACAGCCTGGCGTTCGGCGGTCTGTACGCGGGCAACACGCTCGACAAGTCGTTCATGATCACGCCGTTCAAGGACGCGACCGGCACGATCACGATCACCGCGCCCGCCAACTACGCGGTCTCGACCAACGGCACCGACTTCGTCCCGTCGGCGACGATCACGGCCGATGCCTCCTATGTCGGCAGCGTCGTGAAGGTGCGCTTCAGCCCGACGGATTCGATCACCTACAACGCCGCCCTCACCGTCGCGCACAGCAGCCTCACGCCCGATTACGGCAACACGCCGGTGAACGCGACGGCCGGAACGATCTCGCTGACGGGCAACGGGAAGATCGCGATTTCGGGCACGCCGGCGACGGCGACCTGGCCGATGTTTTCGGGCGCCGCGATCGTGCTCGACGCGACCACGGACGGGGCGATCAGCGCGACGTCCGCGACGCTGACCGGCCTGGTCAACAAGAACGTCAACAACAACGCCGCGCGCTTCGACGTCCCCGACGGCATGTGGACGGCCGAGTCCGCGCGCAACCCGGGGCGCTACGTCGAGTTCTCGATCCCGGTGACGAGCGGATCGTTCACCCTCGATACCGTGTCGCTGAACGCCGGTTCGGGCGGCGGCAGCAACATGCGCTGGGACGTCGTGTACGCGCTGACGCCCGACTTCGCCTCGCCGACCGCGCTGGACACGGCGCTGAGCGGCGTGAAGGACACGCTCGTCCCCAGCACGTACCCCAGCCTTGGGGTGCCGGTCGCCGCGGGCCAGACGCTTTACCTGCGCATCTACCCGTACAACACGGGCGCCGCGACGGGGAAGACGATCATGCTCTCGAACGTCGTCATCTCCGGCGTCACGAATTAGCGCGATCGCGTGTGGAGCCGGCGAGCTCTGCTCGCCGCGCAACATCGCGGGAGGGTTTGGGAGGGGATAGGGTGGGGGCCCCCACCCTTCCCCTCCCATCCTGATCGGCTAGATTGTCGCGCGCATATGCGCGTCCGCGCTGCTTCGGCTGTTCCCCTGCTCATCCTTGTCACCGCGGGCTGCCGTCCCGACACGCCGGCCGCGCGGCTGGCGCGCGAGCTCAAGGGCGCGTTCCCGGAGCGGGCCGCGCCGACGGGCGTCGTCCGCACGTTCGACGTCGAGGCGCGCGAGGCGGAGCTGCCGCTGATCGACGGCGGCAAGCTGCGCGTCTGGGCGTACAACGGCCGCGTGCCCGGGCCCGAGCTGCGCATCCGGCTGGGCGAGACGCTGCGCGTCCGCTTCACCAACCACCTGCCCCAGCCGACGACGATCCACTGGCACGGCGTGCGCGTGCCCAACGCGATGGACGGCGTCCCGCACGTCACGCAGCCGCCCGTGGAGCCCGGCGGCACCTTCACCTACGAGTTCACGCCCAAGGACGCGGGCACGTTCTGGTTTCACCCGCACGTCCGTTCCAGCGAGCAGGTCGAGCGCGGCCTCTACGGCGTGCTGGTGGTCGAGGACCGCGCGCCGCCGCCTTACACGCGCGACGTCGTGTGGGTGCTGGACGACTGGTTGCTCGACGAGACGCACCAGATCTTCGATCGGTTCAACACGCCGCACGACCTGATGCACGACGGGCGCTGGGGCAACTTCGTCACCGTCAACGGGCGCACCAACAGCGTGCTGGACGCGCGGGGCGGCGAGCGCATTCGCCTGCGCCTGCTCAACGCGTCGAACGGCCGCATCTATGCGCCGGACTTCGGCGCGCTGGATCCGCGCATCATCGCCGTCGACGGTCTGTACCTGGCGCGGCCCATCCCGCTCGACCGCTTCGAGCTGGCCCCCGGCAACCGCCTGGACCTGGACATCACGCTGCCGGCCGGCCCGGCCAGCCGATCGCTGGAGGTCGTCGACCGCTTCTATGCCGAGCGCCCCAATCACCTGGCCGACATCGTCGTCGACGGCGCCACCGATCGCCCGGCGCCCGCGTTCGCGTCGCCGGCTCACGCGCGGGTGCCGGCGTGGTCAGCGGGCTTGACGATCCCGGTGACGAAGGAGATTCGAATCGACGCCCGTCGCGGCGGCAGCTACGGCATCGAGTGGACGTTCAACAACGAGGCGTTCGCCGGCCACCAGCACCACGGTCCGCCGCTGCTGACGATGGAGCGCGGCGCCTGGGTGCGGCTGCGCTTCGTCAACGCCAGCTTCCGCCTGCACCCGATCCACCTGCACGGCATGTTCTTCCGGTTGCTCGCCCGCAACGGCACGCCCGTCGACGAGCCGTTCTTCCGCGACACGGTGCTGATGCACTCGAAGGAGACGATCGACATCG